>Ga0272441_10015163_pt1 | contig 10820 bp, 9 predicted proteins | sample SSMProp6N_FD_193582 | JGI IMG/M metagenome (GOLD analysis project Ga0272441, IMG submission 193582) | Marine sediment archaeal communities from Little Sippewissett salt marsh, Falmouth, MA, United States - SSM-Prop-6N | ecosystem: Environmental > Aquatic > Marine > Wetlands > Sediment ...
CCCGTCAGCCCCGCCTCGGCGGCGTAGTCGGCCACCTCCAGCAGACCCGCCACGAGCCGCTCGATGGCCTGGGCCAGGTTGTCCGCCACCTCCGGTTTCGAGATACAGTCGTAGTGGCCGCTGATGTATCGGCCGCCGAGTTTGAGCGTGAGGTCGATGAACGATCGGCACCACCGCACGGCCTCGCGGCGGCAGTCGGCGAAGGGATGGGACAGCATGTTGAGCAGGTAGGAGACGCGGGCGGTGGCGCCGCTGAACACGGCCAGCCCGTTCTCGGCCAGGGCCCGCCGCGTGGCCTGGAAGAACGCCGACTCCGCCTCGATCACCGGCCGCAGGAGGATCGGCTCCATGTGGTCGGCGAAGTATTCCAGCCGCCGCAGGCCCATGGCGCGAACGGCCCCGGCCCAGATCTCGGGCTGGGGATAGTCCTCGGTCGTGAACCCGTTGTTGGCGATCAGTTCGAAGGTCGTAATGGGCCCGCTCCCGCGGCAGCCGGCCTACACGCCCAGGCGCTTGTCGATGGCGTCGAAGAGGGCCCGCGTGAACGTCTGGTCGCCGAAGGTGCCCACCCGGATCCTGGCCATGGTGATCGCATCGCTCTCGCGCGTCAACACCACGGTGATGTCTTTGCCGTCGGAGGTGGTCGATTCCACCCGCGCCGAGACGGCGTCCTGGTCCTTGTGGAGCACCGGCAGGCTCAGGTCGGTCAGGGCGGCCAGCACGGCGTCCCGCGTCTTATCGAGCGGCTCGGCGTAGGCCTTCTTGCCCTCGCCCTTGGCGTACATCACCGCCGCACCCACCGCGGCCCCGCCCAGCAGGAACACACACCCGCTCGCGTAGGCGGCCGTCGCCACCACGAGCACGCCGCACGCCGCCCGGTACATCGTTCTTCCCATCGCCCTCGCCTCCTTGCCGTTCCTGAGGAATCCCGACCCCAGCCCCCTCCCGTGGGGCAACAGCCCGCAGTATGGTCACGGATTCGCCGTTTGTCAACGCCGCGGCCGTCGCCGGGGCCCGCCGACGTTGACATCTGCCCCCGCCACTCCTAGGCTTGAGCGTCCGATCGAGCGCGTGACCGAAGGAGACCGCGTATGGATGTCTCGCAACTGCCAGGGGACCTGAGGGACTGCATCGCCTTTCACGGCCACTACTGCGGCGGCCTCCTCATCGGCTACCGCGCGGCGAAGGCGGCCATGGAACGCATCGGGGCCCGGCGCTCCGTGGACGAGGAACTCGTCGCCATCGTCGAGAACGATTCCTGCGCCGCCGACGCCGTCCAGGTCCTCACCGGCTGCACCTTCGGCAAGGGGAACTTTGTCTATCGTGACCACGGGAAACACGTCTACACCTTCGCCCTTCGCCCGAGCGGCCGGGCGGTGCGGGTCAGCCGGCGCACGCGGGACGAGATCGACCAGCCGGAACCGGACCCCGCCCTGACGGGGCAGGAGCGGACCGACAGCCATCTCCAATGGATGCTCGCCGCGCCGGCCGACCGCCTGTTCCGGATCGAGGACCTCACGATCCACCTGCCCGAGACGGCGGTCATCCGGGACTCCGTGATGTGCGACGCCTGCGGCGAGCCGGTCATGCAGACGCGGACGCGGCGCCTGGACGGCCGCACGCTCTACATCCCCTGCGCCGAGGCCGGCCGGGAGCCCGACGATGGAAGCGCTCGTTGACTGGCTGACACAGCAGAACGTGATCGCCGTGGGGTTGGTGGCCAGCCTCATCGCGGGCGCGGCCACCGGGTTGGGGGCGCTGCCGCTCCTTCTCACCCGCCGGGTGTCGCAACGGCTGATGGACGGCCTGCTGGGCGGCGCGGCGGGGGTGATGCTGGCAGCCACGTCGTTCAGCCTGATCGTGCCGGCCCTCGATGCGGGCGGCGGCGGCGTGATGGCGGCCCTCATCGTCGTGGGCGGGATCATGCTCGGCGCCCTGTTCCTCGAGCGGGCCGACCGATGGCTGCCGCACGAGCACTTCGTCAAGGGGGCCGAGGGCCCGTCGAGCAGCCTGCGCCGGACGTGGCTCTTCATCATTGCCATCACGCTCCACAACTTCCCCGAGGGCCTCGCCGTGGGCGTGGGCTTCGGCCAGGGCGGTCGCGAGAACATCGCCAACGGCCTGTCGCTCGCCATCGGCATCGGCCTCCAGAACATCCCCGAGGGCCTCGCCGTGGCCGTGGCGCTCCTCCGCGAGAAGTACGCCCTGCCGAGGGCCATGTGGATCGCCCTGCTGACCGGGCTCGTGGAGCCGGTGGGCGGCCTCGTGGGCGTGGGGCTCGTCAACGTCGCCATGGTCCTGCTGCCGTGGGGGCTGGCCTTCGCCGCGGGGGCCATGCTCTTCGTCATCAGCGACGAGATCATCCCGGAGACCCACCGCAAGGGCTTCGCCCGCGTGGCCACCTTCGGCGTGATGATCGGGTTCTGCGTGATGATGTTTCTCGACAACACGCTCGGCTGAGCGGGCGCCGGCGTGGGTTCTTCCTTTCAACCCGGAGGCCGGAATCCGCCGATCCGAATGAGAGACGGCCGGTGCGTCCGGGCGCCGGCGACCGGTGCGAGGAGGCGCGGAATTGAGACTCCCCCTGGCGCGGAAGTTCGCCTCAGGTCGGCGGCTGATCCGGGGGCTGCGGGCCTATGATCCCAAGCGGCGCCGGTCCCGCCTGCCCGGCCCGACCAGTATCCAGATCCAGACCACCGACCGGTGCAACGCCGCGTGCGCCATGTGCCCCTACTCGTCCCGCGTCCGGACGGGCCCGGCCAACGAGATGCCCGACGCCCTCTTCACGCGCATCTTGGAGGGCCTCCGCGAGACCGGCGCCATCCGCTCTATCTGCCTGATGTTGCAGAACGAGCCGCTCCTCGACCGGCGCCTGCACGAGCGCGTGCGGCAGATCAGGCGCCTGTTGCCGGGCGTGTTCGTGACGACCGTGACAAACGCCTCGCTCCTGACGCCGGACCGGGCGGATGAACTGCTGGCATCGGGGCTCGACCACATCTCGGTCAGCATCGACGCCGCCACGGAGGCGAGTTACGCGCAGATTCGGAAGGGCCTCGATTTCGCCAAGGTGGTGCGGCACACGGAGGCGCTGCTTCAGCGCACGGGCGGCCGCCGCGTGAACGTGAAGTTCCTGCGACAGCGCGCCAACCAGGGCGAGGAGCGGGCCTTCGCCCGCCGCTGGCGGCCGCTCGGCGCCACCGTCACCTTCGAACCCCTGACCAACCGCGCCGGGACGCTCGACGGCTTCGAGCGGATGCGCGCCGGGCGTCGGGGGCTCCTCCGGGCGGCGGCAACGGGCGTCCTGAACCGCGTCTATCCGCGATGCCCCCTGCCCTTCGCACGCATGGCCGTCCTCTGGGACGGCCGCGTCATTCTCTGCTGCCACGACTGGGAGCCCCGGGACGTCCTCGGCGACCTCTCGACCCAGTCCGTCGCCGAGGTCTGGAATGGCGAACCGATGAACCGCTACCGCCACCTGCTCTGGACGAAACGCCCCTCCGAAAGCCTCATCTGCCGCGACTGCTCCCTGGCCAAGCGGTTCTGGAACCTCTGACCAACCCACCACGGCTCCGCCCGCGCAAAAAAGGGGACATTCATCTTTTGGCTCTTCTCCGTTTTGGTTGCTACAAAGATGCGCTTGAAAGGGAGTGGACATCGTCGGTTCCTTTCCGTATCCAGAAGCCTGGTAAGGAGTTCTGGAGGAAAGGAGGTCGCCGATGTCCGCCGTCAGTATACGCCCGTATTTCCCGTTTTGTCGAGTCCGTCTGGTGCGTCAATCGGTGTCCGGGAAGGGCGACCTGGCCTGGATCGAGGCGGAGCCGGACGGGCGCTTCCGGCCCATCTGCCACGTCTGCGGCCAGCCGGCCGGGGCGATTCACCAGTGGAACCGCCGCCTCGTGCGAGACCTGAACTGTGGCGCGGCCCGGGTGTGGATCAATTGCCGCTACCGCACCGTCTTCTGTTTCACCTGCGTGTGCCATCGCGTCGAGGACCTGGTCTTCTTCGAACCGCATCAGCGGGTCACCCGGCGCCTGGCATGCTACGTCCACGACCTCTGCAAGGTCCTCCCGATCCAGACCGTGGCCGATCATCTGGGCCTGAACTGGAAGACGGTCAAACAGATCGACCAGGCCTTCCTCGAAGAGGCGTTTGGCCAGACCGACTACCGGGACCTGCGCATCCTGGCGGTGGACGAGATCGCCATCCGCAAGGGCCACCGGTACCTGACCGTGGTGGCCGACCATCAGACCGGACGGGTGGTCTGGTTGGGCCAGGACCGAAAGGCCGAGACCCTGAAGGCCTTCTTCGCGGGCATGACGAAACAGCAGAAAGAGGCCCTTCAGGCCATCGCCATGGACATGTGGGCGCCCTACATCAAGGCCGTTCGCGAGGCGGTGCCCCACGTGAAGATCGTCTACGACCTGTTTCACGTGGTGCAGGCCTTCAACAAGGTGATCGACCGGGTGCGGCTCAGCGAGTACCGCAAAGCCGCCGCGGCCGACCGCGAGGTCTACAAGGGGACCAAGTACCTGCTGTTGCGCAACCCCGAATCCATCACGGAGCCGACGGCGCGCGCCCACCTGAAGCGGCTTCTGGCCCTGAACGAGACCCTGTCCACGGTCATGGTCTTGAAGGACCTGCTGAAGCGGATCTGGCGGTATCGGTCGTGGTATTGGGCCGACCGATGCCTGACGGAGTGGTGCCGGCTGGCGCGCACCGTGGACCATCCCGCCGTGACCGCCTTCGCCGAGCGGTTGGAACGCCACCGCGATGGAATTCTCAACCACTGCGACTACTCCATCCACACCGGCCGCCTCGAAGGCATCAACAACACCATCAAAGTCATCAAGCGCACCGCCTACGGATTCCACGACCACCGATACTTCGCCCTCAAAGTCATCCAGGCCTTTTCACACAAGTAAATGGGAGAAGAGCCAAAAAGATGAATGTCCCCTTTTTCTACGACACGCTCCGTTGCGGGCGTTGGCTGAGCCCTTGACGGCGCACAGGACGGTCCCTAGACTGCCGGGGCTATGGGCGAGACGAGACGATACAGCGGGCCGGCTGAGGTCGCGGCGGTGGAACGGGCTGCGGGGGACGCGGTGGTGCTGCGGCTGGCGGCGCCGGCGGTGGCCGGGATGGCTGCGCCGGGGCAGTTCGTGATGGTGCGGTCCCCGGATCGGGTGGACCCGCTGTTGCCGCGGCCGTTCAGCGTGCACGATGTCGAGGGCGACGACCTGCTGCTGCTCATTCGGCTGGTCGGCCGGACCTCGACCATGCTGGCCGAGGTCGAGGCGGGGCAGGCGCTCCACCTGGTCGGGCCGTTGGGGCGCGGATTCACCGTCGATGTGGCGCAGCCGCCCCCGGCTGCGGACAACGAGGGCAACGCCGCACAGCCGGGGGCGGCTGTGCCACCAGGCCGCCATATTCTGGTCGGCGGCGGGATGGGCGTGGCGCCGTTTCCCTTCCTGTTGCGGACGCTCCACGAGCGCGGGGCGGCCGTGCAGGTGCTGATGGGGGCCTCCGGGCAGGACGGCCTCTACACGCCCGACCGCCTCGACCCCGAACACCAGTCCGCGATCACCGAGGACGGTTCGAGCGGCCGGCAGGGACTGGTGACGGAACTCCTCTCCGAGGCCCTCGACGAGGGGCCGGGCGCGACGGTGTACGCCTGCGGGCCACAGGGGATGCTCGCCGCCGTGGGGCAGGCGTGCACCGAGCGGGGTGTGCCGTGCCAGTTGTCGCTCGAGGCGATGATGGCCTGCGGCACCGGGCTGTGCCACGGCTGCGCCGTCCGGATGGCGGACGGTACCTACGGGCGGGTCTGCAAGGACGGCCCGGTCTTCAACGCCGCCGATCTCGCGGCGCCGTGGTGGACGTGACCGGGTCGGCCGTTCCCGCCCTTCCTGTCACCTCGTAAACGCGCACGAATCCCCTCTCGAAGACGCGCGACGCCAGCCCCTCGCGCTCCAGCAGGTCGCCCGGATGGAACGGCGGGCGATCCCCCCACGTGTCGATGAGGATGAACCGCGCGCCGCTGCGGGTCAGGAGCGGCGTGACGGACTCGGGCTTCGTGTCCGGACGCGCCTCCAGGAGGTGGATGATCTGGTTCAGCCGGTCGTTGAAGTCGGGCGCCATGTCGGGGTGTCCGGCGTAGGTCCGATTGCCGGCGAGGGCGGCGATCCACTGACCGGCCCACGGCTCCGCCAGCACAACGTCGCGCTGCGCGGTGTTGGCGGCGAGCCAGTCGATGGCGGCTCGGAAGTCGTTCGACAGGAACGGGCCTTCCGGATCGTTCGGGTCGATGCGGAGATCGGCGGCGTACCGGTTGACAGTCGAGGGCGTCGCGAGAGCAATGAAGGCGATGACCAGGGCCCACCCGAGACCCCTCACCGCCCGGCCGTGCCGGCGCCGTGCGAACGACGCGCCGACGGCCATCAGCCCCCGGGCGGCGAGAACGCACAGCACCACGTGGAGGCCGTGGAGGGCGAAGAGCCGATGGCCCGGCGGCCACGGGGTCAGCATGACCGCCCAGGCAACCGCCGCCCAGGCGACGGCCGTGAGGCCCTCCGGCCGGCGATTCCGGATCACGGCCGCTGCGCCGATCAACGCGGGCGGCAGGATCAGCCCGTATCCCAGGAGCGCCGTCAGTGGCGGAATCACGTGCTCGATGGACGCGTACGTGGCGTACACCGGGTCCGATCGGACGACCGCGGCGTGGTAGAGGGGAACGGGCAGCGTGATGAGCCCGGCCAGGAGGGCGCCGCGCCATCGACGGCCGACGCCGGCCCGCGGGGCGCGGACGAGGGGCCAGGCGAGACAGACCAGCCCGAGCGTGCCCCACACGAGGACCAGGTCGAGGGGATGGACCGCCGCCACGACGGCCCCCGCCAGGCCCGCGAACACGAAACGACGCCGCGTCGGATGCCGGAGGGCCCGGGCCACGAGGCCCATCGCCAGTGCCAGCACGACGACCGCCGGACCCACGACGACCTCCAGCCTGAAGGAGGCGGCATCGCTCAGTTCCACCGGCCACCGCAGGTCCGTGTGAGTCTCGTCCAGCCCGGAGACCGGCAACCATCCCAGGCCGGACGACAGGAGGACCAGGGCCACGCAGACCCACCGCCATCGGGCCGACGGGATCAGCGGCGAGGCGAACCAGTACACCGCCGGCACCAGGAGGGCCGCCGCGAGGCACCGGACGGCGTGGAACCCGAAGAGGACCGACGCGTCGGCGGCGCGCGCCGTCAGGCCCATCAGGAGGAACAGGAGGTTGAAGACCCGGGCCCCTTGCGGCGCGCGGCCGCTGTGTTTGGGCTCGAAGAGCAGGTTCCCGGCCATCGCCTGGCGCGCCCAACTCAGGTGAAACAGCCGATCCGCCTGCGGGGGAAACACCCAGGCGTAGGTCTTCCCCTCAGGTGCAAGCCGGGCGGCATGGACGTAGGGAACGAGGGTGACGGCCGCGAAGACGAGGCCCGCGACGAACGCGCCGATCCACTCCCGGCAGGTGATCCCGGCGGGGGATGAGGTGTCGCTGGCGGTCATGGGGCGCAGTCTATGGCCGCCGAGCGGGGCCGCGCAAGGCGAAAGAACCACCGCAGGAGGCCGGCGATCACGGGCGGGTGGTGAGCGGCGCGCGGCGGTTGCGGGCCCGCTGCGTGACGCGGTAGATGGCGATACGGCCGTTCCGGTAGACCGGCTCCACGAGGCCGGCGTTGAGGAGGATGGAGGCGGTGGGTTCGTGGCGTGTTTCGTCGCTGAAGAACACGTACCGGGCGTTCATGATGGCGAGGCGGCGCCGGAGGTCCGCCGGTCTCTTGGGGGACTCGGGGCCGAAGAAGCGGTCGAGCAGCATCCCGCGGTCCTTCTGCTGAGGAGTGGCGGCGCGCTGGCCGTGATAGACGCGGTTGCCGGCGAACCCGGCGATGAGGACGCCGTCGTTCGGCACGGCCGCGACGAGATCGCTCTGATCGGTGTTGGCCCGCAGCCACGCCAGGGCGCGGACGTCGTCGCGGCTGAGGTAGGGCCGTCGGTCCCCGACCCACCGGCCGCGGTGCACGAAGCGGAGGTCCGCGACATAGCCGACGATGTTCGTGAGGCCGGCGACGAGGACGATGGCGCCGACGGCCAGCCACCCGACCGCCGCCGGTGCGCGGGGCAACCGCTGTCGCAGGGCGGCGCCGAGGCCCCTCAGGCCCCGAACGGCCAGGACGGCCATCGGCGCCGAGAGGGCATGGCAGAGGAAGATCCGCTGCGTGCGCGGCCACGGCAGAAGCAGCCCGACAATCGCGAGGCCCGCCCAGACGAGGTGCACCCGGCCGGCCGATTGCCGATGCCTCACCACGGTCACCGCGCCGACCACGCCGAAGACGAAGAGCAGCCCGTACCCCAGGACCAATGGGACGATCCGGACGTCCTGTTCCACGCCCACGTACGAGCGAAACGACGATCCGAACACGACCTGACCCACGGTGTAGAAGAAGATCGGCCCGCCGCCGATCAGCACGAGGAGGGCCCCGGGCCAGGGCGATGGCCGAGCGGCCGGGTCACCCCCTTCCTGACCCTCCCCCGTCAAGGGGGAGGTCAGCATACTCTCCCCCCTCGAGGGGGAGGCCCCCGGCGACCGGCTCGTGCGCGCGCGCGCGAAGAGCCGGATCGCGGCCCACACGGCCGTCACGCCGAAGAGGGTGGAGACGTCGTGCGGGTGGACGGCCGAGAGGACCAGCGCGCCGAGGCCCGCGGCGACCCATCGCCGTCGTCCGCCGAGCCGCATCGCCCGGTCGAGCAGGCCGAAGGCGAGCAGGAGCGCCGCCGCCGTGGGCGCCGCGATCAACTCCCACCGCAGACACCAGCACAGGTCCGACTCCACCCACCACGCGTCGAGCGGTCTCAGGTGGGATAGTTGGGGATCATACAGCCAGCCGAAACCGGCGCCGGTGACGGCGAGGATCATGGCCGTCCACCGCCATCGCGGCGGTCGAATGAGCGGGGCCGCGAACCAGTAGGCCAGCATTGCCACGGCGAAGGCCGAGGCCGTCCGCACGCCCTGCAGGATCACGACCGGCGGCAGCCCGGTGGCCCGCGACGCCAGGCCCCCGAAGAGGGCGACCCCGTTCAGGATGCGGGCCGTGCCGCCGCCGCCGTGCCGGTTCTCGACCAGCAGGTTTCCCGCGCGGACCTGCTCCGCCAGGCTGAGGTGCCAGGCGGCATCGGCAAACGAACCGATGACGCCCGTGAACGCGGTGTCGTCGCCCTCGCGGGCCCAGCCGTAGAGGTAGGGGATGAGGGTGATGAGCGCGAAGCCGATGGCGAAGGCCGTCACGCCGGGCCACTCGCGCCGGGCGATGAGGGGGGCTCTCGGTCGTGGGGGGTCCGTCGAGGTCATCTCGGCCGGCGCCGGTTTGCAGGCGCACGGGGCCGCGCGCCGCGGGGGACGGACTGCGGGGGTCACGCGCTCTGCGAGAGCGCCTTCAATTGCTTGGCGTAGCGTGACTTATGTCGGCCGGCCTTGTTCGCGTGAATGACGCCCCTGGCCACGGCCTTGTCGAGCGCCTGCACGACGTTGGCGTATTCCGACCGGGCGCGTTCGGCGTCGCCGGACTCCACCGCCTCCCGCATCTTCCGCATCTCGGTCCGGAGGGCGTTCAGGTGAGCCCTGTTGTTCACGCGGTGCGATTCATTCTGACGAACCCGCTTCCTGGCGGACTTCCCGTGAGCCATGGTCTCTCCTCAGTGCCTGCAACGCGCGCGGCGTCACGTCTTCGGTGCTTCGGTCCCGGTTGGGGTCTGCGACTGGCCGCGCAGTCGGGCGCGCGCCCGTTCGAGCCGATCGGCAACGTCCCGGAACGTGATGTCCACGCTGTAAATTTGTCCGTAACTCTCGACGGCGCCAGCGAAATCGTCCAGCGCCTCCTGGGCCTCGCCCAGGTAGTAGTAGATCGTCAGGGCCTCGCGGTCGTCCAGGACGTCCTTGCCCTTCATGGCCAACTGGAACTGGTCCTCGGCGAGGTCCGGCTTCTCGTCCTGCAGGAAGCAGCGCCCGAGCATCACGCGGGACGTGCGACCGTGCTTGGCGGAACGCACGCTCTGCTGGAACTGGCGGATGGCCTCGTTAAGTTCGCCGCGGTCGAAGAACCGGACGCCCAGTTCGAATTTCAGGTCCAGGTTCGTCGGGTAGGCGGCCACGCGCTGCCTGTAGTCGTTCAGTTCGAACTCGGCGAAGGCCTGCTGGACCTGTTCCAGTTTCTGTTTGATCTCGTCGTTCTCGGGGTCCTTGGCGAGGGCCTGCTTCCCCTCGCGGATGACCCGCTGGAACTTCTTGCGGCGCATCTCGGCGATCTGGACCTTGATGTCGAAGTCCTTCGGCTCCAGTTCGGCCGCGCGCTGGTACCACTGGTAGGCGTTGTCCCAGTCCTCGGCGGTCCGGTAGGCGCCGGCCAGGCGGCGGACGGCGTTCGGATCGTCCGGGGTCTCCTCCACCTGGGCGGTGTAGCGGCGAATCAGGCGCTGTTCGTCGTCCTCGGTCTTCTCGACACGGGTCTCGCGGGCGAGTTCCTCGGTCTTTTCGGCATCGGCCAGGCTGTCGGTATAGTCGGCCTCATCGTCGTCGAGGCGGGCGTCGGCGATGGTCTTGGAGGCGGCCATGTCGTTGGCGCGCTTGGCCAGGTCGCGGTCGTTGGGCCTGAGATTGGAGGCCAATTGCATGCTCTGTGCGGCCTTGGCCGGCCGCTTCGTCGCGTCGTAGAGGTCCCCCAGCCGAACCAAGGCGCCCACGTTGTTGTGCTTGACCTCCAGGGCGTTCTCAAGGCTGAAAATGGCCG
>Ga0272441_10015164_pt1 | contig 10819 bp, 7 predicted proteins | sample SSMProp6N_FD_193582 | JGI IMG/M metagenome (GOLD analysis project Ga0272441, IMG submission 193582) | Marine sediment archaeal communities from Little Sippewissett salt marsh, Falmouth, MA, United States - SSM-Prop-6N | ecosystem: Environmental > Aquatic > Marine > Wetlands > Sediment ...
CTCTACCTGGGGCTGGAAAATGTAATCAATATGTACAAAAACAAACTGAGCTGATGGAGCTGATGCACGCCAACATCCTGGGTGAAGGGACTCCCCTGCTGATCCTGCACGGGTTTCTCGGCATGTCGGACAACTGGAAGACCCTGGGGCGCAAATATGCAGATGCCGGTTTTGAGGTCCATCTTCTGGATCAGCGAAACCACGGCCGTAGCTTCTGGTCCGACGCCTTTGATTACCGGATCATGGCAGAGGATGTCAAACGCTACATGGATTCCGTAGGGATCTCAAGGGCCATTCTCCACGGGCATTCCATGGGCGGGAAAACCGCTATGCAGATGGCGTGCACCTATCCGGAGCGGGTTGCCAAGCTCCTGGTGGCAGATATTGCCCCCAAGCCCTACCCCCCTCACCACCAGCATATCATTTCAGCTATTGCTGCTCTGGAACCGGAGGACCTGACCACCCGAAAGGATGCGGATAACGCCCTAGCAGGGCACATCAAAGACTGGGGTATCCGGCAGTTCCTGCTGAAGAGCCTGCACTGGGAAATGCCCGGGAAACTGGGGTTTCGTTTTAACCTGGAAATTCTTAAGGACAGCATGGAGGTTGTCGGTGACGGACTCCCGGCAGCGCTTCAATATGCAGGACCAGTCCTCTTTATCAAAGGTGGAAATTCAGACTACATTCTCCAGGGGGACCTGGAGGAGATCCGTTCGCACTTCCCCAAGGCAGAGCTGAAAACCATCGACGGAGCCGGACATTGGCTGCACGCTGAAAAACCTGAGGAATTTTTTAGAATCAGTCTGCAATTCCTGAATTCGTAAATTAGGTATGTAACTATTATGCATGCGCAATTTTAGGAAGGCACATATTGTGAGGTTGATAATTTTGCATATTTTTGACAAGGTCTCCTATAGTTCCTCAAGACCATAACTAACTCAAAATGAATCGAATGAAAAAGCTACTGACACTGCTGGCATTCTCAATCTTGTTTTTTGTTTCCTGTAGTAATGATGATGATGGCACTATGGATCCCGGAGGTGAAATCCCGATGCCCCCTGAAGAGATCCCCGATGAAGGAGGAGCAGACTTCTCAACCTATGTAGCCCTGGGAGATTTCTCCACAGCAGGGTTCTCAGATGCAGCCTTGTTCATAGAAGGGCAGGAAGCTTCATTCCCCAATATGCTGGCCGGCAGTTTTGCTACTGTAGGCGGGGGAGATTTCACGACTCCTTTTATGGCGGATAACCTCGGAGGCCTGAATGTGGCTGGCAACCAGGTCTTTCCTAACCGCCTTGTACTGGATTTCTCATCAGGGTCCCCTGCCCCGGTGCCTGTTTCCGGTACACCCACCACAGAGGCTACCAATGTGCTGACAGGGACATTCAACAACTTGGGTGTACCCGGGGCAAGGAGTTACCATTTGCTTTTGGAAGGCTATGGAAATGCGGCAGCCCTTGAACTCAACCTGGCCAACCCGTACTACGTACGCTTTGCCAGCAACCCGGTGGCGAGCATTCTCGGAGATGCCCTTGCCCAGGATCCAACTTTCTTTTCACTTTGGATCGGGGTCAACGATGTGCTCGAATATGCCCTTTGCGGAGGGTGCGGAATGGACCAAACCGGTAATCCGGATCCCCGGACTTACGGGTTCGGTGATATTTCCGATCCCAATGTGTTTGCGGATGCTGTCGATAAAATCTTAGAACAACTTACATCGGCCGGAGCCGAAGGAGTGGTTGCCAACGTCCCCGACTTGGTCGACCTTCCTGTATTTACGGCATTCCCCTTTGCACCCCTGGATCCAACCAGTCCGGACTTCGGGCCGCAAATCCCCGCTTTGAATGAGCAATTTGCACAGCTTAACCAGGTATTCGCCTTCCTGGGGGTCCCCGAGCGCTCCATTGTATTCAAAACCGATGCAGCCAGCGCCCTGGTGATTAACGATGAATCCCTTACGGACCTTTCCGCTGAGATTACCGCTACCCTTATAGGCTCGGGCGTGGATGTACCCACGGCTACTATCCTAGGCCTGACTTATGGTCAGGCCCGTCAGGCAAATGAAAATGACAGAGTCCTCCTTGGGTCATCCCAGGGTGGCGTTACTGCAGATGTGGTTGGGGCATTGAACCAGGAGTTCTTTGCCTTCCTGCAAAGCCAGGGAGTGCCCGATGGGACGGCAGCACAGCTTTCAGTCAACGGCATCACCTATCCCCTGGAGGACGAGTTTGTCCTTGTTCCGTCTGAGCAAACAGCAATTAGAACCGCTACTTCTGCGTACAATGCAAGCATCGAATCCCTGGTACAGACCTACGACCTGGCCTTTGTAGACATGAACGCCTTTTTCACGCGGATCATTACCGAAGGAATCCTGCTTTCGAATGGCGAGGTAGTGACTGGCGAGTATGCTGTAGGAGGTGGGTTCTCCCTGGATGGGGGCAATTTAACTCCACGGGGCTCAGCCCTGGCAGCCAACGAATTCATCAAGGTGATCGAGGAAAAATACGAGGCTGTCCTCCCTAAAATCGATCCCCTGGAGTACACCGGGCTCTATATCAACTGATCCAACTATACGGCGAGACTTTCATTTGTTTCCCTTTCCGGAACGGGCTGGCAAGCTTCAAGTAAGCGAGGTTGCTCCAGGGCGGTATTCCCACAACAAGCAACTCCTTTTAGCCCTGGCCTCTTCGGGGCCCAAAGATCTGATCGGGCCCATGAAGGCCAACACCCCTCGGGCTCTGATTCTATCCGGGATATTGGCTTCACGGAAACCCATAGTCACTTTTCCCATACGATGATGCAGACCATTGAGGGTATGGGACATTTGCAGCAGGCTGGCCGGCCTGAATTTAATTCAAGATCCACCCTGAATTCCTGATTTCATAATCAGGCCTGCCAAATATTATGCATCCATAGTTTTGGACGGGTTCTTATTGCGAGTGTGATAATTTTACATATTTTTGACCAGGACCTCTAAAGGACCTCCAAACCACAACTAACTCAAAATGAATCCTATGAAAAAGCTTATGGCCCTACTGGCATTCTCCGGAGTGCTGTTCATCTCCTGCAGCGACGATGACAATAGCAGCACAGACCCGGAAGATGGAATCCCAGAAAATCCGATTGAATACACCAGTGGCAGTGCTGATCTTTCCACCTTTGTTTCCCTTGGAAATTCGGTTACCGCAGGGGTATCGGATCAGGCCTTGTTCATCAAAGGGCAGGAAGCTTCCTTCCCCAATATGCTGGCCGGAAGTTTTGCCCAGGCGGGCGGTGGGGACTTCACCATCCCTTTTATGGCAGACGACCTTGGTGGATTGACCCTTGGAGGGATGCCAATTACTCCCAACAGGCTAATCCTCGATTTTTCAACCGGATCCCCTTTACCCACTGAGGTCGAGGGCACACCGACTACCGAAGTTACCAACATCCTATCAGGACCATTCAACAATATGGGGGTTCCTCTGGCTAAAAGCTATCACTTGCTGGCCGAGGGTTACGGAAGTGTTGCGGGGGTTCAGCCGGGGCTTGCTAATCCCTTCTTTGCGAGGTTCGCCTCCAGCCCGGCGACCACAATACTGGGAGACGCATTGGCACAAAGCCCAACCTTCTTCACCCTTTGGGTTGGCAGCAACGATGTATTGGGTTATGCCACCTCAGGAGGCACCGGAATAGACCAGACCGGCAATATCGATCCGAGAACCTATGCCTCCAATGACATCTCAGACCCCAATGTAGTGGCCGGTTCCGTTGATGGCATCCTTAAAGCCCTCACAGCAGCAGGGGCCAAAGGGGTTGTGGCCAATATCCCGGATGTGACCAAAATACCTTTTTTTACTGCGGTGCCTCACAACCCGGTCCCGCTGGATCAGGCCACTGCGGATTTTCTGAACAGTCCGCTGGCCTATGGCGCCTACAATGCGGGGATACAGCAGCTGGCAGGATTAGGACTTATTAGTGCAGAAGAGGCTGCCCGCCGGACGATCAGCTTTTCTGCAGGAGAGGGCAACGCAGTGGTCATCCTGGATGAGGATCTTACCGACCTGACGGGTTTCAACCCCGCTTTGATCAACATACGACAGACCACGGCCGAAGACCTGCTGGTTTTTACATCCTCGACCTTTATCGGTACACCAGCCGTCCCGGGAGACCCCAATAGCATTAACGGGGTAGCCGTTCCCCTTGCTGACCAATGGGTATTGACCCCTGAGGAACAGCAAGCCGTTCAGACGGCTACGGCGGCCTACAATGCAACCATTGAAGGTCTGGCCCAGATCTACGACCTCGCCTTTGTGGATATAGATGCCTTTTACAACCTGGTCGAGACTGAAGGCATCCCGCTTTCGGATGGCAGTGTAGTCACCGATGACTATGCCGTGGGTGGTGGCTTTTCACTGGATGGCCTCCATCCAACCCCAAGGGGCAGTGCTTTGATAGCAAATGAGTTCATCAAGGCCATCGAAGCAAAATACGGGGCTGTGCTTCCCAGGATCGATCCCCTGGCCTACACCGGGCTATATATCAACTGATCCAAATAATTATACTAACTTTCAAGGGTGTTCCTCTGATGATGGACACCCTTTTGTTTTGACCTAAACTTCTGATTATGAAATTTATCCTGCGTCTTTTGCTCAGTGCCCTGGCCGTTGTCCTACTGGCCAATATCCTGCCTGGCGTGCACGTGGCCACCTATGGGATTGCCATCCTGGTAGCCCTGGTCCTAAGCCTGTTAAACCTGCTGGTAAAACCCCTTTTGGTCATTTTGACCTTGCCGGTCACCATCCTTACCCTGGGGTTGTTCCTGCTGGTGATCAACGCCCTTATCATTCTTTTGGCGAGCTCCCTGGTCTCGGGATTCAGTGTGGACGGATTCTGGTGGGCCCTGCTATTCTCCCTGCTGCTTTCCATCCTGCAGTCCATTTTGTTCACCGTACTCAAAGAAGAGGCTTAAGGGTAAGTTAAAGATTGAGATACAGGGGGTTAAAAACTTGCCGGACTAAGGTAAATACGCTAATTTTGCACCCCTGTTAAAAGCTGATTCATGAATATTACCAAAGAGCAGATCGATGCACTGAATGCAGTGCTCAAAGTCGAGATTAGCCGGGAGGATTACCAGGACAACGTGGACAAAATCCTCAAGGATTACCGCAGAAATGCCAATATCCCCGGTTTCCGTAAAGGTCAGGTCCCCATGGGACTGATCAAAAAGCAATACGGCCGGGCCGTCCTGGTGGATGAGGTCAACAAACTGATCCAAAACAACCTGAACAATTACCTGGTAGAGGAAAAACTGGATGTGTTGGGCAATCCCCTGCCCAAGCAGCAGGACAATTTCAACTGGGATGCGGATAAGCTCGCTTTTGAATTTGAATTGGGGCTTGCTCCGGATTTCGAGGTATCCCTTAATAGCAAAAAAGGTATCCCCCACTACAGGATCATCGCCGATAAGAAGATGATCGATGAGCAGGTAAACCGCATACGCAAGCAATACGGCAAACTGGTTTCCAAGAACGAGGTGGGACAGGACCATGAGGTCACAGGCACCTTTGAAAACGAAGCCGAGGAAATCAACCACAAAACCACCCTGGAACTCTCCAAAATAAAAAGCAAGAAGGCGCTGAATGCCTTAAAGGGAAAGAAAGCCGGAGAAATGGTGAGCTTTAAGACCAAGGGATTGTTCAAAGAGGATTACCTGCTGCCCAGCAGCCTGGGATTGCCCAGGGAAAAGGCGGAGGGGCTGGATGTTGAAGTAACATTCACGATAGAAGAAATAAATGAACGGGAGCCGGCAGAGCTAACCCAGGAACTTTTTGATCGGCTATTCGGCCCGGATCAGGTGCATTCCGAAGAAGAAATGCGGGACAAGATCAAGAGCGATTCAGAAGCGCAATTCCAACAGCAGTCTGACCAGAAATTGTTGAACGATGTGACTGAAAAGCTTATTGAGGACACCACCTTTGACCTGCCCACTGAATTCCTGAAGAAATGGATGCAGACCACGGGAGAAAAACCGCTTTCTACCGATGAGGTCAACGATGAGTTTGAACGCACCGAAAAAGGGCTGCGCTACCAGCTGATCGAAGGTAAGCTGATCAAGGAGCACGGTCTGGATATACAATTCGAAGAGCTTAAGGAATTTGCCAAGGGCTTTATCAGATCACAAATGGCCCAATACGGCCAGACCGATCCAAAAGATGAGGACCTAGAGGCGATCGCCGCCCGGGTTATGAGCAACCAGGACGAGGTAAAGCGGCTCTCAGAACAACTGATGAGCCAAAAATTACTGGACCTCTACAAGGAAAAGGCAAATCTGAAGACCAAGGAGGTTACCTATGAAGCCTTTGTTAAAGAGGTATACGGATAACCGCCAAGCTTTGACCGGAGGGAGTACCCCGTTGATATTGTCAAATTAAGTATCTTTACAGTGCCGAATCCTATCGAGTTCGGCACCTTTTTTTTAAACATTTACGCCAGGAAAAACACATGGACTACGCCAAGGAATTCAAAAAGTTTGCCATCAAGGACCAGGGAATCAACAGTCTCTACCTGGAACCATTACTGCAAAGCATGTACCCGGTGGGGATGACGCCGAATATCATTGAGGAACGGCAACTCAATGCCATCGCCATGGACGTGTTCTCAAGGCTGATGATGGATCGCATCATCTTTCTGGGGACCCCCGTCAGCGATCAGGTAGCCAATATTATTCAGGCACAGCTGCTCTTCCTGGCCAGTGCAGATTCCTCCAAGGACATACAGATCTATATTAATTCTCCCGGGGGCAGTGTTTATGCAGGCCTTGGGATATATGACACCATGCAGTTCATCAAACCGGATGTGGCAACAATCTGTACCGGGATCGCCGCTTCCATGGCTGCGGTTTTGCTCTGTGCCGGGGAGAAGGGAAAGCGAAGCGGACTGAAGCATTGCCGGGTAATGATCCACCAGCCGATGTCAGGCGCCCAGGGTCAGGCGAGCGATATCGAGATCGCCGCCAAGGAAGTCCTCAAGCTAAGGGATGAGCTTTACGAGATCATCGCCTCCCATACCGGGCAGAAATTTGACACGATACAAGAGGACAGCGACCGGGATTTCTGGATGAAATCCAGGGAGGCCCTGGACTACGGCATGATAGACGAGATCCTGGAACGGGATTCAGACTAAGCGATACCCCGGATCACAGGAAACGGCACTATTTTAAGGTGTTTCCACGTTAAGAGTATAGAAGCGGAACAAGATGGCCAAGGATAATTTAGAGTGTTCCTTTTGCGGAAGGAAGAAACCGGAAACCAATTTACTGATTGCCGGCCTGGATGCGCATATCTGTGACCGTTGCATCGAACAGGCCCATGGGATCGTGGCGGAGGAGTCCCGCCAGGCAAAAAACGACGATCTCTTTTCAGAACTCGTCCTGAAGAAGCCCATGGAGATCAAGGATTTCCTGGACACCTATGTCATCGGGCAGGAACGGACCAAAAAAGTCCTTTCCGTAGCCGTCTATAATCATTATAAGCGCCTGTTGCAACCGCATTCGAAGGATGACGATATCGAAATCCAGAAGAGCAACATTGTGATGGTGGGGCAAACAGGGACCGGGAAGACCCTTATGGCCAAGACTATTGCGCGCATGCTTAATGTCCCGCTTGCCATTGTGGACGCCACCGTTCTTACGGAAGCCGGCTATGTAGGGGAAGATGTGGAAAGCATCCTTACCCGCCTGCTACAGGCCGCCGACTATAACCTCGAAAAGGCGGAAAGGGGAATCGTCTTTATTGACGAGATCGACAAGATCGCGCGGAAAAGCGACAACCCCTCCATTACCCGGGATGTTTCCGGGGAGGGCGTACAACAGGGGTTGCTAAAGCTCCTGGAAGGCACCGTGGTGAATGTTCCCCCAAAAGGTGGAAGGAAACACCCGGATCAGAAATTCATCGAGGTCAATACGGAAAACATCCTGTTCATCGCAGGGGGAGCCTTTGACGGGATCGAACGCATTATCACCAAGCGCCTGAATATGCAGGCCATAGGATACAGCGCCTCCAAGCAGGAATCCAGCCTGGACAAGGAAAATGTGCTGAAGTACATTATCCCCAAAGACCTCAAGGAATATGGATTGATCCCCGAAATTATCGGAAGGCTGCCCGTCCTTACCCATATGGAGCCCCTGGACCGCAAAACCCTTAGGGCCATTCTGACCGAGCCCAAGAACGCCATCATCAAGCAATACGAAAAGTTGTTTGCCATGGATGAGATCACCTTCCAGATCACCGACCAGGCATTAGACTATATTGTGGATAAAGCTGTTGAATACAAACTCGGAGCCCGCGGCCTGCGGTCCCTTTGCGAGGCGGTATTTACCGATGCCATGTTTGAGCTTCCTAGTACGGAGATCAGGGAGTTCAAGGTGACCAAGCCCTACGCAGAACAGAAGCTTACCTTTGAAACCATGAACAAGCTGAAGGCGGTATCCTAAAGCCCCTGGTACTGCTTTCTCAAGGACTCTTCCAAAAGGTCCTTGCATACCTTTTGGATGATCTTTTCATCTGAGTACATCTCCCGACCGAACCTTGGCACGATCTCCATGGGAACCCCTAATTCCAGAGCCCAGTTCGGAGAAGGTCTGTTTGCCATGTATTCCCCGTAGAGGAGCGTAGCCTGGAACTCGGGTTGTTCCGTCTCCCGGTGCATATGCATGGGCGATACGGCATAGAGGGATTTCACTGGAAGGCCTTTTTTTGCAGCATGCCATACCACGGTGCCTCCTGCACAGAAAGTCAGGTAATGTGCTGGACTTTTCTCCCGGGCGAGCAGATTGGCAATGGCCCGCTCCAAACCGCCCTCGTTAAAAGCCCTGCAGAGATCTTCGGCGGTCGATCCCGGGTTCTCGAGGTATGCTAACTGGGAGGTATCGTAATACGTGATATCGAAGTATTGTTGAAGGTACCCCAGGTAGGAAGTGATCCACAACCCCTTTTTGGCACCCCATAAGTCCGATAAAATGACAAGACGCTCAGCCATAGATTGAATGTTTTTAATGAATAAGATTTGGGATAAACACCTCCCCAAGTTGTCCCGACCTGCCGAACTATCCATAAATATCAGACCATTAGGGACTTTCTATCGATATCCTTCCCCAATTTCACTTCGAACGCATATAAGGCCTTTTTATAGAATCCTTCTAGGTCATAAAAGTCCGATGAAATGCCAGGGGGCTACCGATTAGCAACTAAGCGCTTATGGGAAATCTCTGTGAAATCTTCCGCGAAAAGCTGTCAGTGACAAAAGGTACTTATAAGGGAAAGAGGCCTAAACCTGCTCGGCTCCCACCTGCATGGCAAGCAGTTCCTCCAGAAAATCGCGCTTATTGGAAAGCCTGGGGATTTTATGTTGTCCGCCAAGTTTGTCTTGTGATTTAAGCCAGTCGTAAAACAATCGTTTTCTGGCAACATGTATCCGGAGCGGATCAAGTGTTATGTTTTTATAGCGCTTGGCATCGTAGTCAGAATTCAGCGAACGCAAGGCAGTATCCAGGCACTCTCTAAAGTGTTCCAGGTCCCGGGGCGGGGTGCGGAATTCGATCAGCCACTCATGTGCCCCTTTCTGGTCTCCGGACATATAGACCGGGGCAACGGTATATTCCGCTACCGAAGCGCCTGTTTCTGTGCAACAGCGATTCAATGCCTCTTCCGTATTTTCTATGATGAGCTCTTCTCCAAAAACATTAATGTAGTGCTTGGTACGACCGGTTACCCGGATGCGATATGGATCTTTGCTGGTGAAGCGTACCGTATCCCCAATCTGATAGCGCCAAAGGCCCGCATTGGTAGTGATGATCAGGGCATAGTTCACCCCCGTTTCCACTTCCCAGAGGGGGAGCACCTTCTGGTCAGGGGTCCCGAATGTGCTCATGGGGATAAACTCGTAAAAGATCCCGTAATCGAGCATTAGCAAGAGATCCTGGCTGTAGTTCTGATCCTGAATGGCGAAAAATCCTTCGGAAGCATTATAGATCTCGTAGTACTGAAAGTTGTCCCGCGGCAAAAGCCGGCGGTACTGTTCCCTATAGGGGTTGAAATTGACTCCTCCGTGAAAATACACCTCCAGCTGATCCCAGATCTCAAAGAGATGTCCCTTTCCGGTGGTTTCCAGCACCTTGTTGAGCAATACGAGCATCCAGGACGGCACGCCGGCCAGGCTGGTGACATTCTCCCTTATGCTTTCCTGTATAATAGCCTCCAGCTTCTGCTCCCATTCGCTCATCAGGGAGATCCGGTTGCTGGGGGTGCTGCTCAATTCAGCCCAAAAAGGCATATTGTCGATAAGAATGGCCGAAAGGTCCCCGAAAAAGGTCCCATTGTCTTCATAAAGCTCCTTGCTACCCCCCAACCTGAGGCTTTTTCCTTTAAACAACTGCGCATTGGGATTGTTGTTCAGATAGAGGCAGAGCAAATCCTTGCCCGATTTGTAATGGCAGTCCTCCAGGGCCTCTGTGCTTACCGGAATGAATTTGCTCCTGGCATTGGTGGTGCCGCTGCTTTTGGCGAACCATCTGATCTCTGTGGGCCAGAAGAGGTTTTGTTCCCCACGGCGGGAACGCTCAATCAGGGGTTCGAATTCTTCATAGGTCACCACAGGCACCCGTTCTGCAAAGGTTTCATAGGAGGATATCCCCTCAAAACCGTACTTCAGCCCAAGGGTGGTCTCATCGGCAAAATCGAGCAATTGCTGCAATACCTCCTTTTGTACCTCAACCGGATATTTCAGAAAGAGCTCAATCTGGTGATACCGCTTCTTCAGCAACCAGGAAGCAATCGAATTA
>Ga0272441_10015165_pt1 | contig 10819 bp, 8 predicted proteins | sample SSMProp6N_FD_193582 | JGI IMG/M metagenome (GOLD analysis project Ga0272441, IMG submission 193582) | Marine sediment archaeal communities from Little Sippewissett salt marsh, Falmouth, MA, United States - SSM-Prop-6N | ecosystem: Environmental > Aquatic > Marine > Wetlands > Sediment ...
GGGAATGGTGGCGCCAGCGCCGTAATTATCAAACGCTCAACCCTTCAACGAAAGCGGGGCGGTCCATTCGGGCTGCCCCGCTTTCTGCATCCGGTCCGGCCTTGTCGAATCAGCCGCGGCCTTGTTTCCGGGACTTCAGACCCACAGCGGCACGACCTCGAAGCCTTCCACGTCCACCAGTCCGTGGTCCGTGATCTTGAGGGAAGGGATTACGGGAAGGGCCAGGAAAGACAGGCTCATGAAGGCATCGTCGAGGCCGCCTCCCAGATCGTGATACGCCGCGTGAAGACGATCCAGCGCTGACCGGACTTCCTGCAGAGAGAGGTCGCTCATCAGTCCGGCTATCGGGAGGGCCAGAGAAGCCAGTACCTCGGTCGCCGAGCTGACCACGAGCCCTCCGCCCAGGCCCACGACTTCCTCGAGCGCCCGCCACATCGACGGGTCGTCTGCGCCCGCGATGACGATGTTGTGCGAGTCGTGCCCCACCGAGCTCGCGATGGCGCCGGATCGAAGCCCCAGCCCACGAACGAAACCGAGTCCGACCGTGCCGCTCTTACCGTGCCGCTCCACGACCGCGATCTTGCACAGGTCCCGCTCCGGATCGGCCACCGCCTCGCCGTCTCGAACGCTGGCCATTGCCGTTGCGTGGCCGGTGACGATCTGGCCGGGGATCACTTCGATAACCCGGACCTCCTCGCCTTCCGCAGGTATGGCGAAACCGGAAAACCGGTCCAGGTCCACGTGCACGCTCGGCGGGAGCGTGGTTGGCGCCTCCGGAAGCTCGACCTCGAGTCGGCCGTCGGTCGCTATGAGCTGGCCGTCAACGAACACCTTCTCGATCGCGACGGAATCCAGGTCCGCAAGTACCAGGAGGTCGGCCCGTCGTCCAGGGGCGATGGCCCCCAGGCCGATCCGGTCCAACCCGAACCACTCGGCCGGATTCTGGGTGGCCATCCGCCACGCGATCATCGGGTCGAGGCCGAGCGAGATCGCCTTGCGCACGCAGTGGTCGATGTGACCCTCGGTGAGGAGGTCGGCCGGATGCCGGTCGTCGGTCACGAAACAGCACCGCCTCTCGTTGCGTTCGTCGATCAGGGGAAGGAGCGTCTCCAGGTTCCGCGCGGTGCTGGCCTCGCGAACCATGATTCGGAGACCCCGCCTCAACTTCTCATTCGCCTCTTCCAGCGTCGTGCATTCGTGATCGCTACCGGGGCCGCCGATCGCGTAGGCGTTGAGGTGGCGTCCCGCCAGACCGGGCGCGTGTCCGTCGATGATCACACCCAGCTCTCGCGCGGCTTCCAGCTTGGCAAGGACTCCCGGATCTCCGTACACCACGCCCGGGAAGTTCATCATCTCCGCCAGTCCGATCACTCCGTCTTCCTCCAGGAGTTCGACCAGGTCGGCGACGGACAACTCGGCCCCCGCGGTTTCCATGTGCGTGGCAGGGACGCAGGACGACGCCATGACGAACGCCCGGAGGGGAAGTCCCCGCCGGCTGTCCAGTATGTAGCGAATCCCCTCGGCGCCATGGACGTTCGCGATCTCGTGCGGATCCAGAACGACGGTTGCCGTGCCTCTCGGGAGGACCGCCCGCGCGAATTCAGGGAGCGTGACCAGGCTGCTCTCCACGTGCATGTGACCGTCGATAAAGGCGGGAGCGATCCACCGGTCCCGGCAGTCCAGTTCCGCCTGGCCTGCGTAGTCCTCTCCGATGCCGATCACCTGCCCGTCGAAGACGGCAACGTCAGCCTCGTAGATCTCTCCCGCCAACACGTCGACGAGCTTGCCGCCGCGCAAGACGAGGTCACATGCGAGGTCTCCCCGCGCCGCTGCGATCCGTTGCTCGAGAGTTGCCATTCGGGGTCTCCATCCGCGGCTGTTGAGGCTGATCTGACGACACGAGCGCACCGATGCGACGCGCGCCGAGCGGGCCGGGTGCGCCATTGTGTCCGGCACAGGTCGTGGGCGGTTCCGCCACTTTGTCCCAAATGGTACGAGCACCGGGGGCACCGGTAAATGGTCCCGACGAGCCGCCACCGGGGACGGGCGACAGCGCCCTAAACACCCGTGAGTGGAACTTGTTTACATGCATAGTGTTAGAGGTGTGAGTTCCGGGCACGACGGCGCCTGGCTCGCGGCGGAAGGGAGTGGGGACGTGCCCTGCGTCGGCGACTTTCGATGGTCCCGGAATTGCACGTGTCTTCTACGTCTGGACCGCTTTTGGGATTCGATTTCTGTTCTTTCCAGATCGGCAGGTCCGCCCCCTCACGGGACCCCGGCCGACGCAGCGATCGACTCCGCACCTTCCCTCGGGCGGCCACGCCGCTCGAGTCACTGCAAGGGGGGAATCAAGACTCCCCCGGGAGAAGTTCCGATGCCAGAATCCGCGACTGCGCCTGCAGGCAAAGAAATCACAGGAGACCAACCGATGACCGACACTCTCACCATCATCGACAACCGTACGGAGAAGCGGTACGAACTCCCGATCATGTACGGGACGTACCCGGAGTACGGCGCAGCGATTCCGGCGAAGGAGCTTCGCAAGGTCAAGGCGAGCGACACCGACTTCGGGATGCTGTGCTACGATCCGGGGTTCACGAACACGGCCTCCTGCAAGAGCTCCGTGACATTCATCGACGGAGAGAAGGGGATCCTCAGGTATCGCGGGTACCCGATCGAGCAGCTGGCCGAGAACAGCAACTACCTCGAGGTGGCGTACCTGTCCCTGTTCGGGGAGCTGCCGACCAGTGACGAGCTGGACCGCTGGGTGTACGAGGTGAAGCATCACACGTTCGTGCACGAGGACCTCAAGCAGCTGATGGCCGCGTTCCGGCATGACGCCCACCCGATGGGCATCTTCGTCAGCTCGCTGGCCGCGCTCTCGACGTTCTATCCGGAAGCGAGGAACATCGAGGATCCTGAGGTCCGCCTGAAGCAGATCCACCGCCTGGTGGCCAAGGTCGGCACGATCGCGGCGTTCACGTACCGGCACAGCCGAGGACTGCCCTACGTTTACCCGGACAACGACCTGAGCTACACCGGCAATTTCCTCAACATGATGTACAAGACGACCGAGCTGAAGTACGAGCCGAATCCGATCCTCGAGAAGGTGCTCGACGTCCTGTTCATCCTGCACGTGGATCACGAGCAGAACTGCAGCGCCAACGCCATGCGCGCCGTGGGGAGCTCGCACTCCGACCCGTATTGCGCACTCTCGGCTGCCGCCGCGGCGCTGTACGGCCCGCTGCACGGCGGGGCGAACGAGATGGTGCTCCGCATGCTGCGTGAGATCGGCGACGTGGATCAGATTCCGGACTACATCAAGCGGGTGAAGGCCGGAGACTTCCGGCTCATGGGCTTTGGCCACCGGGTGTACAAGAACTACGACCCGCGCGCGAGGATCCTGCGCGAGCTGGCGCCCGAGGTATTCAAGGTCACGGGCACCAACCCGATGCTCGACATCGCGATCGAGCTCGAGCGGATTGCCCTCGAGGATGATTACTTCGTGAAGCGGAACCTGTATCCGAACGTCGACTTCTACTCGGGGATCATCTACCAGGCGCTCGGCTTCCCGGTGGCCATGTTCCCGGTCCTGTTCGCGATCCCGCGGACGGCCGGCTGGCTGGCCCAGTGGAACGAGATGCTGATGGATGGCGACCAGAGAATCGCACGGCCGCGGCAGGTGTACGAGGGCTACGACACCAGGGATTACACCCCGGTCACGGGTCGCTGACACCTGCACCAGGCAGCACCACAACTCCAACCGGGGCGGGCCACCACGCGTGGTCCGCCCCGCTGTTCATCCGGTCCGTCGGTAGCGGAACGTCACCTACCGGGTCAGATCGTCACTTGCTCCTCGCGCCATCCGCAGGCAGTACAGTCGCAGCTCGCCGGTAACTCACTCTTTGACATAGGGTTGTGGTGCGCGCGCCCGGCCGCGCCTCGCCCGGTCGCAGGTATGGGCTTTGCAGTTTCCAGAAGAGTCCGAAGCAGCTCGCCCGCACCGTTTGGAGGCGCCCGATGGCCGTCCTGTCCCGCGTGACCTGCCTGGTTCTGCTCGTCCTCCTCGCGACTCCCGCGCACACCCTGGAGGCGACCGAGCCCGAAACCGAGCGCCTGTCTTTCGCGGAAGGCAACGTCGAGATCCCGGCCTTCGCGCGGAAGTACAAGTTCAGTTGCAGCGTGTGCCACGCACCCATTCCCCGGCTGACCGAGTTCGGGAACACGTTCGCGGGCAATGGCTTCGAGATCGCGGTAGAGGAAGAACCGCGCGATACGATCGACACCGGCGACCCGATGCTCCGACTCATGAAGGACGTTCCGCTGGCCATTCGGTTCGACGGATACGCGCAGGCCAACACGCTCGGCGACAGTGACGCCGTTAGCAACGACCTGTCGTTTCCGTGGGGCATCAAGCTGCTGTCGGGTGGTCCGATCGCGAACAAGATCAGCTACTACGTCTACTTCTTCCTCAGCGAGCGGGGGGAAATCGCGGGGCTCGAAGACGCCTACCTGCAGTTCACGGACATCGGAGGAAGCGGCGTCAGCGTGATGGCGGGCCAGTTCCAGGTGTCGGATCCAATGTTCAAGCGCGAGCTCCGGCTGGAGTTCGAGGACTACATGCTGTATCGGATCCGGATGGGCGATGCCCGGGCCGACCTGACGTACGACCGGGGCGTCATGGTGCCGTTCTCACCCTGGAAGAACGGCGACTGGACGCTGGGTATCGTGAACGGACAGGGCCTGCGTGAAGCCAACGAGGCCAGGCAATACGACCGCGACAACAGCAAGAACCTGTTCGCGCGCTACTCGCATTCGCTGGGCAAACTGAGGCTGGGGATATTCGGGCTGTACGGAAAGGAAGACGCCAACGACACCAGCAACGAAATCGTGTGGTTCGGGCCCGACGCCTCGCTCGCGCTCGGGACCTGGGGCGAACTGAACCTGCAGTACCTGAGGCGGCAGGACACCCGGCCTTTCTTCGACACACCGGACGGCCCCACCGACACGTGGGCCAATTCCGTGCTCGCCGAAGTGATCTGGTGGCCGACGGGGGTGAACGGTCGCTGGTACGTCGCCGGCTTGTGGAACTGGATCGACGCCAGCGACCCGATCGTTTCACTGCGCATCAACGAGCAGGTGTTCATCCAGAAGTACAACGCTCTCGCGCTGGACGCGTCCTACCTGGTGTGGAGGAACATCAGGTTCACTGGCGAGGTGGCGTGGGACATCGAGAGGGAAGGGGCCCGGCTGGCGATCGGGGTCGTGTCGGCGTTCTGAGGGCAGGCTCCGAGAGGCGTCGGGCGCCGGACGTGCGCTGCGGGCGTGGGTGTGCGTCGCCGATCAGGTGTTGCCCAGGCCGCGTTCCGCGACGGCCCGCACGATGTCGGACGAGCTGACGAGCCCGACGAGTTCCCCGGCGGCATCGACGACGAGAATCCGGTGTATGCCGGCGGGCAACATGAGTCGGGCCGCTTCCTGAACGGCTGCTTCAGGGAGCAGCGACACCACGGCAGTCGTCATGATGCTGCCGACCGTGGTCTCGGCCATGCGATTCCACTCCGGGCTGTCGCTCTCGAAACGTTCGAGTACATCGGCGCCCGAATCGTCCCACATTTCCGTGAAGTAGAGTCCCGGCTCGCCCTCGTCCGAGCCGTCGAGCAGAGGCTGTGTCTCGATCTCTCCCCACTCGCTCCGCTCGTCGCGCTGCCGGGGGGTGCCCGGGTTGGTGGTCTCGAACTCCACCAGGTCGGTCGTGGAAACGACGCCGACCAACTCCCGGCCGGATACTACGGGAGCGCCGCTGATGCCGGCCTCGGCGAACACGCGGGCCACTTCCTGCAGGGTGAGGTCCGGGCTCACGGTGACGAGCTCGGTCGCCATGATCTCGCTGAGAGGCACCATCGTCTCTGTCCTTTTCCCCCGATTTACATCCAGTTTCCCGGCCTCAAAGCACCGTCGATCATCCTGTCGTCAATATACGCGCTCGGGGTACGGACCGCGCTTTGCCGCTGGCGTCAGATCTGCCCCAGGCCGCCGGATACCGGCAGCTCGCAACCGGTCATGTAGGACGAGTCGTCCGAGGCCAGGAACACGGCGGCGCGGGCGATCTCATGTGGTGTTCCGAGTCGGCCCATCGGCACCTGCACTTCGAGGTCGCGCTTGAGTTCCTCGACCTGCTGATCCGCCATGCCCAGGCGGTCGAAGATCGGAGTGTCAATAATGCCCGGGCTGAGCGCGTTGACCCGGATCTTCCGAGGCATGAGTTCCGCCGCGAGACTGCGGGCCAGCGATCGGACCGCGGCCTTCGTGGCCGCGTACACGGCGAGACCCGGGACACCGGACTCGTTGATCGTGGAGGTCACGAGGATCACCGAGGCGCCGTCGCGGAGCAGGGGAAGGGCGCGCTGCACCGTGAAGAAGGCTCCGCGGAAATTGACGTCCGAAGTGCGGTCGAAGAACTCGGGAGTGGTGTCGGCGAGCGGGGTCGATTCATAGAGCCCGGCGTTTACCACCAGGGTGTCCAGCCCGCCGAAGGCGGACTTGATCTCGGAGTAGAACCGGTCGAGGTCGTCGAGGTTCGAGACGTCACCCCGGGTGGCGACGGTGCCAGGGCCGAGGTCGGTCGCGGCGGCCTGCAGGGTCTCGGGGTCGCGGCCCAGGATGGCGAGAGACGCGCCCTCGTCCCGGAAGGCGCGCGCGATGGCGAGGCCGATTCCGCTGTTTCCGCCGGTGATGGCGGCGTGCTTCGACTCAAGAGCCATGTGTCATCCTCGATTCCGATGCGGGCATGGGCAGCAGCGCTGAAGGGAGCGTGGGGAAGAGGGTCGGGACAGTCAAGAGAGGGGGGCGACGTGGGCGCGCCCCCTTTTCGCCTTTGGGCCGCGAGCCAATATTGCGTGGTCGTCATCCCGAGATCTCTGTGCAGGCCAATGACAGCGCACCTGAACCGCGTACGGGACCTCACGCCCCTCGCCACGCTCGCTCCCGGCGAGCACGAGACGGTTGCGGTGCGCTCCCCGTTGACGGGCGAATTGCTGGTGGACCTCCCGATGGCGGCCCCCTCCGACCTGGACCACGCCATGGCGATCGCCCGCGCCGCGCAAGTCGATTGGGCAGGCGTACCGATCAAAGAGCGTATCCGGGTGTTCCGCCGATTCCGGGCTCTGTTGCTGGATCGAGCTGAGGACGTGCTCGACGTGCTGCAGCTGGAGACGGGCAAAGCTCGCCGGCACGCGTTCGAGGAATTGGCGGACGTGTCCTTTGTCTGTTCGTACTACTGCCACGTCGCAGCGCCCTTGCTCGGATCTCGTCGCAGACGGGGCGCCATACCCGGTCTCACGCGCACAAGGGAAGTACGACATCCACACGGTGTCGTGGGCGTGATCGCCCCCTGGAACTACCCGCTCGTCCTGGCGGTGTCGGACGCGCTACCGGCCGTATTGGCGGGCAATGCCGTCGTGGTGAAGCCGGATATTCAGACCACCCACACGGCGCTCGCGGCGCTCGCCTTGTTGATCGAAGCCGGACTCCCCGCCGGAGTACTCCAGGTGGTTCCGGGCGATGGACCGGGTGTCGGGGCGGGCCTCGTGGACCGGGTCGACTATGTGTCGTTCACTGGCTCGACGGATACAGGCCGCCTGGTGGCTGAGCGAGCAGGCGCTCGCCTCATCGGTTGCTCGCTCGAACTCGGCGGGAAGAACCCGATGATCGTCCGTGAGGACGCTGATCTTCTGAAGGCCTTGGATGGCGCGATCCGCGGGAGCTTCGCCAACGCGGGACAACTGTGCATTTCTACCGAACGCCTCTACGTGCACGAATCCGTGTTCGAGCCCTTCCTTCGCCAGTTCGTGGCGCGCGCGCAGGCCCTGCAGCTTGGCGCCGGCCTCGACTACGAAGCGGACATGGGCTCACTTGCCAACGAGCACCAGCTCCGCAAGGTCGTGGATCACGTCCGGGATGCGGTGGAGAAGGGGGCCGTGGTTCGGGCGGGGGGGAACGCTCGACCCGACATCGGCCCACTGTTCTTCGAGCCCACGGTTCTCTCCGGGGTTACTCCGGACATGACGGTCTTTTCTGAGGAGACGTTCGGTCCGGTGGTGTCCGTGTATTCGTTCTCTTCGGATGAAGAGGCGCTTCATCTCGCCAACGACTCGCGCTACGGTCTCAACGCGAGCATCTGGTCGACGGACCTGCGCGTGACGGAGGGCATGGCCAGGCGGATTGAGGCCGGGACCGTGAACATCAATGAGGCCTATTCGGCCGCTTGGGGTTCGGTGGACGCACCGATGGGCGGTCGCAAGGACTCGGGAACGGGGCGGCGGCACGGCGCCGAGGGCTTGCTCAAGTTCACGGAATCGCAGACCATCGCGGTGCAGACAGGAACGGCCCTCGATCTCTCAGCGCCGTGGCTCAAGAAGAAGAGCGCACGCCGGGCCGTGCTCGCGGCTCTGAAGAGATACCGGTCCGGCTCGCGCCGACGCTGATTCGGACAAACCCTGACTCACGGCGCTGCAGCGCCTCGGGAGATCCGCCATCGCAACCCACTTCTTCACCGGTTACCCGGGTTTTCTCGGCTCTCAGCTCCTGCCGCGCGTCCTGGAGCGCGATCCGGAGGCCCGTGCCCTGTGCCTCGTGCAGAAGAAGTACCTGAAGCTGGCCGGTGACCGGGTGGCCGAGCTCCGTCTGGCCGATCCGGACATGGCCGCGCGGGTGGAACTGATCGAAGGCGACATCTCGATCCCGTCCCTCGATCTGGATGAGCGAACCTGGGCCAGGGCCAAGGAGTCCACCGAGATCTGGCATCTGGCCGCGGTCTACGATCTGTCGGTGTCTCGCGACGTCGGACTCCTCGTGAACAGCGAGGGAACGCACCGCATTCTGGAACTGGCGAAGCGCTGCGAGGCCCTCGACCGTCTCCACTACGTCAGCACCTGCTACGTGAGCGGCAGGTACGTCGGCATCTTCAGCGAGGACGACCTCGAGAAGGGCCAGACCTTCAACAACTACTACGAGGAGACGAAGCACCTGGCCGAGCTAGCGGTCCGTGAGGCGATGAGCGACGGCCTGCCGGCGACCGTGTACCGCCCCTCGATCGTGGTCGGAGACAGCCAGACCGGCGAGACGCAGAAATACGATGGCCCCTACTACATCATCCGATGGATCCTCCGCCAGCCCGGCACCGCGATCGTCCCGGTGGTGGGGGATCCGCTGGCCACCCGGGTCAACCTGGTTCCACGGGACTTCGTGATCGACGCCATCTCGCACCTCTCGGCCCTGCCGCACTCGGTCGGCCGGACCTACCAGCTGGCGGACCCCAATCCGCTGACCGTCAGCGAGCTGCTCGACGTGCTGGGGGACGCTACCGGAAAGCGTCTGCGGAGGGTGCGGGTGCCGAGGGAGGCGGCTCGCTGGGCCATTGACCGGGTGCCGGGTGTCGGCCGCTTGCTGGGCATACCGTCGGCGACGATCGACTATTTCGCCCACCCTACGCACTACTCGGTGTCGCACGCGCGCGCCGATCTGGCCGGGAGCGGAATCGAGGTGCCGGCGTTCTCGTCCTACGCCTCGCGTCTCGTGCAATTCATGCGGAAGAACCCGAAGGTCGGCTCGAGCCCGATGAGCTGAGCGAGTGGCGACCCTCCGGCCGCCTACTCCGGAGGCACCGCATCCTCGGGCACCTCCGCCGGCTTCCGCCTCAGCCGTGCCAGCCCGATGCCGCCGATGATCATCACCGTGCCCGCGACCTGCACCAGCGTCGGGACCTCTCCCAGCGTGAGCCAGGCCACGAGCAGGGCCACCACGGGAACGGTGTTGGAGTAGACCGCCGTCCGGCTGCTTCCCAGGTGCCGGATTCCGTAGTACCACAGGATGTAGGCGAGCGCGAGAGAGAAGGCGCCGCTGAACACGAGGCCGCCCCACGCCCCGGGGCTGATCGAGCTCCAATCCTGGGCCAGGAGCGAGGGGGTCGAGACGGCCACGAGGCCGACGGTACCGATCCACATGGTGAACGCCGTCACGGGCAGCGTACCGTACTTCCTCACGTAGGGACTCGAAAGAACCGTGTACACTGACCACGCGAGCGCCGAGCCCAGCATGATGAGGTCGCCGCGCAGGGTGTCCGCACCGAAGCTGATCCCCCGGCTGCTCCCCCACAGGATGAGAACGATGCCGCTGATCGACAGGGCGACGCCGGCCCACCCGGCCCGACTGATGGTCTCGTGCTTGAGTCCGACCGACAGCACGGTCACGATCAGGGGTACGGTGGACAGCATGAGGGCCGCGTTGCCGGCCCTCGTCCCGTCGATCCCGTAGATGAACAGCGCCTGGTAGACCACGTTGCCCAGTAGCCCCAGTCCGACCAGGCGGAGAACGTCACCCTTCTCGAACCGCACGCGCTTCCCGAAGGCCGCCATGTAGAGGGCGAGGACCGCCGAGGCCAGCACGAAGCGGGTCGCGTTGAAGGCGAGCGGGGTGAATTCGGACAGCGCCGACTTGACCACGGAGAAGTTCGAACCCCAGATGAGGACCAGCAGAACGATCGCGAGATCCGGCGAGAATCGCCGGCCCTCGCCGCTGCTGGTGCTCACGGGTTGGTTTTCGCTCATGGACAGCAGACTTTCATCGGTCGGTGGCGCGCCGCGCGTCGCCGGCACACGGTAGTAGCCGAACGACCAGGCGGGGGCAAGAGGAGAACCGCATGAGGATCGCACTGATACAGCAGCACGCCGGTGAGGACCGGGCGGAGAACCTCGCTCGCGCGCTCCACAACATGGAGCGGGCGGCCGAGGCGGGGGCCGACCTCGTGGCCTTTCCCGAG
>Ga0272441_10015167_pt1 | contig 10819 bp, 11 predicted proteins | sample SSMProp6N_FD_193582 | JGI IMG/M metagenome (GOLD analysis project Ga0272441, IMG submission 193582) | Marine sediment archaeal communities from Little Sippewissett salt marsh, Falmouth, MA, United States - SSM-Prop-6N | ecosystem: Environmental > Aquatic > Marine > Wetlands > Sediment ...
GTTCATAGCGGAGTCCGGGGGCGAGCTGTTCTCAAACGAGATACGGGAGAGGTTCGACATACCGCGGACCAGCGCCTGGAGAATGCTGCGCCGCCTCGAGGGGCTGGAGATAATAGAGGAGAGGAAGGTGGGGGGCCAGAGCCTCGTATCCATCCACAGGAGGTACCAGAGGTGAGCGCCGTGAAACACCTGTTCCGCGTCATTCCTACGGGTTCCTATAATACCGCGGCTCGGATAGGTGGTAACAGTATGAAAAGAGTCGAAGCCACAGCGCTGGTGCTCATGATGGTCGCGGCGGCCACGCTACTACCAGCGTACAGCCAGCCCACGCTGACAGCATCTCAGCCGAGCTTGTACGCCCAGCCCGGCGGCGTTTACACGGTTAGAGGCACCGCGAGCTCTGGGGCACTGGTGGTCGCGGAGTTCACGGCGTCGAACGGGGACACCTTCTCCCACAACTTCACGGCCCCGACGACTGGATCGTACAGATTCGACGTTACACTGCCCGAGGACTTGGAGCCCGACGTCTACACCGTTAAGATCAGTGTGGGAGACGGCGTGGTCTCCACGTCGAGGGTCATCGTCTCACCCATGACGGCCGGGGAGACGCTCCAGAACATGATCCAGAGCATAACCCGCACAAAGCAGGCCCTTGAGGCGTACGTGGCGGAACTCGAAGAAGAAGGAGAAGACGTGCCGGAGGCCGTACTCAACGGCTACCGTGAGGCGCAGGAGGCGCTTCAGGAGGCTCGCAGATACTACGGTGACGGCCAGTACGCGGCTGCGCTGGCTCAGGCGCGTAGAGCCCAAACCATGTTCCAGAGAGCGTTCAAGGCGGTCACAGAGCCCCAGCCGCCCGCGTCAGATATCCAGTCTTTGCCTGAGATACAGAGAGCCAGAACAGCCCTTGAAAACCTAAGAAACCTGTCCGAGCGGCTGGCAGAGAACGGCTACAACACGACGGCCCTAGACGGAGCCCTAGACGACATAGAGGGACTATTAGACGAGGCTGAGGAGAGGCACCGCCAAGGCGACCATGAAAGCAGCCAGAGGGCGCTGAAAGCCGCCGTCGAGGCGATGAACAGAGTCAGGACCAGGATAGAGCAGCTCTCCCAGCAGGTCAAAACGAGACTAGCCTCAAGGTACGAGGAAAGGCTAAGTGAAAGGGTGGAGGAGATGCGTTACGCCCTGAACCAGTACCAGAACACCATCACCGACCAAGACAAAACCCAAGCCCTGGAATCTTTGACGGTCACGGAACAGAAGCTCCAGCAGCTCAGGGAGAGGCTGCGGGCCGGGCAGGTCGACATGGACGAGATCCAGGGCATCAGCGGCGACATAGAGGAGGCCGTCTCCAAGATAGGGGACGAGGAGACGCGGAACACCCTCAGCGACATGGACAGGACCAGTGCCTGGCTGGAGGCTTGGAGGAACAGGACGGGAACCAGCTCCACGCTCAGCCCGAGGATCAAGTATCAGCTTCGGAACCACAGCAGGCTTCTTGATAGTTTGAGGCAGAGGCTACTCAATAGCACCCAGACAAAGCCGGAAAGGGAGCCAACGAACTCGACCACACCCTCTAGTACTGGTTCTACAAATGCAGAGGCCGCCCCAACGGATAAAAACGCGTTGACTCCTTAAGGAAAAATACTTGTTCGGATAACCCATTATCATTCTGAAAAGCCTTGGTGGACTGTTGGCTTCCCTACGGAAATACAGAGGTATACGTCTCCGTCGACATGGACAACCTCATCGAGATACTTGACCCCTGCACAGATCAGGAGCCCAAGCAGGTAGACGAGGAGATAGCCCGGGCGCTGGACGCGCCCAGCGGCGCGGCGACCCTGGACGAGCAAGTCAAGCCGGACTGTATGGTGGCCGTCGCGGTGGACGGCTCCATGACGCCGAACCTGGCCTCCCAGGCTGTTTCATCCATAGTTAAACGCCTCGTTGAGCTCATCGTCCCGAGGGACAGGATCACTGTCGTGGTCGGCAACGGCGAGAGGGAGAGCGAGTCCACTCCGCTAACCAGGGCGATAAGGGATGCGGAGGGGCTGTCCCAGGTGAGGCTGGTGAACCACACCAAGGCACTAACTAATCTTGGCGAAGCTGGGAAGACGGGCGGCGGGACAACGGTGAAGGTCAACAGGGGCTATCTAGAGGCCACGCTGAAGATCGCCGTGGGGGAGACGAGGCTTGACATCCATTCAGGGTTCACGGGGGCGCAGAACGCGATACTCCCAGGCATAGCCTCGCTTCAGACGATCCAGGAGGCCCGGAAGAACTACTTCAAGGGGGGCGCCACGCCCGGCGTCATAGAGCTCAACCCCGTGAAGGAGGAGACCGTCGCAGCCGCGAAGCTGGCCGGCGTAGACTATGCGCTGAACATAGCCGTAGACCCGGACGGCGGCTACCTCGGAGCATACGCCGGCGGCGTCGAGGAGTCATGGGGGAAGGCCGTCACGAGGCTCGGGGGCTCCTACGAGGTCGAGGCGGAAGACAACTCGGACATCACGGTGATAAGCGCCGGAGGGGACCGGTTCGACTACAGCCTATACAAGACTGCGTGGGCATTGGAGACGGCGGCCGGAGTCACCAAGAGAAACGGCGTCATCATACTTCTAGGGGAGTGCGGGGACGGGCTGGGGGCAGAGTCCTTCACCAGCCTAGCCAGGGTCATGGACCTCCATGAGTTCGAGCGCAGGTACACATACGGGGCGGACGGACTGCATCTCATCAGGAAGGTGACTCGCAGCAACAGGGTCATACTGGTCTCGGCTCTGCCGAAGTACCTCGTGGAGCCGCTGGGGATGGAGACGGCTAGAACCAACAACGAGGCTTACCAGCTGGCTTTGGGTGGGCGCCGCGGGAGAGGCACATACGTGATCCCGTATGGGTGCACCACTAAGATCGCTCAATGAAGGTCTCTTAGAAGGGCAGCAGAGCCACGAGGGTGAGCGCCATTAATAGCAGGTAGAGGAGGAAGCCGAGTTTCCTCGACGCGCTTAGGGGGGAAAGGTCGTCGAGGGGCTCGATGGACTCCACGCCCTCCCTCATGAGGAAGAACGCCACCACCACCCCCATTATCATGTACCCCGAGATTACCAAGAGAAGCACCCCAGCCACGCTGATTATCTTGTGCGACTCGCGGCCTACGAGGGCCCTGACCATGTGCCCGCCGTCGAGCTGCCAAGCCGGGATGAGGTTTATGAAGGTGAGTATGCAGCCCACCCAGGCGGCGAACGCCACGGGATGCATCACTAGGACGTAGCCCTCCGGCGTCGGCTTCACCAGACCCGCGATATACTCCAACACGACGGGCAGCGGCATCTGCTGGAACCTGACCTCGGCGAACCGCATCATGAGCTCGGTCACGGTGCCCTGGGGCACCACGAAGCTGAGTCGCATCCCTATCACCCCCATGACCACCGTCACGATGAACCCCGTCAACGGTCCACCCATCCCCAGGTCGAACAGGGCGTCCCTGTTCACCGGCGGCTCACGCTGGGTGATCACGGCTCCCAGGGTCCCGCCCATGCCGGGCGGGGCCGGTATGAAGTATGGCAGGCTCGCCGGGACTCCTCGACGCATCGACACGTACTTGTGACCCAGCTCATGCAGTCCGAATATGGTTATTATCGCGAAGGTGAAAAACAACGCGTTTACGAACGCGGGGGTGCCCCTCATGAGCACCTCTGTGAGCACGGGGTTGCTGCTCCTGATGTAGCCATCTAGAAAAACCGTGGCCAAGGTGGCGGCGAATAGCAATAGGTTTCTCCTATAGTCCTCTGCCTCGAACATATCCCTCTTCAGTATTGATACATGGTAGCTGTCGACGATCCATCTGACCTTCGGGAGGTACCCCAGGGGCCTAAGCTCGTCAGCGAGAGCCTCGAAGGCTGGCTTCAAAAGGCTCTGCCTGAACCCGATGCCCCTCGGCTTCACTATGAACGTGGGGGTCGAACGCTCCCAGTAGGCTTTAACTACCTCAAAGTTTCTCCCGACCGCCTCGACGTAACGGGGGTCCATCTCCCCCTCAACGCCGGGTCTCTGGTCACTCATCCAAGGAACCTAGTACAGGGCTCCTAAAAACCATCTCTGAGCCAGTTATGCGATCTCTTTAAAAGCAATAATGGGCACCTTCATTGGATAAATTTGGGAGATCCGGGATTCAAGGTGAGGGCGTTCGATCTCAAGGACCTTGAACGCGTGATGCATATCAACTCGGTTTGTCTACCAGAGAACTATAGCAGCTACTTCTACAAGGACCTTTACCAGAGGTACCCCGAGACCTTCAGGGTCGCCGAAGCCGACGGTGAGGTGCAGGGATACATCATGTGCCGCATCGAGAGAGGATGGTCGAAGATAGGCAAGCTGACCCCCTCGCGTCTATGCCACATAGTCTCCATCGCCGTTATGGAGCGCTACAGGAGGAGAGGCATCGGCAGGGAGCTCATCTTGCAGGCGATGCGAAAAGGCAGGGACGTCTACAGCACGTCAGAGGGGTATCTGGAGGTCAGGATTAGCAACGAGGCGGCCGTCGGCCTCTACGACGTGCTTGGGTTCAAGAAGGTGAAGAGGAACTACGGCTATTACATGGACGGGGAGGACGCCTGGGTCATGGCCGCCGCCCTCGAAGACTTTTAGGAACCGTTATTTACCGCCCCGCCACAGCTTGTAGCGACCATAGATGGAAATGATCGACGTATTTAGCATCTTGATCATCATTTTCTCGCTGGGCGTCTTCTACTGGTTCGGTCGATTCACTTACAGGTTGATCAAGCAGCACTACGACATCTATCCGCTGCTCTACGGTCTCGAGGAGGCCGAGAAAAAGAAGAAGAGCTGAGCAACGGAACCCCGGCTCGAATTTGATAGATGCGTTACATATTTAGGCTTCCATACCTTTACGGTAGCGACCACCATGAGGGGTAGTTCACTGATCCCGTGGACAGAGGTGTATAGCTGGGCGTGCGTAGCCTGCGGCAACTGCTGCGTAGGATACCGTGTACCCCTCAAGATGGATGAGATGGTCAAGGTAAGCGCCGTCTACGGTCCCGGCGTGCTTGAGTACGGGATGGGCAAGACATACCTCAAGAACCAGAGCAACGGCCGCTGCATCTTCCAGAAACCCCTCATGGATCGCTGGATATGCACGCTTCAAGGCACGAAACCCACAGCCTGCAGGCTCTTCCCGTTTAGAATACATAATAAGCCGGTGTACAAGAGAGGCGACAACGCAGGTATACTCTTCAAGGGGAAAAAATACTATCTATACTTGGACTCGGATTGTAAGGGGATAGCCCCCGGGCAGCCAAGCGACCGGTTCAGGAACCAAGTCGTACCGGAGATCATGAGCATAGGCATCGGGCTCCCGGTTAAACAGAAATACACCACGTCCAAGAGCATCCACTGGCGTCCCATCTGAGAAAGCTCTAATACGGTGAGGAATAATTCTCAACGATTCGATATGAGCGAACCGGTTACGGTGGCCGGGCTGACGGTGAAGCCCGGCGAGAAGGCTCAAAGTGTGATAGCCCTTCCAGATTTCTGGGCGGACGGACAGTCGTTGGAGATACCCTTCATGGTGCTTCACGGGAAGAAGCCCGGGAAGACCCTCTACGTCCAGGTGGCTCAGCACGGCTCAGAGATAATGGGCCTGGAAGCTTTGAGGCGGCTGATGGCCGAGCTGGACCCCCTTGAGATTAGAGGGACTTTGATCTACTGTCTACCCAATCCTCTAGCATTCAGGGAGAAGACGAGGGCGACGATGTTCGACCCCAAGCCCGGGGGGATGAACAGGGTGTGGCCTGGGGACCCGCAGGGGAGCCTAACGGAGCGCATGGCTTACAGGATATGGACCGAGCTGGTGAGCCACGCAGACGAGGTGGTGGACCTGCACACAGCGAGCAGGTACTGCCCGGTCTGGGTCTTCTACGAGGCCGACGGCGTATCCGAGAAGGCGCCCAGCGAGACGGCCCGGCGCTCCGAGGAGATGGCCAGGCTGTTCGGGGCACCCATACTGTACGTGGAGACGGAGGCTTACGGCGGCCGTAAGACCCTGAGGGCGTCCTGCGTGGATAAGGGAGTCCCGGCGATAGTGCCTGAACTCGGTGGCCACGCCCACTTCGACGAGGAGGCTGTGAAGATAGCCTACCGCGGCGTAAAGAACATCATGAAGGACCTTGGGATCATCGAAGGAGAGGTTGAGCTGCCAGAGAGACAAGTCAAGCTCAAGTGGAGAGCCGACCCCAAAGTATACGCCGCCCACTGCGATAAAGGAGGCGTATTCATACCGTCGGTGGGCCTCGGGGACACGGTTAACGAAGGCGACGAGGTCGGGGTCATCTACAGCCCTCGTGACTTCGAGATCATCGAGCATGTAAAGTCGCCGCAGACAGGGTACGTGTTCACGATACGGGAGAACCCCGTGGTCCACCCGGGAGAGAGGCTAGTTAGCGTCCCAGAGGTCATAGAGTGGCTGGAGAACTAGAATCCATAAACCAACCAAACACTACTTCTCAGCACAATAGATGATAATGACGACATGACAAGGAAAAGGTAGAGGATCAGACCCTTTCGTTCTCGAACTCGGCCTTTATCTCGTCGAGTAGGTCTGGGTCAGCTAGTATCTCGACGGTGGCCATGGCCATGCTCTTGGCCCCTACCGCGAGGCCTTTGTCTCCCTCTGGTGTCAACGTGTGCCCCGCGAAATCGGCGCTGTGCATGGTGTAGCCCTCACCTCCGATACCTATCATGGGGTGGATTCCCGGCACCACGTGGGTGACATCAGCAAAGTCTGTGCTACCGCCGGGCGGGATCGTGGCCACCTCCAAGGGGTCCCTGTACTCGACCCCCAGCTCGTCGAAGACCCTCTGGAAGAGGTCCTCCAATGGCTTGTTGTGGATGTTGGACTTGAGACCGTTCGAGAACATGAATTCTACCTCGCAGCCCGTCGCCAACGCGGCTCCCTTGGCGCAGTTGACCACGGTTTCCACAAGCGTCGGCACGTACGTGTCGTCGCTGCTCCTGACCCCGAACCTCAGGACGGTCTTGTCTGGGATGACGTTGGAGGCTAGGCCTCCCTCAGTGACGATGCCGTGGATCACCGCGTTGGCGTCCCTTCTTAGCTGCTGCCTGTTGGCGTGTATCGACATGTAGGTTATCATGGCGGCGTTGAGCGCATTCACGCCGTTGTGAGGGTCCGCCGCCGCGTGGGCCGTCCTCCCCTTGAATTCTATGCCTATGCCCTTGACGGAGAGGAAGTTGGCCGTAACCATTGATTTGCCGGTGGCGGGGTGGATCATGTAAGAGACATCTACACGGTCGAAGACCCCTCCCGAGGCCATCCTGACCTTCGCCCCGGCGTAGGGGTCGTGGCCCTCCTCCGCGGGAGTCCCTATCACCCAGACCTCGCCCGGTAGCTTATCCATAAGCCTGCTCACCGCTATACCGGCGCCTATGCCCGCCGTCCCAATGATGTTATGGCCGCATCCGTGGTCGACCCCGGGTAGGGCGTCGTACTCACAGAGTATGGCGACGACCGGGCCGGCCTTCTTCCCTTTGTATACCGCCTTGAAGGCTGTGTCCATCTCGGAGAAGGGGTACTCTACCTGAAACCCGTGGCTTCGAAGCTCCTCCACGAGGAGTCTACTGGATTCGTGTTCCTCGCTCCCCAGCTCCGGGTTACGCCCGATAACGTCTTTGAGCTCCTTTAGTCGCGGAAAAATCGCGTCCACCTCGTCCTGAACGCTCATCTTCAGCGAAACCTTGTCTGACATGTTGGATATGGATGGATAACTAGGATTTAGGTTTGACTAGACGACTCCTCGCGCTCAGGCTCCGGTGGCGGCGCGGCGCGTCTTATGATTCTCGGGCCTATCAGAGACCCGAAGAGGCTGGAGGTTATGACGATGGGCACGGCGAGGTTCGTGAATACGCCCGGGTTCATGAACGAGCCGGTTGCCGAGTCCACCATCAGCGGCAGCTGTGATATCACTAGGGCGGTGAGCCCGTTGCTGAACACGAGCCTGGAAGCGGCTGCCTCGTCGTCCGTCAAATCGATGAACCCACCCACGACGTTGACGGATAATATTCTAATCAAGCCGATGGTTGCCGACAACGCGAGCCCCATGATGAGATACTCTATCGACAGCTGCACCTCGAGGCCCACGAAGATGAAGAGGAACGACTTCACGAGGAACGTGATCTCCTCGTGGAACGAGCGGAGCCTCCTGCGCTCCACCCTGACGTTCTCCCTGAGGCCGAACCTCTGGGCGAGAAGCGGGTAGTTTGTCAACGTTATGCCGAAGGATAGGGCGGCCACGGCCCCCGCCCCTGGGCCGCCCACGCCCTCGCTGAAGATGTAGGAGATGAAGAGCACGGCCAGGGTCATGATGTAGTTGAAAGGCCTGTTACGGATGAGGTCGAGTAGCTGGACCCACAGGACGCCGGTCCCGAACCCGATGAAGGCGGAGACCGTGAACACGTAGACGATGTCCTTTATGGCGTCGTTCAGGGGCACGCCGGGGATCTGGATGAACCTGAGAAGCGTCATGGCCGTCACGACACTGAGGCTGTCCGTGACTATGGACTCCAGAACGAGGAGCCTCCTAGCCTCACCTATCTCCTTCCTCACCCTCTGGATGCTCCCGATTATCCCGAGGACCGTCGAAGCGCTCGCACCCGCTATCATGGCCCCAAAGAAAAGTGCCTCGGAGAGCGTGAACACGAACGGCACAGAGTAGTGTAGCAGGTAGCCTACGCCGAGGGTGGTTAGGGTGAATGTGGTTAAACCGAGGTATGCAGACTTGATCATGGTCTCCTTGAAAGCCTTGAAGTCCACGCTGAGGCCTGCCTCGAACATCAACAGGTTCAGGGCCATGACCACGAGGATCGGTGTAGAGGGCCTTAGTGCCGCCGGGTTAAACAGTTGGAGGGTGGGCCCGAACAGGTACCCGAACGCTATGAGCCAGACAGTGTCGGGTACCCCCGTGTACGTGTAGATTATGCCGCTGATGTACGCAAGGAAAAGGGCCAGAGATATGAGGATCACGACAACGTTTGCGTCCAACCGGGCTCACACATCAAACGAATATAGTTACCAGTCTGGTTGGTTTAAACCCGGCTGTAGGTCTTTAAAGCTTCTGGGGAGAACAATTAAATCGCATAGATTTAATGAGAAAACAACGAAATCTAACTAAATATTCGTTTTTCTGTGGCTACTCCGGCCTGTAGGCGCACAATAGTATCCCAGCCAAAGTCACCACGCCGCCGAGGGTCACCATGAAGCTGGGCACCTCATCGAGAAACAGGAGAGCCAAGATGGAGGCTCCCACAGGCTCGCCGAGGAGGCTCATGGAGACCAGGGGCGCAGAAACGTACCTCAGCGCCCAGTTGTACACCGTGTGACCGAAGATCATGGGGACCAAGGCGATGGCGAAGAACAGCACGTACTCGTCCATGGGGTAGCCCGTGAGGGGGATGCCGCTGAGCAGAGACATAAGAACCAGTACTAGAGAGGCGGTGGCGTAGACAGGCGTCACGTAAGAGGTCAGGTCGAGGTTTCTCCGGACCACCCTGCCGCCGAGGATGTAGATGCCGAGCATCACGCCGCCCACCAGCGCCAGCAGGTCGCCGTAGAGGTTGAGCTCCCCGACGCCCGCGTCTCCCATCGCTATCAAGGTGGTCCCGATGAAGGCGACGGCTATGCCAGCCACCATCCTTCTGGTGACCTTCTCCTTGAGGAGGAAGTGGCTGACTATCGCCACGAATATGGGGTCGATGTGCACGAATACGACGCTGCTGGCGACCGTCGTGAAGCTGAGGCTTGTTATCCAAGAGGCAAAGTGGATGGCCAGCACCACCCCTATTCCCATGAGACCGGCTACCCCTTTCGCGCTCATCATCCGCATATTCCCTAGCCCGTCGAACTGGACGAAGAAAGGCAGTAAGAGTAGCGTAGAAAAAACCATTCTGTAAGCCGCTATGGCCAGGGGAGGGCTGTCGCTCATCCTGATGAGTATAGAGGCCGTCGAGACTGCGATGATGCTTATGAGCAGCGCCAGTCTAGGTGGGAAACCGGGGCTGTCCTCCATGCTTCGGGTAATGGTTAACTTCTTATATAATATGTAGAGGATGAACGTCGAGGTAGGAGCATGCCTGGCCGGATAACCGTCGTAGAGTACGACCCAGAGTGGCCGCGTATCTACGAGGAAGAGAAGCGGCTTATACTGGGCGCCGTCGGCGAGCACGTGAAATCCATCCATCACGTCGGAAGCACCTCCGTGCCCGGCCTCGGCGCGAAGCCGATAATCGACATAATCGCCGGTTTGGACGGCGAGGAGGATGCGGACCTCTGCCTCCCAGCGCTGGCAGCTATAGGATACACCGACGTGACGCCGGAGCCGTCGAATGAAGACTGGTACCACTGCCTCGGGAAGGGGCCCCACAGCCTAGGGTTCCACCTGCACCTCATGAGGCACGGCAGCGATTTCTTGAAGAGACACATCCTGTTCAGGGACTACCTCAGGGCTCACCCAGAGACAGCCATGGAATACTACGAGCTGAAGAAAATACTCGTTGAAAAGTACGCAGACAAGCGGGAGATCTACACAGAGTCTAAGACCGGTTTCATCGAGAACGTCCTGGAGACTGCGTTATAGGGCTCTAAATAATATATAGGGCTCAGAGGACTCCATACCATGCCTATATTTGAGGTAGAGACCTGGAAGGTGAAGCCGGGGAAGGAAAAAGTCCACGAGCAGGCCCTCCGGACATGGATGAAGTGGGTTGGCGAGCACAAGGAGCTCTTCCCTGA
>Ga0272441_10015168_pt1 | contig 10819 bp, 6 predicted proteins | sample SSMProp6N_FD_193582 | JGI IMG/M metagenome (GOLD analysis project Ga0272441, IMG submission 193582) | Marine sediment archaeal communities from Little Sippewissett salt marsh, Falmouth, MA, United States - SSM-Prop-6N | ecosystem: Environmental > Aquatic > Marine > Wetlands > Sediment ...
AAACAACGGCACATCTCTGTTTCCTGCCGACCCGGTCCACGCTGGCGCCGCACCCCGCTGCCCACCGCGACCGGCCCGGGCGCCTGCCGCCGCTGCCCCGCCGCGCAATCCAAAAAACGCCACCTCAAGCCCCGCTTCATGGGCGATACGCGCCGCATTGATTCGATACTGCCGGTTCGGCTGATTATCAATTCGCGGCGACAAAACCAGCAGCGGCTTAAACTTCTTCAACGTATCTATCGTCTCAAATACCGTACTGCCGCTGACACTCAAAGCCACCTTAACCTCGGGATATTCCGCTAAAATATCGCTCAAATACAAAATCGTCGCCGAGTTGGCGGCTTCCACTAACAGATAACGCTCGCCTTTGACCACTTCAGCCCACAACGCATCCGCCTTTGAATCAGGCTCACTCGCTCCTGGTGGTCCGCCCCGCTGTACACCGCGCTGACGCTGCTGTTGACTTTGCTGCAAGTTCCCGCCACGCCTCTGGCCCCGACCCGCCCGTGCTTGCGTCGCCGCCTCCTGAACCGCAGCGCGACGTCCGCCCGGATGCAACGCCAGCCCGTCGCGCATTACCTGAAGACTCGACGTTGAATTGGTCACCGTCAAAAACAAATTGCCTTCCTTATGGATCATCATCTCTTTAGGTCGATCCGGCTTAATCGCTATCACCGCTGCCTGCCCCAAACCGGTCGGCGTAATTGACAAATTCGTGATCCCGTAGGGAAGCAGTGCCTTAAAAACATCCTGATACGGATAAAACTCATCGGCGACCTGCGCAAAATCCCCACCGCCGGCGCCGCCCCCAACCCGACTCAAAGGATCGATCACACCCGGCATAATCGTCATGCCCTTGCCATCGACCACCCGCGCATCGTCGGGTATCTCAACCTCTCGGCCCACCGCTTCGATCTTACCGTCGCGGATAAAGATCGTCCCGCCGGCGATACTGCCGTTGGCGATTGTCTCTATCGTCGCCCCCCGAATCGCCACCGTCCGCTCTTTAACTTCCTGACCCGGAGACGCCCCACTCAACACCAAAATCAGGATAATGGCCCACGCTCCGCACCGAAATAATGTCATATTTAGGTTCTTCATAAGTTTACAATTCCAAAATCATTTAACTAATTTATACGGTTTCTTCCCGCTGTTATGTCACCTTAATAAATCCTGCGATCCCTGGTGGCGTCATAAACCACCTTCCCGTCGATCAACACCTTAATCACCGCCGAGCTAATATCCATCACCGGCCCGTTCTTGATCACGATATCCGCATCCTTGCCCACTTCCAGCGATCCCACCCGGTCGTCCACCATCAGATACCGCGCCGGCCGCAGCGTCAAGCCATACAAACCGTTCTCTTCCGGCAAACCATAACGCACACCCAACGCCGCCTGAAAGTGCAAATCTTCCTGACCAAAACCGGTCGCATCCACGTTCACAAATAAATTCTCCGCTCCTCTGGCGTAATAACCGGCCACCACCCCCACAATCTGGCCGTTCACATTATCCCGCACCGTCACCCGCGGTCCGGCGCACACCGGAAAATTACGCGCCGCGACATGTTCTCCCACCCGGTACGCATCGAACGTCCCGTGATGAACCGCACCTTTCAACCCAAACTCGTCATGAAACATCCGCAACGTCTCCATCACCACCTGAAACATCTGCGTATGAATCACCACCGGAATCTCACCCTTAAATACCGGACGAAAAATTTCCAACTGCAAATCAACCGCCGGCTTCTCACTGGTCCGACCCTCTTCGTAATCCAGCCACGCCAAATGATACTTTTGCCCCTTACGCAGCTTCTCACGCAACACCCAGTTCATCCCCGCTCGACCCGATCCCAACTCGCCCGAACTCCGCCGCTCCGGATTTCCCGCTTGGGCCACCTTTAAACTTCCCGGATTCTTCAAAATCACTTCATCGCGCGTACCCGGCCCCGTCTTCATCGTCACCCCAAGCCCCGCCATGTTGTTCCCGCTGCCCGGAAGATAAAGTATCGTTGTCACCCCGCCCTGGATCGCCTTCTTCAAATAATCATTATTCGGCTGAATCTGATGCGCAATTTCCAATCCCGAATTCGTCGGATACACCGAATCGTTAAATCCGCCCGCCATCGCCCCCACATGCGAATGCGCCTCCACCAAGCCCGGCATCGCAAACATATCGCTGTGATCCAAAACCACATAACCTTCGGGAATCTCGATCTCACCCTGCGCGCCCAGCGCCTTGATCTTGCCCTTCGATACCAGTATCACCCCGTTATCAATCGGATTGCCCGCACACGTAACGATCTTCTTCGCCAGCACCGCATAATTCGGAGTCTCTTTGTCCTCACCGCCATCGCCCTTCGCTGTCGATCCCCACCCCATCGCCAGCACCACCATAACCGACAACCAAGTAGTTAAACTTAAATATCTGTGTGTCATTTCTCTAAATACTTTCATTGCCAAACTCCTTTTTATCTTCGGCCGTCTGCCATCCCTGGGCCTGATTAAATCTCAACCGGCGCTCATCAAAATATCCGCCGATCGCGTGTATGATCATAAACCACTTTTCCGTTGATAAACACCTTCAACAAGGTGGACCGCAAATCCATCACCGGCCCGTCCTTGATTAGAATATCCGCATCTTTACCCACTTCCAGCGAGCCGACCCGATCGTCGATCATCAGCGTCTTGGCCGTTTCAATCGTCAATCCGCGCACCGCCGCCTCTTCCGGCCAACCGTAACGCACCGCAATATTCGCCTGAAATTGATTTTCTTCCTGCGGCAAAACTCCCGAATCCGTATTCACGCCCATTCCCCGTACCCCTCGCTCATAATACCCCTGAACCACACCCACAACCTGTCCGATTTCCCGATCAAGATTCGTGTTACGAGGACCCGCCACCACTCGCACGTTGGGCCTATCGACAATCGCCGGCCCCACCTTATACCCGTCAAACGTCCCGTGTCCGATAATCACCTGGAGATTAAACTCATCCCCCATCATCCGCACCGTCTCCATCACCACCTGAAAAATCTGCGTATGCACCAGCGTCGGTATCTCGCCGTTTAACGCCGGCCTCATGTATTCCAACTGTAAATCTTTCTCCGGCTGGACCGTCGTCCGACCCGCTTCGTAATCTTTCCACGCCTTATCGTACGCCAGACCTTTACGCATCTTCTCCCGCAACACCCAGTTCATACCCGTTCGACCCGATCCCAACTCACCTGAACTGCGCCGCTCCGGATTCCCCGCCTGCGATATCTTCATCACCCCCGGAAAACGAACGATTACTTCTTCCGGCGTCCCCGGACACGTCTTCATAATCACCCCAAAACCGCTAAAATTGTTACCGCTGCCCGGAATGTGTAATATCGTCGTCACCCCGCCCTGAATGCCAACCTTCAATGCGTCATTATACGGACGAATCTGATCCACCACCCGCAGCCCTGACGACGTCGGATAGACGCTGTCGTTCAAATCGGTCATCATCGAACCCTGGTGACTGTGTCCTTCGACAATCCCCGGCATCGCAAAATGCCTGGAATGATCGAGCACCTGATAACCTGCGGGTATCGCGATCTCATCCAGGGGACCAATCGCCTCGATCTTACCGTCGGAAACCAATATCGTTCCATTATCAATCGGTCCGTCCGCACTGGTAATTATCTTACCGAGCAACAACGCATACTTAGGACTCTCTTCGGTATCGTTTGTTGCCTGCACCGGCAATACCATCACCATTATTAACAGAACGAAAAAGAGCATAAACTGTTTCATACCGCAAAAATCCTTCGCTTAGTTCTCTTTGGCTCGCTCTTGATAAACCCAAACACCATCGACCATCACCGCCAGCACCCGCGAGGTCAACTCAAACGGCGGCCCGCTCAATACCACCAGGTCCGCATCGCAGCCCCGGGCGATACTGCCGATGCGCTCGCCTAAACCCAACAGCTTCGCCGGCACACTCGTCAGTCCCGCCAGCGCATCATTCACACCCAAACCCCGCCGCACCGCATAAGTCACGGCCAACGGTAAATTCCGCGAACCCGTCGTCGCCGCCGATCCGAATCCCACATTGCCGCCCTGGGTGATCACAAACTCGGCCTGGTTAACCGTTGCGCCGTCGATATCGAATATCAACTCCGGCCCCACCAACACCGATTGCACCTTTTCTGGTATCAGCCCCGGTATCCGGCAGGCATCTCTCGCCCCGATAAACATCGTCTTCATCGGAAATTCTTCGTTGAATATCTTATCCGCCATCTCCAACTCGATGGTCCGGTCGGCTTCCACCAGCGCTATCATCTTACCGGCGAACAATGCCCGGTAAGGCTCAAGATTAGCCCTCGTATCAGGCTCGTTGGGTTCTTGGGGTTTCACCGGCTCGGGCGGCAATTCAACTTCTTGAACTTCTTCTGCCTGTTGCTGTTGCTGCGCTTGCCTTCTCTGTTGATTTTGTCCCTGCCGGTTGACTTGCTGCTGTCGCGTCGGCGGTGTGGCGCCACGTTGCTGACTGCGCCCCGCTCGCTGAGCCCTCTGGTCGGCCTGCCGACTGATTTCGTCGGCTTTTTCTTCACCACCAGATTCAGCGTCTTTCTCAGCCTTCAGCGCTTCCCATTCTTTTAGTTTCTTCTCGTATTCCGCCAACTTGACTTTATATTCTGCTAACTTTTTTTCGTATGCCGTCCACTCGTCGGCGTAATCCTTACCCCGCTGCAGCGTGCCTCTCAAACTTGTCGCCGCGCTGCTCACATTGCCCGTCAAAGAAAACTTAAACGCCACCGTTTCTTCAAACGCCTTACCGGCCCCGCCCATCTTATACGCCCGAACCGCCGCCGAACCACCTGACGGTATGTTCAGCACCGTCGTAATCCCGCCTTCGCTGACCAGCTTCATCCGCTCTTGATTGCTCTCGGTCAGTGACGTCCGCATATCGATCATACCAGGGATCGCCACCGAACCCGCCGGAAACTGTTTTACTTCCGCTCCCGGCGGCGCCGTCACATCGGAACCGACGCCGCTGATCTTTTTACCTCTAACGCCTATCGCCCCACCCGATATCACATGACCTGAGCCGGTATATATCCTGTTAACTTTGACTACCGTAAAATCTTCACTCTCGGCGTCCACTCCGAACACCTTCGTACCATCCACAAATACGTCATGCACCATCGCGTGAGTTCCAAACGGATCGCCGCTCATCACCACAAAATCAGCATCGCAGCCCGCCGCCAACGAACCGACCCGGTCCGCCACCCCCATCATCCGCGCCGGATTCACCGACACCAATTCCAGTATCTCCTGCGGCGTCAGCCCACCCTGTCCCACCAGGCCCGCCACAAACAGCATTTTGCCCAGGTCCTCTTCTTCCATCGGATGAATCGCCACATTCACCTTTGCTATGGTCAAATCCCGCACCATTTTCCAAACCGGCGGCTGGGCGGCCTCTTCTTCACTCGGCGCCGATTCGTTCAAAATCAAACCCGGACGAACCTGGGCGTCAAAAATGACACTATATCCTTGTGCCGCAAACTTCTCATATTGATCTTCAAACAGGTATATCTCTTCCGGATCAACCAGTGTCAACTTCAGATTATACTGCTCCGCTAAAGCCAACGCCGCCTGAATATCCACCGCCTTGGTCGCCGTCACTCTAAACGGCATCCGTTTCTTGACACATTCCTGCACGGCCGCCAATTGCGCATCGACCTCACCGTTGGCCTCGTAGCCCATCGCCGCCGCCATCGTCGCCCGCAGCAATACTAATAATCCCGCCCGTCCCGTCGCCAGTTGTATCCGTCCCGGCAGTAGCGGATTGTCCATCGGATCAGCCGGTATCGGCGCCTCAAATATCTTCGGCGGGTTCGTGGATTCGCCCAAAACCACCCGCAGACTCTCAATCTCACGCACAATGCGTTTTCCCGGATCCGCTCCCGCCAGTTTCACCACCCCGCCCACGCCCGGCATCAACCGCTGCGCCCCGGGCGAAACCTGCACTGTCGTTACCCCGCCCGACACAATCGCATCGAATTTGCCGTATGTGTCGTAGCTGTCAACCGCGCGCAATTGGGGGGTAATCGTCCCCGGATTATCCGTACCCGCCCCCGACAGCGACGTCTGCGCCACCACCAAACCAGGTATGATAACCTTAACGCCCAAATCGATCTTTTCGACCCCGGCGGGGATCTCGACCTTATCTTTCGCGCCGACCGCCAAGATCTTGCCCCCGCTTACGATCATCACGCCGTTATCGATCGGCGGCGCACTCGCCGGCCATATCCGACCGGCATAATACGCGCGTACCGCATCGTCCTGGGCCATCGCCCCGGGCACCAATAACAACAATAAAATTACCGCCAATCCCAATAATCTAATTACGGGCTTCATAATAAAATCCATTATTTACAAGTTTCGAAATTTATAATTCGTCATTGATTGTAGGGTGGGCTCTTAGCCCACCATCTTCTTTTGTGCATATTGCTTGCTTACTTGTTGCCGCCAATCTCTCTTATCTGACGCACTTCCACAACACTACCGCTATTCATAATGCTCGTCGCGCGCTTATCCGACTTATTCAAAAGAAGCTGAAGAGGCTTATCCTCAGTGATATCATAGATCACTTCACCATCCGCTATCACCGTTTCGACCCAGGTGTTCAACTCCAAAGGATCGCCGCTCAAAATCGCCATGTCGGCGTCTTTGCCCACTTCCAGCGATCCGATGAACTTGTCCACTCCCAGCATCTCTGCCGGTGTCAGCGTAATGGCGCGTAAAGCCTCCTCAGCCGTGGCGCCATACTTCATGGCCGTCGCCGCCTGGAACCACATAAAATTAGTCCCAATAAGGTTCCCCGTCGGAGAACCGCTACCGGCCTGAAAAGTCATCTTCACTCCGGCGTCATAAAACTTCTGACAGACGACAACCTGCTTCTCCTCCTCGGTCCGTTCGTTTCGTTCCCAAAATACCATTTCGCTGTCCAGCACCACCGGCAATCCGCTCTGGGCGATCTGGTCCACCGCCTTGTAGCAGTCCCGACCCAACACCAAAATCCCATTCAGCTTAAATTCTTTCACCAACTCCAGCGCAAACGCCACGTCCATCGGCTCCGGCACATACACAATCGCCGGTATCTCACCTTTAAGCAGCCGACACAGCGCCTCTCGCCGCACGTCCGGCAGCGCCGCCGCGCCTGTCTTGCCTTCCAACTCCTTCATGTAGTCCTGGACTTCTTTCAGCGCCTCGCGCAGACGATTCCGATGACTCATACGGCTCTCACCGGTCACCGGACTCAGCGAAATCTTGATCCCCGCCGAACGCTTCAGTATCATATCCGACACATACGTCCCGCGCAGCTTCAGCACCGCCGCCTGACCGCCGATCCGCGTGTTGTTACCCGGAACTATCGCCATCGACGTTATCCCATTCCGACGACTGTCATCAAATAACGCCTGACCGGTATCCACCGAATCCAATACCGTCGTATAAGCTACTTCCGGATTCCGCTCGTTCTCCTGGTCCATACCACGAGTATTGTGAGCCACCACCAGACCCGGGATCACCACCTTATCCGAGGCGTCGATCATCCGGGCATTCATCGGTATCCGCAAATTCTGACCAATCTGCGTAATCTTACCGCCCCGCACCAAAATCACACCGTTCTCAATCGGATCCCCCACCACCGGTATAATCTTGCCGGCTTTCACCGCGATCTCACCTCGCTGCGCCCATGCCTGTGGGCCCATGCTCAGCACAACCAATACCAATACTGCAACCACCAAAACTCTGCCTGTCTTCATAATTTTCTCTTGTGTCAACATAATTACTCTTTCGCCTCATACTGGATCACACCATCGACCATGACCCAACGAATTTTAGTCGTTAAGCTCAGCGGATCTCCGCTCAGCGCCACCAGATCGGCGTCACGCCCCGACGCGATTGTCCCGACGCGATCTTCTATTCCTAATATCTCCGCCGGCGCCCGCGTAACCGCTGGCAACGCTGCTTCCGCCGGTAATCCACATCGCACCGCAAATCGAACCTGCTCCAGCATCCCTTCGCCCGACAACGCAAACTTAATCCCCGCCTCATGAAGCACCCCCGCCTTGTTCCAGTTCAATTCACCCGCGCTCCCGCCGCCCCCGCGACCACCGCGACCGCCGCCCCCGCCGCCGGCGCCTGATCCCGACGTCAACGGACCCAAAATAATCTCCCACTTCTTTGCCGCCAACTGCTCGGCCACCTTATATGACTCATCCGCCCCAAACAAAATCGGCGTGAAATTAAACTCCTCGCTCAGGGTTATCACCGTCGTTAAATCATAATAGGGCTTACTCTCGACATACAACGGCAGTTTCCCGTCCAGGGCCTCGTTCAATTTCACCCATTCCCCGGGCTTCTCTGTCTGTGCCTTCAACAGTGTCTCACGCAACACCCAAACCACACCCATTCGTGTCGTCGGCAACCGCGTGTAAATCGTCCCGTTCGCTCCCGCCCCACTGCGATTTCGATTCGCCGGCTCTTGACCGATCACAAACAGCATCCCCGAACCCTTCTGCACAATCCGTTTCTCCTGATCATCCCCCGCCGCCTTCACTATCGCCGACAGACCCGCTACAATATTATCATTTCCCGGATGCAGACACACCGTCGTCGTCCCGTCCCGCACCGCCTCGGTAAAACTGCGATCCGTCAAATCCACCCCCGACAACACCGGAAAATTCGGCGTTATCTCATCGGTATATTCCGATATCCCGCCCTTGTCTCCCAGTCGCGCCAACCCGTTGACCATCCCCGGCATCAACGCACCCTCGCCCAGATCGATCACCTGGGTCCCCGTCGGCACCCTGATCGAACCGGCCACCCGGGCCACCTTGCCGTCCGAGATCAGCACCGCACCCGGCCGCAGCGGCTCACCCTGCATCGTATAGACCGTCGCCGCCTTGATCAAAACATCCTCCGCCCCCGCCAACGATGTCCCGCCAACAACAACCACGGCACACAACCCGATCAGCAAGCTCAATTTTATCTGTAAAACAGCTTTCATTTGCGCACAACCTTTCCTTCCACGATAACTTCCTTAACCTCAGATCGCAGATCCAAGGGCGATCCGCTCCAGATCACCAGATCGGCCCGATACCCCTCGCCTATCGTGCCCAACTGATCCTCCACTCCCAGCAGCAGCGCCGCATACGACGTCAAACCTTTCAACGCCGCCGCGCGACTCATCCCCAGCCCCACCGCGCGACTCGCCGCCTGCCGAATCTCGTCGGCCTTCCCAAACCCAAACGCCACCGGCACGCCCGCCTTCGACGCCTTCACCAGCGAATCAAATGTCCGATCAAATTCACCCAGCCCCGGCGCCTTCGCGATAATACCCATCGTTTTGCTCTTGATCCGATCAAAACCGCCTTTTACTTCCGCCGCCCCCACCAACACCACCGGCAAACTGTACTGATCGATCAGTCCCAACACCGCTCGAACCTCCAGATCATTCTCCACCACCACAAAAGCCCTCCCCCCATTGCCATTTTGCATCGACCGCATATTCTGCTTCCGCTCGGCGTCGATCTGCGCCTGAATCGCCTCAGAATGATACAAATACAAATCCACCATCTCCCCTTCCAAAGCCGACGAAACAAACTCCACCTGCCCATACAGACTCACCGGAAATCGCTCCGCCACCCGGCTCCCCGCCGACATCACAATCTTCTGACCGGCGTCCGCCTTAACCAAATACTTGCCTCGCTCGCTCGTCTCATCGAACCGAACCACCGCACATACTCCCGCCAGCACATTCCTGTCCCCCGGCGCCAACAGCGCCGCCAGAAAACCTTCTTTCTGCAGCGCCTCTCCCGCCTTATTGCCTACCGGGAAATACGCATCCGCCGCCCGCAGATAACACGCATCCGCCTTACCCTCCTGGCTTATCTCACCGCCCAATCCCAAATCCGTATGCCCCTGGATCAATCCCGGAGTCACCACCGCATCTCCCAAATCGAATACCGGCACATCTCTCATCCGACGCCGTGAATTCGACGCCCGCACAATCTTACCATCCTCCACCAATATAACCATCGGACCAAATTGCCCCGACTCATTCAGCACCCGGCTTGATTGCAACGCATACCGACTCGGCAGCACCTTCGGAAATTCCACCTTACTCACAACCTCCCCGCCTGCCGCTATCGCTCCTGCTCCCTCATCCTCATACACTACCTGCCCACCCACCAGAACGATCCTCACTGCCGTCGCCGGATCCGTCGGATGCCCGTTAAACACCACAATATCCGCCCGCTTACCCGTCTCAATCGAACCCACCTGATCCGCCACCCCCAAAACCTGCGCTGCCCCGCTCGTCATCGCCTTTAAAACCTCATCCGCATTCACCCCCAGCGCCACCGCTTCGGCCGCATGCAACCGCAGCAGCCGTGCATCCCGGTCCGCCGTACTAAACGTACCCAACGCCCACACCGGCTTCATACCCGTCACCGACGTCGGCCACTCATCGGGCCTCTTCTCCTCGGCAGTCGGAGCCGGCGCAGCGGCCGGCGCCGGAATCTGTATGCCCGGATACTGCCGACGTATTTGCCGCAACGCATCGTTCATCGCTGCTGGTTGCGCCGGGGCCGCCGGCGCTGCAAACATCGGTCCCAATACATACTTCACGTTCCGACCTGCCAAATCATCGGTCAACTCATGCGCCTCAAAGGCGCCTTCGATCACCAGACATATCTTGAATTCATCCGCCAGTGTCAACGCAAACTGCAAATCCTCTTCCTTTTCCGCCTTCAAACGCAGCGGAACTTCACGCTCTAACAC
>Ga0272441_10015169_pt1 | contig 10819 bp, 11 predicted proteins | sample SSMProp6N_FD_193582 | JGI IMG/M metagenome (GOLD analysis project Ga0272441, IMG submission 193582) | Marine sediment archaeal communities from Little Sippewissett salt marsh, Falmouth, MA, United States - SSM-Prop-6N | ecosystem: Environmental > Aquatic > Marine > Wetlands > Sediment ...
CTCGGCACGAGAGAGACGCTGCAGGAAACGTCCTGTTAGAAGCCGCTCAGGTGCGACATACAGCAGATCAAGCGCTCCCTTCGACATGGCGCGTTCAATCGTTTGGGCCGTCTCTCGAGGAAGGCTCGAATTCAGGAAGGCCGCCCGGACGCCTAGTTGGTTCAACGCATCGACCTGATCCTTCATCAAGGAGATCAACGGCGACACAACGATTCCGACCCCAGAGCGCACGATCGCTGGGATCTGGTAACAGAGGCTCTTCCCTCCCCCTGTTGGCATCAGAACCAGCGCATCTCCACCGTGAATCACATGCCGAACGATTCGCTCTTGGGGTCCTCGGAACTCGGGGTAGCCGAACGTCTCCTTGAGAATCCGATGCGCTCCATCTGGCTTGGATTGTGTCCCGGAACTCGAAGGTATCGTCTCTCCCCCCATCATCGAAGCGCCATGCGCATCGAGGCAGCCGGCACCGAATCCGATCTGCCCCAATGCATCAATGCAGTCATTCTCGTATCTGGCGGCGAGGGTTTCCAGGAGAGTGGCTCTATCGTGGTCGGCATACCGCATTCCGGACCCGATGCAGCAGATCGACACGCCGAGGATCCGATCCGGCCAGGCGCCCGCGCAGGACCTTGCGGAAGCGCTTCGATCCAGCGAGGATCACAAGCGCACCCGGATTCTTGATCAGAGGAGACACGACGCGCATGCCCACAACGGACACGGTCGAACGCAGGATCGCTCGCTTGAAGGAAGCGTTCGCTGAGGATGGCTTCCGCGTTCCCGACGGGGGCGTGTTCGTGCATCGCGATCGAGTCGGAATCGCGGCCGAGCATCAAACGGCGATCAACTCGTCGACGCGGGAACCGAAGCGGGCGTACTACGTGGAGGGAAACGCCTATCAGCTCGGGTATCTGATGGGGCGACTGGCCGAGCCGGCGATCAGCCTGATGACCGAGTCGTTCATCGATCGAGTGGTCAAAGCAATGGTTCGGACGTCTCTGCGTGGGGAGCGATCCGACATCACGCGGGATCCGGAGCTTCGCTTGATCCGAATCCACCGGTTGCTGATCGAATCGCTGTACGAGATGATCCGCCGCAAGAAGATCCGCGCCGACGTCCCTTCGAAGTATCACCGCGAGATCCGTGGAATAGCAGACGGATGCCTCGAACAGGCACGGGCCGAGAACCGGTCCACCAAGGTGACAGAGGAAGAGCTTTGGGTTCTCAACACGGGGATCGACTGTGTTCTGTCTCTGAGCTACACGGGCGAGCTGCTGCGGCTGCGCATGCCCGACCTTCGCGGCAGGGATCTCCAAACCCCACTTGGCTGCAACGGCTTCGCTGTGCTCAACGATGCGGCAGCAAACGGAGCGCTGTTTGGGCGGGACTACATGTTCCCCACCGGAGGTGTCTTTCAGGATGTCGCCTGCATCACGATCTACAACCCACTCGATGAAGACGACCCGCCGAGGATTCCCTTCCTCAATCTGGCTGCACCGGGGATCATCGGAAGCATCTGCGCCCTCAATGCGCATGGGGTTGCAGCAGGTGTGGATGTGGCGGTGGGAGGGAACTGCAACGCAGATCGGCCGGGGATGAACTCCCTGTTGCTGACCCGCGACTCAATGGAACACGGCACCTCAGCCGAAACGGCCGCGGATCGAATTGCCACGGCACGCCGTGGTGTGACGTGGAACTACATCATCGCCGCCGCAGGTGAACCTTCTGCGCGGGATCGCGCGTGCGTGATCGAGGCAGGAGCCTCCATGCGCCGGATCCCGTTCTTAAGCTACCCGCGGAAGATCATCCAGCACCTGCTTCCGGATGAGCAGTTCCTCCGTGAACACCGAACCGCGGAGGACCGGGGCGGGGCGATGATCCGCTGGGATGACTTCGAGGGAGTGGAGCCGTACATCGAGTGGTTCAACCCAGCGTTGAGCGAAAGGTTCCAACGCACCTATGACGCCGATGCGTTCCGCGGAACCCGCAAGATCAACTCGAGCCCCTCGGATCACAACTGCCCGCACAACTTCTACTTCGCGCCGTTGCGCGGTGTGCCCAGACGTGTCATTCTGACCACGAACCACTTCGTGATCCCCGAGATGAGGCTCTGCAGCATGGCGCGGTGGGCGAACCGCGTGTCAAAGGGGCGAGCGAATGACAGCCAATGGCGGTACGATGAGTTGAACAGCCGAATATCGGATGTCCTGGAGAGAGAAGGAACCATCTCCTACGAGGCGGCGAAGGATCTGATCGAGTTTCTTGCCCCGCACGGGGATTTCCCCGATTACTACCGTCGGATCCCCAAAAGCCCGGACGGGCGGCATCAGATGATCTACGGAAGCGTATCGTTGTGCGATCTCAAGCAAAGGACGATGGAAAGCCACTACGGATACTACGTAGACGAGTGGGTCAAGGTTTGCCTTCCCCGCTACGTACCAGGGACCCGACGTGCGTCCTCGGCCGAGTGAAGCCAGAAAGGAGACAAAAGCGTGTCTGAGAATCTGCTGGTACTGATCGGAAGTCCGAGAAAGGAGGGCAACAGCGCCACGCTGGCTGCGGAAGCTGCGAAGCAGGCGGAGCAGCTTGGCGTTGCCACGGAGACGGTGTTTCTTCACGGATTACAGATCACCCCTTGCGATGGATGCGGCGCATGCCGGCGTTCGGTTGAGGCGCCGTGCGTGGTTGACGACGACATGACCCCGTTGTACGGGAAGCTCCGGAATGCATCCGCGATCCTTATCGCCACGCCGATCTACAGCTACGCATTCACGGCCCAGACCAAACTTCTCATCGATCGGCTCTACGCGCTCGGAAGCAGCAATGGAAACGCGCTCTCGGGCAAGCGGTTCGGATTCATCATCGTCTACGGAGGAAAGGACCCGTTTGGCTCCGGCGCTGCGACCGCGATGCGTTGCTTCCACGACACGTTTGCGAAGAAAGCAAGCTGGCTGCGGATGATCCACGGCACGGCTTTCGGGGAAGGCGATGCCGCGAAGAACGTGGATCTGCTTGTTCAGGCCAGGGAATTGGGCCAAGACCTCGTAACCTCACGCTGAGCCGGCTTTCGGCAGGCATCGGCAGCACCGCTTGGTTTTCCTTGACCCCGGGGCAATGAGTTCATAGCCTTTGAACAGGAACCCGGCACGGTCCATGGAGGCACGATGAGAGCACTTCGATCCGAGCCGTACATCTGGGTGACGTGGCTTACGAAGCTTCTTGCCGGTGAGAGCTCCTGTGAATGGTCGGCCTGGTTTCGCGCTCATCACAAGGATTACGACAAGCTCCCTGTGGACTTCGATCTTGCGAAGTGGACGATGGAACACGGCGATCTTGTCAACAGCAGGCGGGAGCAGCTCCGAAACGAAGGGTATGATGTTTACGTCGAGGATGAGAACTCGTTTCGGAGAATCGGACAGACAGGGATCGTCGTATCGGGCAAGCCGGACATCCTTGCGATCCGTGACGGCCGGGGCATCATCGAAGACTGCAAGACCGGCCGGCCAAGAACGTCGGACCAGCTCCAGGTTCTTGTGTATATGCTGCTTCTTCCCATCAACAACGAGCGCTGCAAGAACATCCAGCTTTCGGGACGGATCATGTATCGAACGAGTGCCGTCGACATCCCGGTGACAGCGTTGGATGATGCGTTCCGAGAGAAGTTCGTTGCGCTGGTCCATCGTGTCGGGGGTGACTCTCCTCTTGCCAAGGTGCCGCTTTGGTCGGAGTGTCGGTGGTGCGACATCGGTCCGGCCGACTGCCTGTATCGAGTGACCGAGCCGCCCGAGTCCGTGGAAGCCGAAACCGACCTGTTCTAGCCCCCATGCAAGCCCCCCTTGACGTTCGCTTCACGGATAACGTATAGACTATGTAGCGCGGTCCGCGACCGCGTTTTCTTTTTGCATTCGCAAGCCGCAACCGCCATTGATCCTTCCTGAACCACGTGAGACCCGGGAGCCTTGCGGGTATCCTACCGCGCAGAAGCCTTGGTGGCGTGATATGATCACCGGGGTTTGGGGCATCCATTTGGGAGTAAGACCCCGTGAATCGATTCGGGCGAAGAGCAGAGGGATCTTGAGGAAATCGAGACCAGCCCGCCCGTGGAGGAAGCATGATCAAAGAAGACGTCCAGAACGCACTTGAAGATATCCGGCCTGCGCTGCAAGCCGACGGCGGTGATGTTGAACTCGTCGAAGTGACCGAGCAGGGCGTGGTGCGCGTGCGGCTACAAGGCGCCTGCAACGGGTGTCCGATGGCGGCGATGACGTTGAAAGATGGGATCGAGCGCGTTCTCAAGCAGCAGGTTCCCGGCGTCACGGAAGTCGAGTCCGTGTAGCTGTCGCAACGAGTTCATGCCGTGACCACCTTCGGAAGAGCGGTTGCGATACACAGGACTCTGCAGATGCTCCGGCTGCTCTGGCACTCTCAGCAAGGAAATTCTGCAGGCCAGGCATCGACGTCCGAGGTCTTCACTTCGTCAACGATACGCCCTGCTGACGCGAACGGTTACAGTACCTTCCGCATCGGCTGATACGCGAATCCGGCACCATCGAAGATGCGCATCGCGCGCACCCCCGTGGAACGCTTGTAGCCCATCGCCTCGTAGAAGGGAATTGCATTCAACGTTGCCGCGACATGAAGGATGGTTCCCTGCTTCCGCCGGACTGCCGCCTCGAACTGGTTGACCAGGGCCCTTCCAACGCCGTGGCGATGATCCTCACCTCGCACGAACAGACTCCCCAGCCGTGTCGGACGGCCGCGGAGCACGCCGGTGATGCGTCCCGCCTTCTCCGCAACCAGCACGATCTCCGATCGGATTGCTTCGCGGATCGCTTCCTGATGATCTGGGTCGCTCGACCCGGCGTGTCGGAACGGTCCGAGCATCGCGGATTGCGTGGTGGCATCCAGGTGTGAGAGGTTGTAGACACGGAACGTCTCGGCGATCAGCCGCCCCACAACGTCTGCATCCTTGTCCTCCCTGTACGCGCGGATACGGACCGTCACGGCTTGCCCTTGACGAGACGCTCTCCGCTCCACTCGTCGGCGAGGACGGCGTAGCGAACGGTATCGATCCATGGATCGCCGGGTTCATGCGGAGGATGTGCTTGAATGAAATGCGCCTCTTTTCGCATCCCCAACCGCTCCATCACCCCCCACGACGCCGTGTTCGTCAACACCGTTCCCGCGAATACCCTGTGGTATCCACAGAAGGAGAACAGATACGAGATCAGTGCGTGTGCTGCCTCGGTGGCATAGCCTCTTCCACGATCGTCATTCCCCAGAGCCCAACCGATCTCACCTTGACGGTTGCCATCGCTCACAAGAGAGACAAGTCCGATGACCCGTCCATCTTCCTTTCTCTCCACGGCAAGATCGATACATGTCTTGGGTTCGAACAGACGAAGGCCGTTCTGCCGATCGATGTATCGGGCTAGATTCTCGGGATCGTGCGGGATGTTCGTCGTTTCCACGGCCGCGGAGGGATCGCTGATCACGGCCTGAAGATCATGGAGGTCGGCATGCGAGAACCGCCGGATCCGCAGGCGTGGCGTCTCGATGCCACGGCCATTCAGCTTCTGATCGCACTCGGTGTCGCTCAAGGGGATGCTCCTTTACCGTGTCTTGTTCGGGCAGCTGAGCTTCCGAACGGCACCATGTCTTCGGTCTTTCTCATGAGCTTGCAGCACCGTGCGACTCGGCTTGCCTTCCTGGCTTCTGACAGAGCACTATACGTCGGGAACAGGGATGTGGGCAATCCGATCCGAGGGCCCTACGGCAACCGAGGAGGTCACGGTGACTGCACAAGCATGGCGACGATGGGCGGCAGGAGCGGTGCTCTTGGTGGGGGTTCTCGTTGCAGGGTTCGGTGGTTGCGACATCATCGATCCTGATCTGCCGCAGGACGAAGCTGTTGCCCGATCCGATCTACCGCGGGAAGCGGAACCCAACGTTTCCGATGACGTGATCGAAACGCTTGCCGCCGACAACGCCCAATTGGCCTTCACGCTGCTTGCAGCAATCCGCACGATCCAACACGAAGACGAGCGCGACGAGAATCTCTTTTTCTCTCCCCACAGCATCTCCGCGGCGTTGGCCATGGCATACGTGGGAGCGCGAGGAACAACCGAGTTGCAGATGAAGGACGCTCTTCGATTCTCCCTGGAGCAAGAGATGGTTCATCCGGCGTTCAACGCGCTTGACCTCGCGCTCGCGGGCAGAGCCGAAGCTGAGTCACCGTACGAAGGAGACGGATTCCGGCTGAACATTGTGAACGCGGTATGGGGGCAGACCGGATATCCGTTTCAGGATCCGTATCTTGACGTTCTTGCGGAGCACTACGGTGCCGGAATGCGGCTGCTTTACTTCATCACCGAGCCAGAGACCGCCCGCGCAACCATCAACGATTGGGTCTGGAAGCAAACGGAAGAGCGGATCGAGAACCTTCTTCCGCAAGGATCGATCAACATTGATACACGACTGGTGCTCACCAACGCCGTCTACTTCAACGCCCCCTGGCTGCGTCCGTTCGATCCGGAACTCACCGAACCGGAGTCGTTCACTACGCATGCCGGTGAAGAAACCACCGTGCAAATGATGCGTCAAACGGCATCGCTTGGATACGCCGAATGGGAAGGCGGGCAAGCCGTGGAACTGCCGTACAACGGGGCAACCCTGTCGATGGTGATTCTGCTTCCACACTCCGGGGGATTTAACGCCTTCGAGCAGGCGCTTACGCAGGAGATCTACGCCGGTATCGTCTCCCGGATAGAATCCAGGCAGGTCCACCTCATCCTGCCGAGGTTCAGCTACACCACGCAGTTGTCCTTGGTTCCGCCGCTCGCGTCCCTTGGGATGGCGGAAGCGTTCGTTCCGGGCGCAGCGGATTTCTCCGGGATCGACGGAACCCGCTCGCTCTACATCAGCGACGTCATTCACCAGGCGTTCGTTGCCGTAGATGAGGCCGGAACCGAAGCCGCGGCGGCCACCGCGGTTCTGTTTGAGCGGACCGCGATCTCCGGACCTCCGGTGACGGTCGCAGTCAACCGGCCGTTTCTGTTTGCGATCAGGGACCTTCCCACGGGAGAGATCCTCTTCGTGGGCCGCGTGATCGATCCGACCCCGCTTGTCGTTTCGGAATAGCGCGGCCAAGGTGAGCAGACGTCAGCGGAGTTCCCCAGACGTCGAGCAGCCTCGACCTAGGACAGCGGATCGATGTCATCGAGGAACTTCTTTCCCATCTCGAATGCAGGCCCAATGGCGTCTCCCGTTGCGTAGTACCGCTGCTCGCCAGCAGAGAAGAGCAGCGGATTCAGCATGCTGAGAATCGGGCGGTCGGCCTCGTTCAGGATCACGTCGTCGGCTTGGACGTCTCGGATCTCCCCGACGAAGAGCGTATGGAGACCGATCTTGAGGGTGTGTATCAGAGCACACGAGAAGCTCATCGGGAACTCTTCCACCAGCGGGGCGTCCACATGCTCGCTCGGCGTCGCGGTCAACCCGCAGGCCGCAATCTTGTCCACGTCTCGGCCCGAAGCCAAACCCAAGTAGTCGGCCACCTCCGCTTGCTCGGCCGTCGGGATGTTCACCGAGAACGCTTGTCGATCTAGGATGGCTTGGTAGCTGTACGTTGCCTCCCGCAACGACACGGCAAGACACGGGGGTCGGGAGCAGCAGATTCCGGCCCACGCTGCGGCCATCAGATTCGGCCGATCGTTCCGATCGAATGTTCCGACAATCCACACGACGCTTGGCGTCGCCACAAGTCTCCTCCCCAAAGAACGTTTCATGATTCCTCCCGTTGCATCGATCCATCAACGTTCTTGCTGCTTGATCGTACACGTCTGTAGCAGCCCAGGTCTCCGCGAGTTCCGTCGCTCCGCGAAGCTTCCCGAGAGCTCCTTGCCCAGCGTTGGCGGTAGGGGGCACGGTGCCTCCGGGAAGTGGACGAATGACCTAGCCGCGAACTGGGCACATCCTAGACTAGGTAGTATGCGGTGGATGGAACCTGGTGGGAAGCTGCGCTTCGGCGTGTATGCGTTGCTGTTCTCAATTGCCTATTGGATAGTTCATGCGGCGATTGACACGCTCTTCATGTACGGCGGACGGTACATCGATCACTTGATCCTCCACGTCGCGGCGCACGATTTGTCCGTGCGGCTCTTTGTCTCAGCCTGCTTCTTTGGATTCGCTGCGGTTGCCATGGTGAACCGTCGTCGGCAGTCGCAACTGATGGAACGCCTCCACCAGAATCATCTGCGGCTCGAGAGTCTGTTTGAGGATTCCCCACTTCCGATGTGGGAGGATGACTGGTCGGACGTTGCGAAACGGTTCGAGGAGCTTCGTGCAAGCGGTGTGACCGATCTTCGTTCCTACTTCGATCAACATCCGGAGGAAGTTGATCGTTGCATCCGGCGCGTTCGCATCGTGGATGTCAATCGCGCGACGCTTGACCTTCATGGCGTCAAAGAGAAGCAGCAGTTGATGCAGGGACTAGACGACATCTTCACCGACCACGCAAGAGAGACGTTCAGGGAAGAGCTGATCGCGATCGGACGCGGTGAAACCCGCTTCCGGGCCGAAACCGTTCATCGGACTGCGTCGGGCGAGCTGCGCGAAATCGATCTGACAGTGCTTGTCGCCCCGGGATACGAAGAGGATCTTGGGCGGGTGATTGTCTGCACCCAATCCATCGCCGAACGCAAGGCCGCCGAACGAGCCCTCATCGAACGCGAGGAGCTCTACCGCGATCTGTTCGAACACGCGAGCGATCTGATTCAGAGCGTCGGCCCCGATGCCGGGTTCCTCTACGTCAACCCCGCGTGGCATCAGACGCTCGGCTATACGCTGGACGATCTCGAGCATCTGAACCTATTTGACATCATCCACCCCGACGAGCGGCAGCACTGCACGGAGTTGTTTCAAAGCATCCTGCGTTGCCAGGATGTTGGGGTGATCACGACTCGCTTCGTTGCCAAGGACGGACGCGTCATCGACGTGGAAGGAAGCGTCAGCTGTCGGTTGGAGCAAGAGACCCCGGTGTCCACCCGGGGTGTGTTTCGAAACGTGACGGAGCGCAAGGAACACGAGCAGCAGCTTACCTACATGGCGCGGCACGACTCCCTGACCGGTGCTTTCAACCGGCACGCCATGAACGAGATTCTCGAACGTGAGGAGCAGCGGGCGAGACGATACCGGCACCCGATCGGCCTGCTGATGATCGATGTAGATCAGTTCAAGGAGATCAACGATCGGTTCGGGCACCAGATCGGGGATGAGGTTCTTGCGGAAATCGGCAAGCTGTTGCAGCACGAAGCACGATCGACAGACTACGTCATCCGGTACGGAGGCGACGAGTTTCTCGTCGTGTTGCCGGAGACCAACGGCAAAGCCGAAGCTTTGCGCGCCCGGATCCAACGGGCGGTGAATCGCCGGAACGTGAGCAACGAGCTAATCGAATTCCCGGTGACCCTCTCCATCGGCACGGCTCACTGGAGTGTGGGAGACACGTCCTCCATCGAGGACATTCTGCGGCTGGCCGACGAGCGGATGTACCAGGCGAAGCGAGGTCTCGACAACCCCGCTTCATGACACAATCCACATCGGAATCGCCTCCGTGCAACCAGTCGAGCGCCCACACAGCTAGTCCAGTGATCTTCGAACGAGGTCGGTCCCCGGGCGCAGTTCCTTCTCGTAGGTGTAGATCTGGCGTACCGGATGCATGCCCGCCCGAGTGTAGACCCGCAGCGCACCGGTGAGGTTCTCCGAATCCATGTCAAGCTCCACGGCGACCTTGCCGCGGCGATGAAGCTCGCCAAACGAGTGGTGCAGAAGGGCTAATCCCAGACCTTGTCTGCGAAACGAGCTTCGTACACCAAAACTGGCAACGTATCCCCGGGTGTGATCGCCCGAGATCTCTGCGTCACACAGGGAATACCCGGCGACCTCCCCAGTGACTCGGTCTACAGCGACAAACCACAGCGCGGGATCGAAGTCGTCTCCCATGTTGCGGATCCACTCCAGCCATTGCGGAATCTCTTCTTCAAGCGGCTGCTCTACGTGCCCCCAATGATCTCGGAAGATCTCCCGACTCGCGTGGATGACGGCCTCGAGATCCCGTTCCTGCTCAAACGGACGCAAAATGATCCCTGCAGGCCACGCCGGCTCCTGGTCGGCGAACGCCGGGTTGAAGTCGATCCTCATCCGATTCGCGATTCGTACCGGCTCGTAGTTGTTTCGTTCCCAAGCTTGCTTCCGGTGCGTGTCATTGAGCAGCGCCGTCGCGACGGCGGCCACGCGCGCTTCCTCGGGAGCAAGCGGGACATAGTCGCGACATCGCGCATCGCCCCACCTGATCAGTTCGTCCCACAGCGCTGCGTCGTCCATGGCAACCGGGTGGACGATAACGCCGCATTCGATCTGCACGTACGGCGAGCCGGGGTTCTCGACGCCGGCCCAACCGATCATCCGGCCTCGATGATCCCAGCAGCACCAAGTGTCGGTCTCCAGGTTGAGGCGAGAACCTTCCCAGAAGCCAAGCAGTCTCTTTGCGTCGATCTGATCCTCACCGTAGAAGTGCTGACTGCGAGCGTTGAACAGATCGACGGCCGTGTCGATGTCTTCAAGCGCTGCTGGGCGGAAGGTCCAGTCTTTGTCGTGGATGCTCATGGATCTCCTCTCAGGCTTCGCTATGATTCAAGCCTCGTTCTCCCATCGACTTCTGTCACCTTCGTGAACTGCAAGCGTCACAACGACCGGGTGATCAGATCTTCACCGGCGCGAAGCTCCTTGCACGCTTCGCTTCGCGGAAGCTCCTTGCACG
>Ga0272441_10015170_pt1 | contig 10818 bp, 8 predicted proteins | sample SSMProp6N_FD_193582 | JGI IMG/M metagenome (GOLD analysis project Ga0272441, IMG submission 193582) | Marine sediment archaeal communities from Little Sippewissett salt marsh, Falmouth, MA, United States - SSM-Prop-6N | ecosystem: Environmental > Aquatic > Marine > Wetlands > Sediment ...
ACCGGTGGTGTGCCATCCCAAAGGCACCCCCCATATTGTAGCTCCTGAACGCCTGTGGCAGGGCACGCTGAAGACCCTGGGAGCGACCGGCCGCGCCTATGGCCCGATGCTGCCGGTGGACCCATCGTGGATCGCCACCGAATCCCAACTGGCATCGGCGCCCTTTCAACTGTTGGACACGCCCGGCCATTCACCGCACCACTATGCCATTTCCACCAACGGCTGTCTGTTTGCCGGAGAAGCCGGTGGTGTATGCCTACCGTTGCCTTCGGGTGACATCTATCTGCGTCCGGCAACCCCGCCCCGCTTTTTTCTGGAAACCTCATTGTCGAGCATCGACCGGCTCATGGCAACCCGTTCCGAGACCCTGTGTTACGGGCACTTCGGCATGCGCGAAGACGGTATGAACATGCTGGCCAGGCATCGGGAGCAGCTGCTTTTTTGGGAAAAGACGTTGGCCGTCGAAACCGCCGGGCAGGGCATGGATTCAGTTGCTTTTGCGAACCGGTGGGTTGACCTGCTTCTGGCGCAAGATCCACTGCTAAATGGTTTTTCACAACTGGCGCCTGAGGTTCAGGTGAGGGAGCGGGGATTTCTGCGCAACAGCGTCAAGGGCTTTGCCGGTTATCTGGCCAGATAGATGCCGACGCTCATTTGAGGCTGTCGCTGATGATGCGAAGCCCCTCCAGGGTAAGGGAAGACTCGACCTTTTCGATACTCTCGGCCACATCGGCCATCAGAGGCGCCAGACCGCCCGTGGCCAGCACCATAGGCACGGTATCCATCTGTGCCTTTATGCGGCTCACAATCCCGTCCACCAGACCGGCATATCCGAAAATGATCCCGGATTGGATACATGCGGCGCTATCCTTGCCCACCACGTTGCCCGGCCGCTCAAAAATCTCGACCCGTGGTAGCTTGGATGCTTCACGAAACAAGGCCTCGGATGCGATCATGATGCCCGGGCTGATGGATCCGCCCAGAAATTCCCCCTTTTCCGAAATCACGTCGAAGGTGGTCGCCGTGCCGAAATCGATGATAATAAGACTTTTGCCGTATTTGCGGTAGGCGGCGACTGCATTGACGATACGGTCCGCCCCCAGCTCTGCGGGGTTATTGATTAAAATGGGCATGCCGTCATAGGAACGGGCATCCACCCACCGAGGTGCATGGCCCAGGTATTTGCGGCAAAATGAGTCCAGAATGGTGACCATAGGGGGCACGACACAGGAGATGATGGTTCGCCGGATGGCGCCGGCATCAATGCCGCCGGTGGCGAACAGGCTGGTGACGATGACATTGAACTCGTCTTCCGTCGTTTTTCGTTCCGTCCGGATTCGCCAGTCCTTGACCAGCGTTTCATCCCGATAGATACCCATGACCGTATTGGTGTTCCCCACATCGATGACAAGCAGCATGATCGCCTCTACCCTATTGGTTGATGGTTACGGAAAAACGTTCCGGACTGACGCTGACCAGTGTGGTTCTGACTGGAAGATTAATAACGGCCTTAAGGGAGTGGCTCCCCGTTGTCAGATTGCTCAGATCCACGGTGACGGCGAAGGCCGGGTCGGTTTCGATCGAATTGACAATGGACTCCGGGCCTTTGACCGTCAAGTTGATGGCGTCGGGGTGGATCCCAAGGCCTGCGGAGGCCCCCTTAACCGAGACCGGTATGCCTTCCAGCACCCGCGTGATGATACGTTCTTTTATTTCGACGTGTGCCACCACAAAGCGAAGGGGCGGGTCTACCGCGATGGCTTCCGGCAGGTTCAGCGGCACCTCTTTTTTAAAGGATTCCGAAGCGTCCTTCAGGTTGATGGACCGGGTTTCGACCGTGTCGATGTCGGCCAGCATGGTCGCCGTCCCTTTGAGAAGGATGCGGTTGGGTTGAAGGGAGACGGCCGCCACCGCAAATCCCGGCGCTGGGTGCCCCTCCAGTATCGCGACAACCCGCGCCGTCTTTCGGGACAACGGTTCCAGTCTGACGGTCAATGACGGGGTTAATAGGGTTTTAAGGGTTACCCCCTTGGGCAGGCCGACATCCGCCGGACGCACCGTTAGGGTGTGGGTTCCTTCGCCCAGACCGGAAAGATCCACCCGGCAGGAGGTCTCCTTAGCATCGATCGTTTGGAGGGTGGACGCGGTGTCTGATATCAACAGCCGAACCGAGTGGCGCGGGGTGTCCATCAACAGCAAGTCCTCGGAAAGGTTGTGGAAAGTGACGGCAATGGCGATTTCCCGGTCCTGTTTTTCGGTTCGGGAAATCAGTGCCACGGTCGCCGCACCCAGAAGCAGAAAGAGGATCACCCACCGGATCCAGGCACAGTTTACGCGTTTATCATTTGAAGCGGGGGATGACGTCATGGGGATCACACGGATGCGATGGCGTTGACTACCGCAAGGGTGGCGCGGGTTCGAGCGACATCATGAACCCGGACAATGTGGGCGCCTTTCATGGCTGCGGCCGCCACGGCTGCCTGGGTACCCCGGGCCACGTCTACAGAAAGCGGATCCATGTCTTTTTGAGACGGATCTTTCAACAGTTGACGGATGAACATCTTGCGTGACGGGCCGACCAGCAGCGGGGCGGCAAGCTCGTGAAACCGCTCGAGGTCACGAATGAGTTGAAGGTTGTGGCCGATGGTTTTGCCAAACCCGATTCCCGGGTCGAGGATGATGGCGGAACGCGCCACGCCGCCGGCCACTGCCCGGTCCATGGCATCGGATAGAAAAGTCCTGATGTCTGACACAAGATCCTCGTAGGTCGGTTTCACCTGCATGGTCTTGGGTGTGCCTTTCATGTGCATGAGGATAATCGGCACCCGGCATCGGGCAGTCGTGGCGGCCATCTCCGGATCCGTTCGAAGGGCGCTGACATCGTTGATCATGGTCGCCCCGGCCGCCACGGCCTGCCGGGCAACCGCTGCTTTGGTGGTGTCGATGGAGATGGGGATGGCCACTTGGCCCGCCAGACCTTCGATTACCGGCAACACCCGATCCGTCTCTTCTGATTCGCCCACCGGGTCCGAAAATGGGCGTGTCGATTCTCCGCCAATGTCCAGGATATCCGCCCCCTCTTCAACCAATCGCATGGCCTGGACGATGGCTCGGTCTGGCGAGAAAAAACGGCCGCCATCCGAAAAAGAGTCGGGCGTGACGTTGACAACCCCCATGATCAGCGTCCGCTGGCCCAGCGCCAGGGTTCGTGAGCCGCAGGTGATTGTGTATGATGGCGTTGTACCGCTCATTTGCGTTGTCGGGTATCGGTAGTGTGATTTTCCTTGGCACCGTGATGATCCCGGTCGTCATCTGGCGCGCTATGGCTGCTCACTATTTCCGCCCGAATCCGTCTCCTGCGGTGCGCCGTCGTGGGAAGGGTCCGCCTGCGCTGCAGCCGCGTTTTCTGCCGTCCTCGCTTCGTTTGCCGCTGGCGCTGACGGGGCGCTGTTATCCTGGGCTTCTTCCTTGTCGGTGGGTTTATCCGGAAGCTGAATGCCCGGCCGCACCTGGCGGATGATCTCATCCAACTCGGCGCCCAGGATGGTCTCTTTTTCCAGCAGCTGTTCGGCCAGTTTGTGCAGTACATCGATGTGTTCGGTCAATACGGATTGGGCACGCTCGTAGGAGCGCATGACCAGGCGGTTGACCTCCGAATCGATCTTCCTGGCGGTCTCTTCCGAGTAGTCGCGGTGCTGGGCGATCTCCCTGCCCAAAAACACTTGTTCTTCATCTTTGGCAAATGAGAGGGGGCCTAATGTATCACTCATGCCCCAACTGCGGATCATCTGTTGGGCCAGTTCCGTGGCTTTTTTGATGTCGTTGGAGGCACCGGTGCTAATGCGGTTGAAAATGATCTCCTCGGCCACCCGTCCGCCGAAAGCGATAGCCAATTCGGCCTCCAGCTGATCCTTGTATCGAAAGTCCCGCTCTTCCGGCAGGAACCAGGTCACGCCTGCGGCCCGCCCCCGGGGAATGATGGTGATCTTGTTGACCACGTCGGTGCCGGGAATGAATCGGGCCACCAGGGCATGACCGCCTTCATGGTATGCCGTGGTCAGCCGGTCTTCTTCCCTGATCACCTTGGACTTTCTTTCGAGACCCATGTAGACCTTGTCCTTGGAGTCCTCGAAATCAACCATGTCCAGCCGTTCCTTATCCCGCTTGGCTGCCAGCAGGGCGGTTTCGTTGACCAGGTTCTCCAGGTCCGCACCGGAAAATCCGGGGGTGCCTTTGGCCAGCACCACCGGATCCACGTCTGAAGCGATGGGGGTGCGCTTCATGTGCACCCGCAGAATCTTCTCTCGACCTTTGATGTCCGGCAGCGACACCACCACCTGACGGTCGAAGCGCCCGGGGCGCAGCAGGGCCGGGTCCAGTACATCAGGGCGGTTGGTGGCGGAGATGAGAATGACGCCTTCGTTGGACTCGAATCCGTCCATCTCCACCAGCAGTTGGTTCAGGGTCTGTTCCCGCTCGTCATGGCCGCCGCCCAGCCCCGCACCGCGGTGGCGACCCACTGCATCGATTTCGTCAATGAAAATAATGCACGGCGCGTTTTTCTTGCCCTGTACGAAAAGATCCCTCACCCGGGAGGCACCCACGCCGACGAACATTTCAACAAAATCGGAGCCGCTGATGCTGAAGAACGGAACCCCCGCCTCGCCGGCGATGGCCCGTGCCAACAGGGTTTTGCCGGTTCCCGGGGGACCCATGAGCAGAACACCTTTGGGAATGCGCCCGCCCAATCGTGTGAATTTTTTCGGGTCTTTCAGGAAAGCGACGATTTCCTCCAATTCCTCCTTGGCTTCATCGATGCCGGCGACGTCCTCGAAGGTTACTTTTTCCTGCTGGTCGGAAAGCAGGCGGGCTCTGCTTTTTCCGAAGGACATGGCTTTGCCGCCACCACTTTGCATCTGGCGCATGAAGAAGATCCACACGCCGATGAGCACGATCATGGGGAACCAGGAAACCAGAACCGACATGTACCAGGGCGATTCGGTCGGCGGTTTGGCAATGATGGTTACCCCCTTGTCCTTTAACCGCTGAATCAAGGCGGGATCCTGTGGTGCAAAAATTTTAAAATGGCTGCGGTTGAGGTCAGTAACCCGGATCTCCTGGCCTTGGATGGTGACTTCCGACACCCGGTCGGCCTCGACCATAGCCAGGAATTCCGAGTAGCTGATGTCGTTTTGCGCGAGCTGCTGTTGATTGAACAGATTGTAGAGCATGACCATCATCAGGGTGATGACCAGCCACAGGGCCAGGTTTTTGTAGAATGGATTCAAAAGCGGTTTCCTCCTCGAAATGTTTCAAGCACGCGAAACAGTTTCCTGATTTTGTTTTAGGATCATATTAACCATCATCGGGTGTCAAGCAAGAAAAATTCAACCCTCAGGACCTGGGCGGTCGCCGTCGTCACTTTAACGTGATCATCAATGCGGTGCCCCACCAGCCAGATGATGCGCTGTCTGTCCATCAGCACCGGTGCCATGGCCCGGGCCTGCCGAGGGATTCGGTGATCGATGAAGAATTTTTTCAATTTTTGGGAGCCGCTGGCACCCAGGGGGGTAAACCGGTCACCGGGAATCGCGGGGCGAACCGTCAACGGAAGGGCTATTCGGCCTAAATCGAAATGGGCCAGGTTCCGGTCAACCTCGGTCCAACGTGGCAACGGGTCTGGCCGGCAGGTGGAAAACCGCAGACCGATACCCATGGTCTTGATTTTAACGGTTGCGGGAAAAGACGTGGAAATTACCGTCGGTGATGCCGACCTTCTTTCAACTGCTGGTTTGACATCGCTCCGGCAATAGCTGCCTGCCATTGTCACCGTCAGCCGGTCATCGGCTCGATGGGCGCGGATACCGCCGGGCAGATGAAGTTCTTTTACACCGCAGCCGTCCGTTAACAGGTGCAACACGGATTGGACGTGGGCGAAGGTGATCCGTCTCAGGGTGCCTGTGAGATCCGCCAAGGCCATTCGGACCAGGCGGCGGGCCAGGGCAGGATGCGTCTGGCTGACAGCTTCGACGGAGAGCGTGATGGTTCCTTTGACACGCGTAAGCAGGGCTTTTTTGTACTCGACAGCCGTTATCCCCTCAATCCAATCGTCCTCAGTTCTCATCACATCGGCCAACTGATTGAGGTTCGCTTCGATGCGCGGGTTGTAATCGGATGCCATCAGTGGCAGCAGATGATGCCGGATGCGGTTGCGCACAAACCGGAGGTCGTTGTTTGATGCATCCAGGACACAGGTGATACCCGCTTGTGCAACGAAGGTTTCAATCTGTGAGCGACTGGCATTGATCAGGGGACGGATGATGCATGCTTGCCGCACCGGGGTGATGCCCGAAAGCCCGCGCGGACCGGCCCCACGCAACAGGGCCATGAGCATCTGTTCGGCGTTGTCATTCGATTGGTGGCCAAGCGCCAGCTTATTGTAGCCGGCACTGGACATGGTCTTTTTATAAAATGCATAGCGAACCCGACGGGCGGCTTCTTCCAGGGAGAGCCCCAGTTTTTCTTTTACCTTTAATACTCGTGCGCGGGCGATATGGAAGGGATAATGTAATGCCTCGGCCGCTTGACGCACCACTTCGGCATCCCTGTCTGCCGCTGCCCCCCGCAGGCAATGGTTCAGATGGGCTACACCCAGCCGGATTTTCAAATCGGGTGCCAGCCGGCTCAGCAGGTGGAGCAGTGCCATGGAATCCGGTCCGCCGGAAACCCCCACCAGCACCCGATCTCCAGGAGCCGTCATATGATGGGCGGCCAGCGTCTGTTCAACCATAGCCAAAAGGACCTTCGTCTCAGACGGTGTTGAGAATGGTGGCATGGATCAGTTCGGCGTTTTTTCGATCCCAGTAGCCGACATAACCACTTCTGACAGCCACTTCGGTCATGTCGTAGCGCACTGTCCGGATGGTTACCGTCACCGGAGAGCCGTCGCTCTGGTGTGCCTTGATGGTGGTTTCGCTGCCCTTCTGGGTTTTCTCATCGACGGTGATCTTCAGGTAATCCAGGCTCTGGATGGTTGCGTTTTCTGTGTGGGTAAAGTCCTTGGCGTAGGAGCGGATCAATTCTCCCTTGACCCGGGTGTACACACCGGATCCAGCTCCGACACCAACAACGATGGCCGTGCAGCCTGCCGTGAAAAGCAGAGATACCGGCAAAGTGATCGCAGTCACGGGTCGTGCCAATATCGGTTCCTCCACATTTGCGGGGGGGGATCCTCAACAAGCTGCAACCCTTGATTTATTGCATGGACAAAGGGAAGTCAATACCGCAGGCTCCGCAGGGCGATCGATGGCAGAGGGTTTCCCGGACCATCAATTGAACTAAGATGTGCACTTATCTCTTGATAAAGGGGTAGGGATCATACTATAGGGGCACCGGTTGTGCTAGGCGGGGAGCCAGCGGTGCCCTATACCCGAAATCCGCTTCATGCGGGGCTGAATCCCCCCCTTAGGGTTAATCCCGAGAAAATCAGGTCATTTTGGCCGGCCGCCGCGCAACAGACGGTCTCGAACCTCGTCAGGTCCGGAAGGAAGCAGCGATAAGGGATGCGGTCTGTGTCGTGGATCGATCCCGGTCATCATGTGGCTCCGATTTTTCGGATCAGCTCGACGGGGGGTGCACAACCATCCCACCCCAGCTTTCTCGGTTCAACCTATCAGATTTACAATTAATTATTATTAGTTAGAGAACACTGGCCTTGTCCTTGACAAGCTATCATCTGGTCTTATTTTTTGTCAACTTTGCGGACCCGGCCGTTGTCGACAGCTTAATTTTCAAGCATTTCGGACGGACCGGGATCCCACCGGCCGTGAAGATGAGAAAACCCAGCGAAACCAGGAGATACAGGAGCTGATGGCACAAAAGAAAAAAATTGTGATTGAGGGCGACAACGACAATACACCACAGGACCCCCCATCAACACCTTCGAACCCGGACGGTGTAGCTGATGAACCGGTGGCGGCCGACGATCCGCTGGAGGATCTTGAGGCAAAACTGACCGCAGCGCAGGCTGAAGCCATTGAAAACCATGACCGCATGCTCCGGATGGCCGCCGAACTCGACAACTATAAGAAGCGGGCTGCCCGAGACCTGGACGATATCAAAAAATACGCCACTGAAAACCTGATTCGGCAGCTACTTACCGTTGTGGACAACCTGGAACGGGCCATTGCCTCGGCCGCTTCTGAAAATGAAAGTGATCAGCGTCTGGTTGACGGTGTCGCCCTGACACTGGCAGAGATCATGAAAATTCTGGAAAAACATTACGTCAGCCCCATTCAGGCATTGGGAGAGCCTTTTGATCCGGCCTTTCACCAGGCCATGTGCCAGGAAGAGCATACCGATCAGCCGCCCAACACGGTGGTGCAGGAATTTCAAAAGGGATATCTGATTCATGAGCGGCTGCTTCGCCCCGCCATGGTGGTGGTCTCAAAGGCCGCCCAAAACGGGCAAGCACCCGAAAATACGGTTAATACAAACGCCTAATTCAATACTATTTCAAGGATCGTCGAAGGTAAGGAGGAACATCAGATGGGCAAGATTATCGGAATTGATCTCGGAACCACCAACTCCTGTGTGGCCATTATGGAAGGCGGCGACGCCAAAGTGATCACCAACCCGGAAGGCGGCCGCACCACACCTTCCATTGTGGCCGTCAGCGAAAGCGGTGAGCGGACGGTGGGACAGATCGCCAAGCGGCAGGCCATCACCAACCCGGAGAACACGGTTTTTGCGGTCAAGCGGCTTATTGGCAGAAAGTATTCATCTACCGAGGTTCAAAATGACATCAAAATTCTCCCTTACCACATCAAGCAAGCCGAAAATGGCGATGTTCGCATCGATTTAAGGGGCAAACTCCACAGCCCGGCAGAAATTTCATCGTTCATCCTGGCACACATCAAGAAATACGCCGAAGACTACCTGGGTGAACCGCTGACGGATGCGGTGATCACCGTGCCGGCCTACTTTAACGATAGCCAGCGCCAGTCCACCAAAGATGCCGGAAAGATTGCCGGCCTCAATGTGCTGCGCATTATTAACGAGCCCACGGCCGCCTCACTGGCCTATGGCCTGGACAAGCGCAAGGAAGAGAAGATCGCCGTATTCGACCTGGGTGGCGGCACCTTCGACATTTCCATCTTGGAGATCGGTGAAGGGGTTTTTGAAGTCAAGGCCACCAATGGTGACACCCACCTGGGCGGTGAGGACTTCGATCTGCGGCTCATCGATTTTCTGGCAGACGAGTTCAAGAAAGACCAGGGCATCGACCTGAGAAATGACAAGATGGCACTTCAACGGCTCAAAGAGGCGGCGGAAAAGGCCAAGATGGAACTCTCCTCGTCCATGGAGACCGATGTGAATCTGCCATTTATTACCGCCGACGCCAGTGGGCCCAAACATCTGAATGTCAAGATCACCCGAGCCAAGCTGGAAGGCCTGGTAGCCGACCTGCTGGACAAGCTGGAGCCGCCATGCCGGACCGCGCTGAAAGACGCCGGCCTGTCCACCGGGGAGATCGACGAAGTCATCCTGGTGGGTGGCATGACGCGAATGCCGGCAGTCCATGAGCGGGTCAAGCGAATTTTCGGAAAAGAACCCCATAAGGGCGTGAACCCCGACGAAGTGGTGGCGCTGGGGGCGGCCATTCAGGGTGGTGTGCTCAAAGGTGATGTCAAGGATGTGCTTCTGCTGGATGTCACACCGCTTTCCCTGGGGATTGAAACCCTGGGTGGCATCATGACGCGACTCATCGAGAAGAACACCACCATCCCGACCCGCAAGAGCCAGGTTTTCTCCACGGCGGCGGACAGCCAGCCGGCGGTCTCCATCCATGTGCTCCAGGGTGAACGCGAGATGGCCACCACCAACAAGACCCTGGGACGTTTTGAACTGGTTGGCATTCCACCCGCCCCTCGCGGGGTTCCCCAGATCGAGGTGACGTTTGATATCGATGCCAACGGCATTGTCAATGTTTCCGCCAAGGACATGGCCACGGGCAAAGAGCAGTCCATTCAGATTACGGCCTCCAGCGGTCTTTCCAAAGAGGATATCGACAAGCTGATTAAAGATGCCGAATTGCATGCGGATGAGGACAAGAAGAAAAAGGAGTTGGTTGAGGCCAGAAACCACGCCGATACACTTACCTATACGACTGAAAAATCCTTGAAGGATCTTGGGGAGAAGGTGGATGCCGAGACCCGGGGCAAAATCGAAACCGCCTCGACAGCCCTGAAGAAGGCCATGGAAGGCGACGATATCAAGGAGATTCAGCGGCTGAGTGAAGAGCTGACCCAGGCATCTCACAAGGTGGCCGAAGCCATGTACAAGCAGGCCTCCGAAGCGGGGGCCGGCGGTGCGGATGGTCCGGGGCCCGATGCCGGTGCGGATGCCGGGGGTGCGGGTGCAGATGACGATGTGGTGGATGCCGATTTCGAAGAGGTGAAAGACAAAAAGTAGACCGGTCTACTTTGGGGAGGGGCGATGCCTTGCCCCCGAGATTGAAAAAACCCGCGCCTGTAACAGGTTGCGGGTTTTTTATCCAAGACATCAACGAATATGCCAAATGACCGCCAGCCTATCAGGTCCTAAAGGTCCCCTTTTGCCCTGGGCCACCGGGCGGGATTGGTCGTCGACGATCTGAAACTCCCAGTCAAAACCGGGAACACCGATGGCTCCCGCTTTGTGCACCTTTTCCATTCTTAAATGGATGCAGCCGGGGCCGGTGCTTTCGGTGAGGCCATCGTTGGTGTCGTACTGGTGATTGGGTAAGCTCTTGCGCCACTCCTTAATCCGGCATGCGGG
>Ga0272441_10015172_pt1 | contig 10816 bp, 6 predicted proteins | sample SSMProp6N_FD_193582 | JGI IMG/M metagenome (GOLD analysis project Ga0272441, IMG submission 193582) | Marine sediment archaeal communities from Little Sippewissett salt marsh, Falmouth, MA, United States - SSM-Prop-6N | ecosystem: Environmental > Aquatic > Marine > Wetlands > Sediment ...
CGCATCGCACGCCAGGAGGCCGAGACCCTCTACAACGCCATCCAGACCGTCAAGATCATGAGCCCCCCGACCGACTGCGTGACCCCCATTGGCGAGGAACTCCTCCTCAAGGGCGTCAAGAAAGAGCTCGAGGCCGACTTCTACACCGCCGTCACCCGCCCCCCCAGCGTCTACCGCGGCAACCCCTTCCAGATCGAGGCCGCGCTCGCCTACGGCGGACAGATCCGCGAGGACGGCCAGGTCCAGCTCCTCCGATTCGCCAACCGCGTGCCCCTCCTCTACCAGCAGAGCTCGTGCGCCATCACCAAGGCCGTCACCTCCACCTCCTGGCGCGGCTACCGCCTCTCCCAGCCCGGAGGCTCCCTACCCGTAGGGCCGGCCATCATCGTCGTCCACATCGCCAGCGTATGGGTGCCCTTCACCTCCGAGAGCAAGGAAGCCATCGCCCACTACCCCGAGATCGTCAAAGAGGTCCGCCTCGCTCTCCAGGCCTGCGGTCGACGCCTCGGCATCCACATCAACCGACGCCGCAAGGAAGCCGAGGCCGAGCGCAAGCGCACCTACATCGAGAAGTACATCCCCCACATCGGCATCGGGCTGCGCGAAGTCCTCGGATTCAAGGAAAAGGACGAGCGGTTCGTCGTCGACCAGCTCACCGAAATGCTCCAGAAGAGCAGGAAATAAGCCGCACGGAGACCCCCATCCCATGGCGAAGCGATCCACTTCCCGATCCACCGCAGGAGCACGGCGCAAGCACGAGAGCCAGAAGGCCATCGCTCGCATGGTCGAGGTCGCCGAGGGAATCCACAGCGACATCTGCCGCTCCAAGAAGCCCCACATGAGCTTCCCCATCCGATCCCTCTCCAACGTCCACTACGACCCGCGCGGCGGCACCTTCAAAATCGGCACACGGAAGTCCCGGCGCGACTTCTCCTACACCACCGTCAAGACCTTCGCTCAGTCCGTCCGCATGCTCGCCCTCTCCAAAGCCGTCGTCGAGGACGACGACATCATCAACAAGCGAGAAGCCTACTACCGCTCGAAAAGCTGGGGCGAAGCCGCCTTCAAAGAACAGCCCGAGAGCGACACCGTGATGGACGACATGGAGGCCATGCTCGGGTTCAACCGCGAGCAGATCGGCTTCATCCCCGACGAACACGGCGGAAGCGTCGCAGGCCGACTCGTCGTCGTCGACCAGGACCCCGCCACCGGCGACGACGTCGAGATCGACTGCACCCGATTCGGCACAGGGGCCTACAGCGTCCCCCCACAGGTCGAGCAGCTACGCTTCGAGACCACCGCGAAGTTCGTCCTCGTCGTCGAGACCACCGCCATGTTCCAGCGACTCGTCAAGCACGCCTTCTGGGACACCACGAACTGCGTGCTCATCGCCATGGGCGGCGTCCCCACACGCGCCTGCCGACGCTTCATCCGCCGCCTCTCGGACGCCCACAAGCTCCCCGTCTACGCCTTCACCGACGGCGACCCCTACGGCTACGCCAACATCTACCGCACCCTCAAGGTCGGCTCGGGAAACGCAGCCCACCTCAACGAATTCTTCTGCGTCCCACGGGCACGATTCATCGGCGTCACACCCCAGGACGTCATCGACTACCGCCTGCCCACCCAGCCGCTCAAGGACATCGATATCAAGCGAGCGAAGGACGCCCTCAAGAACGACCCCTTCTTCAGGCACCACAAGGAATGGCAGAAAGCCATTCACCAGATGCTCAAGATGAAAGTCCGCGTCGAGCAGCAGGCCTTTGCCGCCCACTCCCTCAACTTCGTCGTCGAGACCTACCTGCCCGAGAAGCTTCGGAACAAGAAGCTCTTCCTGCCCTGACCTGCGCCCAGCCAGACACCGTGGGACTGGAGGGATGGATGGGTGGAGGAATGGATGCCTGGAGTGAGACCGGGCATTCCCTGGCCCCCGGTCTCCTTCTCTCCACGCTGGCGCGTAGGTATGGAGGGGCGAAGCTCCTGCTGAGCCGCCCCTGCCACCCCTGCGGCTCGGGGGGAACCTCGCCCTCCCATGCCGGCCTCAGACGCTCCATTGCGAAACCGGCTCCAGGCCCTCCCGCTCTCTCACAGGTTGTCCTTGAGCCACTGGCAGCACTTGGCGTAGCCGACGCCGTTCTCGCGTTCCGGGCCTTCATACTCCGAGCACCACACGCCGTTGTAGCCCACGTTGCGCAGGCACTTGATCGCGTGGTGCAGGTGGATCTCGCCGCAGCCGAGGGCGGCGCCGTGGTAGTTCGCGCGCGAGCCCGTGCCGTCCTTCATGTGGGTGTGGAACACGTAGGGGGCGACCACCTCGTAGTAGTGATCGATCGTCTCGAGGTCGTGACCGAACCAGCGGTAGTTCATCGTGTCGAGATTGGCACCGACGTTCTCGGAGCCGACGAACTCGAAGATCTCGACTTGGAGATCCCCGTCGTTGGTCACCGGGCCGTGGTTGTCGACGGCGAGTTTGATGCCGGCGGGCTCGATGAAGGGCACGCAGCGCTTCAGACAACCGCCCATCGCCTCGACGTACCTGTCGACGTGCACTTCGTCCTTGGGGCGTCCGCCCTCCGTGCGGATCGTGTCCGTGCCCACGATGGGGGCGAGGTCGCAGCAGATGCGTTTCATCCGCTCGATCTCGGGGGCGATGGCCGCGTCGTCGAGCAGCACGAAATCGTTGCCGGCCGACAGTGCGCCCGCCTTCAGGCCGCGGTCGTCGAGCTGCTGGCGCACCTCTTTCGCCTTCGCCTCGGGATCCTCGACGTCAGGGCCCCACACGTCGCCGATGGCCACCTCGATGTACTCATAGCCCGTGCGGACGCAGTAGTCGAGAAACTGCACCCAGTCCATATCCGGGAAGTTATAGTGGATCACCCCGATCTTCGGATCAGCCATTGTCCTGTGCTCCTTCGCGGTACCTGCGGAACGGGCGTGCTATCCCCCGCCGGGACGGCGCGCGGGCGATTATAGAGCACCGCGTGGGAAAAGCAAGAGCGGGGGGCGACGGGGGGATTCAGGCGGGGCGGAGGCCGAACTCCTGGAGGGCCTCCCACATGGCGACGAGGTTGGCGGGGGGGACGTCTGCCTGGATGTTGTGGACGGTGTTGAAGACGAACCCGCCGCCAGGGGCGAGGGCCTCGATGTTGCGGCGCACGTCGTCGCGGACTTCCTGGGGAGTGCCGTGAGGGAGCACTCCCTGGGTGTCTACGCCGCCGCCCCAGAAGACGATGTCGCGGCCGAAGTCGCGCTTGAGGGCGATGGGGTCCATGCCGGCGGCGCGGGTGTGGACGGGGTTGAGGATGTCGATGCCCATGTCGATGAAGTCGGGGATGAGCTCGCGGACGCTTCCGCAGGAGTGGAAGAGGATGAATCGGTCGGGGCCGATGCGCTGGCGAAGGAAGGCGATGAGCTGGCTCTGAAGGGGGCGGACCACCTCGCGGAAGACGCGGGGCGGCACGAGGGTGGAGTCCTGGGTGCCGAAGTCGTCGGCTTCCATGACGACGTCGACGACGTCGGCGAGCGTGTCGAGGGCCATGTCCCAGAATGCGAGCTTGAGGTCGAGGATGCGGTGCATGAGCCGGGTGGCGCCTGCGGGGTCGAGCATGAGGTCGCAGAGGAAGTTCTCCATGCCGCGCAGGCGTTCGGCCATTTCGACGAGTCCGGCGCAGTAGCCTTTGAGGACGACGAGCTTTCCCCGCGCGCGGGAGGTCTCGGCCTGCTCTCGGAGGCCGGCGATGCGCTCGGGCAGGCGGGGCTCGGGCCAGGGATGGGTGTCGGGGGCGTCGGGGGGCATGGTGGGGCCGGGGATGGGGCTCTGGGTGAGGCTGTAGTAGAGGCCGCCGGTCTTGGGGAAGGTGTAGCGGAGGCCCCATTCGTCGACGGCGTCCCAGTGGTCTCCGGCGTCGGTGTGGTCGATCTGCCAGTTGGCGCTGGTGAGGGGGAAGAGGCCGCGGGTGTCCACGCCCCAGAGGTCGAGCAGGTCGTCGTGGGGGCGGACGGCCTGCTGGATGAGGTCGATGACGTCGGGCGGGCGGTCGGGGAGGCCGAGGTGGGCGCGCAGGGGGGTGTAGGCGGCGGCTGCGATGGTGGTGACCTGAGTGCTTCCGAGGTCGAGGGGCACGCGGTCGGGCTCGTGGTGGCGGAGGGCGGCGAGCATGCGTTCGCGGGAGGTCATTGGGCGGAATCCTCTCAGGGCTTCACCAGGTGTTTCGGACGGCGACGGGGGCGCCGGTGGCTGCGGATTCGACGGCGGCGAGGCAGGTGGCGACGGTGCGGGCGCCTTCGCGGACGTCGAGCTCGATGGGGGTGTCGTCGAGGATGGCGCGGGCCAGGGTGTCCATCTCGGCGCGTTTGTTGTGGCTTGCGATGCCGACGGGGATGGCGGCGAACTTCTGGTGGCCGAAGGCGGACTCGCTGGCGAGCTGGATCTCGGGCGACGTATTGTCGGCCACGATGGTTCCATGGGTGCCGTAGAAGACGCTGCGCATGGTGTAAGGCCGCTTGACTCCGACGCCGCAGAAGACTTTGCCGAGGACGCCGCCCTCGGCGAATTTCATGACGGCGATGGTGCAGTCGTCGACGGGCCAGTCGGTGAGGACTTTGCGGTTGGCGTAGGCGAAGACTTCGTGGACGTTTCCGCCGATCCATCGGAGGAGGTCGACGGCGTGGCAGGCTCCACCGAGCATGGGGTGGCGGGGGCGTTCGGGGTCGGTGCGCCATCCGCCGACGCCTCGGATATTGGTGTAGTCGTGTGCGTATTCGGATTCGATGAAGAAGAGGTCTCCGATGAGTCCCTGGTCGATGAGTCGCTTTGCGGTGACGAAGCCGGGAGCGAAGCGGCAGACCTGTCCGACGAGGAACTTCGCGCGGGTCTCGGCAGCGGTGGCGACGATCTGGACGCATTCGTCGAGGGTCATGACCATGGGTTTTTCGCACAGGACGTGTTTCCCGGCTCGCATTGCGGCGCAGGCGTGCTCGCAGTGCCAGGGGTCGGGGGACGCGACGAAGATGATATCGATGTCGGGGCAGCCGATGAGCTGGCGGTAGTCGGTGGTGGCAAGGGGTGCCCCGCATTCGACGGCCACGCGGCGCACGAGCGCCTCGTCGGTGTCGCACACGCCGTGGGTTTCCACGAGGGGGCTGTCGTGCCAGTGGCGGGGGTGTCCCGCCCGCAGGCCGATGGTTCCGACCTTGAGTCTGGGCATGGTGGGCTCTCCTCGCGCGGGTCTGTGGTCCGTGAGGGCACTGCCGCCCGGTCTACCATGTGGTGTTGGGAAATGCAAGGCTAGCTGCTGGCGCGGAGGACTCCGCGGGTGGCTCGGAGGAGGTTGAGCACGGTGTAGGGCTTCTGGAGGAAGCGCAGGCCGCGGCTTCGGATGACCTCCCACTGGGACTTGTGGTCGGCGTAGCCGCTGGTGAGGAGGATCTTGAGGTCGGGCTTGAGTCCGATGAGGGTGTCGGCCAGTGCCACGCCGCTCTGGCCGGGGAGGACGACGTCGCTGAGGAGGAGGTCGAACTCGCTGTCGTGCTCTCGGAAGAGGGCTTGGGCTCTGCGGGCGTTGGGGGCGGCGCTCACCTGGTAGCCATTGCGGCTGAGTGCGCGGCGGACGAACTCGCGGACGCCGTCCTCGTCCTCGACGAGGAGGACGCGTTCGCCGTTTCCGCGCAGGCGGTCGAGCTGTGCCTTCTCGCTGGCCCGCTGCTCGGGCTTGGGGAAGGAGGCTGGGAGATAGACGTGGAACTCGGAGCCTTCGTCGGGCGCGCTGTCGACGGTGACCCAGCCATCGTGCTGCTTGACGATGCCATAGACGAGGGAGAGGCCGAGGCCGGAGCTTTCGCCGGGGTCTTTGGTGCTGAAGAAGGGCTCGAAGATGTGCTGAAGGGTGTCGGGGGCTATCCCCACACCGGTGTCGGCCACGGTGAGGCGGACGAAGCAGCCTGGCCTCGGCTCGGGCATGGTGGCGCCGAGCTTCCTGTCTGCGGTGACGTTCTCGGTGCGGATGGTGATCTGGCCGCCCTCGGGCATCGCGTCGCGGGCGTTGACCACGAGGTTCATGATCACCTGCTCGATGTTCGTCTCGTCGCCGCCGATGGTCCAGAGGTCTGGGGACAGGTCGGCCTGGAGCGAGATGTCCTCGCCGATGACGCGGCCTAGCATCTGGAAGAGGTCGCCGATGGTCTTGTTGACGCTGATGGAGACCCGCTCGAGGGGCTGCTTGTTGGAGAAGATGCGGAGCTGGCGGACGAGGCTGGCTCCGCGCTCGGCGGCGGCGAGGACATTGTGGAGGAGGTCGGTGCCGACGAGTTCGCCGTCCTCGGTGGCCATGGCGGCGAGCTGTGCGTTGCCCTCGATGATGGTGAGCAGGTTATTGAAGTCGTGGGCAATGCCGCCGGCGAGGATGCCGATGGCCTCCATCTTCTGGGAGTGGAGGAGGAGGTCCTGCATTCTCCCCTTCTCCTCTTCGGCCTGCTTGCGTGCGGTGATATCGGTGATGAACCCCTCGAGGGCGACGAGCCTGCCTGTTGGGGAGAAGACGCCGCGGCCCTTTTCCCAGACCCACTTGGCCTCGGCGTTGGCGGTGGTGATGCGGTAGAGGAACTCGAACGGCTCGCGGCGGCGCACGGCGGCCTCGGCGGTGTGGCGGACCATCTGGCGGTCGTCGGGGTGGATGAGGGCTTCGTAGCTGGTGGCGCGGTTCCACACGAGCTCGTCGGCGAGGTAGCCGGTGAGCTCGAAGCATCCCTCGCTGACGAATTCCATGGTCCAGTGCTCGTCCTCGCGGCAGCGGTAGGCCATTCCGGGCAGGTTGCTCATGAGGGTGGCGTGGGTGCGCTGGGTCTCGGTGAGGGCCTGCTCGGCCTGCTTGCGCTCGGTGATGTCCTCGATGCACACGAGGACGGCGGGCTGTCCGGAGGCGCGCAGGGGGATAGTGGAGATGAGCACGTGGGTCTCTCCCTGCGGCGTCTGGCGGTCGAGGGGGAGATGGGCTTCCATGCGGTGGCGGCTGGTCTTGTGGCGGAAGGCATCCTCGATGGCGCAGCGGAGGGGGCAGGTCTTGCAGAACAGGCCGTAGCCGCATCCGCGTGGGTTATCGAGTGCGTGGTAGCATCGGATGGCCTCGCCGGGGTGGCCGCCGATCATCGAGCTGGCGCGGCGGTGGGTGAAGCGTACGGCCGAGCGGTTGACGTGGCGGACGCGGCCCTGGTGGTCGATGAGGATCATCATCAGGGGCGCATCGCGGAAGATGGCCGAGAGCTCGCCCTGGGTGATCTCGAAGGTGTGGCTGCCGTGGGCATCGGCGGCGGCGAGGCCGGCGTCCGGGCCCCAGGGATCCGGGTCGGCGGGGCTGCTCTGAGGGCCGGCCCCGGCAGGGAGGATGTCCTCGATGCGGCGGCCCAGGATCTGCTCGGGCGGCAGGCCCAGCTCGCGCGCGGCCCGCGGCCCGATCTGCTCGACGCGTCCCTCCTCATCGAGGACGAAGAGAAAGTCGCCGGCGTGGTCCGCGTCCTTCGAAGGGTCCTGCGAGCCGGCCGGCGGCGGCCTGCGGGGCACGTTCGAGCCGTTCTCTTCGGGCTGTTCGCTCGACGGGCCTCCGGCGTCTGTGCTGTCGCTCATGGTGTGGTTCCGTTGCGAGCTGGAAGGCTGTCCCCCGCCATTCCAGATTGCGCCTGCTCGGCTTCGCGCCGCCGCGAGGCGCGAAACGGTGGTTGGCCGTGCACGACCGTGCGTGTGCACGTGCTGGCCACTCGGGTCGTCTTGTCCGGGAGCGCGGGACGGCTCGCCGAGCGTCTCTCCAGCCGCTCGGCCGAGGCCGACAGGGCCGGGAACTCGGCAGCGAAGGGACGCCTGACGTGCACGACAGGTGCGCTCGGCGCGAGACGACCGCACGCCCGTACGTGGCGGTCGGCTCCGATCTCCTACTGGCCCCGCCCTCGAACTGCAATGACGACGCCGCGAAGTCTTCGCTTTCCCGTGCCGAGTTTCCCTGAGCCTGGCGGCGGCCCCTCCGCCGGTCCCGCGTATGTGCCCTGGAGCAAGCTCCGCCACGGGAGCACAGCCTCAGAAGCCACACGGCAGGCTGTTAGAAGGTGCGTTGGTGGGCAGGAACCCCTCCTGAGCCCCCAACCACGCAGGCGATTATAGCCTCGCGCACACACCAGATCAACGGCCAAATCTGTGGCGATGGCGCCAGGGCGTGCGACCCCGCCGTCGCAGGGCGGAGACGACGCACCCCACGCGGCACGCCTGCGCGCTGTGGCCCTGGCCTCCCGCGCCGCGCTGCCTCGGGGCGCCTCGCATCCGGTCCCATTCCCGGATGCCCAAGGCTTTGTGGCGCCCTTCGAGCCGGCCCCCAGGGGTTGGCAGCGGTCGTGGACGGTGCGGAACAGCGGGCAGCACGAGGCAGAGCGCCGGCGGAAGCGCGCGGCGCCCGAACTCCCCGGCGTCACTCCGCATTTCCCCTGGGGCGCGCCGTAGCAGAAAAAAACACGATGGACACGGAAAACTGGCCGTTCGGGTCTCTCGCGCGGCGGCGCGGTCTTGCGCGCCCGGCGGCCCCGGAGCGCGCGCCTGCTGCCCGTGCGCGAGCCCCTGCCCCACCCTGAGGCCCACGCTTCCTGGCCAGTGGTCCGCGCTCTCGGGTCTATCGCGCAGGCCCCGCGTTATGGGGTCCTGGCCCCGCAGAGCGTAGGAACACCGCCGCCCTCGCCGCGGCTGACGGGCAGGGCGACGAGGCGCATGAATTCCCATAAGGTATTGCTCTTCTGGATCTTGCGGACTTAGCAGCGGCTCATCTCGGGGGGCGCCCACCGCCGTGGCACACTGCTTGCTCCTGGCGGCGGACGTGGCTCGAAGGAGTTTTCGAGCCAACGGGGAAACCAAGGAAGGGGAACCAGGAATGGATGCAGCAACAGGGAAGCGAGTGGGCAGAGGCGGCGTGTGTGCCGCTGTGGTGGTTGGGCTGGTTGTGGCGCTGAGCGGTGCGCCCGATGCCCATGGGGGGCAGGCGAGTCCGCGCGGGCCGCTCGAGGCCTGGTCGGTGAGCGCGGAGCAGGCCATGCCCCGCGGCGCCACGTATGAGGTGTTCCGCCTTCGGCCCGACGACCCCGAGGGAATCGCCCAGTGCCGCAGCCTCGTGCACGAGGCCCGCAGCGCGGGCCGCAACTGCCTCGTCGGCCTCTACGTGGCCGACCGTGCCTCGTATCATCGGCCCGCGGCCGAGCTGCTCCGCTCGGTGGACGCCCTCCTGGGCACGCTCGACGTCCGCGAGGTGGCGGGCGTTGTGATCGGCCAGGACAACGTGCCCTGGGACCGCGGGCTCGAGACGCTCAACGCCGTGTACGACCACATCAAGAAGCAGCACAGCGACCTGCCCGTCTACCAGTGGTATGCCGCTCCGCTGCCGCCCCACCACAAGCAGCGCGCCGACGGCTGGGTCGTCTCGCCCGGTGCGATGGACAAGGCCGCCGTGCGCCGCTACCTGATGAAGTACCTGGTGACCGGCAAGCCGGTTGTGAACTGCGTGGCCGCTGCGGGCGCGAGCGCCGACGGGCCGAACGACCTGCTGGCCCTGTGCCACGAGCTCAACGTGCCCGCCACGTTCCTCCCCACAGCCAGCCGGGCCGACGGCGGGGGTGCGGCGCAGCCGAGCCGCGACCCCGGCCCCACCGTGGGCAAGGCCTATGCACTCCACACCCTGTGGCGGCAGCTCCCCCCCGAGGCCGACCGCGCCGAGGGACACCCCATCGAGGTGGGCGGCGACCGCGTGAAGCGCTTCGAGTACCGCGAGACGTTCGAGCAACAGTGGTTCATCGGCGACCCGACGATCGAGGGCGTGAGCTGCCTTCGCTGGGACCCCGCCGCATCGGCCCTCCACATCGAGGGGCGCGGCGGACGCCGACGCCGCGTCGTCCTCACCTACCACTTCAGCTCCCCGTGGCACACCAAGGAGCTCATCAGCGAGCTCGAGGGCAGCATCCAGGGCACTCGCGAGGACTGCGTGGAGCTGAGCCTCTCGAGAGATGGCCGCCGCTTCATCCACCCCGCACGAGCCCTCGGGCGCCAGGACGGCAACCCCTTCCACCTGACCGACACGGCGAGCTACCGCCTCGACGGCGAGGAGTGGTGGGTGCGCATCGCCGCGACCGTGGCCCCCCGGAGCCGCTGCACGCTCACCCTCTTCCGCGCCAACTGCCGCACCAAGCCGCCGGGACGCCAGGAAGTCGCCCTGGCCCCCGCCACAGACGGCCGCCTGGCCTACCGCGAGACCTTCGACTCCAGCAAGATCCTCCACCTGGCCGAAATCCAGAACCTCACGGCCCTCGAGTGGCAGCGCGGCGGCGTCTTCATCCGCGGCCGCAGCGGAGGCCCCGTCGAGGTCGTCCTGCGCCAGAAGTTCGTCTCCCCAGAGCCTCTGCGGGCCGTCGCCATCCGCATCCGCAATGCCGCCATCCGCAGCGAGGTCCAGGGCACCAACGTCTTCGGCATCTCGATCGACGGCAGCTCCCTGCTCGCCCGCAAGACCACCCCGGGCGCCGAGGCGCGCTTCACCGGCACCACCGAACTCCGTGTGACCGATGCCGCCCGGCTCGCCGGCACGCGCCACTTCTACCTCCACATCGTTCTCACCAACGAAGCGGGCGCGGAAACCGACCCGTCCAACATCCTCTCGCAGATCGAGATCGAGGCCGAGACGGCCGGCGGCACCACCCGCACCGCCGCAGCCCCGGCCCACACCATCGCCCTACGCTGACCCCATCCCTGTTCCCCTCACCTGCGGGGCACGCCTGGCGCGTGCCCCGCCCCCGTTTAACC
>Ga0272441_10015173_pt1 | contig 10816 bp, 8 predicted proteins | sample SSMProp6N_FD_193582 | JGI IMG/M metagenome (GOLD analysis project Ga0272441, IMG submission 193582) | Marine sediment archaeal communities from Little Sippewissett salt marsh, Falmouth, MA, United States - SSM-Prop-6N | ecosystem: Environmental > Aquatic > Marine > Wetlands > Sediment ...
ATGAGAGAGGTAGAAAAGGAGGTTAAAATCTGTCCAGGGAGTGATTAGATTTTGTGCATACTACCCCTCTCACTTCCTTTAATACCCTAGAGGTATATAACTTTTACCAAATCTTGCTGATTTGATGGGGGAAACAATATATCCTTAGATATCCGTATAAATTATAACAGTTTACAAGGTTTAGTTTTTATAATCTATGGGGAGGGGGTATATCTTTTTATGAAATTTTTTCCAGTTTTCCATTTCTTCCTGTTGATACCTGCAATTGGTTATCCCATTCCTTTACCCATCCATCAATGATTTTAAGAGTTTCATTGGCCTCAATGGTATCAATTTCATCATTCCATAAAGTTATTTGTACCGTGTTTCCATCTTCATCTTCACCGATTAAATCACATACTCTTGCAGATCCTCCGAATCTGCGTGTGACCTCACGGGGCTCATTTTTTTCGATAATTTTTAGGACAAGTTCATCAAAATTATTATTGGCTTTCAGGTCAGATACTTTCATGCTATCGAAAGTGGAATAATCAGGTTCTATTTAAATTCCACTGCTCACCGTTCTACAAGAACAAATATCTGGTTTTCTCATTATATATTAGGTATTTCCAAGGAACATATTGGGGGATAGACATATCTAACGGGCAATAAAGAGATTTCCAGTAAGAAGCATGGATATGTTTTCAGCTTCTCATCTACCTAATGGTTCAATGTCCCTAGAAATTTTGTGTCACCCTTAATTTTTAGAAAACTTTAAATGAAGGTACGTAATTGTTCTTTTTCGGGATGAGATGCAGAAAGATGAACTTATTCAGCTCCATGTTTTATTTCTCAACATAAAAGAAAAACTGGAAAGGCTTCTCAATGATGCCACGCTTTTTGATGAATATCAAAAATTAGGAGTGTATCCTACAGAGATACATAAAACAAAAGAACAACATAAAATAGCGGTTCTCACCTTGGCGAAAAAATTTGCAGCGATCATGGCTGATGAAAAAAACACTGAGCTAGACAAAATAGCGATGAGGCTTGCTAAAATGATTCAAAAAGATATTGATAAACAATTCCCGCCTCGATTCCCAAAAAAATAATACTCTTATCGTTGCTTGGATGTAAAGTGTAAAAAATCATAACTATCCAGTGCCCTCAAATTTTTTTTTCCTAATTACAGGACAAAAACGGTTCTTTGATTAACTGCCTTATGCAATCTTGGCCATTCATCTCTATCCTTTTTTTTTGTCAGCAATCATTAGGGGCAGATAAAACTGGGTAAAAACTCTACGAAAAGAATCCAATCGGTAACTGTCACCAGTCTCTATATTCTCTGATTCGTGGTATTCTTAATAAGTCTTTTTTTTTGAGAGGGGAGAGTATGGAACTGATAAGAAGCCAAAGGAAAAAAAATAGAGGCTACCCTTTTAACATGTATACTACCCTTGAGAAAGTGCCATACCAAGTGTTCAGGATTGATAACCACCGATTTTTAGTGTAGGGTCTCCTATGAGCAGCCACTGTTGTACAACTTTACAGTCAATATTATCCTCCATGGGTGCATGCTCATTCATATAGTAAACAAGATTCATTCCATGTGTTTCACCCAGGTAATCACGCCCCTCGCTATAGCTTTTGAAAAAAAGTAATTCCATGAATCGTCCTCGTCCTGTTAAACAGTTTTCCCCCTGGATTCCATAGCCATATCCTGAATTACCAATGGTTGCGATTGTTCCCCCCGTACTTTTACGAGCAAGCCACCAGCTCCAGCACTCAGGGCTCATTGTCCCCCACCAAATATACCCCTGCCATTTTTCCCAACCTTCATAGATTTTTAAAAGGTTAAGAATCGAGACGTTGAACTGGCTGTTGTGACATCCGCCAACAAGGCAAACAGGGTACATGTCTGTATTGGATAATTTATACATGTTTTGTACAGAAAGACCATTGATTGATGCTTCATCATGAGGGGGATGATTTGCCCACCCCATAGGATTCCCATGTCCAGAGAAATGAAGAAATCCGCATCCCTGATTGATAGTATCTATTACATCTTGTTCACTAGAGAAAGCCCCAGTTGATGTCCACAGATATGTTGCATTAAAACCATGATTATCAAGGTAACTAAATGAAGCAGCAGTCGCTACTTCTCCTTCATAGAAAGGATCATTATCCGCTGGATATGTATCACCAGCCACTGCAACATATTTTTTAAACCAGGATTGCCCATAGGCAGTATTCTCATAAGTGATAATTTTCTCTACAATATTTTTGACTTCATAGGTATTTCGACACGGTAATCGTCCCACATAAATATCAGGATACATATCTAGGATATCCTTAGCAGAAAATCTCCGCCATTCCCCAATTACCCCATTTTGGTTGCTATCCCAATCATCAAAAACAGGTGTCCCATTCTCATATTTATAAATATCTGCAAAATAAAGGTCACATAGATAGGTATATTCATAAAAAACAGGGGGGCCACTTCCATCATAAAGATGAGAGTACCGTACAGGTGCCCACCATTTCTCCTCAAGCAGGCCACCATGGCGTCCCCCAACAATAAGAACATACTCTATTCCCCAGTTTTCCAGTGCATCTTTGATAAAATACTTGATTTTTTCTGCATCATCACGACCCTGAACAGAAAAATGAGTTCCACTATAAATCTCATTAAGGGACACAATAAATGTTTTTATCCCATGACTCTCTTTATGGTCTGCAAGAGGCTGCAAATCAGGGATGAATTCCGAGGGGGCAACCATAAGCAAATCATAAGCATCCAACGCGGGGAGAGGATCTTCTTTCTCCTGATATCTAATATTCACCTGGATTTGATCAACCCATTCAATAATATTTTTTTGAGGAATATAACGTAGAGGATAAATATGAAGTGACAAAAAAAGGGTGGGCCTATTTCCTTCTTTTCCCATCCCCAGATGGTAGGGCACCCATAAAGAAGGATAAGGATCACTGCTATTATATATAGAGGCATCCCCACTAACATCCTTTATGGCCGTTGTTAGTGTCGAAATAATAGTTTCTTCACAGGGCTGAATTTTTCCTGGCAACTCAATAAATTGAGGAGAAGATGTGTCCACACTGACCTTCTCAATTATGGTACCCCGCGGGAAGGGGCATACAACTGTCCGGTATGGAATCATAGGATAACCCACTTTTTGATCATAGGTCATTTCATCTCCCATACCAATAGTGACAAAACCATCTTTTTCTTCAATATTAACCGGGGGAAAATCAAAGGATAAGGACAGTGTTTTCACCGGGGGCATAGACATGTCCTCATTGGAGTATATACCAAATGATCCTAGCGCTGAACCCCCTAAAAATATACCTATAATCATTATTGCTACACTTACTGTGAATCCATTTTTCATGATCTCTTACCTTATACTATTAATTCCCAAGTTCTTTATAAATTATTTGTTGTCCACAGATACCCTCCTTCAAGAATAGTGGATCTCTGTTCCCGCCTATATCACAACCCGTTATACCCTTGTATGAATGTGGCATATTAAAATTTCGGATGATACGCATCCACATGAATATTTTTAGGTGTATCCCCCCATTTTTAGGGATGGATCACCCAAGAGGGCCCATTGGGTAATCATTTGTCTATCTGCGTCATCGCTATTGATATCAAATGTGTTTGTATAATCTATGATGGCAGAACTATGTGCCTCACCCAATATATCTATTCCTTGGATACCATGATGATAAAAGAATCGGGGGAAAAGCCATCCGTCCAATCCCTCCGTGTAATTATATCCTCCCAGACCCATTCCTAGGCCAGTATTCCCCAGGGTGGCAATGGCCCCCCCGTCCTTGAGACTGGTGAGCCACCAACTCCAACAATTTGGGACATAGATTCCATATCCATAGGCGTGAAGGAACCCATAGCGAATGATATTCAAAAGCGAAGTGTTAAATTGACTATTATGGCATCCTCCCACCAATACAACAGGTAGCTTGTCGCCATTTTCTAGGTGTGGCATCCAAGGATCATTGAGTTTATCAAAAAACCCTTGGATATCGCCAAGTGACAAGGCAAATATGGCATTGGCGGGTGGAATATTATATACCTGGAGAATCACAATTTTTTCTGTATTCGTTTGGGGTGGATAGGTCACCAATACACCCGGATTGGCATGTCCAGCCATATGGATGAACCCTGCACCTTGGTTAAATGCTTGTTCCACATCAGCTTGCCCAGTTAGTGTTCCCAGGGATGCCCATAGTCGTTCTTTTTCATAACTTGGCATATAGCTTCCTGACAGGTTTGTGTCAATTTCTGCTTCATAAGCATCCTGTTCCGCTAGATTGGGGTAGGTGTCTCCTCCCACAAGAAGCATTTTTTTAAACCAGGATGGATCACAGGGTCCACTTTCATAGGTGATAATCTTGTTGACCATAATTTCCACTTCGGTGGAATCCCGGCAGGCGAGTCGTCCGACATAGACATCGGGTCGGCAATCCATTATATCCTTTGCTGCAAATTGGCGAAATTCTGCAAAAACACCATTCTTATTGGAATCCCAGTCTTCAAACAGTATCTCTCCATTTTCATATTTATAGATATCTGCATAGTATAAGTCACTAAGAAACCCTGTTTCCCCTGAGCCTTTTCCAGCATGATTATTTGTGTATCTAACAGGAACATACCATGTATATTGTTGTCCTTTCATTCCCCCTACCAAAAGAACATATTGTATTCCCCATTCCTCTATACTGTTCTTGATAAAATATTTCACTTTTTCAGCATCATCACGGCCTTCTACAGGAAAAAATGTTCCCGTGTAGATTTCATTTGTGGTGACCAAGGTGGTGTTTACCCCATGGTTTTCTTTATGGATTACTAGCTCCTCGAGTTTCTCTGCAAACTCCTCAGGGGATATGATGAGCAGATCATAGATTTCAGGCATCAAAAGAGGGTTCTCTTTAACTTGGTAATCAATCGTGACTTTTAATTCATTGATCCATAACAATACGTTTTCCACAGGATTGTATCGTATGGGAAAGATATGAAAAGTAAGAAAAAGAGTCAGGTCATTATTATTTCTGCCTACCCCCACGTCACTATTTACCCACTGTAACGGATAAAAAGAATTGCTGTTATATATCCCATTTTCCCATCTCTCCTCACTATTTTTTTGGAGGTCACCTGTGATGATTGGTTTGCTTGCAGGGACAATTTTTCTAGAAATTTTCATTGTTTTGCTGGTATCGATATCTACCGTGATTTTTTCCACTGTCGCTCCCAATGGAAGGGTTATAACCTTTGTTGCATAGGGCATCATAGGGAATCCATACTGTTGGTCATATATCATTTCATCAGTGGTCAGTATATGGGCATACTCAGCCCCGTCTTCATTTTCAACTCGGGGCTCGGTAAAGACAAAAGATATCTCCATACTTTCATCTTGACATAGTATCTCTTTTTCCCAAATGGATGGTGATATTCCGGCAAATGTTGATGTTCCCCAAAACAAACCTGCTATTACCAATAAGACTATTATTCTATTTTTCATGGTGCCTCCATTTGTTTTTCATCAATGAAAGCGGGCTTTATAAATTTATGTATCCCAAGAGTATACCTAAAATGGGAAAAAGGGAAACATGGGAAAAAAGAATATTTAGTGTTTAAATGCTATTTTTATCTCTGGTTTGAAAAGATACCACAAAATAACGATACCAATAATTGTCCCTATGGGAAAGCTAAGCAAACTTATCACCGCAAGGATTATCGCAACAATCCGTGCCCATGATTTCAGTGTCCAAAGCCCCCATCCAGTAATTATATAAAAAATAGCTAACACAAAAGCGATAATTCCTGTCCCAAGCAAGATAGAATCAACAAGGTCAATAATCCCCTCGGTTACGTCTGGTTCATCTTCCATAATTTCGATAATAGCATCTTTGGCTCCCACCATGAAAAGACCGACAACTAGGGCAAGGATTGCCAATATCCAAAAAAGTGTCGCTAACAAAGTTATGCCCTCTGGTCGGGCGTTAACTCTTTCCTTTTCCATGGCTCTTGGTATTTCTTTCTTGGTATAAAAATATTAGTTCTCCTTTCTAATCAGTATGATGTTTAAGATGGAGGATAGGATTATGAATCATCAGGGATGGTTATAAGAAAAATAAAATAAAGGAGGCAGTAAGATACTAACTGTATCCATACCCTCTAATAATTTAGAACATAATTAAGGAGGGGTATGGTGATATGAAATGTATCAAGCCAGTCCTTTATCATTTCTAGAACTTCTCTAAGATATCCCGTATTCTCTTTAATGGGCATGCTAACCTCAAGTATTCCCGGCTCGCTTTCTTCATCATAGATATCTTTTGCTATAGCTGAGATTGAATACTCGCCTCGCTGGCTCCATGCATATTCTAAAGTTATTTCCTCACCAGAGGCATAAGGCCCCATCCATTCTGTCGTGGTACACCCTTCTCCCCAGCTTACCATATAATAGATATTATCTCCCTCAGGATCTGTGGCAACAAATGTATACGGATATGCTGTCCCAGCTTCTCCTGAATCAGGCCCCGTGATATGGGGGGCATATGGGGCTGTATTTGTTTCTTTAAGATATCTAATGGTTTCCCTGATGGTTATATTGGTAGCCATCATGACATCAGGCAAAGAAAGGTCATCATCGACATGAATCAGTCCTGCTAGTCGACAGGGAAACAGATCACCCTGGCCACTATGAAGAGACTGATACCACATTCCCAAATAACCAATATACTCACAAAGATACATCCCTGCAAAGCCATCCCAGTCAACCCAAGCCTCGATATCAGTCTGACTGTTCACCGCATCAGCGATTTCTTGAAGAGGAAGCGTAGAATGTCGTATAAATCCTGCTGGAACCGTATCATCAGGGGGTGAAGGAGTGGGTTGATAAGGAGGGTTTTCATCATTCATCCAAAATTCCAAATTACGTGTGCTATACTCAATCTCCCAGGGTCCATCTCCTGCCCCAAAACTTATGATGGCAACAGGATGAATCTGAAGGGTAATATCCCAGAAATCAGTCCAGGTATCCTGATAATCAACCTCTAGAGTACCATTATATATCCCCGGTGTAGGAAAATAGGAATAAATATTGTATCCCTGATTTTCCCAATTTTCACCCTGCCACCCCCCGGGGTTTAGATAAGGGTTGGTACTAAAAGGCGCAATCATTTTCCCGGTGGGATCCCAGTATCCAGTAACCATTATCGCAGGGTATTGAGAGCATACCTGGGTATGCATACCCTCCATTTTACAGGTCTGATTATATTCCCCTGCCATGGAAGAGACAAAAAAATTCCCTGTGCAAAGGACCAGCAAACCTATAAGTATGGCCATAATTCTCCCTTTTTGCCACATCATTTTAACACCTCTAATTACCTTATGCAATTCATATCCCCTAGGAGTTTAAAATGATATCTGTATCGGGCAACACACATTATTTTAGGGAATAATCCAAAGGATTGAAAAAAGGGGTGTGTGGCAAACTGTTCTCTAGGGTGCTTACTTTTGTGTTGTGTATACAACACTTGTTTATCCCGGGTTGGGATTGGATAACCAAGGTAATACATCCACGGTATGTATCCCCAAACCACCAGCCAGTGTTAGGGCGGAAAAACCTGTATAGATATTTAATATGAATGGAATATGGATATGTACTCCTACAAACCCTATCATCCCTATGGCACTGGGTATTGCCACAAATGTATGCTGCCGGATTACATTCTTGGTACTTATTATCCCCACCAATCCCCCGCAGATATCAAAAAGATCTACAAAACGGAAATGCGTCATTAATTTTAGCAATCCCCAATAGAATGGAACACCAACCCGTATCCTGCTGCCAATAATAGATACAGCATCTACTCTATTGAACGCACTGACCAGAAAGGGTAATTTCAAACGTGCTGCTTCCCTGCTCACTTGGAAAAAGGCTTGGATATCGCCCGGGAGTATATCCAATGTTTTTGCCTGATCATACATTCCCTTCCTCCAGTCCTCAAGAAGGGCATCCCTAGGGATTAGTTCATGTTTCTTGAGAATACGGAATGTTTCCATTGAATCCTGGGGATTTTGAAACGCTTTTAGAATCTCACGTACCGCATCCAGGGGCAACTCAATAATTTGTGTTTTGCATGCCCCCGTAGATCGATATTCTGTAAGCTCTATTTCAATAGTGTTCTTGTCCCTACCCTCTAAACAGGCATTCATTGTTTTTGCTATCCCAGGCTCCCTATTTGTTTCTCCTCCAATAAAGGAATGTCTCATGCTGAGTGCTGGAAAAGCAGTAAGGCTCATAAAAAGTATGATAATCCCGACTGATACTCCTTTCACCAATATCTCTTTTACCATATCATTCCCTCTTATTCCTCGCCATAATTAATGTTCAGATAGTTTATAAATGTTAATAAACCAGTTTTAGGCCTTATCTTTTGAGATATCCCTCTTTTTTTTCGAGTGGAAATGCCACTTTATTTCCCCACTGTCATTCTCTATAGATAACACATGGAGACCAAAAGTTTTTTAAAGTTATCAGGGAGTCCTCCCCTGTTTTTATATTTATATACCCCTTGGGATAGATATACTGAGAACAGGTACGGCACTTACCCATCCTCTTTCCCTTAGGTGTTGATAAAGCGTCCTATGGTGGACACACCCTAGGGGGATGAAAAACAGGTCAAGACTCTGGCTTCAACACGGAGGAGGATATCCTCTTTTTTTGCCATTCCTCCTCCATCTCCTCTGTTCCCCCCTCTCTTATCTTTTTCACTAAATTTCTAGACGGAAAGCTTTGCCTGTAGTACGGATCCAATACATTCCTGAAGTTTTTGTGTGTCTTCATTGGTGGCAATAGAAAATTAATTTCTCATTATATTCACACGCTATTGTTTCCCTCTCTTGAGGAAAGAGGATCTGTTATTCTTTTTTTTTATGGATAGCAGTATGTCTGTGTAACAGACATTGCTTTTGCACATGAAATAAGGTGTAGTGAAATAATATAAGTTTTTTATCCAAAACTGTAAAAAAGGTATGAATCCATACACTGTGTGGAGGAAATCGTAAAACTGGAGTTATATATAGCTCATTGCATAATGGGGGTGGAGAACAAATGCCTCTCTGCAGATTTTTCCATCATCCTGCAGTGAATTTTTTTTTTTTACCCTCTGCCCCCGCACTTTCCTCTTTTTTTTGTGTTCCTCTGTGACAAACTAAAAAAGCCCGGAGGCCAAAAAAATATGACAGCTCAACATATCATTATGTCCTTACCTGCCAAGTTTTTCCAGTTTTCCTCTCCTAAATGTCTTCTGGATGACTTTTCATAGGCACTACACAAAATAATATATACTCTACCGCATGCTTTTAAAATAAAACTATCTCCAGCATAGAAAGGCATACTAAAAAACATACAAATATTTTTATAGTCATATCTTCCCATCCCTCCTTTGTTTTATTAGTCTTTATAGTGTATTTATCATTAAAAGGAACCTCTTTCCATATCTATATATAGAGAGCTATAGCCCCTCCAAAAGGGGTACTAATGGAAAAGTTATGCCTCTCAGTGGGGGATTTAGGAAAACTTACTTGTTTTTCTCCTGGTATCTTTTCCCTTCCCCCTTCCTCCCCTATCACCATGATGATGTTGAGCCTCCTTCAGGAATAAATTCTTTTTATTATATATTTTCCACTCTTTTTTTTTTTTATCCCTAACAACTAACTATGAGTATTTCTTTCTTCATTATCCTAAAAAAACATGGTTCCTATGTATCCGGTACTATTGCTTTTTTAGATGCTTACTAAGTTATCATGACTTATTAGTCCCCACCCATTGGCCACTTACTTTGATAAAGCACCCACAAATTCAGTGGCTGCAACGCTGAGGATAACATTGTTCTTCGAAATATTTAAGGAAATAATATTAAAAAATATAAAAGATGCCCAAAACCTATTTTAAATCACTTGCCTAGATAGAATAACAACTGTTATAAATGATAAATCATATTATGCACAACCTATCAAAGCTGGTGAACTATGATTAATAAGAAAATTTGTTCCTATTTAAACAAAAGAACAACCAGTATCCTTATGTCACTCCTGTTCATTGGTAGCCTTGTCCTTACCCCTCTTTCCCATTCTCAAGATACTACTCCTCCTCAAATTACTGACATCGGAGATTTCCCTGACCCCGTGGAAGTAGAGGGACAAATAAATATAGCCTGCACTGTTACTGACAATATTGCAGTCGCCGGTGTTTCAGTCCTGATCTATGCCCCCATTGACCCCCCAACTAACTATTCCATGACACAAATCCCGGGTACAGCACACGGCTACTACTTCTACAAAATAGTTAATGACCTTGGAACCTATGCATATATCATCCAAGCACGAGATTCCGCAGGAAATATTGCTCAAAGCAATGAATATTATTTCACCGTTGAGGATCTTACCCCCCCAGAAGTCCAACTCCACTATCCCAATGGAGGTGAAATTGTCAATGGGATCATAAACATCACATGGACAGCCACTGATACATTCGATCCCAGCCTTGACGGGGGCATTACCATTCGGTATAGTTTTGATGGAGGAACTGTCTACCAAACATTAAGGGCATTGCTTGATAACACCGGCTCCTATGAATGGGATACTACCACTACCGATATTGATGCAGACACCTACAAAATAAGGGTTATTGCCACCGATGATAATAACAACACGGGTCAGGATTCCTCTGAGTCTGTGTTTACAGTCGATAATACCCCTCCGGATACCACCCTATCCGTCAATGGA
>Ga0272441_10015174_pt1 | contig 10816 bp, 6 predicted proteins | sample SSMProp6N_FD_193582 | JGI IMG/M metagenome (GOLD analysis project Ga0272441, IMG submission 193582) | Marine sediment archaeal communities from Little Sippewissett salt marsh, Falmouth, MA, United States - SSM-Prop-6N | ecosystem: Environmental > Aquatic > Marine > Wetlands > Sediment ...
GCCGCGGCGGTCTTTCTGGCGGTATTTTCTGTTCGGGAGACGCGAAGGTCAGGTCTGCTTGCAGTGCCGGTGATCCTGGTTCTTGGGATGCTGTTGATATTGATCCACAAACACGCCTTCGTGCGTCACGATGCCGGACACGCCGCCTACGGCGCATTCGGCGGCTTCTGCCTGGCCCTGGTCTTCGGGCCATTCATGTTGCGCCGCGCAGAAGGAGTTGGCCAGAGGCCGCGTCGGACGGGTCCGGTTCTGGCATCGCTGCTGCTCTTCCTGGCGAGTGCACTGTTGATCACATACGACGCCGAGCACTGGTATGGGGCCCGGTTCTTCCGCCACCTCGATCTTGTGACGACGGCGAAGAGAATGAGAACTGCGATCGCCGAGCCGGACGTTGTCCGTTTTCGCCATGCACGAGCCACGGCCAGAATTCGCAAGGCGGAACCGCTCCCCCGGCTCGATGGGACCGTTGACGTCTATCCGTGGGAGATGTCGCTGGCGTATGCCCACGACCTTCAGCTCGAGTCGCGACCGACCCTCCAAAGTTATCAGGCGAGCGAACCGGGGTTGGCTCAGCGCAATGTTCGACATGTTTCGTGGCCCGACGGTCCAGATCATGTGCTGTTCCGCGTCGAGACCATCGATCACCGTTACCCGTCCATGGACGATGGCCCGTCGTGGCCCACGATCATCGCCGGTTACGGAATTCGATCGGTGGGACGGCGGCACCTCGTTCTCGACAAGAGGTCGCGGCAACGCCGTCTGGTCTGGGGCGAAACCGCCGCCAGTGACCTGACATTCGGTGAGCGACTCGAGGTCAAGCACGGGCGTGGACGCCTGTTGTGGGTGCGGATCCGGATGGAGCGGACCGCGGCCGGCCGAGCGGCCGCGGCAGTATTCAGAGGGCCGGTGCCCTATGTGCGGGTCGAGCTGGCCAACGGTACCGAGAGATGGCATCGGATCGTGCCGGGCATGGCCCGTGCGGGCTTCCTGTTGTCGCCGTTGGTGGACGATACGAGGGCTTTTTCGTTTTTGCTCGAGGGGAGCTGGCCCGAACGCCTTGACGAGAAGCGGATCCGCAGTCTTTCGTTCGCATCGGAGTTTGGTGAGGACTGGTACTGGAAGCCGACGATTCGGGTGGAGATCCAAGAGCTGAACATCGAGTGAGTTCTCAGTTTTGAATTTTGAGTTTTAAAATTGGACCCACCCACCCGAAGGGTCTTGGGGGAGGGTGGAGAGAACTCAAAATTGAGAATGCAAAATTGAGAATTGCACGAAACCCATCACGGCAGCTCTGACAGGGTGTCCACTGCTGCGGCGCGGAAGGGGTGCAGAGGATCCAGCAATGCGTCGTAGGCGGCGGGTGGACGATGCGAGGTGCCCCGCAGGCTCAGCATCTGAGCCAGCAAGGTTTCGGCGCCGAACCGCGGCAGGGATTGCCACATGCGGATCTTGAGGTCGTCCGGGTCCCGGCCCCGTCCCGCGGCGCGGCTGCAGGCGCGGGACGCATGGCGCACCGTCGTCCACATGACCTCGAACCGCATCTCGCCCTTGGATCGATCCGCGCCCTCGCGGATTGTGTTGTCCCCGTGGACGCGGTAACGGACGAGTGGTTCGGGGACCAAGAGGAAACGACCCTTCTGACACGCAGAGAGGATGAAATCCCAGTCATGGGTGTAGCGCAGAGGGAGAAAGTCCAGTCCCGCGTCATCGAACAGTGATCGGCGGAAGGCCACGTTCGAGGTGGTGGAGACGAAGTTGGTCTCCAACAGGGCGAGGTCGAGGTCTCCGAGCTCGGACAGCAGCGGACCGGTGGTCGGCGCCGGCCACGGCGGCATGTTGGTGAACCCTTCCTTGATCCCGAGGGTGGCGTCGTCGCCGTCCACCACCTCGATCCAGGAGGCGGCCAGCACGACCTCGGGATGGTCACGCAATTCCTCGACGAGGCGCCGGATACGGTCCCGGTGATAGCTGTCGTCCGAGTTGAGTACGAATATCAGATCGCCTCTGGCCAGGGACAAACCGACGTTGAGCGCGGCATGGGCGCCGCGGTTCTCCTGTCGTCGAATCCTGACTCTGGGCTCGGCGCGATAGGGGCGCAGGATCTCGACGGTGTCATCGGTTGAGCCGTCGTCCACCACCACCAGTTCGAGGTCTGAGAAAGACGAATTGAGAACGCTGTCCACAGCCCGTTCGACAAACCGGCAGTGGTTGTATGAAGGAATCACAACACTGACAACCGGGGACGACATTCTGGAGAGACCTTAGCAGAATAGGACACCGAGTTTTGAATTCTCAATTCTCAATTCTCAGTTCCCTCCCACCCACCCGGAGCGAGATGGGCGCGATGGGCGGGCGTGCCATTCCGGGCATCTCCACGTTAAAAGTTGAAAGTTAAACGTTGAACGTTCCTACCCACCCATCCGGATCGGTAGTAGGCGCGATGGGCGGGTGTGCCGTCTTTGTGCACGTCCCGAACGCGAGGGCCGGTGCCCGGCACCGTCGAAATCGAGTCGTAGTACGAGGTCGACACATCTGCGGCGGTGCCTGGCACCGACATCAACGTGGAAAACTCATCCCCGAACCGGCTCGGATGTCGGTGCGGCTTTCGGGAAAATCGCCGCCTCGTACTCCCGCACGTAGCGGTCGAGACCAAAGCGAGCCTTGACCCGCTGGAGCGCCCTTTCGCCTTCGGCGGCGCGGCGTTGGTCGTCGATGAGACTCTCGATGGCGGCTTCGAGGGCGCCGAGATCGCCGGGTGGCCCGGACACCACTCCCCCGCCTCGCTCCAGAAGCATGGGGATATCGCCCACCGCGGTGGCGACACACGGCACTTGCCGGGCCATGCCTTCGAGAAGAAAGACGGGCAGGCCCTCGTACTGCGATGGCAGCAGACAGATATCCACCGCGTCCATCAGCGTGTGGGTATCGTGTCGAAGCGGCAGCCGGGTGAGGTTGTGTTGGGAGTGGCGTTGCAATTCTCGATCGACGGCGCCGTCCATGGGACCACCACCGACCAACAGGAAGTGGACGTTTCGATCGACCATTCGCCGTGCGAGCCGGATGACATCCAGCGGTCTTTTCTGGGGGTGCATTCTGGCGAAGGTGCCGACCACCACCGCCTCGGCCGGGATACCCAGCTCGCGCCGCCGCGCCCGCTTGCGGCGTTCCACCTCCGGAGGCGGTGGAGGATCGGGGATCTCCACCGCATGATGGATGGTGGCGATCCGGTGGTTGGGCACCGCCCATTCGGATGCCAGTGCGTCGGAGATCCGGCCGTTCACCGCGATGTGACGGTCGACGGACGCGATCAACTCAGGGGTGGTTCGCTTGATCCACGCGCCCCGGTGATTGTAGATCTGGTTGAGGATGCGCAGGTTTGGAAACTCGTTCTTGAGCTCGGCTGCGTGGTCGTAGAAGGTCACGGTGCCGTTCCAGCTCACCAGGGTCTGGACAGACCAGCGGCGGATGAGATGTCTCAGCCCGTCGACATGTGCCTCCCGAGGCAGCCAGTCGCCCAGGGAGTAGACGTGGGGCGTGAGGTCTCGACACACCTCCAGAGTCTGGCCGAGAGATGCGAGATGGGGTTCCAGGGTCACGACCAGCAACCGATAGCGTTCGCTGAGGCCCCACAGGAGGTCGTAGAGAAGACGTTCGGCGCCACCGACGGCGAGGAAGGGGAGGAGAAAGAGGGCCGTGGGAGGGCCGGGCTCGACGGGAAGAGACGCCAGACTTTGGGTGATCGAGTGGATCTCGATGGGAATCGTGGAACGGTGCGGTGCGCTTGTGCGGAGCCCGTAGGGGCCCGAGCGCACCGCTCCATGATCCAGTGGCCCGGTGCCCGTCAGGTGTGATGGCGAGCAGATATGACTGACGGCCCTGGTGATTACGGGCCGGTGGACCTGGCGGTCGGCGGCCGGCCGCCGGAGCAGGATGTGCGACGTCGGATCCGAAGGTGTCCGGCCGTGGATGACCCCCGATGGGCCATGCTCTCCGTCGGCCGGCAGCGACCATCCGGCAATCACCTGGTCGAGATCCTCGGCGACGGCGGCCATCACCATGGACTCCAGGTGGGTTGCCGGAAGGTCGGTGAGATCTTCGCCGGGCATGTACAGGAACGGGGTGTGCACCGCGGGGTCGGTCGTGACCGAGGTTTCGGTCTGTGTCGAGCAGAACCGCGTCGTGACGGCCGGGTCGACGTTCGGTGTGACCAAACCCACGAGAGGCAGCTCTTCGGTCCGTGTGGCGGCTGCGGGGCGACCGATGATCCGTGGCTCCTGGGAGCGACCGAGGAGCCGCCGCAATCGGTGCAGATTGATGGATGCCATTCGTTTGCAGCTGCGGAGAGGTCGTCGCAGCAGTTGGCTATGCTGCCAAAAGGCCGCCTCGAACCGACGTCGGAGCGGTTGTGCGTTCACGGGTCCCGACCGATGAATGCGCGGTGGTACGCCGCGGCGCAGTTGATCGGATCGAACTGGCCACCGGCGTCGGTGGCGTGTCTGGCCAAGTCGGCCCACTCGTCGGCTTCGGCGAGCCGCCGGACACCGGCTTCCAGGGCGTCGAGGTCTCCGGGCCGGTCCACCACGATTCCAGCCCCGGTCCTGCGCAGGACCTCGCCCATGTCACCCACGTCGGTTCCGAGAAAGGGCCGCCCGGCCTGGAGACACTCGAGCATGAAGACCGGCAGGCCCTCGAAATCAGACACCAGGCACCCGACGTCGGCCGCCACGATCAAGTCGGGGATGTCCGAGCGAAACGGAAGCCTCCGAATCCGCGCTCCGGCGCCTCTGATGGCGTGGTCCACCTCGTCTTCGAGCTCACCGCCGCCCGCCATCAGGAACTGGACGTGCTCCAAGTCCCGGACCCTGCGCGCCAGTTCGACGAGATCCAGTGGACGCTTCTGCTGGTGCATCCGAGCGGCGGTGAAGAAGACGACGTCACCGGGGTCGATGCCCATCTCGTCTCGGATCCGGTGCCGGGTCCGGGCGCGTTCGGATGGCGGAGGAAAGGCGTCGGACGATCTGCCGCACGGCCATATCACCGGGACTCGGTCTGCCGGCCATCCCCGGTCGCCGGTGAGCACTTCGGCGATGCGGTGGTTTTCGGCGACGCAGACGTCGACGTTGTCGCGCAGATCCTCCGAGTAGCAGTCGATGTAGCCCACTCGGTGGTCGTAGAGGTGATCGATGATGCGGAGGCCAGGCCGGTCGAGCCTCAAACGCGGTGCGAATTCGTAGAACAAGGTGGTCGAGTTGGCGTTGTAGAGGACCTCTGCGCCCAGCGAGTCGATGAGGCCCACAAGCATGCCGTACATCGCCGCGGGGTGCACCATGTCCCCGAGACAGTAGATCCGGTCGGTGATGGTGCGGAAGTCGTCACGTCGGTCACCCAGCTTGGGATGGTGAGGGGCCAAGGTGGCGATGGCGAAGCGGCACTGGTCGGAAAGCTCCCGCATGGTTTCGAAGAGGGTGTGCTCGGCGCCGCCGCGGGCCAAGAACGGCGCCGTCACCAAGACCGTGGGTTTGTCGGAAGGGGTGGGCTCGCGGTTGAGCAACGACGCATCGCGGACGGCCACCTCCAGGATCGGCGCCATTTTCCCGGTGGAAAAATAGGGACCTCGGCGGGTATCGGTGAAGGTGGCGGACTCCCGCTCGATGTTTCCCGTTCCCGCCGCGCCGATGCTCTTCACCAGCAGATCGCTACGAGTGGGCAGGACGGTGTCGGCGGCGGCGTCGTATCGCCAGGCGTCGGACGAGAAGAGCGCATAACGTCGGGACGGCGTCGATCCGGCGGCCGTCGGTTCGGTGATGGGTTCGGCCGGTGCGTGGGCGATCCCGTCGCACAGAACCACCGCATCCACCACCTCCGCAGCCGCCAGCAAAAGGCAGCTTTCGAGATGGCTTGGAGTCACATCCGGAAGGTCCCCGGGGGCTGCGAACCATGCCGCCGGGGTGGTTTCCGACCCTGCTCCTCCAGCACCCACTCGCCACGCGACAGATCCGTCCGGGTCCAGTCCAACGGCGCCGAGTTCGGACAATGTCTGGCGGCGGCACCAGGCTGCCGCCTCGTGGCGTTGCACTCGCGTAGGGAGCCTCAGTTCGACGAAGGGTCTCGGTGGGACGGATGGATCGAAGACCCACGTGAGTTCGCCTGCCGGTTCTCCGAGACGGAGCGCCCGCCGGTAGCGTCGGTTGCGGGTCATGTTCCGCAGCCGTAGGGCCAGCGCCGACGCGGCACGCCGGGCCGGAGAGGATCGAATCGTCACTGGCCGGCTCGTCCCAGTTTGTGCTGCACCCACCGGAAGAGCCGCACAGGTCCTTTGGCTTCGAACGCGGCGCGCCACTGGCGCCACATCTCGAGCTCCTGGCGGGCGGATGCCAGCTCCTGTACGTGGGCGTCGAGTTCGTGCTGCGTTCCGGTCAGATGTTCCTGGGCGACCCGAAGATCACCCCTGGCCCGGCGCTCCGCCTCTCGGGATTCACCGAGCTGATGGTTGAGGTCGTGCTGGCGGGCGGCGCTGGATTCCTCCAGTTCGGCGAGCCGATGCTCGAGATCGACGACCTGGCCGTGGAGCCGCTCGATCTGGGTTCTGAGGTGGCTGAAAGGGAGGCGAGTGACGACTTCCGGGCTGACCCGCGAACACGATCCCAGCCACTCAAGATCTTTCGCCAGAACAGCCGACTCGCGTCCGGTGACCAGGTGCTGAAGTTCCACCTCCGACTCACGGAGGCGATGGAGAACCCGATGATCCACGTCCAACTCGCAGAGATCACCGAGGTGTGCCGCAAGGCGGTCCACGGTTGTGTCATCGGGCCATGGATGATCGACACCGGTTTGGATGATCTCCTTCGCGAAAAGCCAGAGTGCCCGAGCCATCACGAGCTGGGCGGCGACTCCATCTCTCGCCCGCCACTCGCGATCGATGAAGTGAAGTCCGTCATCGCCAACCACGAAATTCGACAACGCCACATCCAGGTACTCGGGAGGGAGACGGGGACCGTCGGCGGACGACAGGAATGGATGGGGCGCCGGTTCCGCCTCGGTGCCCTGCACCAACTGCTGGTCGAGGAACCACCGCCACGAGCACAACGCATCTTTGAGCGACGCCCGGTCGCCGCGATGACACGCATCCAGAGCCAGTTGCTCGATGGTCAACCCGCGAACGTAGCTCCCGGTCGTTTTTTCGGGATCCTGCAGCAACCATCCGGAGGCTTCTTCCGTACTGTCCCGGTTGCGGCCCGGAAGGGGACCGATGATGAGTCCACGGTCGGTACGGCGTACATCAAAGGCCCGCCGCCAGCGCCGACGACGGTCGTCACCGGCGCGCCAGGCCAGGATCGCCTCGTCCGGCACCACCGGAGGACGCTCATCTCCTTTCCATGCCAGGACGAGGAAGGAATTCGCGACCTCTGGGCCGAGGCCGGCCTCCACCAGGGTCCGGTGTGCGCGTCGATCATCGCAGAGCAGGGCACGGGACTCCGGGCCGTCCCCCACGGGTTGCCTGACCAGCTGGTCCACCAGATCCGGCGCCCCGGAGTCGGTATAGACCGATTCGGCCAGGATCGTTGTCGGCAGTTTGTAGTCCGGAAATGGAAAGAACCACGCCCGGTTGTTCAGGTCGGCCGTGTCCAGCATATCGCTCAGGGTGCGGCGTGAAAACGTCCGCACTCCCGGTGAACCCGGATACCCTTCGACGCCGATCCACGGCATCCCGAGGTGGTCCTCGTCGTAACCGAGAAGGTATTTGACGCCGATAGCGTTTTCGATGGCCAGCATCAGGGCTCCGCCGGGCCGCACCAGATCGGCCGCCCTGCCGAGGAACTGCTGGTGATCGGTGGCGTGACCGGCATCGGAGGCCGCGTATTCCAGGACACCCACGAGACACACCAGGTCGAATCCCAGGGCGTCTTCGAAGTTTTCGAGAGGGCCGCACACGACCTCGATATTGTCGAGGTCGCGGCAGCGAGCCGCTGCGGCACGGGCGCGATCGAGGTGACCCTCCAACGCCGTCACCGAAGCGCCCGACTCGCCGAGCGCGCGTGACAGGACTCCCGTACCGGCGCCCACCTCGAGGATGCGAAGGTCAGGGCCGAGCAGCAGCGGGCGGATGAGGTTGGCCCGTTGCCGGGACAGGTGGTAGCGCGAGGGCCAGTCGGTGATCTGGCGTGCGAGTTCGTCGGAGTCCGACGAGCAGTCAGCGGCGGCGGACAAGATGTCGAGCATTCGGCCTTCGGATCCGTCACGGTAGGTCACATGCCCGTCGAGGACCCGTATCCCGGTCAGTTCGTCACGGTCCATGGGCGTGCTCCTCGGGCCACGAGCGGTCTCGATCTCCCCGGGTTGCGGCCTGGTTGTTCATCGCCGGGATTATAGCTTGCGTCGTGCCACCCCGACCCGCCAACTACGGCTTGCGAATTGCCGGTTGCAGACCGCGAACCTTCGCCACCCTCGTGGTGCGCGAGTCCATCACGGAAGGCGGTTGCCGATCCAGAGGAAAAAGGGGCGGAGCAGGCCGTGGAGGCTGTGGCCGCGGGTCATGAGGTCCGGCGGCGTGGGCGCGGCCTCGGCATCGGAGCCCTGGGGCCCTCGCCGTCGGCGCATATCGGCGATCATGTCCCCGGTGGTGTAGCGGATGCCGAGGGTTTTCCACGCTCGACCCTCGTGCCTGGCGGCAGCCGCCAGCTGCAGTGGCGCCGCCGGGGGAAGCCAGTGCACCACCGCATCCCAGCGCGGCAATATCAACAGTCCGTTGGTCCGCGCCTGCCGTTGCCAGTGCCGTCCCACCAGGGTCGCTCCGGCGAATGGGAAACGTGCCCAGACGCGACGCTGGACCGCGGCGTTGACCAACGAGAAGGCGAATCCGTCCATCGCCTCCCGCCACTTCCGGGTCTCCGCGGTGAAGTAGGGATCGTACGGCGGTCCTCCCGACTGCAGTTGGGTGTGCAACCCACCTTGCACCGCCGCCGGCGCGTCGGGGCGGTCGAAGGAGCTGACCATGGACTCGAGCCACGTGGATTCTGCTGGAACGGCGTCCTCGGCGAGATAGACCAGGACTCTCCCGCGCGCTGTGCGGGCGCCCAGGTTGGCCGCCGACCCGGCGGCCATCTTCGGGTCGTCGACCCTGACGATCGCTGCGCGATGCTGTGCCAGCAGGGCGTGGTCGACGCGGTCGTGTCGTAGGTCGACGGCGATGGTCTCCGTCAACCGACCGGTGTGTTGCCTGGCCAGACCGTCCAGACACCGTTGCAGATGGCCGCCGCCACGGCGTACCGGGATGACGATGGACACGTCGGGTGCATCCTCCACGTCGCGTGAAGGAGAAGCGGGTCCGGCTTCCGCCGGAACGTCATCCGCGACCAACTCGGAAAGTGCACGGTGGAGATCGTCGGCGATCCGGTCCCAGGCGTAGCGTTCGGTGACCAGCCTCCGCCCGTTGGTCGCGAGGGAGGCCGCTGTGCCGTCGTCTGCCTCCAGAAGATTCGCGATGGCGGATGCCATCGATGGGGCGTCGTCGGCGATGACGAGATCCGTCCCCGGTCGGTAGTCGATGCCCTCCGCTCCGATGGTGGTGGTCGCGACGGGAAGGCCGCTGGCCATGGCCTCGAGGATCTTGAGGCGGGTCCCCGAGCCGGCGCGGATCGGAACCGTGAGCACCCGATGTGATTGGTACAGCGGCGCCAAATCGGGGACCTCACCCACCACGTGGATGCCGTTCGCTCCGTCCAGATCGAGGATCCTGCGCGGGGGACGGGCTCCCGCGACGGTGAGTCGGGCCGAAGGCAGACGATCCAGCACCCGGGGCCAGATCTCCGACACCAGGAAGTCGAACGCGTCCTGGTTGGGCAGGTGGGGGAAACTGCCGACGAAGAGCGCATCCCGGCGCGGATTGTCCGGCGATGGGGGGCGGAAGTGGTCGGTATCCACGCCGTTGGGGATGACCCTGATCCGACTCCGACCGTCAGGCAGCAGCGAGGCCAGTGTGTCACCGTCGGTGGCCGACATGACGTGGATCTGGTCGGCTGCTCGGCACGCTGCCAGTTCGAAGTGATAGCGGCGCAGCCAGTCGAGCGAGCCGCGACCGAGCACTTCACCGGCATCGTAGCGGTGGTCGATCCCGAGAGAACGCTGCCTGGCGTGGGAACGGAAGCTGACGTCGTGCTCCACCAGGACCACCCTGGCCCGCTCGTACGGCCCGACAAAACACCCCATCTCGGTGTACTCGAGCATGACCACGTCGATGAGGTGGGCTTCGACCAGCGCTGCGATTCTCTCCGCCACCACTTCGGACGCGAACCGGCGCACTGAAGGGGGGAGCAGTTTCCATGGGTCGCGATATGAACCATCCTCGGGGTACCTCTGAAACAGGACCCGTCGGCAATAGGGTTGGAGTGCGGCGCGTTGGGGCGGGTCGTCGGTGCCACCGCCGAAAATCAACACCGAGACCTCTGCGCGATGGGACAATTCGCGGATCAGATTGAAGATCCTGACCGCCCCACCGTGGATCATTGGATGGACTGAGAAGGGGGACACAACAAGAACTCGGGGACGAGCGGATGAAGCCGGGAGGATTGTCCGATCGGGGTCGCGGCCCGAGCTGCGAAGCCGGCCGTGGATGGTCCGGATGGCCGAGCTTGCCGCCAGATAGCCGCTGCCCACCAGGGTCTTCACGCTGTCCACCCGGCCGACCCGGTGGGCCGCGGTCCCTCTGGTCCCCATCCGGCGGCCGGGATCAGGGTCCCCCCTGGACCCGCAGCTCGCCGGTGTCGCCCACATCCGCGATCAACATGAACGGTGGTCTGCCGTCGATCGACCGCAATTG
>Ga0272441_10015176_pt1 | contig 10815 bp, 1 predicted proteins | sample SSMProp6N_FD_193582 | JGI IMG/M metagenome (GOLD analysis project Ga0272441, IMG submission 193582) | Marine sediment archaeal communities from Little Sippewissett salt marsh, Falmouth, MA, United States - SSM-Prop-6N | ecosystem: Environmental > Aquatic > Marine > Wetlands > Sediment ...
GCTCCAGCGTCCATACCGCGAACTTCGACCTGAAGATGCAGCGCTACACGGAACGTTTCCGCGAGAAGTTCGGCGTCAGCCTCAAGGACGTGAAGCGCAGGCTCCAGCCTCAGTTCACCAGCCGCCCACGGGGCCAGCGGAGCCTCAAGGCGCTGGAGAGCTTCGTGGGCGAGGCACGGTTCCGCACGGACCAGTTCGCCGCGCTCGCGGACTTCCTGGACGCGCCGACCCGCGAGATCCTCGACGGCCCGGAGAACGGCATCCACTACTACACGTCGAGCTACCTCGGCAGCGATTTCGCGAAGGGCTATGTCCCCAGCATGTACCGCCGCATGCAGTGGGTCCGCGCCCACTACTACACCGACCAGGCCAGCTCGGTGCCGCTGCACAACATGTTCCAGGCCGAGCTTTACCGCCTGCCGGGGAAGAAGACCTGCGTCTATGTGCCCAGCAGTCTGAACCGGCCCGACTGCCGCTTCGGCCGCGGCGAGATGTTCGGCGTCCTCGGCCAGAAGGTGGACGGCTTCGGCCTCTGGGCCTTCCCCTACGCGTGGGGCGAGGACCGCTCGGGCTACACTGCCGGCTACCAGAGCATGTACCGCGACTTCCTCGAGCGCTATGGCGACCTGCTCCTGGGCCTCCAGCGCTCCTACAGGAAGGTCGCGGTCCTCAACTACTTCACGCCCATGGCCCTCGACCCGCACAAACGGGTCGCTGCGGGCAGCAAGGTGCGTGAGTTCTGGATCGGGTGCCTGCGCGCAGGCTTCCCCGCCGAGGTCTTCTACGAAGAGGAGCTCGAGGCCCCGCACGCGCTCGATGGCTACCAGGTGCTCATCGTGCCCGGCATCCAGTGGGAGGAGGAGCTGAGCGAGAAGCAGCTCGACTTCCTCATCGCTCAGAAGGCCGCGGGCAAGACGATCGTGGTGGAGAAGGACTCCGTCCTGCCGATCGAGGGCGTCGTGCGCGTGGACGACTACGTGGACCGGATCGGCGCGTCCAGAGAGGCCCTCTTTTTCACCTGGTTCGACTTCGAGTACTGGTGGCTGATCGACCGCTCCGACGGCATCGCGGAGACGATGCGCAGGACGCTGTCGCCGATCCTCGATCCCGTGGCGGCGACCGACAGCACGCGCATCCTCTTCGGGCTTCAGGGCTACAAGGACTCCAGGTACCTGTTCGTCAACGGCTACGAGCCGCCTCCGCTCAAGGGCGGGGGATTCCGGCAGCAGATCCCGATGGCACCCCAGATCCGCACGGTCCGCATCCCTGCACGGCCTGGCGTCTGCTACGACGTGATGGAGATGAAGGAAGTCCCGCTGAAGGACGAAGGGAAGCTGCGCTCGTTTCCCGCCGACCTGCGCTACTCCGAGGGCAAGCTCTACGCGTTCCTGCCGGAGCGGGTCGGACGGATCGAGGTGGCGGCTCCGACTGCTCTCGTCGGGAGCGCATTCCGCTGCAAGGTCGCGGTCACGGGCGAGAGCGGGCGCCCTCTGTCCGCGCTGGTGCCGATCGAGGTCACCCTGCGGCGGCCGGACGGTTCGGTGGCGTTGCAGGTCTACCGGGCCGCCGGGCCTGCGTGGACGGAAGAGATCAAGATAGGGCAGAACGAGCGCCCCGGCACGTGGCGCGTGGAGGCGCGGGAACTGCTGACGGGCCTCGTCGCTTCGCACGAGATCCACGTCGGGCCGCCGAAGCAACTCCCCCTGACGCTCGCCACACACGTGCGGCTGGACGAGCGCAAGGTCGTCGTCCACGATGGCGGGCCGATCAGCCGATTCCTTGGCGACAAGGACCGCGAGGTCGTGATCCCCCTCGACCGCGGTCAGGCGTGGCTGCGCCCGGCCGCCGAGGCTCTCGCGAGAGCCCTGGGCGAGCGAGGGATGAAGGCCAGCGTCGCGGACCTCGATGACCTGCTCGTGCCGTTCGACCCGAAGGGGAACGACGAGTACCACGGGCTGCGCGGCGGCCTCATCCAGCCCGGCTTCGTCATCGAGAAGCACGCCATCGTCCTCGGGCGGCGCGGCGAGAGCCGGCTCGTCGAGTCGGCCCTCTCCCAGGGCATCCTCCCCGAGCGGCTCACCGACCACTACCCTGGCGCGGGCAAGGCCCTCGTGGCCTTCGCATGGGAAGCCTTCGGCACGCAGCACGACGCCGTCTTCGTGCTGTCCCAGGACCAGGCCGGGCTGCGCGCTGGCGTGGACCGCCTGCTCGCCCTTGCCGCCGAGCCATCGGACGAGCGGTTCCGCGTGCGGGCCGAGCCCATAGCCGCCCGCGGCGACCAGCCCCCGGCGACGAGCGCCTCGACCGACACGCGGCGCGCCGACCCGTACTCCGCGCGAACCAAGCTCTACGACCCCATCACCGTGGTGGCGGCAGACGGCGCGACCCGGCGCATTGCCATCGGCACCGCCGGCCTCCAGAGAAACGTCGCGTGCCTGGACTACGACGGCCACATCCTCTGGCACCGCCGCGTGCCCGACTACGACGTCTGCCGGCTCCAGTTCAGCGACGATGGCGCCCGGCTGCTCGCGTGTGTGAAGTGGGACAACAAGAACTACGTCCTCTCGGCGAGCGACGGCTCGGAGATCTACTCGGTCGACAGCCTCTACGTCGAGCGCATGGCGGGGAATGGCCACGAGTTCCAGCTCAAGCGCTCCTGGCCGATCCAGTGGGACACGAAGAGCGGCCGGCTGTTCCTCGTCGGCGACCTCGGGATCTACGCAGTGGACGCGGACGGCAAGCTGCTCTGGCGCGAAGACCTCTGGGAGCGCCTCGGCGAGTTCCACACGGTGGACGAGAACAACACGAAGCGGCTCTGGCAGGACTGGCTGTTCGGCTCGGCCCTCTCGCCCGACGGGGAGCATCTTGCGGTGATCCAGCTCGCCAAGCTCGACGTGGCCGGCAGCGCCAGCTACCCGTTCTACCTTCTCACGCTGGAGGCCCGCTGCTTCGACGCCGCGACGGGTCGGCAGCTTTGGAGCGCGCCGCTGCCGACGTTCCAGCAGAGCCGCAGCCTTGCCCTTGAGTTCTCGCCCGACGGCCACTCGCTCACGTTCCGCGCAGGGACGGGCGACTACGTGACCTTCAACGTGAAGGGGGAGCAGACCGGGCGCGGCCTCCGCACCCCCAGTGACGACGGGCCGGCCCTCGACCCCGCAAAGGACGTAGGCGTGACCTGCGCGAGCGCCACTTCGCCGGATGGGGGGACGCTCTACCGAGCGTACATGTCCGGCGAGCTCAAGGCATTCGATGCGAAGACCGGGGCGTTCCGCTGGAAGGCTCCCGTGGGCACGCCGTGCGAGCTGACCGTGTTGCCGGGCGGCGATGGCATCGTTGCAGGCTCCTTCCGCGGCGACGTGACTCGCGTCTCGCCCGACGGAAAGGTGCTCTGGACCGTAGACCTCGCGGCCGACAGCATCCCGGCCACTCAGGCGGAGATCGACCGCCTGTTCGCGGCTGGGCCTCAGAACGACGTGAGCGATGCCATCTACGGCGCGGACGTGGATCGCGACGGCGACCTCGACGGCGTCGTCAAGTTCTCGCCCAGCCAGCTTGTGAACGGCGATGGCGAGACGGCGGGGGGATGGCGCTCGTCGGCTGGCAAGCTCGCCGTCGTGAGCCCCGGGCATGCGGGCAAGAACGCCTTCCGCCTGGCGGCAGACGAGCTCATCGATCAGAAGGTCGAGGAAAACACCGCCCCCCTGGCGACCTACCTGCTCGAGTTCTGGTACCGGCCCGAGTCCAAGGCCGCGGTGCTCTCGGCTGCGGTGCTGGCCGCGGGCCGCGAGGAGGCCGTGTATACGATGGACTTCACGGGGCGCGCCGGCCGCTGGAGCTTCGGGCGCCTCGCCGTCAAGAGCCTCCAGGACACCAAGGCGCTCCAGGTCGGCTTCCAGGCCGCGGGCGGCGCCGTGTGCGTGGACGACGCGCGCCTGCGGAAGCTCCGCTTCCCCTCGGCCAACTACCTGTTCTCGCCCGACGTGCACCGCCTCACGCCCATCTGGACCGAGGACACCTACTCGGCGTTCCGAGGCGTCACGGGAACGGTCCGCTCCAAGATCCAGAACGTCGTGTTCGTTCCCGACGCGCGGTCTCCCACGGGGAAGTTCGTCGAGCCTGCCTTCCTACAGAACGGCCGCCTGGACGACGTGAAGAGCCGATGGTTCCTCCTGCCGTCGTACCAGCGCTTCGCGGTCTTCCTGAACTTCAAGGCGCCGACGACCGTGAGCCACGTGGCGATCTACTTCAACCACCTGCACCCGCGCAACGTCGTCAAGAGCTTCCTTCTCTACGGCTTCGACACGGAGGAGAACAAGGAGATCGTCCTGGCACGCGTTCGCGTGAACCGCAAGGTCTTCTGCCTGCTCAGGTTCGAGCCGAGGAGACTCAACTACATCAGGATCTGCCAGCTCGGCAGCCCGGACGAGGACCGCACCATCACCGAGATCGAGGCCTATGGCTCCCTGGCCGGCCCGGACGCTGGGAAGGGCTTCCCCAAGGAAGAGCCGTTCGTCATGTTCCACGGCGACCCCGCCCACACCTGGTCCACCATGGACCACGACGTGGAGCTGCCGTTCGACCAGGAAGCGCCTCGCCAGTTCCACGACCTGCACGGCCGCCATACGACCAACGTGCAGTCCTGCCCGGCGGCCGTCGGCTACGGCCTGATGTACCTGAGCTCGGCCCAAGGGTTGATGACGGCGCGGGAGATGACGGGCCGGTGGCCGCAGAAGTGGGCGTTCGAGACCCGTGGCGCCGCGCCGCTGTCCTATCCTGCGCTCTACGGGGGCAGGGTCCTGTTCGGCTGCGCCGACGGCATGGTCTACTGCCTCCGCGCCGATAGCGGCAGTCTGATCTGGGAGAGGAAGACCGGCGGGCGCGTTGTCAGCTCGCCGACGCCGACCCCGGACCTCGTCTTGATCGGTTCCTACGACGGTCAGCTCTACGCCCTCGACCTCGAGAACGGCGATCCCGTCTGGACCTTCAAGACCCGGGCGCCCGTGCACGCCAGCCCGGCCGTGGCCGGGGGGAGGGTCTACTGCGCCTCGCGCGACGGCGGCGTCTTCGCACTCGAGGAGCAGACAGGCAGGCCGCTCTGGCAGCAGCCCCTGGGGGCGGAGACGCTCTCGAGCCCGAGCGTGGGCGAGGGCATTGTGGCCATCGGCACGGAGGGCGGAGAGGTGGTCGCCCTGAACGCCAGCGACGGCAAGATCCGTTGGCGGCACGCGATGGGCGATCTGGTGGGCACAACCCCCATCGTGCGCGGGGGCAGGGTGTATGCCGTCGCGGACAACGGCAGGGCGGCGGCCCTCGAGGCCGCAAGCGGAAAGCCCCTATGGTCGCACCAGGCCACGGGGCCGGTCCGCTGCGAGCCGGTCCTGCTCAAGACGCAGTTGATGATGTCGGCAGGCCCCAGTCTGCTCGTCCTCGACGCCAGTACGGGCAAGCCGCTCGGCAAGGACGCCGAGCTGACGAACGGCAAGCTCCGCTGGAACGGCATCGGCATGGGCGTCTGGCCACTGAACGTGCTGCCGCTCCGGTCCGCGCTCCACATCAACGCGCGCGCCATGTTTGGCGAGCCCATCGGCGTGGGCGTGTTCCACCTCCGAGCCCAGCTTCAGACGCTGTGGAAGGCTCCCCCTCCGCCGCCCAAGGACGCGAAGAAGTAGCACCGTGTGATGAAGAGCCAAGTGCACAGGAACATTGCGATCGCCTGGCTGCTCCTCGCGGCCACAACTGCGTGGGCCGCCGAGCTGGGTGCCGTGGTCCAGAACTTCAACAGCGAGCATGCCGTCGGCCGCGAGGCCGGCGCCACCTCGCTACGGCGCACGGCCGAGGCCGCGAAGGTGGGTGCGTACGGCGGCACGCTCGCCTACGCTCTCCGCGAGCCACAGCCTGCCTCCGTGCGGCTGCGCGTCGGATGGCCGCTGCCGACGGGGGCAGAGCTGCTCACGTTCTGGCTCAAGGGCGACGGATCGCCGAACGTCCTGCGTCTCCACCTCGCCCGGTTCAAGGGCGCGCGGGCGACCCGGTGGAGCGCCCTCGTCCCCGAGCTCCCTCTGGCCGCTGCGGAGTGGCAGGCGCAGCAGGTTGCGCTCTCGGGGGTCGCGCAGGATGGGGAGCATCTCGAGCTGGTGGACATCGAGATCGTCCGCAAGCTGCCGCCCGACAAGGGGCCCGCCGAGGGGAAGGCATTCCTCGACGACTTCGTGGCGCGCGGGCAGCTCACAGGCGCAAAGGCCCCGCTGGCCGTCGCGATCACCCCGTGCCCCGGCGCGACCGCGGACATTGACAAGCGCCCCGACCTACTGGCCGACGTCCGCAACTTCGCCGCGGCCGAGCAGACGTTCGAGGTCTCCTACGCGCTCTACGACGCATTCGAGCAGGAGGTGCAGAAGGGCAAGGAGACGGTGCTGCTGCCCGCGGGCGGCAACGGCGAGCTCACCTGGCCCCTCTCCCCGAAGGCCGACGCCGCGCTAAGCCCGTTCCGCTTCCGCGTGGACGCGCACTGCGCCCGCCTGCGGGCGACGGCCAGCGCCGAGAGGAGCTTCGCCTGCGGCAATGCCAGGGTTCTCCTCGAGGACTTCGAGCAGGTGAAGGGGCGGTTCTACGCCTTCGCCGCCGCGAAGCCGTTCGTCGGCGATTTCTACCTGCGCGAGGGCACGCGGCGGCCCATCGGCGTCGCGCTCGCACGCTCCGCCGAGCAGCCGCACTCCGGCAAGGCCTGTGCCCGGATCGAGTACGGCCTCCCCAAGGGCCGGCACACCCTCGCCCTCCAGTACAACCGCGACCTCGAAGGCCACCCCTACAAGGTCGGCCTGTGGGTTCGCAACGACGGCCCGCCCGTCAACGTGAGCATTGCGACTTCCGACCATTGCAACCGCCACTACCTGCTCACATCGTACAACGACCGCGACGACTGGGACACCCCGCTCGGGCGGGTGACGGAGCCCGGGTGGCAGTACCTCGAGGCCGTGCTCCCCTCCGTAGGCATCGGCGAGGACGGCAGCAAGGCGGGCGGGCGCGGCAAGCTCCATTGGCCCCTGAGGATCACCGCGCTCAACTTCACACCCGACCCAAGCAAGGAACCCACCAGCGGGGTGATCTGGGTGGACGACCTCACCGTCTTCGACCAGAAAGGCGATACGGGCTTCCTCACGCTCGCCCTGAGCTACGCGAACGACGAGCACATCCTTGCCGAGAAGGGCACGGTGCGCCTTCGCTGCTCGAACAGCTCGCTCCTGCGCCCCAGGAGGGTCGCCCTGTCGTGGGAGGCGAAGGTCAAGGGGCGCGCCAAGGCCCTCAAGTCTGGCCGCTCAGAGCTCGAGCTGCCTCCCGCATCGAGCCAGTGGGTCGAGGTGGATGTGGCGGACCTGTGGCCGGAGCGCGACACCTTCGGCGGCCCAGTGGCCTTCGCGGCACAGTTGGCCGACACCGATAACGTCCGCGAGACGGCGCAGGCGGAGATCCTGCTGGTCAGCCCCGACTACCGCACGGTCCTCTACGATTTCGAGGAACAGGAGCCATTCGCGGTGGGGGGCAAGGCATTCGGCACCACTCTCATCTTCCCCACGGCGGAGCAGGCCCACGGCGGCAAGCGCTCGCTGAAGATCCCCTGGGTGGCCGAGCAGGCGACGCCGTACCATTTCCCCGAGTCGGCCCTTCGGTTCGCCGAGCCGCCGCCGGGTCTCCCACGGACGATCGGCCTGTGGGTCCACGGCGACGGGGGAAACGAGGTGTTCTCCCTTCGCACGGTGGACTACGGAGCACCGCCGCACCGCGGCATCTCCACCGAGGTCTTCCCCCTCCAGCCAGTCCGGGTGGACTGGCAGGGCTGGCGGCAGGTGAGCTTCGAGTTGCCGAAGACGGTGCCCGGCTACGACGACGCCGAGAACCAGTTCGGCGTGGTCAACTACCCCCTGCGGCTCGACGCCGTGGTCTACAGCGACGCGCAGACGACCGCGGAGCGCGGCGCGGTGTTCATAGACGACCTGGTGGTCGTCACGCAGCTTCCCCGGCGCGAGAGCGTGGCGGCGGGGCCGGTGCGCCCGAACTGCCTTGCCGTGTTCCCCCCTGGCCAGCCGCTGGGGATGGCCATGGAGAACCGCAGCCTGGCGTTCCCGCGCACCGTTGCCGCCTCCTTCACGATGAAGCGGATGGACGGCACGGTGGTCGCGGAGGCCCGCAGGGACGCCACCCTGGCGCCCGGCGCCCGCCAGACCCTCTCGCTCGATCCGGGCAAGGGCGCGACCGGCTGGTTCAGCATCACCACCGAGGTCACGGACAAGGCGGACGCCAAGGGGAGTTGGCGGCGCGAGGAGCCGGCCATCCTCTATGCGTTCCCCGTGGGGTCCCACGAGGCGCTCGTGCGGCTGTTCTCCAGCGAGGTCGAGCTGCGCAAGCTCCTGCGCAGCACCGAGGTGGTGGACGTCCTCGACTGGGATAGCTGGGAGAGCTTCAAGGGGCTCCCCTCGCCGCACTGGTTCGAGAGCCGGCTGGGGGAGTGGGGAAAGCAGGGCCGGGGCGTGAACGCAATCGTCGGCTACTCGGCCGACTGGGCGGCGGGCGAGGGCTACAGGGCCATGCGGGAGGGCTCCTACCGCCGCTGGCTGGGCGCCGGCATGCAGGTGCCGGAGGAGGAACGCGACTGGGAGGCCTACGTGCGCGGCATCTCGCGCTACTTCCGCGGCCGCATCCCGAGGTGGATCGTGTGGCATATCCCAGACCGCGACGGCCCGCTGCGTGTTGCCCCGGCGAAGTTCGGCCGCATGCTCGACGTCGCCTGCCGCGAGGTGAAGCGGTACAACCCGAAGTCGCAGTTGCTCGTCGGTTCGCTCTCCCTCGAGCGCGGCGTGCCCTACCTGGCCGCGGTCCTTAAGGCGAGCCCGCAGGCGAAGTTCGACGCCGTGTGCCTGGACCTGAGCATGGGCAACGAGCCGCCTGAATACGGCTTCCTGCTCGAGGCGGTGGACGCCTTCCGAAGGCTGCTGAAGCAGGCCAAGGTGGACGCGCGAATCGTCGCGACATATATGGACTGGCAGGCCGGCGAGGGGCTGCAACTGAGCCACCACGAGCAGGCCATGTTCCTCAGCCGCGGCCTCATCCTGGCGAAGGTCTGCGGCATCGAGAAGCCCTATCTCACGCTCGCGCACTCGGAGTTCGAGCAGCGCGGCGCGGGCCTCGTCTACCGCAAGCCGCTCAAGATCGCCGGCAAGTCCCACTACATGGTCCCCAAGCCCGCGTTCCTCTCCTACCTGATCACGCAGAACTGGATGGAGGCGGCCCGCTACGTCGGCCCGTGCGAACTCCGCGAGCGCGAGCCCTTCTTCACCCGATGCTACCTCTTCGACGCCCAGGACGCCGCGTTCGCGGCCATCTGGCGGACCCTCGGCGAAGCTGACCTGGTGCTGCCCCAGAGCCTCCGCCCGCAGGCCGTCAGGGATGCCTACGGCATCGCGGCAACGCCGAAGGCGGGCGAGCAGGAGCCGGTGTATCGCGTCGGCGGCATGCCGCTGTTCTTCCGCTTCCCCAGGGAGCAGCTCCCCCTCTGGCAGGCCGAGTTGGGGGGCTGCCGCCTCCGCTACCGCGACGCGCCCGAGAGCCTCTGGCGGCAGACGATCCTCGATTCGGTGATCCCCGGCTCAGCCGGAAGCGAGCGGGCGCACGAGTACAAGGCCGACGGCACTCCCTTCACCTGCAAGGCTCCCCTGGTCAACGGCACGCTCGTGACCTGCACGGGCCGCCGCGGTCTCCGCAAGGAGGAGTTCGTCCTCGACCTGTCGCAGTATCGTCGCGGCGACCTCGTGCTCGTCAAGCGCCTCGAGGTCCCCAAGAGCGGCCAAGTGGACATGGAGGTCGGGCTCGACGGCAAGGCCATCGCCGCCTGGCCGGTGAAGAGCGAGAATCCGAGGCTGCCCGGCGGCCTGCGCGACGTGTCGTGGATCATCGAGCGCTCCGCGCTCGGGGGCCGAGGCGGAAAGCGCCGGTTTGCCATCACTTATGCGGAGCCGGGCGGGACCAGCTTCGGCTGCTGGCTCCACGAGAGCGCGACCGCCACATACTACCTCAGCGACCTCGACCCCATCAGCGCGCAGCAGACCTATGGCGTGTTCAAGCGGGACCTCAATGTCGTCAATCGCGAGCTGAAGGTCCTGGACCACATATTCCCCAAGGGTCTCGGCACACACGCGCCCGCGCGAATCGAGTACCTGCTCAACGCCCAGTTCACAACCTTCGAGGCGGAGGTGGGCGTGGACGCCTTCGGGGAGGGCAAGGGCAGCGTCGTGTTCCAGGCAATCGCCGATGGGGAGCTTCGCTACAAGTCGCCCGCCGCCCTCACCGGCTTCGACCCGCCGCAGAAAGTCCACGTGGACGTCAAAGGGGTCCGCCGGCTGGTCCTGGCCGTCACCGATGCTGGGGACGGCAACGAGTTCGATTTCGCGGACTGGGGCAACGCCCGCCTGTCCCGGTGAGTCCCCTCCTCATTCGCCGTACGTGAGATCGCGCAGGGCCTTCCCCTCCTTGTCGCGGAAGGTCACGAGCGTTCCTCTGCACCTCTCCTGGCTCTTGAGGAACTCGATGACGAGGATGTTGCGGCCCTTGTGGAACTCGGGGGGCAGGCGGAGGTCGAGCTCGTCGTCGGCCTCCGTGGGCTTCCGGCGATCGGCTCCCTGGCCTGTGGGCTCGATGCGGATGCCGTTGAGCCAGGCACGCACGCGCGCTCCGACGGCGGGGAGCTCGAGCTGCGCCGGGCGGCTCTGTGGCGAGACGATGCAGGTGGCCGCGTAAGCGACCTCGCCTACCCTGGCCAGGAGG
>Ga0272441_10015178_pt1 | contig 10814 bp, 9 predicted proteins | sample SSMProp6N_FD_193582 | JGI IMG/M metagenome (GOLD analysis project Ga0272441, IMG submission 193582) | Marine sediment archaeal communities from Little Sippewissett salt marsh, Falmouth, MA, United States - SSM-Prop-6N | ecosystem: Environmental > Aquatic > Marine > Wetlands > Sediment ...
GCGTTTCGCATCGGGTCGCCGGAGGCGTACGAGCGGCTTATCCTGGACGCCGCCCTCGGCAACCCGACGCGCTTCACGCGCAGCGACGAGGTGGAGGCGGCGTGGCAGTTCGTCCAGCCGATTCTCGACGGGTGCGCCGCGTGCGGAGCGGGGTGCCTGCCGACGTACCCCGCCGGCACCTGGGGGCCGGAGGCTGGCGACCGCCTCATCCAGGAGGATAGCCGCAACTGGATGCTCGTCCGACGCCGGGCAGGCACGTAGTGGGCGACGCCGGCTTCGCATAACCCGGCCGGCCGTCACCGGTGCATCTCGTAATGAATCTCCAAAGGCTATTGTATGCGATACGGCGCCTCGTCAAAATACAGGAAGGCTGTTCCGTGCAGCGCCGCAGGCCGGCTCTCGTGGGCGCTACCAACTCTGAATGACCTCTGGGAGAATCCGTAGGGCACCTGGCAAGGGGGACGCCGTGCACGCCGAAACGCTCACCATAGGCGAAACGATCTTCTACGGTGCTGTGGCCAGTACGGCGGCGGGGTTGGCCACCGGCGTCGGCGCGTTGCCCGGACTTCTATTCAAAGGCTTATCGCAGAAGGTGCTGAACACGCTGCTGGGCTTTGCGGCGGGGGTGATGCTGGCGGCCACGGCTTTCAGCCTCATCGTGCCGGGCGTTGCGTACGGCGAAAGGATCTACGGCGCGGCCCACTGGGCCGTACTTGTGATGGCGGGCGGCATCCTGTTCGGGGCGTTGTGCCTGGACCGGCTCGACAGGTGGATTCCGCACGATCACTTCGTCAAGGGGCACGAGGGGCCGTCGTCCAGCCTGCGCAAGACGTGGCTCTTTGTGCTGGCCATTACGCTGCACAACTTCCCGGAGGGCCTGGCCGTGGGGGTCGGCTTCGGCGGCGGGACCGACGAGGCCATTGCCCAGGGCACGACGCTGGCCATGGGCATCGGCCTGCAGAACATCCCGGAGGGGTTGGCGGTGTTCCTGCCGCTTGTCCGCGAGGGGTATAGCCGGGGCAAGGCCCTGTGGATTGCCGCCGCCACCGGCCTGGTCGAGCCGATTGCCGGGGTGCTGGGCGCGGGACTGGTGGGTGTCTTCGCGCCCATTCTGCCCCTGGGCATGGCCTTTGCCGCCGGCGCCATGCTCTTCGTCATCAGCGATGAGATTATCCCCGAGACGCACCGCCGCGGGACGGAACGCTTGGCCACCTTCGGCGTGATGGTCGGGTTCGTCGTCATGATGTCCATGGATATTCTGTTGGGATAAATGCCATGTTGCTAACGACCCAAGAGGCGGTGTACCAACTCCACGAGGTCGGCAACACGCCCGATGTGCTTCTGGAGTGCCCGGGCGTGCGGTGCGTGGCCGAGGGGCGGCGCCTCTCGGCCGTGGCCTTCCGGAACGGCCGCGTGGCCCTCCTGGAAGCCGGTCGGGTCCGGTTCCTGGACCCGGACCTTTCCGAGGGCGAACACATAACGGCCCTGCTCATGTTGGCCGAGGACCCGGTCGAGATGCTCGTGGGCGCCGAGCCGCCTCACCTCTACCGCCTGTCCGAGGCCGGCAAGGCCGGGCCGTGCGGGTCGTTCGGCGCCCTTCACATGCGCTCGGGGTGGCACACGCCGTGGGGCGGGCCGCCCGCCGTCCGCAGCCTTGCCGCCGCAGGCCGATACGTGTACGCAAACATCCACGTCGGCCGTATCGTCGTCTCGCCCGACGACGGCGCCACCTGGCATTCGGCGGGGAACGACGTGGAGGAGGACGTGCACCAGGTGGTGACGTGCCCGGCGGCGCCCGACCGCGTTTACGCCAACACCGCCCGGGCCGTGTTCGTGAGCTACGACCGCGGCCAATCGTGGGACGACCGGGGCAAGGGGCTCGGCCGTCGCTACGGCCGGGCGATTGCCGTCCATCCGCAACGGCCCAACGTTCTCCTGGCCAGCGCCAGCGACGGGCCCATCGGCGACGACGTACACGGCCAGTTGTACCGCACCACCGACGCCGGCAAGACCTGGAGCCAGGTGGACGACGGCTTTCCGTCGGTTGTCCGGGCGAATATCGACACCGGCCACGTCGCCGTGACCGCCGACGGGACGGGATACGCCGCCGTGGGCCGGACACTGTACGCCGGGCCGCCGGCGGGCGGTCCGTGGCGACGCCTCTGGGAGGCCCCGGACGAGATCGGCATGTTGTCGGTCGCCCATCTGGCGTGACCGAAGGCGGCCCGCTTCGATCCTCGAAGGGCGGATGCTGCACGATAGCCGGCCTGCGGCGAACGTTTGCACGGGCGCCCTTTTTCGCGAGTGGTTGCAAAAGGGCTCGCCGCCTCCCTATGATAGCCGTGGGTGAGTCATGCACCGGGAGACGGCCACCATGGCGCACGTCTACGACGCCGTACAACTGACGGACCGTGTTTACTGGGTTGGAGCCATTGACTGGGGCATTCGCGAGTTTCACGGGTACGCCACCAGCCGCGGCACGACGTATAACGCCTACCTCGTGATGGACGAGACCGTGACGCTCGTCGACACGGTCAAAGCCCACTTCAAGGACGAGATGCTGGCGCGGGTGGCGTCGGTGGTCGACCCGTCCCGGGTGGACCTCCTCATCTCGAACCACTCCGAGATGGACCACTCCGGGTGCCTGCCGGAGGTGCTCGATGCGACCGGGGCCACGCGCGTCCTGGCCTCCCGGAATGGCGTGAAGGCCCTTCAGGCCCACTTTCATCTGGACGGCGCGCTGGAAGCCGTCGACAACGGCCAGACGATTCGCTTGGGCGCTACAGAGGCCACGTTCGTTGAGACGAAGATGCTGCATTGGCCCGATAGCATGATGACGTATCTGTCGGGCGAAGAGGTGCTGTTCTCGCAGGACGGGTTCGGCATGCATCTGGCGTCCAGCGAACGGTTTGCCGACCAGTTGCCGGCCGACGTGGTCCGCCACGAACTCGCGAAGTACTACGCCAACATCCTCATGCCGTTTTCGAAACTCGTGATGAAGGCCGTGGCCTCGCTTCGCGCGATGAACCTGCCGCTGGCCATGATCGCGCCGGACCACGGCCCGATCTTCCGAGAGGACCCGATGGGACCGGTCGAGGCTTGGGCCCATTGGGCCGAGCAGAAGCCCACGCGCAAGGCCGTCGTCGTGTACGATACGATGTGGCACAGCACGGCAGGCATGGCCCAAGCGGTGGCGGAGGGTCTCGCCGAGGGTGGCGCCACGAGCGTCAAGGTCATGCCGCTCGCCTCCGCCCATCGGAGCGACGTGGCTACCGAACTCCTGGAGGCCGGGGCGCTGCTGGTCGGCTCCCCGACGATCAACAACATGGTGTTCCCGACGGTGGCCGACGTCCTGACGTATCTGGAGGGGCTGAACCGGCGCCATCTCGTCGGGGCGGCGTTCGGTTCGTACGGGTGGAACGGCAAGGCGGTTGGCACGCTCGAGGAATGGCTCGACCGCATGGGCGTCGAACGTGTGGCCGATAGCGTCAACCTGCTTTACGTGCCGGACGCAGACGGCCTGGCCCGGTGCCGGGGCCTGGGCCGGCAGGTGGGCCAAGCGTTGGTTGAGCGAGAGCGCACGTGCTGACGCAACGGGTCGCCGGTTGCCGTGGCGGCCGCTGAGGCAAGGCGGGCTGTGCCTGGCTGGGGAGAGGCCCGGCAAACCATCTTTCCGGAAAGGAGCCGTAGTATGCAGAGGTACGAATGCGTAGTGTGCGGTTACATCTACGATCCCGAAAAAGGCGACCCCGATAACGGCGTCGAACCCGGCACGGCTTTCGCCGACCTCCCCGATGACTGGGTCTGCCCGGACTGCGGCGTGGGCAAGGACCAGTTCGAGCCGGCCTGACAGATGCCGTGAGCCGCTGGCTGCACGCCAGGACGCAACAGACACAAGCCAACAGACGGAAGCTAACGGGCCAAGGATCAGAGGCCAAGGACCACGGACCAAGGACCAAGGGTCATGACAACGGACCTTCTGATTCGCGTTGCCGGCGAGGCGGGGCAGGGCGTCCAGACGACCGGCAACCTGCTCGTCGCGGCGCTGGCCCGGATGGGCCTGCACGTGTTTGCCATCAAGAGTTACCTGTCGCGTATCCGCGGCGGCCTGAACTGGTTCGATGTCCGCATCGGCAACGCCACGGTCTACGGCGGCCGGGAGAGCGCCGACGTGCTGGTGGCCCTGACGCCGGCGGCCCTCGACACGCTTCGTCCGCACGTGGCCGAGGGCGGGGCCATCGTCTTCGACGCCGACCCGGGCGCGGCCGACGCCCCCGGCGGGTGCCTGTGCGTTCCGCTCGCGGCGATCGCGAAGGAGACGGGCGGTTCCGCCGTCATGGCAAACGCCGTGGCCACCGGCGCCGTGTTCGGTCTCCTGGGGTACGACCTGTCGGCCCTGACGGCCTACTTCGCCGAGGCGTTCAGGAACAAAGGCGACGAAACGGTCCGGGCGAACGTGGCGTGCGCCGAGGCCGGGGCCCAGCGCCTCGGCGGCGCCGCCGGCGGCATCGAGGCTCCCCAACCGGGCGGCGAGCCGGTCTCGGTCGCGAGCGGCACGGATGCCGTCGGGTTGGGAGCGGCAACCGCCGGCGTCAAACTCGTTACGGCCTACCCGATGACGCCCGCCACGGGCGTGCTGACGTACCTGGCGGGGGCGGCCGACGACTACGGCATCGTGGTGGAGCAGGCCGAGGACGAAATGGCGGCCATCAACATGGTCTGCGGGGCCGTCTACGCCGGCGTGCCGGCCCTGACGATGACCTCGGGCGGCGGGTTTGCCCTGATGGCCGAGGGCCTCAGCCTGGCCGGCATGCACGAACTGCCGGTGGTCGTTATCCTGGCCCAGCGGCCGGGGCCGGCCACCGGTCTGCCCACTCGCACGGCTCAGCAGGACCTGCTGTTCGCCCTGCACGCGGGTCACGGCGAGTTTCCGCGGGCCATCTTCGCACCCGGCACGCCCGAACAGGCGTACCACCTGACGCGCCGGGCCCTCGTGATTGCCCATCGGTTCCAGACGCCCGTCATCCTGATGACCGACCAGTACCTGGCGGACCTGGTGATGGACACGCCGCCCCTGGAGGCCACGCCGAAACCCATCGACCGGTACCTCGTTGCCGCCGGCGACGATTACGTGCGGTATGCCGTGACCGATAGCGGCGTGTCGCCTCGGGCGGCGCCGGGCGGCCAGGGGTTTGTGCTCTTGGATTCCGACGCCCACACCGCCGACGGGCACATCACCGAGGACCTGGAGGCCCACCTTGACCAGCAGGACAAGCGGATGCGCAAAGTCGACGGCCTGACGCAGAAGGCCCTGGCCCCCGACCGCTATGGCCGGCCGGACGCCGACCTGCTGCTCCTGTGTTGGGGGTCCACGTACGGCCCGTGCCGCGAGGCCGTGGACCGCCTCCGGGCCGCGGGGCAGAAGGTGGCCATGCTGCACTTCGCCCAGGTCTGGCCTCTGAAGCCCGGGGCCGTGCGCCGGGCCGTGGGCCTGGAGGGCGACGACGCCCGGCCGCCCGGCCGCATCGTCTGCGTCGAGGGCAACCAGACCAGCCAGTTCCGGACCGTCCTGCGCGAGGCCGGCGTGGGCGTCGAGGCCGAACCGCTCGTCCGGTACGATGGGCTCCCCTTTACGGGCGAGGACATCGCGGAAAGGGTCCAGGCATGATCAATCCGCCCAGCGACACGCAGCCGGCGTGGTGCCCGGGTTGCGGCAACTTCCTGATTCTGAAGGTCTTTGACGAGGCCGTGGCCGAGGCCGGCCTGGACCGCCGCCGGCTGGTTCTGGTTTCGGGCATCGGCCAGGCCGCCAAGTTTCCGCATTACACGCAGGCGAACGTTTTCAACGGCCTGCACGGCCGGGCGCTGCCTGCCGCCACAGGCATCAAACTGGCCAACCATGACCTGGAGGTGGTGGTCACGAGCGGCGACGGCGACATGTACGGCGAGGGGGGCAACCATCTGCTCCACACGTTCCGCCGCAACATCGGTGTCAAATGCTTCGTCCACAACAACCAGGTGTACGGTCTGACGAAGGGCCAGGCGTCGCCCACCTCGGACCTGGGGTTTGTGACAAAGGTTCAGACGCGCGGCGTGGCCTTGGAGCCCGTGAGGCCGCTCGCGCTGGCCATCCTGGAGGGGTGCTCGCTCGTCATGCGGTCGTTCTCCGGCGACCGCGATCACTTGCGGGCCATGATGGTCGCGGCCTTCAAGCACACGGGCGGCACGGTGCTGCTCGACATTCTCCAGCCGTGCGTCACCTTCAATCGCGTTAACACGTTCAGGTGGTACAAGGAGCGTGTGCAGCCGGTGGGCGAGGCCCATGACCCGACGGACTTCGACGCGGCGATGAAACTGGCGATGCAGTGGGGCGACGCGATTCCCGTCGGCGTCATCTATCGCTCGGGCCGCCCGAGTTTCGAGTCGCAGCAGCCGGTGCTTGAGAAGGGCACGCTCGTCGGGCAGTTTGAGAAGGCGGCGGGGTAGCGACGGCGCCGGCCCAAGGTGCCGGCGAACCGGGCACCGCCGGGGTTCGTTTCTGGGGCGCGTTTCGGCGCGTCCGGCGCATCGCCGTTGCGGGTGAGCGCACTTTCGGGTACCCTATGGGCGGAGGCAACGGCCCTGCGGCCGCTCGGGGGTATGGCCACGTCGGCGGACCCAAGAGCGGCGGAAAACCGGAACGCGGGAGCCATTGGGAGGAACGCCTGTGACCATGGCTCAATCATCCGAAACCCGGAGCATGGCCCTGTTCTGCGATTTTGAGAACGTGGCCTTGGGCGTGCGCGACGCCCGCTATGCCAAGTTCGACATCGGCAAGGTGACCGAGCGGCTCCTGCTGAAGGGGAGCATCGTGGTCAAGAAGGCGTACTGCGACTGGGAACGCTACAAGGAGTTCAAGGCCGGGATGCACGAGGCGTCGTTTGAACTCATCGAGATTCCGCACGTCCGCCAGTCGGGCAAGAACTCGGCGGATATCCGCATGGTGGTCGACGCGCTCGATCTCTGTTACACGAAGGAACACGTGGACACGTTCGTCATCATCAGCGGCGACTCGGATTTTTCGCCGCTCGTCAGCAAACTGCGCGAGAACGACAAGACCGTCATCGGGGTGGGCGTCAAGGAATCGACCTCCGACCTCTTGATCGCCAACTGCGACGAGTTCATCTACTACGACGACCTCGTCCGCCGGAAGCCGCGCCGCGCCAAGGCCGCCAAACCAAAGGCCAGCCGCAAACGGGCCAAGAGCAAGACGGACCAAGCCGCCGAGCCCACCGAACCCGCCGAGCCAGGCGAGACGAAGAAGCAGGAGGCGTGGGACCTGATCGTCGAGACCTACGAGGCCCTGGTCCAGGAACGCGGCGAGAGCGACAAGATATGGGGGTCCATGATCAAGCAGACCCTCAAACGCCGCAAACCCGGCTTCAGCGAATCGTATTACGGGTTCCGTTCGTTCGGCGACCTTCTGGAGGATGCCCAGGCCCAAGGCATCCTCGACCTGGAACGCGACGAGAAGTCGGGCGGGTACATCATCAAGCATTGCCACGCGCCCTGACCGCGTGGGGACCGTGTGCCGCGGCTCGGCGGTGGGGATTCGCGTTCCTGGCCGGCGGGCCACGCGTCCGGTTGCCGGGCTTCCCTTGGCAGAAGCGGAACGAGGCGCCGCACGCCCTTTCCGGACCGCCTGTAAACCATCCGAAACGGCGGCACCGAACAGTCTAGAGCAGGTCACATTCATTCGTAGCGATATCCTCAGTATCGGAACCAATTCAGGGCATCGGCGCCGGTCACGGTATCCAGGGCGGGGCCGATGGCCCGCCACAAGGTTTCCCGCGTTCGTGCCTTGACCCGCCGCAGGTACGCCTTCACCTTCGATCACATCTTCTCGATCGGGTTCAGGTCCGGGCTGTACCGCGGCAGGTACCACGCCGCGGCGCCGGCGGCCTCCATCGCCGTCACCACCCGCGCCATCGTGTGCGGCGCGAGGTTGTCCATCACCATCACGTGCCCCGGCCGCAGGCGCGCCTCAAAACCCGTTTGGTCGGCGCCGCCGCTGGCCGTATAATCGCCGCGCGAACGCGCGGCGTTCGACGCCGTGGCCAAACTGAAATCCAACCCCGACGCGTCGGCGTCGGCCATCCGCGAGTCGTGCTTCAAGGAGTTCACGAAAACGCGATAACCGCCCGGGGGGCAAAGCACGCAAGGATCAAACAGTGCGAACGAAAACCGTATGTGCTCTAAGCCTAACGGTTGCTTTAGCCGGCATCGCCTCGGTCGCTTCCGCGCAATACGGCACGGCGCCAGCCAACGCTCCCGCCACGGTTCAATGGAACGCTCCGAAAGGCAACCTGTTGGTGCGATATCACGACGTAGCCGTTCTCGACGCGACGGTTGACGCCGTAGACGCCGACGGGAAGCCGTTGCAGGGCGTTGCCGTAAAGCTCGAACCGACGAAGACGGTTGGCGAAAAGGTCGAACAACGTCTGAGGCTCGTGCCGGCGGAACCGAAGAAGGGCGTGACGCTGGTCCTGCGCGGTACGGTCATCGGCAGTGACGAGGCGTTCCCCGCCGAGACCCTGTCTGAAGCGGCCAAGCGCTTCCCCTATGTGCGCAACAGCGTCGGCCTGAGCCGCAACCTGCGGAACAACGCGGTGTACGACCGTCACTGGGACTGGGTTCTCATCGGCCCGGGTGATGGGCACACGCATATTCAGCCGGCGCAGGAGAAGAAACAACAGCGGACCTTCTCCTGGGAGAGCCGCGGGCCGAGCCTGGAGCTCATCTTCCGCCCGCGTTTCTACCAGAAGCACAAGGGTTTCAACGACTACGAGCCCTGGACCTACAAGGTGTGGAAGGGCTCGGTGACGGGGTATTGCACCTGGTGGTCGTACCGTGGAGGCTTTACGCAGGAAACGCTCGACACGATGCTGGAGGTGTTTGTCGAAAAGCACCTTCCCGACTTCGGCTACCACACCATGCAGTTCGACAACTGCTACCAAGTGGGCAACGGCAGCTGTCCCGAGAACTGGTTGAACTGGAACAAGCACAAGTACCCGGGCGGCTGGACGTACGCCGTCAAGGCCATCCGCGACGCCGGGATGAAGCCCGGCATCTGGGTGCACCGCATCCACCGCCCCAGCGACCCGCACGTCGCCGACATCGCCAAGGCGCATCCGGACTGGTTCGTGCATAAACCGGACGGTTCGCTCTTCACCCACCGCGGGTTCTACGTGCTCAACACCACCAACGAGGAGGCGGTCGAGAACATGGTCCGCAAACTCTACCGCGGGCTGAAAGAGCAGGGCTGGGACTACGTGAAGATCGATGGGACCGGCGACCTGCTTCGTGCCTACCAGAACAAGGAATGCGACGAGTTCTTCGAGAATCACCCCACCACGCCGGAGCAGTCGCTGCGCAAGTGGGACATGGTGGCTCGCGAGGAATTGGGGCCAAACGTGTACGTTCTGGCCTGCCACACCGTCGGCAACGCCCGGCACGTGATCGGATTGGTGGACGGCGGCCGGCTGAGCAACGACGGGTTCCAGCCGCGTACCCTGGCCCAATACAACTTCCTGGAAGGCGTGGTCTGGCGGGGCGACCCTGACCATTGCGACGTGATGGGGACGTGGCTTATGGATGAGGATGCCATGATGCCGGTCTTTGGCGCAGAGGCCCCGGCACCGGCTCGAACCATCATCCGGCCCGCCATCTGCGCCATGGCAGGCGGCGTGCTCATGGTCAGCGACAAGGTGGAAGTGTACCAGGACGACCGGAACCTCGAGGGCATGAAGCGAAGCGCGCCCGTGCTCTTTACCGTGCCGGGGCAGCTCTACGACTGCGGCCGTCGTACCGTTCCTTGGTGGCTGCAGGAGATCGACCGGCCCTTCGACCACTGGTCCGTGCTGGCACGGATCCAGTGGGGCGAGAAAGAGAAGGACAAGCACGTGTACCACTTCAAGGGCGCGCCGCAGCAGGAGATCACGTTTGCCGACCTGGGCCTGCCGGCGGACCGCGAGTACCTGGTCTTCGAGTTCTGGAACCAGAAGTACGTCGGCAAGTTCGCCGGTTCGTTCACCGCTCCCGCGATGGACAACAATACCGGAATGGACGTCTTCGCCATCCGCGAGGCGCGCCCGCATCCGTGGGTCCTTTCGACCACGCGCCACATCTCGCAGGGAGGCGTCAGCCTGCTCGACGTGAAATGGGACGGCGGCGCCAAGACCCTTGCCGGCAAGAGCGCGGTGGTAATCGGCGATCCGTACGTGATGACGGTCCATTTGCCGCAAGGCTATCGCTTGAAGACCGCCGAGGCCGATGGCGAGAAGGTGGAGTTTGCGAATCAGAAAGAGACCGCGACGGTTCGCATCGTGCCCTCCGCGACCAGGACGGTGGAATGGAAAGTGACGTTTGGCAGCCATGAGTAGCTTCCGGAAGGGGTCTTTTCGGCAAGATCTTCCCATCGCGATGGAATCCATGAACAATCACCAATCGACTCGCCGCCGTTTTCTAAGAGCCGTGACGGCGGCGGCCTCGGCCGTAGCCGCGCCAGTCTTCGGCCCATCCCTCGCGTTCGGCAATGCTGACAGGGACGGCTGGGACTTGGGGCCGTTTGTCAAGCGGAAGCAGCCGATCCTGCGGCCGACGAAGGACGCCACGTTTCGTTGCCCCATCCGGGGCAAGGAGGTCCGCTGGGAGGAGCAGAACGTGTACAACCCGGCGGCCGTGGTGCGCAGCGGAAAGGTCTATCTACTCTACCGGGCCGACGACAAAAGCCCGGACCTCAAGTGGGGAAGAACCTGCCGCATCGGCCTGGTCCA
>Ga0272441_10015179_pt1 | contig 10814 bp, 8 predicted proteins | sample SSMProp6N_FD_193582 | JGI IMG/M metagenome (GOLD analysis project Ga0272441, IMG submission 193582) | Marine sediment archaeal communities from Little Sippewissett salt marsh, Falmouth, MA, United States - SSM-Prop-6N | ecosystem: Environmental > Aquatic > Marine > Wetlands > Sediment ...
GCGTCAGCGGCTGGCCTAAATTGAGCGATTCAATTGCCGTCCATTTACCGGTGCCCTTTTGGCCGGCGGTATCGAGAACCAGGTCAATAACATCATTGCCGTCCTGGTCTTTGTAAGCCAGTATATCGCGCGTAATCTCTATAAGGTATGAATCAAGCTTGCCTTCGTTCCACTCGGTGAAAGCTTGGTGCATCTGGGCATTAGTCATACCGAGACCATCCTTCATCATCTGATATGTCTCACATATCATTTGCATATCGCCGTACTCGATGCCGTTATGAGTCATTTTGACGAAGTGGCCTGCGCCGTTTTCCCCGACCCATTCACAGCAGGGCTTGCCGTCAGATGTCTTTGCGCATATTGCCTGAAAAATGGGCTTTATATGCTCCCAGGCTTTGGGCGAACCTCCCGGCATAATCGATGGGCCTTTTAGAGCCCCTTCTTCGCCGCCGGATACACCGGTACCGATATAAAGTTTTCCCTTGCTTTCGACGTACTCAGTTCGCCGAATAGTGTCGGGAAAATGACTGTTTCCGCCGTCGATGATGATGTCGCCATCTTCCAGGTGCGGCAGAAGCTTTTCTATAAAGGCATCAACTGCGGCTCCAGCTTTGACCATAAGGATAACCTTGCGAGGTGATTTTAAAGCACCGACAAACTCTTCGACAGACTTGCAGCCGATGATATTTTTGCCCTTGGCCCGACCTTTGATAAAATCATCCACCTTCGATACGGTACGGTTGAAGCAGGCGACTGTGAAGCCTTTACTTTCCATATTTAAAATCAGGTTCTCACCCATTACCGCCAGACCTATAAGGCCGATATCCGCCTGTGCCATTTTAAGTCGTCCTTTCTAATTCACTGTTTATTACCGGTTCTTAAATAGTTGGTATATATCCACTTTTTAACCTGTGCAGTATCTCCCCGGCGTGGTGCACTACCAGTATTCCTTCATTCTCTCTGTTTTCATAATCAGATATGTTTATTGTTTCAGGGTTCATATAACCGAGGTTCACTTTTTCACATCGCTGTCTGCTTATACCGGTGGCCAGGACAACATTTACTCTCGGTTTTTCGACGCCGTCGATGTATGTGCCGATACCTTTAACGTGCGTGGAATGAGCTGTTACGCCGCGCGGGAAATCCTTGAATTTGTCCCACTGCTTCAGGAAATAATCACGCGTATGATATCCTATCTGGTCGAGGATTCTGCCGTGAGTGTATGAAATCTCATCAATATGCGGGGCATAGATAATCAAGGTTCCCCCGTCTGCAACTATCGGCTCAAGTTTGTACATAACCTTGCCGCCCGTCCATATGTCGTCGTACATTTTTGGCGTTATACCCAGGATTGTTTTATATGGTTTGTCCTTATAGACAATATGCACCTGTTCTGATAAATCGGCAGCTCTTTCCCATGCCTCTATACAATCACCGATGAAAATTCCCTTTAGTTTGTTTTCAGCCGCCACGATGGCAAAGAGCGCCCTCGGCATCTTTATAAAGGAAGCGGCCTTTTCAACAACCTGCCGAGTCGGCGTCCATTTGTTGCCGTTTATTAAAGGATTTGTGACCACGGCGCCGAGCCAGTGAAAGAAATTTATAATTTCAGCGGCTGCGATTCCCGGAAAAATATATTTATGTCCGCCGGAAAAGCCGACAACTTCGTGCGGGAAAACAGTGCCCAAAATAAAAAACTCATCGTAATCGAAAATTAATTTATTTATAGCTACGTCAACTTCCTCTGAAAATAATCCTCCGCTTATCTGCTCAATTTCCTCGGCGGAGATTTGGCCGATGGATGTAAACGTTTGCGGTTTGTCCCATTCGTGGTTGAAAAATTTTATCGATGCATACTTTTTTTTGCGCTCATCGCCTGTGATGGATAATCTGCTGCATATTTGTTCTTCTGTCATCGGCGGATGCGTTCCAAGCGCCACAAGCACATCGACAGCCTTTGCCTTTTGGCCGATACAATCAAAAACCATCTTAAAGATATCACCGACCGGCCCGGAACGGGTATTATCGGGAACTAACAGCAGAATTTTTTTGCCGGTGCAGTCTCTCTGTGAAAAAAACTCTAAAAGAGCCTCGCCGGCCTGACTGCTGTCTATGAAACCTTCTTTATTTTGTCTCTCAATTACCATTGTTTATTATCATTCCTAAGACTTATTCCTTAACCAGGGCGGCGTCTCGGGCAGGTATTCGTCAAACTCGGCAATAACCTTTTCTTCATACTCACCGGCATACTCGCCCTTAATGAACTTATCGAAAGCTTCATCGTGGAACCTCTTCCATGAGGCGGCCTCGTCGCCGGGATTAATCGGATAAAACAGGGCGCTGTTTGCCCTGGCCGCCTTCATATCGCCCGGTGCGTCACCGACCATCAGAATGTTGTCCTTTTCATATTTGCCGTTTGCTGCGTAATTAAGGTGCTCAGCTTTTTTGCCCATTTCCTGGCCTGCAATAACCCTTACGTATTTGGCAATGTTATGTTCCTGCCACTCGCGAGTAAGGGCCTCACAAGGTGTCGCCGAACAAACTATCACATCAGCCTCGGCTGATATCTTCTCAAGACTCTCGCGAACATACGGAAACGGCGGTATGTCTTTAACAATATCTTTAACCGCTGAATTGACTCGTCGGCTCCATTCAAGGGCGCGCTCTAATTCCTTTCTGGCATCAGGGCTCGCAGCGGCCGCAATAGCCTGTTCAAGACCATCGTTGCTAAGCAGGCTCTTGGGGTCGTCTACCCATTGGCAATAATATTCGAATCGCGGCACTTCAAAGCCCCGCTCGCCGACCATCGGATGAGACGGCAAAAGCTCCGTCAGTATGCGCTTGATTGCCTTGTGCCGGTTAATCCCGCGCGTTTTGGAAAACAAATCCGCAAATTCCTTACACTCACGGGCTCCCTGGGCTACCGGCTGCAGGCCAAAATAGGCAATCATCCAGGGACAAAAGCATTCCCGCTGTTTAATACCCATCGTATCAAAAGCACAGCCATCCGAATCAATACCGACGAAAAATTCCTTTGTCGGCTTCAACTCCTTTAACGGTTTTGCAGCATCTGTCCCTGTCATTTCCTGTTTTCCTCATTTATGGTCAATAATTGTAACTCAACATACCGCTATTTGCCAAATATAGGTTTTATATGGCGATAGTAAATATTTTCTGTCACGCTGCGAGCGATTATCCGTTCATTTTCCTTCAGTGCATCGGTGTAATCGGTGCCCATTTCAGCGGCGATTTTGTAAGCCACGTGCAAAAGCTGGCGAAAATCAGAGTTATATTTTTCACAGGACCGGTCATGACGCAGCGCATCGGCAAATTCGTCGCCGCTCCATTTGTTAACGGCCTGTGGCGTGTGCAGTTTGTCAATGTCGATATCAATCACTGTTGCATACGGATTGCAAAGTTCACCAAATCGCCCAATTGCCCTGGTGTAGATTTCTTTTGCAATTGTAAGGGCATCCCCGCCGGCTAAGGCCAGCCCGATAAGCTCTTCAAGCCAGGTTGTGCCGGCTGTTTTGATATGCAGGCCCGCGTCAAATTCCCTTAAGGCCATACTTATCGGTTCGTAAATTGAAAATTTGTCGCTGCCGGAATGCACGCTTAATTTCAAATTCTCAGGTAAGCCAAATTCACCTATGGCAAAAGCTATTACCGCAAGGTCCTGTTCAAACTCTTTCGTAAACCGGGATATATCACCAACATAATCAACGCCCTTATTGAAACGCCCTGTGAATTTTGGGGCTATCGTCTGAGCTGGGATGTTTTGGTCGGCTATGGCCGCCAGAATAAAGAACATTTCGACCGGTGTTTGCGGCTGGTCGGTTTCATCCATTGAGACTTCGGTAATGAAATTTTCGGTGCCTTTGGCTGACTCGATATAGCGATAGATTTTACCGGCTTCGCCAATTGCCAATAGAAATTTGCGTGCGATAGCTTTGATTTGCTCTTCGGTAATATCAAGGGTTCCATTTATTCGATCAATCTTCAAAGAACCGACATATTTTTTATATTTGTTAACAAAAGAAGCTACTTCTTTTTCATCGGCAGGCTGACCAATAAAGTCGGCGACATCTAATGTGAAAAAATCGCTCGAATCAATAAACAAATCAACATTACTCAGGCTTATATGGTCGGCGTCAACATGATATGCTCCATTCCACTCCAATGCTTCAACCGCCTGGTCCGCTTCTGTGCGGACATCTCCGGGGACAGTTCCAATCGTGGTGTGTTCGCGATGTGATTTGTTCCAGACAGGCGTAATATTAATCCCCTGTTTTTCTGCATCGACCATCGCCTGCAGCTGGGCTTTTCCCTGATGGCCAAACCTGTCACCGATTCCAAATGAATACTTTTCTAAAATCATAATTTTAACCTATCGCTTAGTCTACAACTACACGCTGCCGCCGGATAGATATTCCGGCAGTTTTTTCTCAAGCGGTTTGCGTTCGAATCTCATAAACACGGGCAGGCCGTCTTCGTCGATTGTAATTGGCGCTTCGCCCTGTATCAAAGGCCTTACATAATCGCACATTGCATCGGTGACGCCATTACCATCGCTGTTTATGTATTCTTTCGGCACCTTCTTTTCACCATTGGCCACATCGCTTAACTCCGCCAGCCCCGTCGTGCATTTGTATTCGGGCCCGTCTTCTCTGACAAGTGTCACCATTTTGCCGTTTTCACCGCCCAGAGCCGCTCTGACTGCCATCCGGCCGCACATATAGGCTTCGTTGACATCTGTCAGCGAGGCGAAGTGCATAGCGCTTCGCTGATTTGTGCCCAATTTGTTGAAACGCGCCTTTATGCCGACTTCTTTTTCAATGACCGCTTTCAACATTTCAGCTACGCCTCCAAGCTGAACGTGGCCGAAACTGTCTTTGCCGAAGGCCCCTGTATCTGCCGTAATATAATTTCCACTTTCATTCTTGAGACCTTCGCCGGCAACGATGAAAACTCTGCCCAGTTCATTGAGTACTTCTTTGACGTCGCTGACAAGTTTATCGAATGAAAATACCGCTTCTGGTAAATATATTAAATGCGGCGCATCCTGACGGCTGCATGCGGCAAGACCCGTCGCAGCTGCTATCCAGCCGGCGTTTCTGCCCATTACCTCCAGAATAGTACAGGTATCAGTTGTATAAAGCGCCTCTGTGTCCCGGCCGGCCTCGGCTGCACAGGTTGCAACATACTTGGCAACGCTGCCGTATCCCGGGCAATGGTCGGTACAGGCAAGGTCATTATCTATCGTTTTCGGCACACCAATACACACGAGTTCATAGCCGGTATCTTTTGCCAGTTTATTGACCTTGTCGGCGGTGTCCATCGAATCATTGCCGCCGGCATAAAAGAAATAATGAATATCGTGTGCCTTAAAAACATCGAGTATTCTTTCGTAATCGGCCTTTGACTCCTCAAGCGATTTGAGCTTATACCTGCACGAGCCGATGGCAGCCGCTGGTGTCTGCTTTAGGGCTTCGATAGTCTCGGCCTTTTCTGCGGAGATATCGAACAAATCTTCATTCAGCACTCCCAGTATTCCATTGGTTGCGCCTAACACACGCCCGATTTTGCCTGATTTAACTGCTTCCTGAATCACACCGCAGGCACTCGAATTAATTACTGCTGTCGGTCCTCCGGACTGTGCCACAATAGCGTTTGGCTTTGAACTCATTATAAATACCTCGTTATAATTTCCTTAAGATAAAGACCAAAAGTTCATCTTCAAACGCAGAGTGTATAAAATCGAACCGAGAATTTCAAATAGATTCAAAAAAAGCATCACCAGCAGAAGATATTTAAGCGCCCATAGCTTTATGTATAGTAAGTCTTGTATCGCTCCATGGCATCCATCAGCGCTTTTACATTTTCAAGCGGCACACCGGGATAAAGCCCATATATCATCATAAGGCCGCCCTCTCTGCTGCCGAGTTTTTCAACCTCTTCACGAATCAGGGCATCTATCTGGGCGGGGCTGCCGAAACGTGTGATTTGCTGACGGTCGATATCAAGGTCGATACAGATTCGCCCCGCCAGATGCTCGGCGAGCCAGTCGATTCCGTTTACGAGGTCCTGCGGATTGATTATATCCGCGTGGCAATCGATAATATCGTCTGCAAGGTCACGGATATCACCATCGCAGTGCATATGCACAATGCACCCAGCCTTGTGTGCGGGGGCAGTCAAACGTTGATAGCTGGGTTTGATGTACTTGCGGAATTGCTGCGGTGAAAGCATCGGGCCGGTTTGCATCCCAAGGTCCTCGGGATAGCTCATCCATTCGGCGCCAAGGTCGATATAATGCTGTACAATCGCCAAATTAAAGTCCTCGACCATTCGGATAAGCTCATAAAGTTGCGGCCGCTCATCTGCCATATCGAACAGGAGATTTTCGTATCCACGGATGTCGGCGAGCAGTTGAAATGTGTGGCCATGCTGTAGACCATCGTTGGCAAGACGTCCTATGGCTTTGGGTTTACGTGAACTTTTGGCGACCTGGTCCCAATCGGCAGGTCCCATACGGAAATTCTTGTTCGGGTCAGGGACTGCATAACTGTCAAAGTCATCCCAGCTCTCAAGCGGATGCCTTGTAACTGTGCCGACGATTCCGTCATCGGTTGTCTCCCACAGGCAGCCCCACGGGTCAACATAAGACTGGCCTGCACGCTCCCAGGGCTCGTATTCGGTCGCAATTGTTCCCGGCGTTCTCTCAAATCCCGGAAATAGAAGCTGATGCGATGCCATCAGTTCATCCAGCGCTTCCTGCCGATAGTGGTGCCAGCACGCCGAGTTGATGTGAAAATCCATCGGAATGTACTCGGGCCTCTCGAAGCGAACAGCACGCAAAAGATTTTCGTGTTCGTCCATCATATCTTAATAAATGTTTTTTTCCTATACATCCAGAACAGAATCAGCCATATAACTGTAAATGCCGTTAGTTCCTGCACAAAACCATTCCACTGTCCCAAAAACCTGCTAAGTCCATCCACAAATATGTTCCCAATATTCTTAAAATCAAACAGGTGCACCGCCACGTATACTGCAATCGCATTGGTCCCGATTACGACAAAACCAAAGGCCCATTTTCGCAATTGCCATACATCTATAACCAGATAAAACAGTGCCAGCAGCAGATAGCTCCACCCGGCTGCAAAAAGGACGAAGCTGCTGGTCCATAAACGCTTGATAATCCCGAACCAATTGCCCCATATCAATCCCAGCAGCAAACACACAATGCCTGCTGCCAACAGCCACAGGACCTTATCCGTCTTACTCTTTTGCGAGCACAACAACTGACCCGCAAATACTCCCAACATCACCGTGCACGTGAATGTGATAATGCTCAAAATCCACGAAGCATACCCCGTCTCGCCCCACCGTCCAAGCAGCAGTTTGTCCAAATAAATTGCCAGGTTCCCATCCACTGTCATCACACCCGCGCCATGGCCCGGTACCGGTACCCACAACATCAATGCCCAAAACAGCAGCAGCAATCCTGCCGTCGTTATCATTTGCCAGAGGATTTTCATATTTAATATTATAATCGAGCTGACCAGGTAACCTGCCGCTATCGCTCCGAGTACATAGCCGTAAATGTGGAGATTCGACAGGTCATAGGCCAGCAAATCCCCTTGTGCCACTATACCCAGTACGGACAAAATTATCACCCGCCTGACTATGTGAAAATATAGTTTTCTCCTGCTCTCGCCCCTTGCCAGCCGTTTGTTGAGCGAAAACGGCATTGCCGTGCCTACTATAAAAAGAAACAGCGGCATAATCAAATCCCACGCGCAAAAACCTTCCCATTCGACATGTTTAAGCTGCGACAGCAGGGCCTTCGAAAATTCGCTGTTCGGCGTCCTGCTCAGAAGTTCCCTGAATATCCTGCCGCCCCCGATAATCCAGAACATATCAAAACCGCGCACCGCATCCAGCGACGCTAATCGATTTGTAACCGTGTCTGGTTTTTTACTACCTGACATTCCACAAGACTTTCAATTTTTATACTTCACACTTTAAAGAATATTTTGTGCCGGTATAGAAACCACAGAAACAGCCATTTTACCATCAAAATGCCAACAGGCAAAATGAACGGCTGGAACATACCTGCGTGTTCACAGATACCTTGAACCAGCAGGTTTGCAATCTCATCGAAGTTTACAATTCTCTGCAAAAAATATATCGTAATTGCGTTCGTCCCGATTACTACAAAGAAAAACGCCCATTTTTTGTATCCTTTGACATCAATCACCCAATAGAATATAGCCAGCAATACGAGACTCCAGCCGCATGCGTATGTAACGTAAGAACTACTCCAGAGGATTCTTTTAATAATTGGAAATGAAAATCCCCACACGTAGCCGATTATGATGCTGACGATGCCGGCCAGAGCCAACATCGCCGCCTTACGATTGCCCGACTGGCTCGAGCGCAGCCAGTGCCCCGCCAACGTCCCCCAAAGGATTATGCAAATACCTGAAAGGGTTGAAGTAGGCCCTTCGTTCCAAAGCCTGCCAGAAATAAACCAGCCGTCTATATACGAAGCTAAGTTCCCTTGTTCTGTAAACACACCTGCTGCAGAACCTGGAACTGCAATCACAGAACAGGCTATCCAGTATAAAAGGAGAAACCCGACTACAATAGCCGCCTGTGTTCGCCATCCGGTGTGCATCACAATCAATGCTGCGAAGAAGTAACAAAGCCCTATATGTTCCAACACGCCGCCCATCACCGGCCAGTGTGTGAAACGCAAAAGTCCGCCTGCAACAGAGCCTAACAAAACCAGCATCGCCGACCGCATCAAGGTGTGTAGGTAAAGCCTGTATCGGCTTTGGCCTTGCTGTCTTCGATGGGCGAGAGAAAATGGCATTACTACTCCGATGATGAACAGGAACAGCGGATATATCAAATCGTAAAAGTGAAATCCCTCCCATTTCACGTGCTTTAGTTGCTGTTGGACAATCCGTGTTAGTGGATTGTCCCAGACCTCTGCCGGGGCTCTGAATATCGCAGCCCCCCCGATAATCCAGAACATATCAAAACCGCGCAGGGCATCCAGCGAGGTCAATCTTGTACTCGCGGCAGTATTACGATTGTTGCTATTCATTCGTTTCAGGAACGTCAGATATCGAGAGCAAAGACCTTCTTTTGGGTTTTCCACCTGCCGCCGGTAAAGTCAGGACATTTCACCGGGGCGCTGCCATTGGCGATTGACTGCTCCGACAGCGGGCCGGTAATGCACATTACTGCTGCATCGTAAACGTCAAGCGGCGTCTGCGTTTTGTTGCGGACAGCGTTGGTGAACAGCTTAAGTTCCAGATAATCCGTACCGCCGTGACCCAACTGAAGCTGTTTGTCAACAGACGTATCTTCGTGCCCTGTCGGGCTGACTTTACCCTGCATTACTTTCCACCAGATATGGTCGTATTCTTCCTGGTAAGGCTCAAAGGATTCCCACTGATGATATTCGGGGCTTTTGTCTTTAAGATAGATCGAATTTCTCTGCTCATTATAAATCCCTCGCGTACCCTGGATTGACCAGCGGTTATCATAAGGCCTCGGAAGCTGCATATCATAGTTGTCAACAATGGTTTTTCCTTTTTTAGTCCTGATAATGGTGGTAACGATATCACCCTGGGCGTATTTTCGTTTGGAGTTGGGGTGGTCGGGACCGAATTTATGAATAAAGTAGTCATTGATAGAACGCGAATCAGTAGCAGTGGCGGTAACATAGTCGAAATAATCGCCATTGCCAATATCGAGCCAGCTTATGACAGGCCCAAGCTGATGGCTCGGATACTGGTCGCGATTGCGATTTACAAGGTATTTTGCGGCCCAACGGTCTTTTCCAGTCTCGGCATCGAAAAAGAAGTGGTCGATGCAATCATGCGAGTGCGCACAATGACAATGAACGATTTGGCCAAATAGACCTTTGCGGATTATATTCAACACTGCAAGGTTGTCCCGCCGAAAGCTCCAGTTTTCCATCATCATACAGGGCACTTTAGTCTGCTCATAGGTTTTGACCAGTTCCCAGCACTCTTCTATGGTCTGTGCAGCGGGAACTTCGACCCCGACATATTTGCCGGCTTTCATTCCATAGACTGCCATTGGTGTATGCCATTCCCAGGGCGTTGTGATGATAACAGCATCAAGGTCGTCCCTGTCCATAAGTTGCTTAAAGACGTACTCATCTTTGGAGTAGCCCTCCGGTTTTATCTGGCCGGCTTTGATAACCATGTCCTGGGCGAAGGCAAGTTTTTCTTTTTTAATGTCACAAAGGGCGGTAATTTTGACGCCTTTTATTGTAAGTAGTGTTCTGAGCAGTGCTTTGCCGCGATTGCCCATTCCGACGATTCCCAGACGAATGTCTTTGTTTTTGGGCAGGGATTCGGCTTTACCAATGCTTGCGGCCAATGCCAAAGAAAATGTAGCGGCGGCATTTGTCTTGAGAAATTCTCTGCGATTAATGTTAGCCATAATTTTGCTCCTATGATAAAATTTTTCTTACTTTGTTTTCCATAAAGTCATTGCTGAACTTGACTTAGTCAACAGCTGCTGGTGAATGAATGCAGCAATAAATCAGGCTGTAAAGCTTTAGTAAAGCACAATTCACCGAGGTATTTTTTTGCGAAAGCAGATAAATACAGCCGGGAAAGACAGACGAGGCTGTTTTATTTCTACTCATATTTGCTCCTGTGAATAAGTGTTCAGCAAACAAATTTAGAGAAGGTTAATGATAATCTGAGCGGTGAAATTGTCAACTTTTTTGCTATGTACGAAGCCAGTTTTTGGGCTAAAAA
>Ga0272441_10015180_pt1 | contig 10814 bp, 8 predicted proteins | sample SSMProp6N_FD_193582 | JGI IMG/M metagenome (GOLD analysis project Ga0272441, IMG submission 193582) | Marine sediment archaeal communities from Little Sippewissett salt marsh, Falmouth, MA, United States - SSM-Prop-6N | ecosystem: Environmental > Aquatic > Marine > Wetlands > Sediment ...
GCGGGGGGGGCCCCTCGCCCCACCGCTCGCCGCATCGCGACAAACCGGGGGTGCTAGGTGACCCGCCAGTGGCGCAGGATCTCGTAGAGCACCACGCCGAACGCGGTCGCCACGTTGATGCTGTTCTTGAAGCCGTACATGGGAATGCAGACGTTGGCGTTGCACCGCGAGAGGATCTTCTCATTGACGCCCGTGACTTCGTTTCCGAAGACGATGCCCACGGGTTTGGGCCAGTCATAGTCCGTGTGGGGAACGGCGGCTTCCGCGACCTCGATGGCGACGCAGGGCACGCCCAAATCGTGCAGGTGCTGCAAGGCGAGGGTCGTTCGCTCATAGTACGTCCAAGGAACATACTCGAACGCACCGAGCGCGGTCTTCGCGATCTTCTTGTGCGGGGGATGGGCCGACATCCCGCACAGGTGGATGTGCGCGACGGCGCCCGCGTCGGCGGTGCGGAAGATGGAGCCGACGTTGTAGGCGCTGCGGAGGTTGTCGAGCACCACGTGAACGGGGTTGCGTGGTATTTGCGGCAACCGGTCCGGGGGGACTTCAGCGTAATGGGGTTCGATTTCGTTCATGACGGTGCGTGTTTACTCGAGGGCAGCGACACGTTGCGGCGGGCGCGGTTTGACGCCCTGCGCGGACACGTCGAACAGGCGCATCATGCCGTCCACCGCTGCCGGGGTCACCGTGATGGGTGTGGTTCCCCACGGCACGGCCTCTTCCGTGTCGTCGTTGGCGCGGTGCCAGTGGCCAAAGATGAGGTGATCGAGGGGGTTGTCCAAGAAGAGTACTATCTGGCTGCGCATGCCCATGATGGCCTCGTAGCGGTGCGTAAAGCCGATGGACCACCGGGCCGCCTTGATATCCCGGCGGAACACCTCGAGGTCCGCGTCTTGGGCGCCCAGTTCGTCCGCGGGCAGGTAATCCTTGGTGTCGAATGCGATGTAGCCGTCCTGCCCAAAACAGAACATATAGGCGAGGGGCCCAAAGAACTGCTCGTAGTTCAGCGCGGCCCGGTCGTGATTTCCCGGGCACACGAACGTGGGCAGCGTACAGCCGTCCATGATGCGAAGGAATTCCTGAAGTTGCTCAGGGGTGCCGTCCTGGGTCAGGTCGCCGGTGATGAGGGCAAAGGCCGCCTTCGACTCATTGGTTGCTGCGATGACGTCGCGGAAGATGTCGGACGCGTCGCGCACGTGGCGCGCGGAGCCGATGTGCGGGTCGGTCACGTGCGCGACGAGGTAGTAGTCGGGATAGGCGCGGCGGATGTACACGGCCCGGGGGTTGCGATCCACGCCGCTGTCCACGACGGCTTCGAGGGCGTACTCTCCCGGCTCGGCGTCCGGGTCCATCACGCAACGCGCCTGTACCCTGTCCCCGGGCATGTCGTACCACTCGACGGCGAGGGCAGGGCCGGGGCCGTCGTTCGCCAGATGGAGGTCGGCCCTGCGGGTCAGGACAACGTCGAAGGATTGGCCGGGCAAGAGGATGACGGGTACGCCGCTGTTCGGGGTTACAATCACATCGAGGGTGCCGTCTTGCTGGCGGGCCAATGCCGCGGCCGATATCAGGAGAAGGCCGGCCAGTGGTCTTTTCATGATTTCCCCTTCGGCCGCCATGACGGGGCGTAATCGTTCCAGGTATTGTTGGTCAGTTGCCGGAGGTTTTCGCCGGACGCGTCGGTGACGAATACTTCGGGGTTTCCTGTTCGATTGGAAACGAACGCGATCCACTTGCCATTCGGGGACCAACTCGGCCACCAATTATCCGAGTCGGGGGCTGCGGCAATCGGCAAGACGCGTGCCGTGTTGGGATAGACGCGGTAAATGCCCCTTCGCCCGCCGCGGAACGATTCGAAGGCCAGCCAATCCCCGTCGGGCGACCACCGCGGGTTCCAGTCTGCTGCACGGTGGTTGGTGATGTCGGCGGTGCCCTTGTTTGTGATTACGAAGATCTCGCGGTCGCCGCCGTCATTGGACTCGAAGGCAATGGTCGAGCCGGTTGGACTGGGCGCCACGGCCCACTCGGCATACTTGCTGCGGGAAGGGATCACCCACTCGGGCAAGCCGAGTTCGGTCAATGCAAGCGCGGTATCCTGCGTGACCATGAAGAGGTCGGTTGTCAAGGCGCCCGGCTCGCCTTGGAGTCCAATGGCCAGCAGGACGCGCCCGACTTCGAGCCAGTCCAGGCCGTCCAGGGTGATCTTGGCGTCGCCCCAGCCGATGCGTTGCCCCGGCCTCAGGCCGTACAGCAGCTTGACGCCGGGCACCCATACGGGCCGCAAGAGCCCCACGCGCTCGCCTCCCCACGGGGTTTCCAGGCCGGTCGCGAATTCGTGCACGATGATTCGCTGCGCCAAATCCATGGCATCACTGGCCGTGTACGCGAGCTTTGTTCCGTCGGGAGACCATTGTGGATTGCGGTTCCATTTGTACTTGTGGTCGATGGTGCGGGCTTGGGAGCCATCCTCGCGCACCACATGAATGCGCATGCCGCCGTCTTGCTTGGTCTCGAACGCGAGTGCGGCGCCGTCGGGCGACCATGCCGGCGTGCCATCGAAGCTGCCAACACCCACGCGGCGTATCTCGCCGGAGGCCACGTCGATGATGCATGCGCATTGATCCTCGAGTTCGCTTCCGGCCACAAAGGCCAGCCGGCCCGAAGGTTCTGCGCAAAGCAGTAGAATCGTGAGTATGGATGCGGTTGCTGGCATAAGGGATCTGACGTGGACCTTAAGGCGGCGAACCTGCGCGACGATCATGGCCCGCTCGGAAGCGTGCGGCGTTCCGGCAGGGCTGGGGTATCGTTCTAGACCTTCTCAAAGAATATATCACTTGCGTCGAAGGCCGGCATGGCGATGATGAGTGAGACGAGGTCGCCCTCGGCATAGTGACGCGCGGGCGGCTTGATCCACACGCAGTCGCCGGGTTCAACGGGCACGCATTCGTCGTCGATCACGAGATGGCCGGTTCCTTCGAGGACGTAGTAGTACTCGTGGGTTTTCTGGTGCCAGTGCGGGGTTGCATCGTGTGTCTTGAGGTAGGTGATGCTCGCCGGGACGCCGTCGTCCTTCTTGAACAGGCGCTGGCGGAATCCGCACGTACTGCGTTCGGGTTCGACTTCTTTGGCCGCGACCTTCCTGTAGTTGGTCCCCTGCATATCGAAGACGCTTGCTCCCGGGAAGGCCGAACTTACTGTCGCAGGGCTGCGTTGACCACGACCTGCACGTCTGCCGAATCCACCTTGCCGTCCCGATTCACATCGGTGTTGTACGACGCGCTCTTGGCGACCTCGAGCAGTGCATTGACCACAAGCTGAACGTCTACGGCGTCGATCCTGCCGTCGCGGTTGATGTCGGCCTTGCCAAAGGACGCGGCCATGTTGATAAAGGAGAACGCCTCCTGCAACAGGCCTGAGCCCGCGGCGGTCGTCACCACGATATCCTCGGGCAGTACAAGGCCCCCCACAATAGGGCAGGGGACATGGGCCGGCGTTAGCACCTCGATGCGAGAGTCGCTCACGGATTTGATGGAGCGCACCTCGACGCCGCCAATCTTGACGGACATTGGAGCGCTCAGGCGTCGTCCAAGGATAACCGCGGTGGTGCCGCCGGTCGCGGGGCCCGAGGCCAACGGCAAGCCGGCCAGCGGCAGATCGCCGGGCGTGACCACTTCGGGAAGATCATTGGGCAGGGCCACGTTCAGCACTTCGGGCAAGGCCATAATCGTGATGATCGGGGACTGGCGTCGCTTGCCTTCCACGCCCCACATCGTGGCCGGCGTCACGGTGAAGAACCAGCGTTCATTCGCTTTGGTCGCCTGTGGCGGTATACTGTTCTGGTTCATGAACGCCGGAATCAGGGAGTTGTTCTTGAACCAAAGAATGGTGGAATAGCCTTCAGCGTAGGTCGTGGGGTCATCGGCCTCTTGCGGGTGCGAGTAGTCGTACTCCGCGAAGAGCGCGGACTCGACGCTCACAGGACGGCTGCGCGTCGGGTCCTCAACGGGATTACTGGAGCGCAGGCGCAGATTCGAGGCTATCGGCAAGAGTTCGACCTCGCCCACCCAAAGCACCACGTCCTGATAGGCGGCGGACGCGGCCGCATTGGCAAGCACGCGCACCACGTACTGCCCGTAGTCCTCCCAGCCGGTACGCCAGTAGAAGGCGCCTGTTCCGTCGTAGTTGTCTCCAAAGGGCACAGCGCCCGCACGATCCCACTGTGCGGACAGCGCGACAAGCCCCGTGCCCTGGGGAATGTTTGCCTGGACATCGAAGGCCAGCACCTCGCCCGCGTCGCCCACGAGCGGCGGGAGCGGCGCAATGGTGAGCGCCGACAGTTCGGCCGGCAGTCGGGAAAGGTCGGAACTCAGATCGACACTGCGGACGTTCTCGAAGAGATCGGCCGGATCTTGAGGGGCGCCGAGGCCGTCGGAAAGCCCGCAAACGGCTTCTGTCACATTCACCTGGAGATACGTGATGCGAATATGGCCGCTGTAGAACAACTCAATCTGAATCGTATTGGTGGCTGCGGAAGGCCACGATTCAAAGGCGCCTCGTTCCGCGACGTTTTCGAAGGTGGCCACAAGGCGGTCGTCCAATTCGCGTGCCCAGATGTTGCCGGACGTCTTCGGGGAAAGGTCCGCGAACAGGAAGGAGATGCGCGGGACGGCGAAGTGAGCGGCCAACGAGGGGAAGTTCTCGGTCACCTCGCGTATGTCTCGGAACGCCACGTACCCGTTGGCCCCGAGATGGACGGTCGAGTACTTCTTGCCGAAAAAGGGGAACGGTGCGATTGCAGAGCCGTAAGTCACACCGCCGTCCTCGGCCATCGCTACGTCGAACCCTCGTCCTTCGGTGTCTTCGCGCGGCACCGGCAGTTCATACACGCCGCGCTTGATCGCGGCGGTGTAATAGGAATGGTCGGTGGGCAGCGGGGGCTCGTCGAGCCCGGAAAGCGGGGCGCCGGTCGGCGCGAAAAGGATCTGGCTGTAGGCTAGATCAATCGGTTGCTGGGGCAGCTCCTGGTAATACCATCCGGACCAGAAGGCTTCAGTAAGGTAATCGGGGGGATCGCCGCCGGCGACGGCTTGGGCATTGAGCAGCTCCGGGAATCCCTGCATCGGTTCGAGGAAGAGGGTATAGAAATACCGGGTCTCGGAAACGACATCGCTGTCGAGGAATCGGTCCTCGCGTCCGCGATAGACCTCTTCGCCCACGGTCGGGCTCGCGGGGAAGGTCTCGGTGTCGCGAACGAGGATCACTCGGCGAAAGTCCTCGGGCAGCGGATTGGTCCAATACAATGCGATGACGGGATCGCCGGTGGTTTGGTTAAACGTCGGGACGGCCCTGAAGCCCCCGAGTTTGCCCTCTTCGGACGGAGGGACGATCTCGACAGCGCGACATGCGGCCAGGACGTTCAGTTGCTCGTCGAACGAGTAGTCGAGATTGATGGTGGCCTGGCCGAGTTGCATGTAGAGGTCATACCATCCCGAGGCGGGCGTGAGCAGGTTCGTCTGAAGCTCGTAGAACAACTTCGCGGTTTGCTCGATGCCCATGCCCTCGACGGTCTCGCCGTTGAACTCATCGCCGTCCGTGAGCAAGTAGCAGAGCTTGCTGCCAACGCCCATGTTTGTGTGTACGCCACCGTTATCCATGAATCCCGTGTAATAATAGGGGCTTCCAAGGCGGTCGGGCAGGCCGAACTCCGGGGGATCGGCCATGTTCCGTATCGCACCGAGGGGGGTGTCTTCTCCCATGTACCATCGCAGGTCCTCGGTGTCGGTACCTTTTCCGTTGGTCAGGTCGACGTACTCGCCCCAGATGTCCGAAAAGGACTCATTGATAGCCCCCGACTGGTACGCATAGATCAGCTCGGACTCGTACGAGGTGACGCCGTGGGTAAGCTCGTGGGCGGTTACGTCGTCCGCGATCATGCCCTCTCCGAAATACATGCGGTCAAACAGGACCTCATAGGGCGTCGCGTCGAAGAGCTCCTCCCGCGGCCAGTAGAACGCATTCTCATAAGGACAGTCCGTGTAGGATTCACAGAAACGAACGGTCGCGCTGAGCACCAGTCCGTTATCGTCTATGCTGTCGCGGCCATGAACCGTGTGGTAGAAGTCGTAGGTGTCGCCCAGGAAGTCATACGCCACGTCGGCGTCCCTGATCCCGCTCGGCGGATCGCCTTCTGCGCGCACGAGCGTGCCAATGTATTCGAGGGGATCGACGATGCTGTGCGGTGTGTTCTGGCCGTCGTATATCTCGCGGAACTTGGCGTTGTGCACCAAGGGATAGTTGAAGATGACTTCGGCCGAGTGCGCGTCGACAAACACCATCTCGGCCACGGCGAAGGAGTTGACGTCCAAGACCGCCATGCGCCATGCCAGGTGGGTCTCGCCGGGCGCGCCCACCACGGACGGTTCGTAGATCAGGAGCTCGGGTTCACTGGCCTGCAGGCCGGCCTGGCTCGCCCCGTAGGTCCTCGCGGCCCACGCAGTCGCGGCTTGCTGTGCCTGCTGCGCCGGGATTGTCGGCGTCAATGCTATCGCGCCGTTCTCAAGGAGCGCGGGGTCCTGCATGAGGTCGCTGAGCACACACGCGATGCCCCCGGCATTGTCGATCTGAACTAGTATCTCCGCGCCGAAGACGCGGAGGGCGCCATATTTCTGCTGCATGCGGACGTACGCCCGGCCCCCGGCCTGCGTGACCCTTTTCTTCTCGAAGCCGAACGCGGCGCAGGGCGCTGCAAACGCACCGGCGTGGGTCGTGACAAAACTGAGGGCGAGGCCCTCCGCGCCCGCTGATTTCGGGACCGCAGCGGGTGCGGCAAACTGGCCCCCGGGGGGTGCCCCGGCGAACCGCACAAACCCCGAGTCCCATTGGAGTAAACGCGGCGGTTCGGTGGCGTTGCCCGCTTGCAGGGTTTTGAAGAGGCCATCGAGATCCGCCGGGTCCACTGCCGCAGGATCCGCCGATGCCGTCAGCATCGAACACATGCACAACACAACCACGCTGGCACCAAGATAAGCGCGCATCGACTTCTGTCTCCTAGGACGAAACCAAGACGGTCACACGATTGACCGACCTTCGGTCGAGGCTCCGGTCACACCATTCCATGTCCCCTTCCGGGCCATGTGAGAATAGACACTAGTCTCCATTCGCGCGGGTTCCTCCGCGTGAACGCAGTCTCACCTATTTTAGACTCTCAGTCTTTCTACACCACTGGGGTAAGGAAGTCAAGAAAAACCTTGGGCAGGGGCCTGTGCGGCACGAGCCGGGCTTCTCTTCTTCTTGAAGTTCCCGCGCCCCCTTACTGGGCGGCCGCTGCCGATTTGATGTATGATAAGATTTGCGGTCAAGGTTCCCAACATGAGCGAGAGGACAGGCCGGCATGAGCGCCTCAGAGGTCAAGGACATTGTGCGGCAGTGCCTTGCATTGGACACACGGCCTTATGACGAGGCGCCTGCGGCGGTGCTTCCCTTGGCCAAAGGCAAAGCGTGAGGGAAGTCGCTGTGGGCCATTGCGGCTGGGCCGCGGCCGATTCGGAAAGGGCGTCAACGCAGCAATAGGTTTATATTGGCGATGAAGGTCGTTTTTGTCTTACCGCCTTACGACTACTCCAAGTCGATCAACAACACGCGCAAGAAGGTCCAGATTGGTCTGCTGCCGCCGTTGGGTGTGGGCTGCCTGGCTTCTTCGCTCGAAGCCCATGGCCACGAGGTCGCGCTGGTGGATGCCATCGCGGAACGTTTGAGTGTGGATCAGACGGTTCAGGCCGTGGCCGCGGAGCGCCCGGACGTGGTGGGGATATCCTCGTTCACGACCTTGAGCCCGAACACGGCGTATGCCCTCGCCAAGGGGCTTCGCGCGCGGCTCGGGGCGGTGCCGCTGGTGATGGGCGGGCCGCATGTGACGTCTTTTGCACGGACCATTCTTGATGAATGTCCTGACGTGGACGTCCTGGTGCCGGGCGACGGGGAGGTCGTGTTTACGGAACTGGTCGACCGCCTTGCCGCGAACGGTCCTTACGATGACGTCCGCGGCCTGCTGTACCGGGGCGCCTCAGGCAATCCGGTGGCCACGCCGCCCGCCGAAGTCGTGCGGGACATTGATCGGTTTCCGCATCCGGCCCGCCATATCTACAAGCATCACTTGTACTGTCCGCTCCCGAGCCTGAGCCCGCGGCGGCCGGCCACCTCGATGATCACGTCGCGGGGGTGCCCGTGGGCCAAATGCCGGTTCTGCTATCAGGGGGGCGAATACGCGACGCCGTACCGCCGCCGGTCGCCGGAGAACGTGGTGGACGAGGTGGGCCGCCTCGTGAAGGACTGGGGCATTCGGAACATCGTGTTCTGGGATGACAACTTCTGCGTCATGCCCAAGTGGATCGATGCGTTTTGCGACCTACTCGACCGTCAGCGGTTGGGGGTCATTTGGTCGGTGCTGGGCCGTGCGGATACGGTGACGCCGGAAATGCTCAAGCGGATGGCGGCCTCAGGATGTTACAGCATCCAGTACGGCATCGAGTCGGGCAACCCGCAGATCCTCGAGCTGGTCAACAAGGGGCACACGCTGGATCAGTGCCGCGATGCCGTGCGCTGGGCCAAGCAGGCCGGCCTCGACACCCGGGCGTTCTTCATCCTGGGGTTCCCGACTGAAACGCCGGAGATGTCCCGAGAAACGCTTCGGTTTGCATGTGAGCTCAACATCGACTACGTCGTGTTCTTCGCCTACCATGTGCCCCCTGGCACGGCCTTGGCGGAGTTGTCGCTGCGCGAAGGCAGGTGCACGGCGTATCAGGGCATGCACGCCCCGTCCTACGTGCCGAACACCTACTCGAGTGCCGAAGAGCTGGCCGCGATGGTCACGTCCGCCTACCGCCGATACTACCTCCGGCCAGCCTACATGGCCCGGGCGTTGTGGCGTGCCGTGAGAAGACCCAGCCTGCTGAAGAACCATTTTCTGGGTTTCTACTACTGGCTCGGGTTGATGCTTGCGAGGTAGGCGGCGGAGATTGCGTGGCCCTGCGACCGGTCTACGCGTGCGGATGGGCCTCGCGGTAGACCTGTTTGAGTTGGTCGATGCTGACGTGCGTGTAGATCTGGGTGCTCGAGAGACTCTCGTGCCCCAGCAGTTCTTGCACGACGCGCAGGTCGGCGCCCCCGTTAAGCATATGGGTGGCGAAGGTGTGGCGCAGGGTATGGGGGGACACGTCGCGCCGCCCCGGGAGCACCTGCCGCACGTACTTCTCGATGATGCGTTGAACGCTTCGGACGGTCAACGGTCCTCCACGGAAATTCACAAACAGGCGGTTATGCTTGGGTTGCCCGAGTTGTGGGCGCACCGCCAGGTAATCCTCGAGCGCCCGGATCGCGTGGGTGCCCAGATGGGCGATCCGCTCTTTCTTGCGTTTGCCCAACACGGTGATCGTGGCGCGGCTCAGGTGTACGTCGGCCAAGCCAAGGCCGACAAGTTCGCCGGCCCGAACGCCGCTCGAGTACAGCACCTCGAGGATGACGCGGTCGCGAATCCCCAGCGGCACCGAGGTGTCTGGCGCTTCGATCAAGGCGGTAACCTCGGGGATGCTGAGCACGTCCGGCAGTGTTCGAGGCAGGCGGGGGGATTTCACGCTCTGGGCGGGGTTGTTCGTCATGTCGCCGATGCGGACGAAGAATTTATACGCGGCGCGCAGGGCGGCGAGCTTTCGTGCGGCTGTCCGTGCGGACCCGCCCAAGGCGCGCACGTGGGCAAGAAACGCGCGCACATCGTTGCGTTGTGCGTCCTGCAAGACCGAGATCGAGACAGCCTCCTGGGGCTCCCTGAGATCACGCTCAAAGGCTGCGGGGCCGTGTTTCACGTAGTCGCAGAACTGGGCAAGGTCGCTGAGATAGCCGCGAATCGTATGCGGCGAAAACCCCCGCTCGACCTCGAGGTATTTCGCGAATTGGTCTATTGCGGCCATGTATAGTACTTCACATGTCGTCCTCCGGCAGGTCCTCCGTGTGCGCGCAGTTGGGCACGGGACACAGCCGCTGCCGCGGCTTGTTGCGCTGTTTGACGATGGTGGTCCATGAATTGCCGCATTTTGGGCACGGGGTTTCCCGGTCCAGCCGGCCGAATACGGCGAAGTCACACTCGGGGTACTTGTCGCACCCGATGAAGCGGCTTCTCTTGGCGCGCTTGATGACCAGGTTGCCGTCGCACCCCGGCCTGAGGCACTTCAGTCCGAGTTCCATGGGCTTGGTGAACTTGCATTTGGGGTACTTCTCGCAGCCGTAGAACTCCTCGCCGGTGCGGCTCTTCCGAATCAGAAGGAATCCGCCGCACTTGGGGCATTTCTGGTCGGTCTTCTTGGGCGGTTCCTTGGCCGGCTTCTCGATTTTGTTGCCTTGTTCGTCTATGCTGAAGGTGTTCTTGCATTTGGGGTATGTCGAGCAGGACATGAACCTGCCGAAACGGCCATCGCGGATGACCATGGGCGCACCGCAACGTTCACACACTTCATTCGTGGGTTCGGCTTTGCGCCCGCCAATGCGGCGCGTGGTCTTGCACGTGGGGTAGTCTTTGCAGGCGATGAAGAGGCCATAGCGCCCCTCGCGCAACTCAAAATCCGCGCCGCACTTCGGGCATTTTGAATCATCGCCAAGGGCTTCGTGCATGATGCGGTGTTGTGCGGCGCCCAGGGTCTTCGAGAAGTCGACGTAGAACGCGCGCAAGAGGTCGTGCCATTCCTGCTTGCCCTCTTCGACATCGTCAAGATCGCCCTCGAGCCGCGCCGTGAAATTGATGTCCAGAATGTCCGGGAAATCAT
>Ga0272441_10015181_pt1 | contig 10813 bp, 10 predicted proteins | sample SSMProp6N_FD_193582 | JGI IMG/M metagenome (GOLD analysis project Ga0272441, IMG submission 193582) | Marine sediment archaeal communities from Little Sippewissett salt marsh, Falmouth, MA, United States - SSM-Prop-6N | ecosystem: Environmental > Aquatic > Marine > Wetlands > Sediment ...
GTAATTCCCAGGTGGGGGTCGGCGGCGTGGATGAAGTAGAACGGCCGGAAGGCGTGGTGCGCCGCCGTGGCCGAACGGTGCGCCGGTCGGGATGACGAGTTCGTTGGCATCGTGCCGGTCGGTCGCCTGTGGCAGGACACTGCCGCCCCGCACGCCAGCAGTGCCACCGCCACGCGCCAACGGGACGAGGACGGCTTCGCCGCCCGGGGCGGTTCCGTGGATGCCATTGCGTCGCCCTGCATCGGGCGCTCCCGGGCGCCCCCGCGGCCGCTGGTGCGCCGCTAATCGCGCCGCTTGGGCGGGTGGTCCCGCAGGAGCCTTTCGGCCGCCGCGAGGATCTCGGCCGGTTCGGCCAGGCGCCCCTTGCCGACGGCCCCGCAGGCCAGGAACCCCTCGCCCGGCCCGACGACGTGCACGCCGCGTTCGGCCAGGGTCGCCATGTTCGCCTGGGTCGGGGGCGCTTCCCACATGCGCGTATTCATGGCCGGGGCCACGAGCACCTCGCACGCCCCGCAGGCCGACAGCGCCAACGCCGAAACCAGACAGTCGGCGATGCCGACCGCCATCTTGGCGATGACGTTGGCCGTCGCCGGGGCAACGATCATCAGATTCGCCCGCTCGGTCAGGGCCAGATGCTGCGACTCGAACCGCCGGCCGGAGTCCCACAGGGACGTGCAGACCGCCCGTCCCGTGAGGGTCTGGAAGGTCAGGGGCGCGACGAAGCGCGTGGCCGATTCGGTCATGGCCACGGTGGCGCCGGCGCCGGCCTGGACGAGTTTGCTGGCCAGGTCGGCGGCCTTGTACGCGGCGATCCCGCCGGTCACGCACAGCACGACCTCGTAACCGTCCAGCGGCTGGTCGTTCGTCTCGGGCATGGCGTCTCTCGTGTCCCCTGGACGTTGCCTCAGGACCCGCCTTCGCGCCAGCGTGACGGCCACCCGCCCGCCGCCCGTCCGCGCGCCCGACGGCTTGGGGACGACGACCGTCTGTCAGTCCTTCTTCGCGTGTTCGGGCAAGCGGATAATGGTCTCCGGCGCGGGCACGTCGGAGTTGTCGTAATCGATGGCGATCTTGTCCTGAAGGATCTCCTCGATGACGACTTCCACGTCGGACATGCCGGGCTGCCGCTCCACCAGGATGCGGGCGCCTTCGACGATCTCCGACAGGCGTCTCTGGATCAGGGCGGCGAGTTTGAACCGCCCGCCGACTTTGTACACCAGTTCGTCGGACTTGAGTATCTCGATCATGCGGACCCGTTCTCCTGCGCAAGGATGGCGACGACCCGATCCGCCGCCCGGTCGAGGTCGTCGTTGACCACCGTATGAGTATACACGCCGCTGGCCTCGGCGGCGCGGATTTCTTCCCGGGCCTTGGCCAGGCGCCGATCGACGACGTCGGGGGGCTCGGTGCCGCGTCCGGCCAGGCGCCGGCGCAGTTCCGCGTCGGACGGCGCCACGATCAGCACAAACGTCGCGCCGGGCATCTTGGCGTGCACCTGCAAGCCGCCCTGGACGTCGATCTCCAGCAGCACCGTTTTTCCGGCGGCCAGCGCCTCGCGGACGGGCTTCGCGGGCGTGCCGTAGCGATAGCCGAAGACCTCGGCCCATTCCAGCAGTTGCCCGGCGGCGACCATCTTCTCGAAGGCGTCGCGGTCGACGAAGCGGTAATCGCGCCCGTCGGCCTCGCCGGCCCTGGGCCGGCGGGTGGTCGCCGAGACGCTGAAGACCGCCCCCGTACGCTGCCGCACGCGGCAGACGATCGAACTCTTGCCGGCGCCCGAGGGACCGCTGATGACGACGAGTCGGCCGGATGGATTGGCGTCTGTGGTCATGATGATGGCATCGCCGGCCCCCGCGCGGGCTACTCGACATTCTGGACCTGTTCCTTGATCCGGTCGATGGCGGTCTTCATCTCCACCGCCGCCCGGGCGATCTGCCCGTCGTTGGACTTGGCGGACATCGTGTTGGCCTCGCGGAGCATCTCCTGGGCGAGGAAGTCCAGTTTCCGACCGGCCTGATCGGCCGAGCCCATCGCCGCGCGGAACTGCTCCACGTGTCCGCCGAGGCGCGAGATTTCCTCGGAAATGTCGCACCGCTCGGCGAAGACCGCCACTTCTCGCGCCAAGTCCTGGTCGGACAGGCTCAGTTCGGCCTTGGCGGTCAGTTCCTCCACCCGCCGCGCCAGGCGCTGGTGATATTCGGCCACGACCAGCCCCGCGCGGGCGCCCACCTCCGCCAACTGCTGCTCGATGACGTCGCAGTGGCGCGTCAGGTCGGCGGCGATGACGGCGCCTTCGCGGGCGCGCATTCGCAGCAATTCGTCGACGGCCTCCTCGATGAGTTCCATCAGTGCGCCCTTGGCCTGGGCAACGAACTCGTCGGTCGGCGGCGGGTTGCAGACCCCCGGTAAGGTCAGCAGCGTCGCCAAGTCCACGGTCACCGGCACGTCGGCGTCGCCCCGAACGACTTCCAGTTGCTCGATGTACCGTTCCAGAGCGTCGATGTTGACTTCGCTGGCGGCGGCGTCGGTTTCGAACTTCACCCGCAGGAGGAAGTTGACGCTCCCCCGGGCGAGGCGCTCGCGCAGGCGCCGGTCGATTTCGATCTCCATCGCCGACCACAGGTCCGGCAGGCGGATGGTGGCCTTGAAGTACCGGCTGTTGACCGAGCGAATCTCCACCGCGTGGTGGACGCCCTCCATCGTCCGTTGCGCCTGTCCAAACCCGGTCATCGAGCGCATCGTGCGGGGTCTCCTATCTCGCCGGCGCGCTGGCTGGCGCCGTCGATGCCGGCACGGTGGCGGGCGCCGACGCCGTTGCTGGCGCCGTCTGGAGCGGGTAGGCCGCCACGCCGACTTGGCTGGGCTTCCAGCCCCGGTGGTGCCCAATGGCCTTGATCGTCATGCCGGGCGTGACGCGGACGCGGACGTCGTATTCCAGGGTCGTCTGCGAGCCGCGCGCCGGCGTGCTGCCGTCCACCGTATAGAAGATCTTGGCGCCCCGGGGCCGGCAGGCCATTCGCACCAGTTGCGGCTCGGCGATGGGCCCGGGCGGCGGGTCGAACATGGGCGTCTCGACGCGCTCAGTCGGCGGGCGGAAGTTCAGCGTCAGCACCACCGACAGCAGCAGAAACAGCGTCACCACGACGATGGTCACCCAGGTGAACACATCGCCGGTCCGCGTGCCGAAGGCGGAATGCCCCCCGCCGCCGAAGGCGCCGCCCAGGCCGACTCCCCGGCCCTTTTGCAGCAGGACCACCAGGATCAGCAGGATGCAGATAATCAAGAAAACCGTCGCCAGGAACGTATCCATACTCGACCTCAGTCTGCCGGCCGGCGCCAGGGGTCACCGTCGGCGCCCGCCGTCCGGGCAGCCCCGGCCGGGGCGTAGGTTAAGCCCCGCCCGGGCATTATTCAATCGTTAAACGTCAATCCCCGCCCGAACGATGCCGGCGAAGGCGTCGGCCTTGAGGCTCGCCCCGCCCACCAGGGCGCCGTCGATGTCCTCGCACGCCAGCAGGGCGCTGGCGTTGTCGGGCTTGACGGACCCGCCGTACTGGATTCGCAGCGTCTGGGCGGTCGCGTCGTCGTACAGGTCGGCCAGCAGTTGGCGGATCATCGCGTGGACATCCTGGGCCTGGTCGGTGGTGGCGACCTTGCCCGTGCCAATGGCCCAGACCGGCTCGTAGGCGATGGTCACCCGTTCCACGTCGCCGCCCGAGACGCCCTCCAGCCCACCGCGGACCTGGCGCGAGACCACCTCCGCCGTCTCGGACGCCTCGCGCTCCGTGAGCAACTCGCCCACGCACAGGATCGGGCTGAGACCGTCGGCGAGGACCTTGAGGACCTTCCGGTTGACGATCTCGTCGGTCTCCCCAATGACGTGGCGGCGCTCGCTGTGCCCGCAGATCACGAAGCGGCAGCCGACATCGGCGAGCATGGCCGTGGAAACCTCGCCGGTGAACGCCCCGTTATCCTCGTAGTACACGTCCTGGGCGCCCAGGGCGATGGGCGAGCCGGCGAGGGCCTCGCCCACTGCCGATAGGTATACGAACGGCGGGCAGGCGGCCAAATTCACCGCCTCGACGTCGCCGAGTCCGGCGGCCAGGGCCTTGGCCAGGGCGACCGCCTCGGCCAAGGAGGTGTTCATCTTCCAATTGCCGGCGACAAACAGTTTTCTGGACATTGATATTCCCTTAGCTTTCGCCGGCCGGGGACGCCAGACTGCGCCCCAGGGCGGCGGCGACCCGCCCGATGCGGCCCACCAGTTCGGCAAAGGCCTCCGGCAGCAGCGCCTGCGGCCCGTCGCACAACGCCTCTTCCGGGCGGTCGTGCACCTCGACGATGATCCCGTCGGCGCCGGCGGCGACCCCCGCCAACGCCAGCGCCGACACGTATGCGCGATTTCCCGCCGCGTGCGAGGGGTCCACCAGCACCGGCAGGTGGCAGTGATGCTTCAGCACCGGCACGGCTGAGACGTCCAGCGTGAACCGCACCTCCGTCTCGAACGACTTGATGCCCCGCTCGCACAGCACGACGTTGTGGTTGCCGCGCGACAGGATGTACTCGGCGCTCATGAGATACTCGCGGATGGTCGCCGCCATGCCGCGCTTCAGCAGCACCGGCTTGCCGGTGTCGCCGACCTCCTTCAGGAGGTTGTAGTTCTGCATGTTGCGGGCGCCGACCTGGAACATGTCCACGTAGCGCTCGACGAGGGCGACGTCGGCGACGGCCAGCGCCTCCGAGACGATCGGCATTCCCAGGGCGTCCCCGGCCGCCCGGAGCAGTTTCAGGCCGTCTTCCCCGAGGCCCTGGAAGTCGTAGGGGCTGGTTCGCGGCTTGAAGGCCCCGCCGCGGAGCATGGCGGCCCCACCGGCGGCGACGGCGCGGGCGATCCGATCCAGGGCCTCGGCGCTCTCGACGGCGCAGGGCCCGGCGATAATCGTCACGCCCGGCGGGCCGATCCGAACCGGCCCGACCTGTACCGACGTGTCGTCGGCGTGGAACTCGCGCGAGGCCAGTTTGAACGGCTTCATGATCGGGACGACCCGCTCCACGCCGTCCAGGGCCTCCAGGATCTGCTGGTGGGCGGGCTGCTTGTCCCCGATCGCGCCGATGATCGTGCGGAACTGCCCGCGCGACACATGCGGCGTCAGTCTCAACTGCTTGACCCGCTCGATCACGTGGCCGATCTGCGCGTCCGACGCGCCGTGTTGCATGATCACGATCATGTGGTGATGCCCTTGCCGGCCCCGACGCGCGCGCCGGTCAGACCGGCCCGGTCGCCTTGGGGAAGCTGCCCAGCACGTGCAGTTCGAGGCAGTGCCGCCGGGCCTCCTCGATCGCCCGGGTCATGTTCTCGTCGGCGATGTGCCCTTCGCAATCGACGTAGAAGTAGTATTCCCAGTTCCGCCGCTTGCTGGGGCGGGTGTCGATGTTGGTCATGTTGACCCCGTGGGCCCCCAGGACGTTGAGGACCTCCACGAGCGCCCCGGCCTTGTGGGCGGTGGTGAACATCAGGGCGGTCTTGTCGTGTCCGGTCGGCCCGGGCGTCTCGCCCGTGCCGATGACGAAGAACCGCGTCATGTTCGTGACGGTGTCCTCGATGTGCCCGAAGACGACCTTCAGGCCATACAGTTCCGCCGCCAGGCCCGACCCGATCGCCGCCAGCCCGTGCTGCTGCGTCGCCATCTCCGCCGCCTTAGCGGTCGAGGCGACCGGGATCAGGTCCACCTTGTGGAACGACCGGCCGAGCCAGTTGCGGCACTGGGCAAAGACCTCCGGCTTGGAGGCGATCATCGTGACCTCGTCGGGGGCGCAGTTCGCCAGCAGGTTGTGGTGCACCTCGACGAGGACCTCGGCGATGACGTGGACGTCGTGGGCGACAAAGGCGTCCATGGTGTCGATCACGCCCCCGCCGACGCTGTTTTCGATGGGGACCATGCCCAGCCCGATGTGGCCCTTGGCGGCCTCCTCGAAGACCGCGCGGATATCCGCCAGCGGCAGATACTCGATGGACGCGCCGAACTTCCGCATCGCCGCCAGGTGCGAGAAACTGCCCTCCGGGCCAAGGTAGCCGATCCGCAGGGGCTGTTCGAGGGCGAAGGACCCGCTCATCAGTTCGCGGTAGATTGCCCGGAGGGTCGTCTGGGGCAGCGGGCCGACGTTCAGCGCGGCGATCTTGTCCAGAACCGCCTTCTCGCGGTCCGGGGCGTACACGTGCCCGCCGGTGGCGCGCTTGACCTGCCCGACCTCGACCACGACGCGGGCGCGGGCGTTCAGCAGGTCCACGATCTGACGGTCCAGGTCGTCGATCTGACGTCGCAGGGGCTCCAGGTCCGGCTTCGTGTTGTCCGTGTCGTCTTGGCGCACGCCATGGTCCCGCCGCCGGGCCGGGCCCTCCGCGGGCCCGCACCCGAAGTAAACTCATTCTCTTAACCGCTTCCGCCCGCGGCGGTCAAGACGTTTTCCCCGCGCCCGGCAGCGGGGCGACCTGCGGGCGCCGGCGGCGGGGTCTTTTGCTCCTAAAGGCCACGGCGATTTGGGCCGAAACGAGTTCTGGCCCCCGTCGTGGAGACGTGCCAAAACGGTTAGCGCGCAGTCGGGGCGAGCGAAACCGACCCATGGGCGTATCGCTTAGATCAACCATGACGTCGACACAACCGCGCTTCGTCCGGTCGTCGTACATACTGGTCGCGGTCGCCATGGCCTGGGTGGGCGGCTTCGTCCTGCTCAAGCTGGCCTACGTCCAGCCCAATATCTCCCGGCGCGCCAAACAGGTCGAACGCGACGTCGCCAGCGAATGGCTCCGCCTGACCAATCAGTTCATCCGCGCCCGCCGCAGCCAGATGCTTCGCCACACGACCGACTGGGCCCGGGATTCCGGCCTATTGGCGTACCTACACCAACGCCGCCTCGACGTCCTGAACAGGGAGATCCCCCCGGAGTCCCTGGCCAAGAACCGCATCGCCTGTGTCTTCATCTGCGACCGAAACGGCAAGTTGCTGACCACCTGGACTCCCAGCGGGGCGCCGCACCCGGCCGCCAACGACGGACTGAGACCGGGCAGCGACCTCAGCAACTGGGAGGTCTTCCGACTGGCGTCCTATGCCGATGAGTTCTCCGGGGTCGCCAACACCCCGCTGGGTCTGGGGCTGTTCGCGCGGGCCGCGATCCGCGCCTCGTCAACGGCGGAAGTCGAGGGCTATCTGCTGAGCATCCGCCCGGTAAACAACCTCCTGCTGGGGGAGTTGTCGGCGATGGTCGGGGTGACGGTGAGTCTGCAAGGAACGCCGGAACTGCCCCCCGGGCGGACCGCGCCGCGGTTCGGGCAGATCGTCTGGCGCGGCGCCGACCGCGTCCTGAAGGGCACGCAACTGTACCGGGACTCGACCGGCACGCCCGTGGGCTACCTGGTCGTCCGGGGCCGCGCCGAACCCGCCTACCGCCAGACGCGCACGGTCGAACGCGCCATCTCCACGACGATGCTGTGGGCCATCGGCTTCGCGCTGCTGATGATTCTGCTGATCCACGTGGTCGTCTCGGGCCCCACCGCCAAACTGGTCGAGAGGGTGCACGGGCTGCGCCGGGGCCAGCCCGTCGAGGGTCTGGCCACCGGGCTGCGCGGGGAGGCGCTGGCGCTGGCGCGCCAGTTCGAGGAGGTCCTCGGGCACGTCGAGAAACTGTCCGAGACCGACTCGCTGACCGGACTGAGCAACCGCCGGTCGTTCCAGCAGTCCTTCGTCCACGAACTGCGCCGCGCCCGCCGTTACGGGCGTCCGCTGGCGCTGGCGTTGATGGATATCGACTATCTAAAGGCCGCCAACGACGTCCTGGGCCACCAGGTCGGGGATGAGATGATCCGCGTGTTCTCCCAGGTGGCGACGGACAACGTCCGCACGTCGGACCTGCTGGCGCGCCTGGGCGGGGACGAATTCGCTGTCCTCATGCCGGAGACGACCGCCGATGAGGCCGAGTTGGTCGCCGAACGCATCCGCAAGCACCTGACGACCAAGACCATCGGACGCGGCGAAATGAGAATGTCTCTCAGCGCGTCCATGGGCATCGTGGACGCCAACTGCCCCGGCGGACAGACCCCCGAAGCCCTGTTCGGGCTGGCCGACCAGGCCCTCTACGCCGCCAAGCGCGCCGGACGGAACCGCATCGTCCGCGCCGAGAAGATCGAGGACGCCCGAGACGACGAGACCGCCTATCAGGGCCAGAGCAAAGTGGACCACCTCTGCAAGCAACTGGCCGGGCTGGACGCCAAGTTCAAGCGCCTGTTCGTCGAGGCCATTGGCGGGCTGATCTCCGCACTGGAGGCCCGCGACAAACACACCGCCAACCACTCCGCCAAGGTGCGCCACTACGCCCTGCTGATCGCGCACCAGATGGACCTGCCGCAGCACAGCACCGAGCACATCGCCCGGGCCGCCATGCTGCACGATATCGGGAAGATCGGGCTGCCGGACCACGTCCTGCTGAAGGAAGGCGCCCTGACCGACTCGGAGTGGGAAGTGGTCAAGCAGCACCCCGTCATGAGCGTGCGCATCATGGAGGGGATGGAATTCCTGGACCGGGAGATCCCCGCGGTCCGCTATCACCACGAGCGGTACGACGGCACGGGGTACCCCGAGGGCCTGTCCGGTTCGTGCATCCCCCTGGCGGCGCGGATCCTGTCCGTGGCGGATGCCTTCGACGCGATGACGTCCTCGCGCGTGTACCGCGGGGGCATGCCCGTCGCCGCGGCGTTGGAGGAACTGCAGCGCGGCAGCGGCACGCAGTTCGATCCGGCCGTAATCGGCGCGTTCCTGGCCGTCGTCGCCCAGGAAAACATCACGGACGAGACCCTCGCCCAGATCGCGCCGCCGAGCGGCGCGCCGGACGATAGGCCTCTTGCGACGGCTTGACCCGCCGGCCCGATCCGGTAGAATCCCTCCCTATTGCCTCCCGGCCGCGGGATGGGCCTGCGCCAATTGAATGAAAGGTTTGTATCCATGGCAAAGACGATCAAGGTGGGCATCATCGGGGCCGGTGGGATCTCACGCCTCCACGTGGAGGGCTACCAGAAATGCCCCAACGTGAAGGTGCTCGCGACGTGCGACATCCGCCCCGAGCGCGCCGCCGCCCAGGCCGAGGCCTTCGGCATCCCCCATACCTTCGACTCGGCCGCGGCCCTGCTGAAGGTCAAAGAGATCGACGCGGTCAGCATCTGCACGCCCAACGTCGATCACAAGCCGTCGGCGATCAAGGCGCTTCGCGCCGGCAAGCACGTCCTGTGCGAAAAGCCCATGGCGATGAACGCCCGCGAGGCGCAGGCGATGATCGACGCCGCCCGCAAGGCGCGGCGGAAACTCCAGATCGGGCTGGACAAGCGCTTCAGCGCGGAGGTGGCCTACCTGAAGCGTCTGATCGACTCCGGGGCGATCGGCAAGCCGTACTACGCCCGCAGCCGGAGCATCCGCCGACGCGGGGTGCCCAGTTGGGGCGTCTTCGGGCAGAAGAAACTCCAGGGCGGCGGGCCCCTGATCGACATCGGCGTCCACAGCATCGACTTCACGTGGTTCCTGATGGGCTGCCCCAAGCCGCTGGCGGTCTCGGCCAAGACCTACGAGACGATCGGACACACGCCCGGACACGCGGGCATGTTCGGCCCGTGGGACTGGAAAACCTACGACGTGGAGGACTTTGCCGTCGCCCTGGTGCGCTTCGTCGGTGGGGCGACGATGCTGGTGGAGTCGGCGTTCTGCGTGAACCTCGACCGCGACGTGTTCGGGTGCGACGTCGTCGGCGACCGCGGGGGCGTGGGCACCGACCCGGTCCGCGTGAGCCTGGAGGTCGGCGCGCACCTCATCGACGGGACGCCGAACCACCTCCAGCGCGTCGCGACGCATCACGCCGAAGTCGCCGCCTTCATCGACGCCATTCGCCGCAACCGCCCCGTGGCGGTCCCGGCCACCGAAGCGATCTGGACGACCAAGATCATCGACGCGATCTACGAATCGTCGCGGCGGAATCGCGAGATTCGGCTGAAGTAGCCCGCCGGAGCGCGTCGAGGAAACCAAAGGGCGCCGCCGGGGGCGATCCCCGGCGCGCCGCCCGTCACGAGGAGGCCCAAGGCCGATGCGCACCTGGCGGATGCGGGCGACTCTGGCGGTCCTGATCGCGTCGGTCGGCAGCGCCGCGGGCGGGTGCGGCCAGACGATCGTCGTCCGCCAGTACCCGTCCTTCTATACCCCGGACCTGAAGACCCTCGCGGTCGTGCCGTTCGACGCCGAGGGCGCCGGCTACCCTGCCGGCGAGTTCACCGAGCGCCTCTGCCGCGGGCTGCGGATCAACGGCACGTATGACGTGCTCGTAGTCCGTCCTCGCCCGGGCGAGAGCGTCTCGGACTTGGTGACGCGCCTCCGCCGCGACCGCCGTGCCGACGTCGTTTGCCTCGGTGCCGTCCGCGGCGGGGCCGTCAGGACCAACGCGGAAATCCAGAAACAGGCCGTGTACGCCACCGACCGCAAGGGCAAGAGGTACGTCAAGGGATACAACTATCTGACGGTGTTGACGCACCGGGCGCAGGTTTCCGCCGAGGTCCGCATGCTCCGCGTCGCTGACGCCCGCACGCTGGCGACCACGTCCGGGCCGCTGACCGGCCAGTACGCCGTTCAGACCACGCCCAAGGGCATCACCCCCGTCCAGACCCTCCACAAGGCCGCCGACGCACTCGTCAACGGGCTCGTCGAACGTCTGGCGATCACGTTCAAGCCCGTTCGGATCAGCACGTCCAAGGCCATCCGCACCGCGGTCGAGCGCGACGGACAGG
>Ga0272441_10015182_pt1 | contig 10813 bp, 6 predicted proteins | sample SSMProp6N_FD_193582 | JGI IMG/M metagenome (GOLD analysis project Ga0272441, IMG submission 193582) | Marine sediment archaeal communities from Little Sippewissett salt marsh, Falmouth, MA, United States - SSM-Prop-6N | ecosystem: Environmental > Aquatic > Marine > Wetlands > Sediment ...
ATTCTTGGGACTGGAGATATTGAAGACGAAAAGAAATTAAAGAAATTGGGAGAAATTTATCAGGAAAAATTTATTCCTATAATAAAATTTGATGAGGAACTTTCCCATAAGATATATGCTTCAAGTGATTTTTTCCTTATGCCCTCTAAATTTGAACCGTGTGGTCTTGGTCAACTAATTGCTTTAAGATATGGAGCGGTGCCTGTTGTAAGAAGAACAGGCGGACTTAAAGATACAATTCAAAATTATCATGAAAAGACCGATTGTGGAAATGGAATCACCTTTGATAACTACAGCTCCTTTGAACTTTTAGAAGCCATAAAAAGAGGGATAAAAATTTTTGAAGATAAGAAGGTTTATAAAAAAATACAGAAATCTGGAATGAAATGTGATTATTCATGGCTTCCCTCTTCCAAAGAGTATCTAAGGTTGTATAATAAAATTAAGGAGGAATAAAATGAAAGCAGTGATAATGGCTGGAGGGTTTGGAACAAGATTAAGACCGCTGGTGATTAATCTACCTAAACCTATGGTCCCTGTTGCTAATAAACCAATAATGGCTCATATTTTAAAAAATTTAAAAAAACATAATTTTAATGATTTAATTGTCATTCTATATCATCAGCCAGAGATCATTAAAGAATATCTTAAAGATGGAAAAGATTTTGGTGTTAATATTGAATATATTTTACCTAATGAAGATCTGGGTACTGCTGGCGCTGTATCTCTGGCTAAAGATAAACTCGATGATACATTACTGGTCATATCTGGTGACATTTTAACAGATTTCAATCTCTCAAATATCATATCATTTCATAAAGAAAAGAAATCTCTTGCAACGATAACCCTTACCAGGGTAGAGAACCCTCTACAATTTGGGATTGTTCTAACGAATAAAGAAGGGAAAATTACCAGATTTTTCGAAAAACCTTCCTGGGGTGAGGTATTTTCAGATACCATAAATACTGGAATATATGTCCTTGAACCTGAGATTTTTGAATTTATCCCTACTTCTAAAGATTTTGATTTTTCAAAAAATCTTTTTCCCATTATTCTATCAAAAAAACTTCCCCTGTATGGTTATATAGCTGAGGGTTACTGGAGAGATGTAGGTAACTTAAAAGATTATAAAAAAGTTCATGATGATATTATAAATGGAGTAGTTGAGATAGATATTGAAGGTAAAAGAATTGGAAAAATTGGGAGTGATATCTGGATTGGTGAAAAGTCCGATATAAAAAATTTCAAAAATTTAAAAGGATCTGTTTTTGTGGGTAGCAATGTAAAAATTGGTGAAAGTAAAATTGTTAATTCCTTTATTGGAGACGGAGTAAATATCGGTGATAATGTAGAGATTAAAGGTACAGTAATATGGGAAAATAGTTCGATAGATAATAATTCACAAATATATAATTCAATAATATGTAAAAATGTAAAATTGAAAACAAATGCCTTTTTAGAGGGAGATAATGTTATTTCGGACAATTGTGAAATTGGAAAAGATGTAAAAATAAATCATGGAGTTTCCATATGGCCAAATAAAAGAGTCCAGGATAATACTATTGTTTCAAGTAGTCTTGTCTGGGGAGAAATCTGGGGAAGAATTCTTTTTGGTTCCTATGGGATTATTGGGGCTAATAATGTTGAGATAACTCCAGAATTTGCCACAAAACTTGGTTGTGCTTATGGAACATATCTTGGTAAAGGTGCAAGGGTATTTACCGGAAGAGATGCTCACGAATCCTCCAGAATGTTAAAGAGAGGCATAATAGCTGGTCTTATGGGAAGTGGCGTAGATGTATTTGATTTAAGGGCTACTCCACTACCCCTTGAAAGATTTACCATAAAGTCGCTAAGTGGAAATGGTGGAGTCTATATTATGAGGTCGCCCTATGACCCTAACTCAATTTGTATTAAATTCTTTGATAAATCTGGATTTGATCTCTTATCAAGTAGCCAGCAGGGGATAGAAAGAATTTTTTATAGAGAAGAGTTTTATAGAGCAGGTATTGATGAGATAGGCAAACTTGATATCCCTCCGAGAGTAATAGAATCCTATCGAGATTTTTATTTAAAAAATATTGATATAAAGGTCATAAAAAATTCTAATTTAAAATTTGTAATAGATTATTCCTTTGGTCCGTCTGTTTTATTCCTCCCGACTATAGTCGGAGATTTCGGGCTTGAAATTATTTCTTTAAATGCGTATATGGACGGAAAGAGATCAGTAAGGTCCTATTTAGAGTTTTTAAGGGCTTTACAAAATATATCAACCGTTGTAAAGTCCCTTGAGACAGATTTTGGAATACTCCTTGATGCGAGTGGAGGAAAGGTTTTCGTTATTGATAAAAGTGGAGAGATATTTTCAAATACAAGGTTAGTGGCTATTTTCATAAAGCTTTTGAAGTTATCTGCAGAAAATATTATTATTACAATTCCTGTAAATTCTTCTTTTGAGCTGGAAGAATTTTTAAAAGAGTCTCAAGTGGAAATAAACTGGTCTTCAACTCTACCAAGCAATTTAATAAGGGAGGCTTCAAAGACAAAATTAACAGCTGATAGTTTGGGAGGTTTTATTTTCCCGTCCTTTCTTCCCTTCTTTGATGGAATGTTTACAGTTGGAAAATTAATTGAACTTTTATCAAAGGTGGAAGTTAGTCTTACAGAATTAAAAAAAGGAACACCTGAAAGAGATCCAATTCATATGGAAGTACAGTGTCCCTGGGAACTAAAGGGAAAAATCTTAAGGAAACTTTCAGAAACATCTAAAGTAGAAGAATTAATTGAAGGGATAAAATTCAGGGAGAGTGATGGTTTTATTTTTACCCTTCCTGATAGTGATAGACCAGTTCTACATCTTTATTCTAGTTTTAGGGATGAAAGAAAAGAGAAAAGAAGATTAGAGGAAGAAAGAGAAAAATTAGAGACATGGATAAAGGCATAAGATTTGATACATTTGTATGCAGGTGTATAATAGGTAAAGATTTTAGTTTTTCGAATTTAAGAAAAGCAATGAGGGTTATGGTAAAATATATAAAGGAGAAGAAATAATGTATAAAAAACTTTTTATTCCCGGACCGGTTAATGTAACCGAAGATACCTTGGAAAAAATGGCTACTCCCCTGATTGGTCATCGAACCAAGGAAGCCTCAACTCTGCAGAGAGGCATTAGTGATAAATTAAGAAAGCTGATGTATACCCAAAATGAGATTTTGCTATCGACTTCTTCCGGCAGCGGTCTAATGGAAGGAGCTGTTCGTTCCTGTACTCAAAAAAGAGCCGCAGTATTTTCCTGTGGAAACTTTGGTAACCGCTGGTTTGCCATGGCGGAAGATAACCATGTGCCTGCAGATAAATTTGAAGTTGAATGGGGGTTACCTAACACTGCGGAATCAGTTAATCAAGTTTTAGCTGCCGGTAAATATGACCTAATTACTCTAACCCACAATGAGACTTCCAGCGGAATAATGAACCCGGTTGAAGAGATTGCCAAGGTGATGAAAAAATATCCCGAAGTGGTGTTTTGCGTTGATGCAGTAAGTTCTTTAGGTGGAGCCAAGATAGAAGTGGATAAGTTAGGGATTGATATATGTATCACTTCCAGCCAAAAATGTTTAGGTTTACCTCCCGGTCTTTCTCTATGCTCCATCTCGGAAAAAGCCTTAGCGGCAGCCAGGAAAATTAAGTTTAGAGGGACTTACTTTGATCTTTTACAGATTTATGAGTATATTCAAAAGAAAGATTATCAATACCCCTCCACTCCTTCTTTGTCTCATATGTTTGCCCTTGATTATCAATTAGATAAGATATTAAAAGAAGGATTAGATAACCGTTTTACCCGCCATACAGAAATGGCTAATGACGTAAGGGCCTGGGCTAAAGAAAAATTTGCTCTCTTTGCCCAGGAAGAATTTGCCTCCAACACGGTGACCTGTGTAAAAAATACCCGAGAGATTAGCGTGGGTAACTTAAACAAGGCTTTAGGAGAAAGAGGATATATGATTTCTAACGGGTATGGGAAATTAAAAGAGAAAACCTTTAGAATAGCTCATATGGCTGAAGCGACTCTTGATGAGATTAGAAAACTCCTTTCTCTCATTGATGAGATTTTAGGATTATAGTGAGGTATAAAGATGTTAAGAATATTAGTAACTGATGGAATGGATAAAGGATCTGTTCAGACCTTAAAAGATATGGGAGATGAGGTAACAGAGCAATTCTTTGAACCCGAAAAGTTAAAAGAGCAAGTGAAAAATTTTAATGTAATCATAGTACGTTCTGCTACCAAAATCAGAAAAGAGATCATAGATTCTGCCCTTGAGACCGGAAATTTAAAATTAATCATTCGCGGTGGGGTAGGAGTGGATAATATAGATGTAAATTATGCTGAATCAAAAGGGATAAAAGTCAGAAATACTCCTAAGGCAAGCAGTTCAGCAGTAGCGGAATTAGCCTTGGGTCATATGTTTTGTTTAGCTCGTTTTATTGGAATTGCCAATATTAGCATGAGAGAAGGTAAATGGAATAAAAAGAAATATACTGGGGTAGAACTTTCCGGTAAAACTTTAGGGATTATGGGATTGGGAAGAATCGGAAGAGAATTAGCTAAAAAAGCTAAAGCATTGGGGATGAAGATTATCTATCATGATATCTTGGGACCTGCCAAAGATTGTTCCGGATATTCATGTGTTTCTCTGGATAAACTTCTGGCTGATGCTGATTTTATTTCTTTACATGTACCGGGGAATAAAGAAGAATCTCCGGTGATTGGTAAACCAGAATTTTCCAAGATGAAAGACGGAGTATATCTTATTAATTGTGCCCGGGGTAGTGTGCTAGATGAAGTAGCTTTACTGGAGGCACTCAATTCCGGCAAGATTGCCGGAGCAGGGATTGATGTATTTCCTGAAGAACCAACTAAGAATAAGGAACTGGTCAACCATGAAAGGGTTTCGGTAACTCCCCATATCGGAGGCTCCACCAAGGAAGCCCAAAAAAGGATTGGACAGGAGATCGTCTCTATTATCAAGGAAGAAATTTAAATGAGTCATTAGTATTGAGTTATCCAGTTAGTTGGTTCGGTATTAATTCTTTGATATACTCATTCATCAACCAGCCAACCGGGTAACCAACAAATGATGTAATGTATAACAGGTAATAAGCACCTGTTTTTATAATTTCAGAAATTTAATCTTATTACTCATCACTTATTACTTATTACTGTATTTTATACAAGATACAATTCACGAGATACGAGATACGAATTTTTAACCAGGTAATCAACTAACCAAATAACCATATGCTGGATACGAATTAGGGCTTGCAGAAAAAAGGAATTCCTATACAAATAAAACAAATTAAAAGGAAGAAAAAATGCCAGTAATCAAACCATTTAAAGCTTTCAGGCCTAAACCGGAGCTAGTGAGCAAAGTAGCATCACCGCCTTATGATATTCTCAATAGCCGGGAAGCCCGTCAATTAGTAAAAGACAATCCTAATTCCTTTCTCCACGTGAATAAAGCAGAGATAGATTTGGAATCTTCCATAGACCATTATGACCGGAGAGTGTACGAAAAAGCCAGGGAAAATCTCGATAGGTTGATTGAGAAAAAAGTGTATTTACAGGATAAGCAGGAGAAGATCTATATTTATAGACAGATAATGAAAGGAAGGGTTCAAACCGGATTGGTGGTCTGTGTTTCTATAGATGACTATCTTCAAGGAAGGATTAAGAAACATGAAAATACCCGAGAAGATAAGGAAAAGGACCGCATAAATCATATTGATTTTACTGGTGCCAATACCGGTCCGGTTTTTCTTACTTATAAAGCAAAAGACGAGATAAAGCAAATTGTAAATAGATGGACTAAAGAAGAAAATCCCGTATATGATTTTATCTCAGAGGATGGGATTACTCACACCTGCTGGGTCATTGATGATGAATCAACCATTCAGCAGCTAATAGAATCCTTTGCCGGAATTGATTATCTTTATATTGCCGATGGTCACCATCGGGCAGCAGCAGCGACTAAAGTAGGGCTAAAGAGAAGAGAGCAGCTGAAAAATTATACCGGGAAGGAAGAGTTTAATTACTTTATGTCTGTCCTTTTCTCTCATGATGAACTACATATTATGGACTACAATCGGGTAGTAGCTGATTTAGCAGGAAATTCTAAAAAAGAATTTATCCGGAAAATATCTGAAAAATTTACCATAGAAGAATATAGGGGGGAAGGCCCCTGCCGACCAAAGGCAAGACATACCTTTGGTATGTATTTAGGAAACTGCTGGTATAAGCTAACTGCTAAAGCGGGGACTTTTAAGGAAGATGATGTAGTAGAGAGCCTTGATGTATCGATATTACAAAATAATCTACTCACTCCTATTTTGGGGATAGAAGACCCCCGAACAGATCAGAGAATAGAATTTGTAGGAGGAATCAGAGGTTTGGAGGAATTAGAAAAAAGAGTAAACGCGGGAATGAAAGCAGCCTTTTCCTTGTATTCCACTTCTATAGAAGAATTAATGAAAGTAGCCGATGCAGAAGAACTAATGCCTCCCAAATCGACCTGGTTTGAACCAAAACTGCGAAGCGGTATCTTTATCCATAAACTATAGACAGCATTTACTCTATAGTATATAGTATATACTATAGAGTAAAGCAAATAGCGGAAAGTGTAAGATGCAGTGATAAGTAATAAGTAATGTGTAATACATAGGGGCTCGATTCATCAAGCCATAGAAAGATTATTAGAATAACTCGAATCGGATAAATACGATACCAAACTAAAATAATAACTCGTATATCATGTTATAATAAAAAAAGCTTATAAGCAGGGATGCATTGAATATCCCACATTAAAAAGGGGAATATTTTATTATAAAAAAACAAGATATCAATATTAAAGAAGAAATAAAAGCCCAATTAAATAAAAGAACTCTATTGCTCGATGGAGCGATGGGTACCATGCTTCAATTTTATGGTCTTAAGTCGGGAGAGTGCCCTGAAGAATGGAATATATCTCATCCCCAAGTCGTGCAAAAAATTCATCAAGAATATATAAAGGCCGGAGCGGATATAATACTGACCAATACTTTTGGTGCCAGTAGAATTAAATTAAGCAGTTTTGATAGAGAAAACGATATTATACAAATAAATGAAATGGCAGTCAATATAGCTAAAGATGCAATAATTAAAGAAAGAAATTTAGGAAAAAGGATATTTGTTGCCGGTTCTGTAGGTCCTACGGGAAAGATCTTAGAACCATACGGAGATTTAAAAGCAAGTGAGGTTTATAAAAATTATAAAGAACAGGCAGTTATTTTGCAGAAAGCAGGTGCAGATTTAATCATTTTAGAAACTTTTTACGATCTTGAGGAAATAAAAACCGCACTTAGGGCAGTGAAAGAAAACTCTGATTTAATGGTGATTGCTTCGATGACATTTGATTATAATTTAAAGACTGTATATGGCGTTGACCCCGAAAGAGCAGTGATAGCTCTTGAAAGTGAAGGAGCAGATGGGGTAGGGGCTAATTGTGGAGTCGGTCCGGAAGTTTTATATGAAGTCTCGAAATTAATGAAGAAGGTAAACAAGACTTATTTAATGGTTGAGCCTAATGCGGGGATGCCTGAATTGATTAAAGGTCAGGTAGTATATCCTGCATCTCCCAAAATAATGGCTGACTATACCGAAAAATTTGTTCAATTAGGATTAAATTTAATTGGCGGCTGTTGCGGTACTACACCCTCACATATTAAGGCAATGTCCGCTAAAATAAAAAATTAAGAGGTGATGAAGTATTATGCGTAGTGATGTAGTAAAGAAAGGTGCGGCCAGAGCTCCCCATCGTTCTCTGCTTAAAGCGTTAGGAATAACCGATGAAGAAATGAATAAACCTTTTATTGGTGTTGCCCAGGCAGCCAATGAAATTATCCCCGGCCATCTCCACCTAAAAGAAATTGCTCGAGCAGTTAAGGCTGGCATAAGAATGGCAGGTGGCGTTCCCTTTGAATTTGCCACGATCGGGATATGTGACGGCATAGCCATGAATCATGCAGGGATGAAATATTCTCTCCCCAGCAGAGAGTTGATAGCAGACTCTATTGAAGTGATGGCCAAGGCCCATGCCTTTGATGCCCTGGTCCTGGTCCCCAATTGCGATAAAATAGTTCCGGGAATGATTATGGGTGCCCTAAGAGTGAATATACCCACTATCTTAGTCAGTGGCGGACCCATGTTGGCTGGATTTTACCAGGGGAAAAATATTGCCTTGAGCAATGTCTTTGAAGCAGTAGGCAAATTTCAAACCCATTCGATCACTGAGCAAGAATTAAAAGAAGTAGAAGATTGTGCCTGTCCGGGTATTGGTTCCTGTGCCGGTCTGTATACCGCTAATTCTATGAATATCTGGACGGAAGCAGTCGGCATAGCCCTCCCCGGTAACGGGACGATTCCGGCGGTTGCTGCCAATAGAATAAGGATAGCCAAACATGCCGGAATGAAAATCATGGAGCTATTAGAAAAAGAGGTTAAATTCCTAGATCTTATCACTAAAAAGGCCATAGAGAATGCGATTACCGTGGAGATGGCCCTGGGAGGTTCTTCTAATACCATGCTCCATACTCTGGCGATTGCCTCAGAAGCAGGCGTTCCTTTTACTATCGATGATTTTAACCGGATCAGGGAACGGGTTCCCCAACTGTGCAGCCTTTCTCCGGCCGGATATCACTATATCCAGGATTTAGATAGGGCCGGAGGCATTTCCGCTTTGCTTAAGGAGCTGAGCAGAAAGCAGATCATTCATACAGGAGAGATGACCGTAACCGGCAAAAACGTCGGTCAGAACATTGAAAATGCCCAAATATTGGATCATAAAGTCATCAGAACCCTAGAAGAGGCCTATAACCCCAAAGGGGGTATCATCTTCTTAAAAGGTAACCTGGCTCCGCAAGGTGCAGTGGTAAAAAGTTCGGCCGTTCACCCTGACATGTTGAAACATCAGGGACCGGCCCGGGTCTTTGATTCAGAAGAGGAGAGCACCCAAGCCATCCTAGCAGGCAAGATTAAAAAAGGAGATGTCGTCATCATCCGCTATGAAGGTCCCAAGGGTGGACCGGGCATGAGGGAGATGTTAACCCCCACTTCGGCTATCGCCGGTATGGGGCTGGATAAAGAGGTGGCTTTGATTACCGATGGCCGTTTTTCCGGTGCTACCCGGGGAGCTTCTATCGGACATGTTGCCCCAGAGGCAGCCTTGGGAGGACCGATAGCTATTGTCCAAGAAGGAGATCTGATTGAAATCGATATACCAAAGAAGAAGTTGAATATAAAATTAGACGAAGTGGAGATGAAAGAAAGATTGAAGAAATTGAAAGTGCCTGAGCCTAAAGTGAAAGCAGGCTATCTAAAATATTATACTCATTTTGTGGGGTCTGCTGATAAAGGAGCAGTAAGAAATATTTAAATTTTTGGGTATTGGCGGTTTTTTATCTATAAACTTGCCAGATCAAATATAAAAGAATTTTTGAACTCCCCTTGACATTTATGATTAATTGTTGTATTCTGTCTTTTAATAAACAAAAATTGTAAAGTATGAAGGAAAAAGTAGGCAAACCGAGATGGTTAAAGAGAGCCAATGGTTGGTGCGAATTGGTAACCTAAGTTTGCCGAAGATCTCACCTTCAAATATTTTATACTCAGGTGAAATTACCTAGTAACCTGTGACGCCTCAAAGGCGTTATCCATTGTCTACTAATTAAGGATAAAGGTAAGGAAGGTTCACCCCTTCTTTTCTTTATTAAATTAGGGTGGTACCACGAATAACTTTCGTCCCTATTTTAGTCTCTATGGACTAAGATAAAGATGGAAGTTTTTTTATTTTTCGGGAGTATGCCTAGGGTTCCGTCTAATCAATTAAGGTTAGAGTCTGGACCGAGTGGTATAAAATACTAATATCACAGTATTAGTATTACACCGTGGGTAAAAAAGACCCCAGCGGACAGGTCCCTTTTGTTTTAACTAACTAAATGGATTTATTTGCTGGGGTATTTTTATATACAAAAATAAAACTGCAGTTGGTAAATTATTGATTCATTTATTTTAAAGGATAGAAAGGAGATGAGTAATATGAAGTTAACTGGAGCGCAAATAGTAGGAGAATGCTTAAAAAAGGAAGATGTAAAAGTAATATTTGGTATCCCAGGTGGGGTAATGATGCCTCTTTATGATGTCCTTTATAGTGAAAAGTCTATAAAACACATACTTACCAGGCATGAACAAGGGGCAGCACATGCTGCTGATGGCTATGCCCGGGCTACTGGTAAAGTGGGAGTATGCATGGCTACTTCCGGACCGGGAGCTACTAATTTGGTAACCGGTCTGGCCAATGCCCACCTTGATTCTATCCCTTTGGTGGCTTTTACTGGCCAGGTTTCTACTAACTTAATTGGCACTGATGCTTTTCAAGAAGTAGATATTAGCGGTATTACTTTACCTATCACAAAAAATAATTATGTGGTGAGAGAAGTAAGAGATACTGCCAATATCGTTCAGGAAGCTTTTTATATTGCCCGTACAGGAAGACCTGGACCGGTATTAGTGGATTTACCCAAGGATATTCAATTAGCGGAAACTGAGTTTAAATACCCTGAAAAGGTTAGTTTAAATAGTTATAAACCAACTTTTAATGGGCATATTCAACAGATTAAAGCAGCAGCGGAAGAAATAAGCAAGGCAAAGAAACCAGTTATTTATGCAGGAGGAGGAGTCATTTCATCTAATGCTTCTTCGGAATTGAGAGATTTGGTTCTT
>Ga0272441_10015183_pt1 | contig 10811 bp, 6 predicted proteins | sample SSMProp6N_FD_193582 | JGI IMG/M metagenome (GOLD analysis project Ga0272441, IMG submission 193582) | Marine sediment archaeal communities from Little Sippewissett salt marsh, Falmouth, MA, United States - SSM-Prop-6N | ecosystem: Environmental > Aquatic > Marine > Wetlands > Sediment ...
TTCTTAAATTATAAACCCCATCCGCCCCCCGGTAAACAAAGATATTACAAAGAACCCCTATCAAAACCACGAGATGGGTGGCTTGCCTATGCGCAGTTTATGCAGGATCCATTCTGTTTAATATCTTTTTTTTGTTTTGATATTTAAAATTTTGAGATTTTGAATTTGTCTCGGATTTCGACATTCGTATTTCGGATTTTTATAGTGGGTAGGACGGGCTATGCCCGCCGATTAATCTGACCACTTATTATCTTTGTTCCCTTCAAGAGCTTCTGTTCAATGATTTTGTCTTTGGCCTTAAGTCTTAGGCCTTAAGCCTTTTTGAAAATTAGTTTTGTAGGATGGGTTCTTAACCCATGCTTTTTTTTCGGCTTTGTCCTAACACCTAACACCTAACACTTTTTGCTTATATCAATCATTCCATGAACAGTAAAATCAGCGCTGTAGCAACCACTGTAACGATCATCGTTATCACTCCCGCCAGCCCCAAAATATTTTTCAACCCTTCCGGTACCCACTGGAACGGCTTGTTTGCCTCCTTCAGCGAATGTATCAGTGTCAATTGCAGCCGATTGAAATGGGAATAATCTACCTTCTCCTCCTCAGGCTCCTCGTCACCTGCCTGGGCCTTTCTTTCGACCTCCGCCAACTCCTCTATCACAATTTTATCATCTTCGTCTGCTGGTTCCTTGGTCTCATCATCGTCCTCAGAATCGCTCTCGTCTGATTCCTCATCAGTTGCATCATCATCGGTGGAGTTGTCAGTTTCGCTAACCTTGGCATCATGCTCATCAGCTTTTACCTCGGAATCTGTCCCGCTTTCCTCCGCTTCCCCGACTTGCTCATCATTCTTGACTTCAGCAGCCTCCTGCTCTGTCTCCTGCATTTCCTTATTTTGCCCATCCTCTTTTACTTCAGCATCCTTTTCATCTTCTCCTGCGGACATGTCCTCTATCGTCTCGGTAGGGGCGGGCTTTTCTTCCTCACTTATCTCAACTTGCTCCGCTTTGCTGACCGGCTCCTTAATCTCTTTGGTTCCGACTGGTTCCATTGAGACTGATGACTCTGTTTGAGCGACTTTTTCTTCTACCTTTACCTGGGCAACATCTTCCACCTCTGTTGGTTGGTCATTTTCATCTGCTCTTACCGGTGCAGAGCTCTCAATATTTGTCTCTGTTTCCGCAACAGCCTGTTCTTCTTTATTTTCAACTTCTGTCTCATCCGCCGAATCCGTATCTTCGTTAACTTCCTTATTCAGGGTATCGAGTTCCTTGTCTATATCTTCCAGCACGCCGGTAATTGCTTCCCCCTTTTCCAGCCGGGATATCTCCTCGTTGCCTTTGGGCTCGGCAGTTTCTGTTACCGCTCCCTGTTCTTCTTCTACGGAGCCCAACTGCTCATCCAGATCCTCCAGGGAATCCGCTGCCTCTGCCAGCAGACTGTCAATATCATCTGCCTGTCCTTCTGCTGCCGGCTCAGAACTCATCTCCGGTTGCCCCCCGTTTTCAGAATCATTTATATCAATGGGACTTGTTTGCTCAGCCGTCTCCGCCTGGATTTTTTCACTTTGCTCACTTTCTATATTATTTTCCGCTTCTTTTACCATCCTGCTGCTTCCTGTCTATATTCTTTCTTGCTTACCGTATTATTACATATTATTCTTATCGGCTGAAAAACCATGCAGAGATATTGGCCTATTGCCTTGAATCTATCTCAGCACCTTGGGAGACGATATGAATCCACCCCGTTTTTATTGTAGTCCTATAAATACCGGTTCCGTGACCCTCTCTCCCGACCAGGCCCATCATTTAACCCATGTCCTGCGTTTACCCCCCGGTGCCATGGTTGAACTTTTTGATGGCCTTGGCTCCTTGGCCCCGGCCCGCCTTACTGCTGTTCGACCTCACGTTACCCTTCAGGTGGAACAGCTCCAAACCTCCTCTCCTCCCGCTGCCGGCCGGATAATCATCGCCGCTTCTCTCGCCAAGGCCGACCGCTTCGATTGGCTTATTGGAAAATGTACCGAACTGGGCGCCGACCATATAGTCCCCACAATCTTCCAGCGTACCATCAAGCTTTCCCGCAATCCCCGTACCCTTGAGCGTTGGAACAAATTAACCATCGCCGCCGCCCAACAGTGCCGCCGCCTTTTCCTTCCCTCTATTAATCCGCCCGCCCCCTTAGACCAGACCCTGGATACTCTGAAAGACATTTACCCCCAGGCTCAATTACTACTGGGTAGCTTAAATCTGGATACCCCTTTCCTGATCGAACAAAACTTTTCAAATGCCGACGTTATTTCCTTCGTCGGCCCCGAAGGCGGCCTGACCGACGACGAAGAATCACTCTTAAAAAACCAGGGTGCTCTCCCAGTTCGATTAACCGATACCGTTCTCCGCATCGAAACCGCCGCCGTCTCTATGACCGCTATCCTTGCTACCCAGCGCTCAGCGCTAAAATAGTTTTAAATTGATTGTTTTTATGCCTGCCGACGTCTCTTGCCCAAAAGCACCAGGTCTCTCAGCGCTTCAGTTCCCTTCGCCGCCCGCCATTTCTCTTCGAATCCCTCTTCCTGTGCAACTTGGACAATCGCCGCCAGACTCGTCAAATGAAACGGCCTCTCATCCTTCGTCCCGATCAGCACAAACACCGTACTTATCTTGGGTGCTTCCTCGGAAAACGCTATTCCCTCTTTACACCGCGCCATCAGGATATCGAAATGATGTTCCCCCCCGATAATAATATGCGGTATCGCCAGCTCATCGGTCAGTACCGTCGTACTCTCTTCTTCGCGCTCCACCAGTAGATTATATATGTGTTTACTTTTCATTTTAAGGTCCGCCGCCAGCACCTCTGCCGCCTGCTGGAAAAATTCCTCACGTCTAATCGACCCCGCAATATCCAGCACCGGACACTTTTCAATCAAATGGTCGAACCGATCTTTCAAAATATCGTCACGCTGATGAATAATCTCTTTCAATTCTGTCTCCAGCCTGTGTGTAGTTAACTCTTTTGCTGTTATCCGCTCGATCAGGTGCAGCAGCGCATATTCCTGCCTGGCCCGCCGGCGCCCGTAAAACCAGTACATCAAAAACCCCACCAACGCCAACCCGCAGCAGATCAGCGCCGCCTCCATCCCTATCTCGAACAATAGTGCCACCAACCCTATCAGCCCCACAAGTTGCACCCACGGATAAAGCGGACATCGAAACGCCGGCCGATAGTTCTGGATCCGCGACTCGCGCAATATCAGCACCGCCAGACACGTAAATATGTATGTCAAAATCAGCACACTCGACGCCGCCTTCACCAGCAGCTCCACCTCTACAAAGATCACCGCCACGATCACCAGCCCCGTCATCAGAATAGACCAGTGTGGCGTCCGAAATTTCTTATGCACTCGCCCCAGCCACCCCGGCAGCATCTCATCCCGCGCCAGCGCCAACGGATACCGCGACGCCGCCATAATCCCCGCATTCGCCGAACACAAAACCGCTAATATTCCTGCCAGTGCAAACCCGATCCTTCCCCCATTTCCCAGAAACACCATCCCCGCCTCGCACACCGGCACTTCCGAGCCTGCCAGTTTCCTCCCCAAAACCGCCACTGCCACAAACACCACCGCCGCGTATAGCGTCATCACCACCAGGAACGAAAGTATCATCCCCAGCGGAATCAATTTCCCCGGCTGTTTTATCTCCTCCGCCACACTTGCAACTTTTAAAAGCCCCCCAAATCCGATAAACACCAGCGCCGCCCCCGCCAGTATCCCATCCGACCCATACGGTGCAAAAGGCTTAAAGTTCGCCGCGTCCAGCGCCTCCCAACTCCACCCGCAGAAAAACCCCAATATTATAAGTATCCCAAACACCAGATATACCTGTAACCGTCCCGCCAACGTTACCCCCCGAAGATTGATCAAGAGAAAGAACCCGCAAAGCAGCACCGCCAGTCCTTTGATCGGCACATTAGCCAGCACATTTACGAAGATCGCCATAAACACCAGCTCATACGCCGTTTTCAATACCAGCGACAGCCACGTTATTAATCCATACACTGTTCCCGTCGCCGACCCCATCGACCTGGTTACGTAGAAGTATGTCCCACCCGCCTTCGGCATCGCCGTCGCCAGCTCCGCCTGACTAAGTAGCCCCGCCAGCGCTAATACTCCCGCTACTGCAAATGATACCAGCGCCGCCGGCCCCGCCAGCCCGTACGCCAGTCCCGGCAAAACAAATACCCCCGCCATCATCGCTCCGGTACAGATACCGAACACATGCAAGAGATTTAGATCTTTCTTTAATTCCATGCCCCGAATTATATAATGTTCTTCTCCCCATTACTACCGTATTTATCTTCTCCCTCGACCTACTCTTGGGTGGCATGCTCTTATTCTTATTCGTAGGGCCTGCCTGCGGTGAGCATCATCGAACCGCGCCCGCCGATTATTCTGCCTCCTGACTCCTCTCTCCTAATACCTAACACTTAACACCTAAAACCCATCAACCCATCCACCCATATACTCATTTATTTCTCAAGTAGTATTTCGCTTTCTCTGTTGATATTTTGATTTTGCTAAATAATATCCCAGCAGCAGCACAAATATAACAGCGATCAGCATAACCAGCCGCCAGTATAAAAGGTCAATCGTACCCCGAAAATCTTCTGATATCTGCCTGACACCAGCCTGCTCAGGCAGTGGTTTTTGCAAATCGAACAAAACCTGACGTATTTCCCGGGCGGCTTCGGCGAATCTTTCCGCGGCCGTTTGGTAGTCCTTAATACTGGTTCTTTCTTGATTTGGATCGGAGGGTTGCATTTGCCGATAGTCCGCCAGTAGTGCCCGCACTTCATCTGCCGCAGATTCTAATGCGTTGGCCGCTTTGGTAAATTGCATGGCGGCCTTTTCTGCCTGAGTAGCAGTTTGATTGGCGGACTCGCTGGCATTTTTTGCGCTTTCAGAGACTTTCTCGGCCTGAGTCAGCGTAGCGCGAATTTCCGGCTGAATTTTATCGGCGGCTGCCAGAGATTTTTCAAATTCGCTGCCCAATTCCGCTGGAAACTTCTCGAATCTCTTGCCGATATCTTGTAAGGTATTATTCAACTGCTCAATTTCTTTAATTATGGTTGCAACCGGCCCTTCGGATTCCATTTCCAGCAAAAACAATTCCAGTTGCCAGCGTGTCCGCTCGGGCAGGTACTGGATAATCAGAGAAAAGTCGTTCACCGTGTCGGAAAATTGATTAATGGCTTCCGGAGTATTTCCCACTTTGCCCAGTCCGGTCACCGGGGCCAGGGGCAGCTTCAAAATCTTTATAATATCATTTTCCAGCATCGTTTCTTTCAGGCCTGTTTGTGGTTCCGATGCTGCATACCAGGAAAAGGAGCTGGCTGTTTTTTCGATATCATCCTTGGCCGCCTCAATGGTTTCCGGAGGAAAATGTTTATAGCCCAGGTTTACAATATTATCTTCCAGCTTTTTTATCCTGGCGATAGGTTTTTGTAATATATCTCTTAAAGATTTTTCTTTCTCCGCCCTTTCCGCCAGGTATTGCCGCATTTTTACTATCGCGGACCAACTATACAAAAACGCGGACCGGGGATCTTCGATGTTGAGGAAAAATAAATAGTCATCGAAAAAACGCATCTTTGCACGCAGCGTCATTTCCCGCACGCTTCGATCTTGATTAATCGCGGCAATGTCGCTGGTGCTGGCAATCACATCGGCTAGGGCCTCATCCATCTGGATACGCAGTTCAACCTTAAGCTGCAGTGGGTCAACGGCCTTGCCCAGATTTTGGCTCTGTTTCACTTGCTTGTCATTTAAGGTTTTCTGACAACCACCTGCCAAACCTGCCAAAAAACCCAGCCCTAGACAAAATATTAGTGTCCTTTTGCCATACCTGGTTAGGTTCCCCCCCAAAAATAAATTTGCCCGGCAACCATACATCCCCCTATGGGCGGATTCTGCTAACGTAGTCATTTCTTCTGTTTCTCGCATTGTAATTTTTATAATCTTGTCCACCGTAGTTCTTCTCTGCCATAGCTTTATACGCAGGCATATCCAGTATTTCATTTTCTTTGTAGCCCGGGCCAGCCTGTGGTGAGCTTGTCGAACTGCCTGCGGTGAGCAAAGTCGAACTGCCTGCGCCATCGCTTTTTTCATCTCCATACCCCAAATTATAACTGTTTTCCTCCCCATTACTACCTTATTCCCCTATCTCCTTATCTCCTGACTCCTCTCTCCTAACACCTAACACTTAACACCTAAAACCCATACACCCATCTACCCATACACTCATATACTAATTCTTTAGGCCGCTTCATCTCCCCTCTCCGCGGCTATTTCTTCTGGACTTTTATTAGGGATTTGTTAAAATTCCATTCGCTCTATATTGGAGTTTTATGTTATAATGACAGAAGCAATTATTTTTTACTCATGGCAATCTGACCTTCCAAATAAAACTAACCGCGGATTTATTCAAAATGCCCTAGAACAAGCAGTTAAAGCAATAAAATCAGACGAATCAATCGAAGTTCAACCTGTAATAGACCGAGATACATCTGGTGTTCCAGGTTCGCCAAATATTTCAGAAACAATCTTTTCGAAAATTGATAAGGCAGCAGCTGTTGTTTGTGATGTCTCAATAATTCTTGAAAACGGAAAACGTCCAGTACCTAATCCAAATGTCTTGATAGAACTTGGCTATGCTTTGAAGTCATTGGGGTGGAAGCGAGTCCTTCTAGTAGTTAATACCGCCCACGGTCCTGTAGAATCTTTACCTTTTGACCTTAGGCAACATCGCGTAATTCCATACAATGTTCCCTCCAACGCAACACCCGAAATCAAGGAAAGCCAGCGTAAGCAACTTGCGTCCACATTAAAAGTTGCCATTGAAACAATACTTACCTCACCGGTAACTCCCCAACAGGAAGTAACTCTCTATGACAGGTGTCTTCGCTGTATTAACAATAACGATAAACACGGATGGCTTTCTCTTCTAGACGATTCTGGTCGTATACCGGATTTACTTGTAAATTGGAAACATCAATGGGAAGCGCAAGTTTATGAACAATTATCATCCAGCCCACCGTGCTATGATGCCTTATTAGAAGCATTTATTGATGCTGTTAAGATCTGTTTGTCTGGATTCACTCCTATATTTTGTGCCGTTGAACACGGTCACGTCGATTTCTGGAATTCTTCTTCTATCTTCTTGCGCGGTCTTTCCCGCCTTGAAGAAAAATTGCTAGGTGGTCCAAAGATTATAAGTAATATTGTCCATTCCTTGCTCTCTGTGGCTGGTTCGATAGGTATAGCTATTGCTGTTAAATATCATCAATTTGAACTTATAAAACGATGGTCCCATTTAAAGTTATCGCTGTACTCTAACCGGTCTGACGACCAAAATGAATGGATCGAACTTCATGAGGTTAATTGGCCCTACGTGCCATTTGATAAGAAAATAGACAAACCATTTTCCTTCTTGAAATCGTATTATGATAAATCAGAAATAATACAGAAGTTTTTTACAGACTCAGTCCAACTTGAGCAATTTCTTCTGGCAGGCAACTTATCATTGTCTCTTCTTGAGTTTGGCCATAACATTATCGATCCAAGACAAAAAAACAAATTGTCTAGCGAAAATTCCGATGAGCGTATTCTCCCTAACATTTACCCGGTCTGGGGAACCATGGAAAGACATACTTTTCTTGATCAAACAGAACGTATGTTCCCCGATCCGGATGAACTTCTTCCTTTCTGCAATCCTGCCCCACGTGCGGCAACAAAATTTCCTAAAAAAGTGTCAGAATTCTGGACACTTTGGAAAAGTTGGAAAAGAATGTGCTTAGAACGACTTGGCGATTATGGACGTCATGTAAGAAAAATGAACACACTACTTCTACCTGGTGAGCCTGTTGACAACAATGACTATTGATTCAGTCTGGTAGGGGGTGTTGTACCCACGGGGTCTCTATTTGCCTTCTCTCTCGCCCAAAGGTTGGAGGTTAAATGAAAACCATACCTCCGTTATGATCACTGTCTAACATTCCACGGCCAACTGTCCACATTTTTCTTCCTCCTTACCTCCTTACCTCCCTATCTCCTTACCTCCTAGCAACTATCTTCTAACTCCAAACCTTTTTCTATTTAAATAGTAACTCCCCGCTAGCCCCCATTAAGAACATATAAAATATACACCACTTTTAATAAAAAGTCAAACACTTTCTGTAAAAACTTACGCACTTTTATGCGCAACTTCGAAGTAAATAATCCCTCTCAGAAGAATTTTCCAAAAAAATCCAACTACAAAACAAACAACTTACGGCCATTTCTCCCATCGAATATTAACGACTTACATCAGTTTCCGCTTACCAAAAATAACGACTTACGCACCACCTTATCCCGCCGGAAAATTTTACTGTTTAAACACCTCCTCAAACCACGCATCGTGATATTTCGTGAGTTTCTCGACGATTTCCGGATGTTTTTTCGCCTGGTTATGCGTTTCGCTCTGATCTTCCGCCAGATTAGTCAGGAAAATCTTTTCCGGCGGTATCTTTTTCCCCTTGAATTCCGACCCCGGCCCATTCACCACCAGTTTCCAATCCCCTTGCCGAACACACCACTGTTTACGTAGTTGCCAATACATTATGTCATGTGGCGACAATGACTTATCCGATTCAATCAGCGCAGATATATTCAGCCCGTCAATCTTCCTGTCAGGCATTTCTACCTCACAGTAATGCGCAATCGTGGGCAGCCAGTCGATACTTATCGCCTTTTCCCCGCGTACCTCACCTTCCGGCAGCCGCCCCGGCCACGACACGATACACGGCACCCGGATCCCACCTTCCCACAACGTAAACTTATGCCCGCGATGCGGCCCGGCATTACCCCCGCTACCTTCGTAATTATTGCGTATCTCCTCCGAATGACCATGATCGCTGAGAAATATAATCAGGGTATTCTCTCGTAAACCCAGTTTGTCCAAGGTGTTAACTACCTTGCCGATTTTCTCGTCGAGCGTAGATACAAAGGCTGCATAAGACTTCCGCGGCTCTTGATAATCTTTATACATCTGCCTATATTTTTCCTGCCCCTGCTGCGGATAGTGCGGCATATTGATCGCCCAATACAGGAAAAATGGATTATTTTTATTCTTTTCGATAAATTCCTGACACTTTTCTACCATCAAATCCCCAAAAAATTCACCGTCCCGCCAAACCTCTTTTCCATTTTGCCATAAGTCATGCAAATTGGGCGGCTCCCAATAAAAAAAATGGGAATAATTATCGATGCACCCGCCCATATGCCCAAACGTAAAATCAAATCCCTGGCCGTTCGGCATCGTCTCGGGCGTATAGCCCATATGCCATTTGCCCACGTGGCCGGTAGTATAGCCGGCGGATTTTAATAGTTCCGCTATGGTCAACTGCTGGGTCGGCATGCCGGCGTGACCTTTTTGGCAGGGGGCGTTGGTATCCAGTTGAGCGCGTTGAGGGTAGCGCCCGGTCATCAGCGCCGCGCGTGACGGCGAGCAGACCGGGGCACCGACATAAAACTGGGTAAAGCGGATTCCCTTCCGGGCCAGAGAGTCCAGATTGGGGGTATGTAAATCATGGGCGCCAAAGCAATTGGCATCGATTGTACCCTGGTCGTCGGTAAATATGATTACAACATTGGGTCTTTTCTTGGAGGTAACAGCAGCGGTGAGCCATTTCGGTGTTATAAAAGTTGCGGTTGCGGCACCGAGGAATTTGAGAAATTCACGACGTTGACATTTTTGCTGGTTCATTTTGGCCTCCTGTCAAGCAAGGATTCGAAAAGTCTTAGTCAATGATTTTAGTTTTACTTGACATAAATGGAAGGGCGATTTTACCATTTATATCGCCAACTCTGATTTTTGACAGGAATCCAGCAAGGTATTTCAATCCAGTCTTTTCCCTTTACAAACGGGTTGATTGCTGATAAGATGGTTTGGTTATTCGGAAAGACAACATTCGCTCAGTCAAGACATCAGTAATTGATTGGGGCGAAGTGAATACAGAAGATCGGCAATAATTTGGAAGTACAAATCATGAGAAGGGAACATTTGTTAATCAGTATTTGGGTGATTGTTTTTTTATTTACGGGCGGCTTGGTATGGGCTGATTGTCCCTCGGCGGATATTACCGGGGACTGTTTTGTGGATATTGAGGATTTTAACCAGTGGGTCAGTCAGTGGATTACGGGGTGTGATTTACAAAACTTTGCCGAGATGGCCGAACAGTGGCTTACCGGTGATCCGTGTGTGCCGGACGAAATGGTATATATCCCGGACGGCTCTTTCCAGATGGGCGATCATCACGGGGATGGATATTCAGATGAACTGCCAGTACATGCAGTCAGCCTGGATGCCTTCTATATGAGCAGACATGAGACTACCAACCAGCAGTATTGTTGTTATCTCAACGAAGCCTATGATGCCTGTGATATAAAGGTTGAGGGTGGTATTGTGTATGGCTCCTCAGATACTTCCAATAGTTACCCCTATTGTGATACCCACAGTTACAGTAGCTATAGTCAGATTGACTTTTCCGCCGGTGATTTCAGTGTCAGGACCAAGAGCGGCCGGGACATGGCTGATGATCCGATGGTCGAGGTAAGCTGGTACGGGGCAGTGGCCTACTGCAACTGGCGGAGCAGCGAGGAGGGTAAAGAGATTTGCTACAACCTCTCCACCTGGGAATGTGATTTCAATAAGCTCGGCTATAGGCTACCTACCGAGGCCGAGTGGGAATACGCCGCCCGTGGGGGAGAGCACAAT
>Ga0272441_10015185_pt1 | contig 10811 bp, 7 predicted proteins | sample SSMProp6N_FD_193582 | JGI IMG/M metagenome (GOLD analysis project Ga0272441, IMG submission 193582) | Marine sediment archaeal communities from Little Sippewissett salt marsh, Falmouth, MA, United States - SSM-Prop-6N | ecosystem: Environmental > Aquatic > Marine > Wetlands > Sediment ...
TCCCAGAGGGGAAGAACCCCATTACGCATGTGATGGAGCTTCTCGGCATCGAGCCCGATCGCACCGAGCCGCCCGTGAGCCTGGACGCGGATTTCCGAATGATTCCGCAGTTCGAGGAGGAAGTCCTCGAGCACAGGAACGGTCATTACGTCGTGCGAGACTGGAAGGGCAACATCTGTGAGATTTCCGACGAGTATGATGTGACCTATCTCCGCCAGGCGATCGACTTCGTCACCAGGCGATGGATCAGCTGCCCGGTCGAGACGCGCGACGACTGGGAGCAGATGAAAACGAGATACGACATCGACGCGCCCGGGCGGTTCCCAGCCGATTTTGCCGCCCGGTGTGAGACGGCCCGGCAGCGCAACCACGTCCTCGGCTTTCGGTTCGCCGGCCCGTTCTGGCAGATGCGCGAATGGTGCGGTTTCGAGGGGCTGTGCATTCTCATGGCCGAGCAGCCGGAGTTCGTCGACGAGATGGCCGAGTTCTGGCAGGACTTTGTTTCACGAATGCTCGAGCGGATCCTCGCACACGTCGTGCCCGACTCGGTCGGCTTCAACGAGGACATGGCCTATAAGGCCAAGGCGATGATCTCGCCGGCGATGACCCGCCGGTTCTGCAAACCAAGCTGGGACCGTTGGACGCGCCAGCTTCGCTCGGCGGGCGTCCCGCTGATCGATATGGACAGCGACGGCTTCATCGGCGAACTCATCCCGATCTGGATCGAGTCGGGTATCAACGTCTGCGATCCGATCGAAGTGGCCGCCCATAACGACATCGTGGAGTTCCGTCACCGCTTCGGGCACCAGATGGCCTACACCGGCGGGGTGGACAAGCGAGCCATGGCCAAAGGCGGACCCACTCTGCGCGAGGAAATCAGACGCATCGAGCCGGTGGTTCGAGACGGCGGCTACATTCCCGGTTGCGACCACGGCATACCCGCTGACGTGTCCTGGCAGAACTTTGTCGATTACTGCCGCCTGTTGGCGCAGATCACCGGATGGCTCTAGCCATGGCCGCCTTCAGTCCGGCAGACGGAACAACGTTCCTGCTTTGCAGGAGGGGATGACACGCAATGGCAGCAACGCCCGCCCTGGAGGTATGCCGGGTCAGTCACACGGTGGACGGCAGGCGCATCCTTGATTCGGTGCAGTGGACGATCGAGCAGGGCGATCGATGGGCCATGCTTGGCCCCAACGGTGCCGGCAAGACGACCCTGCTGCGCCTACTGTGCGGGCACATCTGGCCCGACCCGGGCGGTCAGATTCGGCGGCGAGGCGAGCGACGGGTCGACCTGCGGCAGTTGAGACGCAGCATCGGCTGGGTCACCTCGACGCTGGCGGGGCAGATCCCGCCGCGCGAACCCGTGCTGGACACCGTGCTTTCGGGCCGATACGCCCAGGTCGGCCTGACCCCCGTTCAGTGGGAACGACCGAGTCGCGACGACCGGTCACGCGCGCGGGAGTGTCTTCAACAGTTGGGCTGCGAAGACCTGATCACCCGGCCCTTCGGCACACTATCGCAGGGTGAGCAGCAGAAGGTCCTGATCGCCCGCGCCCGCATGGCCGAGCCGTGGGCAATCCTGCTGGACGAGCCCTGCGCCGGCACCGACCCAGGCGCCAGGGAGCAGTTTCTCTCGTGGCTTCAATCGCTGGCCGAGGACGCCGACGGCCTGACGCTCATCCACGTCACCCATCACGTCGAGGAGATCATGCCTGCCTTCGACAACACGCTCGCCCTCAGCCGGGGGCGCGTGGTGCGGGCAGGACCAACGTCCGACGTGCTGACCCCGTCCGTGCTCCAAGAGCTCTACGGCGTCCGGTTCGACATCGTCCGCCGCAACCGGCGGTACTGGCCGATTCGCCCATAGGCCGATCGCATGACAACCGGTCTACGGCCCATACAACGCCGGTCGCCTATCTTCTCTTCTTTGTCTTTGCTGTAAGCAAATGCGCAACCGTGACCTTGGCCAGCGCTTTCTCAGCGGCAGCGGCCGCGTCGCGGAAGACGGCCGTCAGGCCCTGACGCAACCCCCTCGGGACCCGCAGGCCGGAAACCGTACCGCCAAGATCGCTCACGCCGCCGACGGCGTTGATCACCTCGAGGACCGTCACCTTACGAGGGTCGCGCGCCATGTAGAAGCCGCCCCTCGGTCCGCGCTTGGAGCGTAGAACCTTTCGGGCTGCCAGAAGGCTGAGGATCCTGGCAAGATAGGCCACCGGCAGGTCGAACGTCTCGGCCAGTTGGCTGGCCTGGACGCCCTGCTGACCCTTGGGTTGCTGGCGTGCGATCTCGGTAACCGCCAAAAGAGCATACGTCGGCGACTTCGGTTGCAGCATCTCGTTCCTCCACTCGCAAACAGGAAAAGGTCGCCGCGCCCGGGCACTCACCGGCGCTCGGCGCTGACCGAAGCCAATCGTAGCGACAAGCCAGTTCGCAAACAAGTGCGAACCGATAACCGAGGTTTTTTTCGCCGTCGACCACTGCGTTGCCGATGTCGCGGCCAGTACCTTGGCGACTACTGGCCCGAGCCCAATTGAACGAGTAGAATTATATTGGCAGATAAGACCCAGCGATGTCTGCGCAGTGAGGTGGACGTCGCCCGGGGGCGTAGCTCAGTCGGTAGAGCAGCGGCCTTTTAAGCCGTGGGTCACAGGTTCGAGCCCTGTCGCCCCCAATTGCCTTTCCGCCAGCGGTCCGTACATGCCCGCCGACGATAAACGCTTCTCCCAAAAGTACTTACGGCTTTCTTCTCATCTGCCTGTCGGCCCGGCTGTGAGCCCTGCATTCAGGGCAGCACATGTCCCCTGAGCCCTGGCCTGCGCAGGTGCCGGCGCAAGTGGTGGTGCAAGGCAATCCAAGATCACCGTGCCAGTTGCAGCTAGCTCGGGGGATTCGAGTGTGTTTTCTCGGACGTTGCCCGTGAATCGCCAACCCGGCAAGCAAAGCGAGGTCCTTGGTCGGCTCTTCCGGGAGCGCGTGGGGGCGCGATGACATCGCGACTCGTGTGATCCGCCACGTTGATCCGGCTCCCGTCACGCAAGACAAGGTTCATCTCGTGGCTATAGCCATGCTCGCCGCTGAGGCTTTCCGAAATCAGTTGTATTGCGTGAATGTCTTCCAGCTTCGTGGGGTTGCGGATTCTCGTCATGTCGAAGACCACATCGGGCGACTTTCGTCCGTCCCGGAAGTAGCCGTTGCGCTTGTCGAAAACGCTTGGCACGCTCAGGATGCGGCAGATGACCGCGCCGGCCGCCATTGCAAGGCCGACTGTGCAGATACCTGCCACCAATCCGTCGCCGAGTAACTTTTGTGGCGGCGGGTGGGCTGCCGCCCCAGCCGCACACCCAAGCTTCAGTTCGCTGGAGGCACGGAACTCCATTCGTTGGTCGTGAGTTAGTTTTCGTGTACGGGTGCGGAAGTGATAGCCGCCCGACTTCGCACATGTCCATTCGATCTGCCCTGTGCATGGGTTACCAAACCGCGATGCAGCGGATGTTGCGCTCACAATCCGGCACTTGTTCTGGCCGCTCCAGCAAGTTCCACGTTGCCCCCTGCCCATGTTCGCCATGTAGACCAACCAGACCATCGTGGCCACCGCACACGCCAGGGGGCGCATCCAATCCTGCCCAGAAGGGTGGAGCAAGGGCCTTGCTCCAAGCTGTTCGGCGGTAGACGTTCTGACAAGAAAGATAACGATGCGTGCCCAATCGCTGGCAAGAGGTCGGCAAAGGTCACGTGGAGTTGAGTCAGACGCTGGCCAGAGAGGTTGCCCGATCAGTTGGCCCGCCACCAGCGATGGGCTGGATGCGCTCGCCATTGCCGTAAGCCAACATGACGCCTCGGTTCCCAAGTGCTTGTGTGAGGCGGTTTTATCGGCCAATCGGTGATTTGGCGCGTCCCAACGTGTTGCATTGCGTAGACACGGGCACCTCTTTGTGCCTCGACAGACCCGCGGTCGCTCGTCGTTCTGTGCGATTTTAACTATCATATTTACAGGCGGTTACAGACGCACAGGCCCGTCGGGCGCCGAAATCCGGCGTACGGCAAACCACCCGGTACGGGCTTTGCGGCCTATGCCATCATGATCGATCAGGCGAACGACGTGGCCTTCCTGCGCTTCGGCGAACGGAATCGGATCGGCAACTACAACAGTATCCTGATGGTAACCATACCCGAGCCGGCAGGCTTGTTGCTGGTGGCAGCGGGAGCAGGACTGTTGGCCCGGCGCCGCAGAGAGAACTGAGCGCGCGTGGCTGTGGAGACACGTGAATCGCAAGCGGGGGCATGCATGCGGCATGTCCTCGCTTCTGTGTCCGGCGAGGCGGCCGGGAGAGGTGAGCGTTTATGACCAGAACCGTTGTGCTGTGGACCATCGCAGGTGTGTCATGGGTTGGCGCGACCGCGCAGGCGTGGGAGGCCGTACCGGCCGGCCGACTCAACGAAGTGATGATCGACAACTTCGAGGACGGGATCATCCACGAGCAGCAGACCAACCCCAAACCCGACGGCTTCGGTTGGCAGCAGACCACCTATGCGGGCGAGTACGACTGGCAGGTCGACGACACGTTCGGCGCCGACGGCACGACCACGAGTATGAAGATCACGGTCCAGAGCACCGTGCCCTACTTCTATTACCTGCACGGCGGGCGCGACAAATACATCCTTCAGGGCTACGACAAGCCGGTCAACCGAATGGAGTACTGGATTCACCTGCCGCAGGACTGGAAGCGATCGTGCCACCTGTTGGATTCGGGCGATTACTGCTTCTACAACTTCCACGTCGGCACGTACGAGCGCGATCCCAGCATCCTGCTCGGCAGCAGCAGCTCGACCGAGACGCACGGATGGCACTTTTACTATCACCTGATCTACGACATGTACGACACGTCTTGGGTGCGCGTCGTCCTGGGCAAGTGGCCGCAACATCGGCGCAGCGGTCACATCAATCCGGGGTTCAATCCGTGTCGTCCCCAGGGTGACATGTTCGACCACTGGACGCGTGTGTACTTCACCGGCACCCAGTACACCGAGCCGGCGGGGGTCGACTACCCGCACGATATCTGGTTCGACCAGTGGAGTTTCTACTACCAGCGAGACTACGTAACGATCAACCCGGAGTACGGCCAGGGCGAGGGCCTGCCCGGCGACAGCGTGGTCTATCCGATTACCGTAACCAACACGCACCCCACGGAGGCGCGCGAGTTTGGCTTCTTCAAGAGCAGCGAGCTGTTTCGGGCGGCCGACTACTGGAGCTTTGACGTTCATCTCTATTGGGACGCCGACGGCGACGGCGTGCACGACCCGGCCGAGATGTCCGAGCCGAACAGCACGGGCATGCTCCAGCCGCTGGAAAAGTGGCGCGGGCATCTGGTCGTGAACATCCCCGCTAGCGGCGCCGGCTCGGAGATCGGAGCCTACGTCGAGACCACGGTCAACGCCTGGCAGAAGACGCCCGCGTATACCGACCTCGACCCGCACATCAGTGTCGAGCGGATCAAGGTCGGCGGGGTGCCGACCGACCTGTCACCGGAAGACGGCGGCATCTTGCGGGGCACGCCGATGGTCGGCGCGCGCTTCATCACGACGACGGTAGACTCGCTTGCCATCGACGCCGTCGCGCCGGCAGCCGTCGACGATCTGTCCGTGCTGGCCGTCGGCGAGCATGACGCCCGGCTGCGCTGGACAGCCACCGGCGACGACGAACTCGACGGCGCATGTTACTGCTACGAAGCCCGCTACAACACGTTGGCGATCACCGAAGCCAACTGGCAGGACGCCATCGAGCTGACCGGCGAGCCGGACGGCTGGACGGCCGGGACCGTGCAGACCTGGTGGCTGCCACCGGAGTTCGACCCGAACACGTCGTACTACGTGGCCCTGAGAGTCAGTGACGAGCGGTGCAATAGCTCGGCCATGTCCAACGTCGTGCAGTTTACGACGGCCGGACCTCACCCCGGCAACGTGGCCCCGACGGCGGCGGCCGGTGCGGACGTCCCAACCGGGACGACGCCGCTTACGGTTCAATTTTCATCGGCCGGCAGCGGCGACACAGACGGCACCATCGTGCTCTACGTGTGGGACTTCGGCGACGGCTTCGTCAGCAACGAACCCAGCCCGGTGCATACGTACCGTCTGGTTGGCTCGCACGTGGCCAGGCTGACCGTGTTCGACAACGCCGGCGCATCCGACGACGACCAGATCACGATCACCACGACGCGGGGGCTTGCCGGCCAGGTGATGCTGCGCAACGGCTGGGTCGGCTACGCCGGGGGATGGGCCAATCGCATTCGCCAGAACAGCGCCGACAGTGTATTCTTCGGCCCGTATTACGGCAGCTACAACGCGATGGTCGGCAGTTACGCGGGCGTGAATCGCGGGCTGTTTCAGTTTCCCAACATGGCGTCGAGTCTGGCGATCCCGCCGGGCAGCAGAGTGAGCGACGCGCGAATCGTTCTGTACCAGGGCACCAATACGCTCGGCGCTCCGCTCGACCTGGAGCTGTACGAATTGACCCAACCCTATGTGCCACAGCAGGCCACGTGGAACAGTGCGTCATCCGGCGTGCCGTGGCAGACACCCGGAGCCATACCTGCGGGCGCGTCGCCCTACGGGGTGGTGTCGGCCGATCGGCACGCGCTCACCCATCGGTCATGGGATGTGACCGACTGGGTCCGCAACGGACAGGACATCGGCGTGGCCCTTCGCATTCCGCAGGAGACCACCAGTGGCTACATCTACCTGAGCATCCACGACGAGCCGGACGAACCCGCCAAGCGACCCACGCTGCTGGCGACCTACAGCGTGCCCGGCGATCTCGACACCGACGCCGACGTGGACCTGGTCGACCTCAATGCACTGGTAACCGCGATGAATGGTCCGGTCCTGAGTGCCGGCGACCCGACGGCCGACCTGGACGACGACGGCGACTGCGACCTGCGCGACGCGGCCATCCTGATGGGCAACTTCACCGGAGCACCGTAGCCGCACGGCTCAGACACGCCGTTGAGGTACTGCGGACACGGACATGCCAACCCCACCGAAACTAACCGTCCACACCGACGCCAAAGCTTGCGACACGATCTGGAAGTGGACGTGATTCACCAAGCCTCAATGGCAAAGTCAATTCCGGAAGCAGCGCGAAGGCACGCGCCGGCCCCTGGCGTCGCTGCTGAAAAAGCTGGACGTCCGGTCGGTCCTCGATTGCTCCTGTGGTCTCGGGGGCAAGACCATCCTCCTGGCCGAGATGGGGTACCACGTCGAGGGGTCCGACGGCAGCGCCTTTGCCGTCAAACGTGCCGCCGAGCTTGCAGCCGAACAGGGCCATAGTATTCGGTTCTTGCGCGCGCGGTGGGCAACACTCGGCAAGACCGCCGGCCGCAAGTACGACTGTATCCACAATGATTCGTTTGCATGGATCACAACGCGGCGTTCCCTTAAGACGGCCGCTAGAGGCATCGGTTCGGCACTTAAGCGTGGGGGCAAGTTCGTCTTTACGGGTGTCGATCAATGGTCACAAGATTCCGACAGAAGCCGGTTGATCGAAGAGCAATTCGAGCAGGAAGGGCCCTTTGAAGTCCTTCCTTTATACGAGTGCGACGGCGTCAGGCTGACCGTGATCATCGCTCGCGAGAAAACGCCCGATGGCGTGCTGGGCAGCCGCGTCCATATCATCGACGACCACGGCTCGGTCCGCGTGGAGGTCGCTCGCGTGCTCGACGCCTACAAGTGGACCTGGACAGACTACAATGACGTCTTGCGGTCATCCGGTTTCAGCGAGCTGTACAGTCTCAGGGAAAAAGGCGTCGGCCCCGAGCCCTACATCCTCAATGTGGCCGTGAAGTAGCCACACCCAGGGAACCGCTCGACCCCGCCGCAAGGCGTGTGGCGATCTAATTGGTCTGCTATTCTGCCTTGTCAAGCTCGAACTGGACGCCGACGCGGTAGCCGCCGGCTGAGGGAACCGAGTGAACGACGCGAGCGGACACCCAGGGGAAATCGTCGCCCCGGTCGGCCTCCCGCAGAAGGATCCTCGCACCGATCGGCAGGACACCGCGACAGACCAGGCCCACCCCGCCCTCGCTGACGTCGTAGGCGGCTGCGACCATCTGCTGTTCGCTGCCGCCTTCCGAGTTCACGATCACTTCGACGGTAGTCGGCCACGGGTATCGCAAGGATCGGCGTCTTCCCAGGTACGCGTCGGCCACACTCGCCGAGGCCGCAGCCGCGACCCACGCGGCGACCACGCCACCGGGATTCTGTGCCACCATTCGCTCTTCGCTCATCGCCGACCTCCCAGCCGAGCAAGTCGGGGCCACAGTCGTGCCCCACGTGGTTGCCGGCAGTTGTCGACCCAGCCCGGGCAACTTTCCTCTAATCAATATCGGTAAGCGTGCCCAGAAGCTTCAACTCGTTCGCACAGCGCCCAGGAATGGCGGGCTACTCCCCGCGCCACGGCCGGCCGACGCGACACGTCGCCCCCCCAAGCAGCGGGCGGAACAGTTCACGAAGCGCCAACGCCCATGTCGGCGTATACCTTTCCCAAAGAGTGAGTTACATCATCCGATTGGGCGCAGCCACGTGCCTATACCAGCCGGCTACATCAGCGCCTCTGGCGGGCGGGCGATGGTCGGTGTGCCAGCAGCGTCGTGGTGTGGGCGTCGAGCCAAACGCCCGCCCCCCCGGGATCGGCTGGCTGCCCGGTGACCAAATCTCGCCACTGTACCGGCTCGGCATCGACGCGGATCGACCCGCGCGAGCCCGAAAAGTTGGCCACCAGCAGGTACTGCCGGTTGTCTCGACCCCGAACAAGTACAGCACGGCTGACGCCATCCCGTCCGTCGTCGTGACGGCAGTCCAGGCGCTGGGCGGCGTTCGACGCGTGCAGCCGACGTGTCTGGCCCGCGTCCGTCGAGGAAAGGATCACGCACGCGTTGTCCAGTATGACCGCAGGCCCCCAGACGTCCCACATCCCCTGTCGGAACTGCCAGCATAACGTGTCGGTGAACAGGCTGCCGAAGGCCCCGCCGATCCGGTGCCCGCGCTGAAGCAGCCGCCAACCGTCGGCCCCGTACACTCCGATCAGACCGATCTGGTCGTCCACGTTCACCCACGACGACCGAAAGTCGATCAGCTTCCTCCCGGGACCCGTATGAGAGGCGATCCTCCTGTCGCCCGAACCCGAGGCGTAGCGACGCACGTGCTGGTTGAACAGGTCGTTGGGCACCTCCAACTTCACACCCAGCACGCTGGTCAGGTACACGCGGCGCGGCGATGAGACGGCCCACTCCATCCGCACCATGGTGTGAGCGTCGGGCAGGGCGGCTGCGACGATGTAGTGCCGCGCGCACTCGTCGCTCTGCCATCCCTCCTGGATATAGGCGTCGATCCCTTCGGTGATCTCACCCATGGTGACAAAGCCACCGTCGAAGGAGTGCAGCAGGCAGGCCCGCACCTTCCGATCACCGCCGGCGCCCTGGGTGAGGATCTCGCCGCTTAAGTTGTCTTCCCACTCGGCGAGGTGGCCGCTGCGCGGCGGCAGGCATAACCCCTGCACGCGGTGGTGCGCTGCGCGCCAGCTCCAACTGGCCAGTCGCGTGGCCGATCGATGGAACACCGCGCCATGCTGCGGCTCTTCCCATCCACCCGCGACGCAGGCTTCGAAATCGGTCTCCGCCTCGCGTACCGGCGCTTGAAGGTCTCTCAGCCAGCACACCGTCATCGACAACGCGGCAGCCTTGTCCGACTCGAGACGCGTGTAGTAGTAGGGGCTGGCTTCGGCCAGGTGCGCCAAGCGCGACGAAAGGAACCCTCCATCCGAGTTGCCCGATTGCTCCTGACGGATCAGGTCGACGGCGCCGGCCAGCAGCCCCAACGCCTGGGAGTCCTGCCAGTGCTCAGCCGCCAACACCAGCGCCGGCAGAAGGTAGTCCTGGCAATAGCAGTAACGTTGCCGCGTGTCGCCCCCGATGCGCGCAAGCCGACCATCGGCAAACACAAACCGCCTTACGGTGCGCCAAAGATCCTTCTGGTGATGGTACAACGACTCGGGCGGCGCCTGTCCGATGCTCTTCATATCGAAGTGCAGCATGGCCGCGTTCGACAGGCAGATGACCATGTATCCCACGTTGAGGTACCCGTGATGGTCCAGCGCGTAATGATCAAAGAAGTTCGCCCCGACGTGCCAGTCCCTCACCGGTCGACCGGCCACGATGCGCCGGTCGTCCGCGTCGGCGGGCACCGACACGGCGTTCATCAGGAACTCATGCGCCCGCTGCCGCCACGCGCCGGCCTCGGCATGGTCGGGGTACATCATGGCTGTTCGCCACAGCAGTGCACCGTTCCACAAGTTCGACTCGGGCACGTTCGTGTGGTTGCCGTCCCAAAGGTGTGCGCACACCCCCGTATGTCCGTGCTTCGTGTAGCGGTTGTGGATCCAGTCCGCCTCGCTGGTCAGCACCCGCCGCAGGGCGTCGCGATCGTCGTCCGACATACGCGGTTCAAGCAGGTACACCGCGTGCATCATCCGCTCGATGCCCAATGCGCTGATCCACGTATGCCCCCACTTCCGGCCGTCGGCACATTGGTAATCACCCGACTTGTGACTGGCCAATGAGAAGCGAAGCGCCCGCAGGGCGCGCTCCAATGCGAGTGGCTGGGTGCATCCCTTCAAATGCTCGGCCGCTTCGGGCAGCATCGCCAGCACGGCCATGGCCGCCAGGTACTTCTGGTTGGTCTGCACGCCCCAATTGTCGTAGCCCGTGCCGAACCCGCCCAGGTCGTCCCGGTCGGGCGCGTCCCACCAGTAGCGC
>Ga0272441_10015186_pt1 | contig 10811 bp, 8 predicted proteins | sample SSMProp6N_FD_193582 | JGI IMG/M metagenome (GOLD analysis project Ga0272441, IMG submission 193582) | Marine sediment archaeal communities from Little Sippewissett salt marsh, Falmouth, MA, United States - SSM-Prop-6N | ecosystem: Environmental > Aquatic > Marine > Wetlands > Sediment ...
AATCTGGGAATAGCAGAGATAGCTGGAATACTGCATAGCAAAACAAATCTAAGAATAGATATGTTCTCGGGTTCACCTCCAAAAGAATATAAAAATGAAGAATGGGATAAATACAAATTTCAGCTTCAGGACGATTTCAAATCGAATAAGATATCCCTAATAACGTGCACGCATGCATTTGGTATGGGGATCGATAAACCGGATATCAGGTTTACAATCCACTCACTTCTACCAAGATCTATTGAGGACTTTTATCAGCAGGCAGGAAGAGCTGGAAGGGATGGAAAACCAGCAGTTTGTGTGATTATATTTGTAGACCAGTATCCTGAACTTTCTGAGAAGATCATCGATACAGAACATTATTCACAATCAAAAATTGAACAGGAGATGAGAAAATACGATAGTGAAAGATCAGATCTCATTCGGAATTTATGGTTCTGGCAGCAGAATTTCCCAGGTACAGATTTTGAAAAGGATTTTCTGGTTCGTTTGTTGTATAAGGATATTATAGTAAATATCAAGAATAACTCTAATCCACAAACGATTGATATCCCATATTTAGAAACTGATTATTACAAAGTTTTTGATGAACATTATAAACAACATACTTCATTTAAAATTGAAAATGCAATTGAAAAATCATTATACCGGTTATATATCATAGGAGCAATCAGGGATTATCAAAAAAATTACACGGATAAAAAATTTGTTGTTGATGCAACTGATGTTCAACCGGATCATATCTACGAAAAACTTGAAAAATACTTATTAAACCACGTATCAAAGAGCGAAATGCTGAGATTTGTTCCAAAAGAACGTAAAGAAACTTATTTTGATGCAGCAATGGACTGTGGTTATGCCTTCATAGACTTTTTTTATGAATATGTTGAAAAACGCAGAAGAAGGTCAATTGGCCATATGTTAAGAGCAGTCCAAACAGGGAAAGATAACCCCGGACAATTTAGGGATGAAATTCTAGGATACCTCGAAGAGTCAGAGTTTAGTGATCCGGTTAAAAAATTGGCGAAGAATGACAACCTTGATAATTTCATTCCATTAATCATTGATATAAGAGAAAGGGATTATTCAAGAATCATGTATATCAAGCTCCTTGGTGCATGTAGAAAAGAGTTGGAAGAGTTCCCAAACAATCCCGGATTGCTGATCCTCTCCGGATTAAGTAGTGTCCTATTGGATGAAAATAAAAAGAAATCAGAAGATCTTGAAATTAATAGATGGTTAGATATAAAAAATGGATTTACTATCTTGAAGAGAAATATCACCGATGATGAATATCAGGCTGTTAAAAACGAATTGTTGAATACAATAAAAATTGTTAAACCAGATATATTTCAGGAAATTAATCAAGTAATTTAATTTATCAACAGGCATTGCCATTGTATTTTCAATACCCTTCATTGTATTTTATTGCCTAGATATATCCATAAAAGCCAATATGGGGGAATTCACTTCCTAAAAACAATATCTATCGCCATGATTATGACATATTTAGGCTAAAATAGGAAAGAATAGAACCGGCGTTTTTCACGCCAGCTCAGGAACCCCATCCGCCCAGGTCTCGATCGCGGTCACTATGGTGTCGCTCTCGTAACTTGAGATGGTCACCTGCTCCCTCGTGAACTTCACATAGTAGAGCTCACCATTTGCATCATGGCACTTGATCGTACACGAGTACGAATCCTTGGTCCCGCCGTCACGCCTGATACAGTCGCCGCCCATCGCGGTTGCAAGTGCGGTATCTGCGAGGATCGCGGTAACTGAACCGTTATAGGCGGCGACACCCTCTGCCTTCGCAGACAGGTTTCCGACCTCATCGGCCTGTGCGTTCTCGAAGAGGAACTTCGCGGTGTAGCCCTCGGTTCCCTTCTCTACCCCGTCATGGGAGACACTTCCGGACACATATGGAGTGCAGCCCCAGGGGTTGTTCGTCAGTACGTCCTGCACGATCGAATCGAACGTGGCGATATCGGCAATGGGCGCAGCAAGCTCGCGGGTGGCGGTCTTGACAACGCTCTTCTCAACAAAGTCTGCCATACTTTTTCACCTCTGTGGATCTCGTTCAAACCCATGGGGAAAATCCCGCCTAAACGGGATTTTTCTGTCGACGCGTAGTTATTACCATTGCTCATATATATTACTACAATACTTAGCGTTAAATAAGAAAAGATTCAAACGCCTTTTTGTGAATCAAATGCAGGGCGAGGAAGAAAAAACCACAAGGGAGATCCTCTTCGAGGTCCGGCGGGACGTGAAATGGATCTGCCTTACCCTGCAGGAGATCAAGGAGTGCCAGGACGATCACGAGAACCGGCTGAGGGGCCTGGAGAGTTTCAAGTCGGAGGAGATGGGGAACAGGACGAAGGGCCAGCAGCTCACCCTTGGGATGGGTGCCGGGGCAGGAGGACTGGTGGCGATGCTGATGAGGTTGTTTGGGGGAGGATAGCCACGATATATTTTTCTTAGTATACCGTAATCCACCACAATCACATTGTCAAATAATCCATTAAAGTATTATATTCAGAATAAATGAAAAACAGGGTAAAAATCAATAATACTGCCGGATATAGTCATATGCTTTATCGAAAAGGTCCTGATCATTTTGAAGTTGGTATTTCCGTAATTCTCCCCGAAGAGCCTTTTTAATCTCCCTTTCACCCGGATTGCTCTGCTGCCAGCCGTCAAATCTGACAACTCTTACAACAGAATCGATGTCATTTACTATTCTTTCAATAATAACAGGTGTTTTATCCGTTTTCGCATTTTCAAAAAGTTCTGTCAATGCTGCTTTGGCTTTCTTCTGTTCATCTTCAGGTTCGACTTCCTTTTCGGCTTTAACAACATCCTTTGCAATCTGAATTAACGCCTTTAAAAATTCAAGGCTGTCAATAAATCCATGTTCGTACCTCTCCTTAATTTCCTCAAGTTTTTCTCCGAGAGCGATAAAAACAGGATTGGAGGCATGTTTTCTGAGTCTCTTTATAATTCTTATTTCAAGTCTCTTTATCTTCTTTTCATCCTTTGTCTTCAGAAGATCGGTGATCGTATCTTCATCAATTATAATCTCATCAAAATCGTCACTTATGCCTGTTACATGAACATTTTCATTTATGAGTTCTATCGTCTTGGCACCGAGCTTCTGCCAGAGAAGTGCTCCGGCCATACTGACAGGTTTAACAGATTCATATACCTGAGTCAGCCACTTGTAATCTTCTTTATATTGATTGAGGAATGTATCCGGGGATACTGCCTCCCATAGTTTTGATAGATTCTGGTAATCAGCTGCAAAAGCATCTTTTTTCTCGTTGTCAGGAAGGCATTCCTGTGCGGCTATCAGCCCCTCCCAACCGCTTATATTCCTGTCAACCTCTTTGAAATATCCAAGACACTTCTCTATTGCTCCCGGAACTGATGCTTTTAAGCTTTCAATATTAGTTACAATATTTTTCATTAGTTTTTCATCGAAAGCAAGTGCTTTAGCAACTTCATCAAATACACCGATATAATCAACCACAAGTCCGAACGATTTTTGCGTATATGGGCGGTTTATTCTGCATATTGCCTGAAGAAGGGTATGGTTTTTCATTAGTTTATCCAGGTACATCGTCTGTAGAATCGGTGCATCGAATCCTGTCAGAAGTTTGGATGTGACAATAAGTATCTGCAGCGGGTCAAGAGGATCGCGGAATCTGTCAAGAAGTTTCTCCTCGTCATCTTTACTCCGGTCCCATCTGTTCTTCCATTCCTGTGGATCTCCTCTGGCCAATGTCATAACAATATCTGAAGCCTCTTCCGGGAGCACTTTATCAAGAGCCTCTTTATACCGAACGCAGGATTCCCTGTCGTAACACACGACCATCGCTTTGAATCCATTTGGTTCAACATGCTCTTTAAAGTGTAATACTATATCTTCAGATATTTTGTCTATTCTCTCCTGATTATGGAAGAAATTAATCCTTCTCGCCGCTCGTTTTATCAGTTCATGCTTTTCGTCTTCTTCAAGCTGATCTGTTAATTCATCAAATGCATTGTTAATCGATTCTTTATCGATATGATACTGCACAAGTCTTGGTTCGAAATGCAGGGGGAGCGTTGCTTTGTCCCTTAGAGCGTCTTCAGGTGAGTAGATACTGAGATATCCTTTTTCATCTTCAGCGGCTCCGAATGCCTTGAATGTGTTTCTGTCAACTTCGTTTATTGGGGTTCCGGTAAGTCCAAAAAGAAATGCGTTTGGAAGGGCGTCTCTCATCTTTTGTCCGAGGTTTCCTTCCTGTGTTCTGTGTGCTTCGTCGCAGAGGAGAATAATATTCTCCCGTTCGTTTAATACCCCTTCGGCCTCTCCGAATTTGTGAATGGTTGTGATAATTATCTTTCTGGTATCCTGTGAGAGTAGTTTTTGAAGTTCTTCACGGGAACCGGCTCCGACTGTATTTGGGATATCTGTGGTGTTGAATGTTGCATTGATCTGGCTGTCTAAATCCTGCCTATCTACAACTACAATTACGGTAGGGTTTTTTAAAACCGGATTCAGTCTTAGCTTCTGGGCAGCAAAAACCATCAGGAATGACTTGCCTGATCCCTGAAAATGCCATATCAGTCCCTTTTTCACTTTACCGTCGGCAACCCTGTTTACAATTTTATTGGCACCGTCAAACTGCTGATGCCGGCAGATTATTTTGATCTTCTGGTTCTTTTTATCGGTTGAGTATAGTGTAAAATTCTTGAGTATATCCAGGATTGTAACCGGATTTAAAAGGCTCATTGCGGTTTCGAATACGTCTGATAGGGGGGATGGTCCGATATCCTCTTCTTCTCTCCAAGGGGCCCAATTTTCCAGAGGTGTTCTTACAGATCCGTAATAGAAGGTCTTGCCTTCTGTTCCGAATGAGAATACATTTGGAACGAACAGAGCGGGAACGTTTCTTTCGTAATCGTTATGAATCTGTTCGCTTGCATCAAGCCAGCTTATGGAAGGTCTTGTTGCGGTTTTGCATTCTCCGATTACGAGCGGAATTCCATTTACGAAAAGCACATTATCTGCTCTTTTTGGAACTGCTCCGGTAAATGAGTATTCTGTGGTGGTGATGAAGCTGTTTTTTCCGGGATTTTCAAAGTCGATTATTTTTACAGGGACGTGCTGGTAGTTTTCTCCGAACGGCATCGAGAGACCGCCGCAGATAATCTCTGCGAATCGTTCGTTCGACCGGACGAGTCCTTCACTCTGAACGCTTAGAAGAATGGTTCTGAGTTTGTATATGACTTCATCTGCACGATCAGGTTGTTCGGCAATTTCAGGGTTTAAATCAATTAATGCCTGTTTCAAGTAAGGTTCAACTATTACCTCGGTTTGATCTCTTGGAAGATTTATGGCAGGGATATATTTCCAGCCGATCTTTTGAAGATGGTCCCTTATCCCATCCCTGACCGTATTTGCTTCATCGAATCCCATTGTTTTTCATCCCGGTTTTTGAATTATTATTATAAATTTATTTACTGATTGAGAGTTATTTCGAGTATAGATAATCATTTTGATTTCTTTTGGCATCTGGATAATATTCCCTAAAACTTTATCGTAATTAAGAACAAGATTACAAAACATGGTATTTGTAAAGGGATTTAATCGCGAAAAGTCTGTTGGATATTATAACACAGATGTTTTTGAATCGATCAGAATAAGAGATGCTGATAATATTCTTTCTGTATGTGGTTATATCAACGTGAGTGATGATTATTTTGACATTATAACCCTTCGTGAAAATTTTCCCACAGAGAAAGAAGCAGAAAACTGGCTTGCAGAAAAAGCTAAAGAATGGGGAATTACATTAGTCGATCCAAATCACTGAATCAATTTTTTTTTCTAAAATAATCCTGTAATTCATATATCCTCTTACAGCAGGGGATAAACAGCTGAAGGTTTACATAGCACTGCTCCCGGTTGAGAACTTTCCCGCTTGGGTGACCGGATTCATTTCGGTAGTTCCGGATAAGGGACACAATCATATCAAGATAGGTTTCAAGATCTTCTTTAATCTCTGCCGGAAGTTCTTTCTGGATTTCCTTCAGTTTATTCTTGAATTTATTATATCTCCTGAGAAGAAACTTTTCATCAAACACCTTTGAGAAATGATCTTTGTAATCCGGGTTTTTCTCAATTTCCTGATACAGGTTATTGAGTGAATATTCAAGTGCCACTCCAAGCATCACGGAAGAAGAAAGATAGCATCCAACCATAAACGTCTGCATGGCCTCTTTGAGATAGAAAAGTGTCAGTTCATCGATGTCCGGAATTCTGGAACGGATGATCTTTTCATAGCTGGAAAGGTCATGGAAGAAATATGGATCTTCATCGTCAAGCACCTTCTTTCCGTATGAAGACAACCGGAACCATGGAAATCCTCTTTCAGGACTAACCTCACTCCCTAAAGTAATTATTCCCTGACGGAAGAGGTCCCAGAAAACTTCCTGAACATACAGATCGTCTTGTTTTGAAAAAGAGAATGGCTCGTTGTTTTCACCATTCTGCCATTTTTTAAGAACTGATGCAATATTATTACGTAAACTTACAAATTGATCATTTGTGTATTGTTCTTTTTCCCTTCCTGCGAGAAGCTCAATTGCCGCTTTTCTGATTTCCTCGTATGAGTGATCCATTAAAATTCCTCTTGATTAATATAGGTATTAGCAGATTCAATCCAATCTGAGTTTCTGACATTTTCTGAAAAATAATTAATTAGTTCTAAAGCAATTTTTGGAAGGTTTGTGGGTTCTGTTTTAAAAAATTCATAAAATAATGTCTCCTTTTTACTCTCATTAAATTCAAAATCTTCAGGTTTCATATGAATTATTGTATTTCTAATTCGATGGAGTTCCAAAAAATGATTCCAAATTTCTTGATTTTCTTCTTTAGGAGGATTTATTTTTAAAATTCTAGGTAATATCTCATTTAGTTTATATTCAATCCCAAAATTATTTTGAAGCTCTTGTGAATTATAATGCTTTATTTTTTTCTTAATTTTTATAGGAAGTGTTCCTTTAAGGTTCTGAGTAATCATGCTATTGCAAAATATTTCAAGAGCCTGCATACTAAAAATTAGAGAGACCATAAAAGATTCAAAAAAATCGTAAAGAATAGGAGTATTTTGAGGATTTACATTAAGATTTTGACCTTCATATGACACTCCTCTATTAAAAGCAATCCTTTTTTGTTGTTTTGTAGCTTCTTTTGCTGCTTTTATTGCAATATTTAATGCAAGTGCTGGAACACTCGGCCTGATGAACGAAAATATATTCCCGTTTTGATTACGGGCTAGCATTGCTGGATATATTGGAGATCCTTTTTTATGAGAAGGCCCGCCGGGATAAGCCGCAGGTACATCTTCTGTTATTGTCGTACCACCATAGATTCTCCAATCAAAATATATTTCCTTCTTCTCCATCTGATTTCACCCCGGAGAAAGCAACTCATCAATCAGTTTCATCTTCAAAGCCTTCGTCGATTTAATTGTCTCACGGGCGGCGGCGATGGTCTCGTCGATCTGTGTCAGTATGGCAGCGATTTGTTTTTGTTCTGGGAGGGGTGGTAAAAGTATTGGAATTGAACAAATGATTGGAATATTCACACCACCTTTAAGTTGTCCTGTTTTAACTTTATCTATATAGTGCCAATAGTATCTCGATTGGGTGAAATGCCCTAAATATTTTGGTAAAATAATATCCTTACATTGAATACGAATTAGATATGACGCAAAAACTGCAGAAATATCTTCTTTAATTAAATAACTTTTTCCTGTAGTTGCACCAATCCTCGCAACAAGGATATCACCTATTTTCAGATGGTATTTTTCCTCATCTCCGTTACTAATATTACAATATGGAACTTTGTTCCAATCCACTCCTTTTTCTGATATATCAGTTATTCTTAGAAATTTTGGACCGAGTGGTTGTTTTACAGCACTAGCAGTAATTCCATATTCTGGGCGGTGAATATATTGGCCTAAATTTCCAATCCTCCATCCAACCGGAACAATCCCAATCTTCTTATCCTCTTTAAACTCCGTATGCCCAATCCCTTTCGAAAAAAGGTCCCTCATCGTAAGCTGCTTATAGTGCTCCACTTCGGCAAGGAAGGTCTCGTTCTTGACGATGACATCCTCCGCCGCCCAGAGGATCTTTGCGATTCGTTTTTGTTCGGAGATTGGTGGGAGGGAGAATTCCTGTCTTGCTAAATCTCTCCAGTTTATCGTTGGCGAAAGACCACCTACTGAAATCTGAACTGCTCGCTCCATGAATTGATCTGATTGCAGAAAGAAAGGAAATAGATCTTGGATTATTGTATCTTCGTTGGGTTTCAACACCATTGCATGTGCAGAACATATACAGTCAAAATCGGCAATCGCAACTTTTCTTTGATATGCCCGTCTTTTTCCAAAAATGAGGTCTCCTTTACTAACAAAGATCTTTTCCCCTTTTACATCTGAAGGGATGCCCCATCTTTTTATGTTCAAAGACTCCGGATCAAGATGTTCCAGACCAACATAATACTCAAGGTCAGTTTCCGAAGGATTGACTTTTTTCGTAATATGTTGCGCAATATCTGAAAATTTGTGCAATTCAAAATTAATCATTGAATCCTGCCTCCTTCAGAATAGAAGAAAGATTTTCAATATTTTGTCTTTTATTGTCGATCTTTAATTCCCAATTTTGATAGATCTCTTCTGTAGAGCATTCGTTTTCTCTATTGTTATTGACTGAGATGTATCTCGGAATACTTAATGTATAATTTTTATCAGCGATTTCTTCAATTTCCACAGCCTTTGAAAAAGATTCAATATCCTTAAACTGACGATATGATTCTAGAATCTTTTTAATATGTCCATCCCGTAAGAAACTCTGGGCTTTCTCATGAGAGACCTCATTTACCGCATTAATGAACAAGACCTTAACTTTTCTCTCAGCAGGTTTCTTCATCCGGCAGACAATAACACATGCCTCCATCGGAGAATTATAAAAAAGATTCGGCCCGAGACCGAGAACACACTCTATCAGGTCGGCCTCGATTAATTTCTTCCTCATCTCCCGCTCGACGTCCCTGAACAAAACACCGTGAGGGAAGAGAATCGCACAACGACCGGTTTCAGGGTCCATGCTCTTTATGATGTGCTGGAAGAATGCGTAGTCCGCACGGCCCTGGGGAGGAACGCCAAACATATTCCTGCCCCACTTGTCATTTGAGAATGCGTCGCGGTTCCATTTGGATATTGAGTAGGGGGGATTTGCAAGAACCATATCAAATGTCTTTAAGCGATCATGCTCGACAAAGGCGGGGTTTGATAAAGTATTTCCCCGGATGATTTTAAAATCGTCAATCCCGTGAAGAAACATATTCATCCGGCCGATTGAGGACGTAATCAGGTTGATCTCCTGACCGTAAAGTCTCAGGGTCCGGTAATCCCCGCCTTCCTCTTTCACCTGCAGGGCGGCTACAAGGAGCATTCCCGCACTTCCGCAGGTCGGATCGTATATAGATTCTCCCTCTTTAGGTGCGAGCATCTGTGTCATCAGCCGCACAAGCGTCCTGTTGGTGTAAAACTCCGCTGCTGTATGCCCGGAATCGTCCGCGAACTTCTTGATCAGGTACTCGTAACCCTGGCCGAGTTCGTCCTGCGGGACTCTTTCAATCGATAATGTCTGCGAGGAAAAATGCTCAATCAGTTCGCGAAGTGTTGCATCCGACAGGAAATTCTTGTTCGTCCATGTTGTATCACCAAAGATACCCTGGAGTTGCTCCTTGTTTGCCTCTTCGATCGAACGCATCGCATGCTGAATCGACAACCCAACATTCTCTGTAACGGTTCTGACATCATTCCAGTGCGATCCTTTTGGCACGGTGAAACGGTGGTCTTCCGGAAAGACTTCCCCCACTTCATCAATCGCTTTTTTTGACTCTTCATCAAAACAATCGCAGATGCGTTTGAAATACAAAAGCGGAAAGATATATTGTTTGTAATCCGAAGCGTCGATATATCCCCTTAAAAGAACCGCTGCACCCCATAGATATTTTTCAAGTTCAGATTGGGAAATGTGTTTGTTGTCGGCCATTTAGATCACCTTGTAGTCAGATAGAAGTTCTTTCAGATGATTCTCCGCTTCGACACATTTGGATGCGGCAGTCTTCAACCGGGAAAGGCCTTCTTCAACAGTCATTGGATCTTCCTCAATCACGGGCTCGACATACAAAGAGATGTTAAGATTGAAATCCTCCTCGGCAATATCATCAAAGGATGCGACCTTCACAGCCCCTTCGACATCCTCGCATTCTTCATACCAGGAATATATCTGATCGACATGCTGATCAAGAAGTTCGTTCTGGTTTCTGCCTTGCTTAAACTCCCCGGAAGCATCGATAAAGAGAACCTTGTTCTTCAGCCCTTCAGGTTTTTCCGCTCTGAAAATCAAGATACAGGCTGCAAGAGTTGTTCCGTAGAAAAGATTAGGTCCAAGACCGATAACAGCCTCCAAAAGATCCATCTCGATCAGCTTTTTGCGAATCTTTCCCTCGGCTCCCTTCCTGAACAATACACCCTGTGGAAGAACAATTGCCATCCGTCCGGTTCCGTCTTCCATTGAGGTGATCATGTGCTGAACCCAGGCATAATCTCCATAACTTTTCGGAGGTATTCCGCCAATGTTCCTGCCGTAAGGATCGTGCTCCCATACCTCTTCACCCCATTTCTTTAAAGAGAAAGGAGGATTGGCAATAACACATGAGAACCTTTTCAGGCCACCAGCCTCAT
>Ga0272441_10015187_pt1 | contig 10810 bp, 3 predicted proteins | sample SSMProp6N_FD_193582 | JGI IMG/M metagenome (GOLD analysis project Ga0272441, IMG submission 193582) | Marine sediment archaeal communities from Little Sippewissett salt marsh, Falmouth, MA, United States - SSM-Prop-6N | ecosystem: Environmental > Aquatic > Marine > Wetlands > Sediment ...
GCAGTCGGAGCAGATACATCACGATATTCTGCTAAAGCATCAGGAACTTATTCACTCACTGTCTCCAACTCAACAGGCTGTTCCGCTGATGCTACAAATACAGTTGATATTACTGTTTACCCTGCACCAACACTTCCTACAGTAAACATCAGTGGTCCCACTACATTCTGCCAGGGCGACAGTGTTGAACTAAGTGTAACTGATAATCCTGATTATATTTATCAGTGGGAAAACAACAGCGCTGCTATAACTGGTGCTACAAATAACAGTTATATTGCCCGGAGCTCAGGAGTCTATACCCTCAAAATCACAAATTCCTCAGGTTGTCCTATAAAAACCGAAGCTGTCATTGTTGATGTCCTCCAAACTCCATCTGCACCATCAATATCCGTCGATGGAGATACTGAATTCTGCCAGGGCGACTCTGCAATATTAAGTGTAACAAATATACTTGATAACAGTTACCAGTGGAAACTTAACGGCGGTGCTGTAGGTATTGATTCAAGCCGTCATGTGGTAAAAAGCAGCGGCAATTATACCCTTACAGTAACAAATGAAGGCGGTTGCCAGGTAAACTCCATCGATACGGTCTCCATAACTGTAAACAGCATCCCTGTAGTAGGTGATCTTAGCATAAACGGCACAACAACTTTCTGCAGCGGCGACAGCGTGACACTCAGCACTCCTTCAGTTGCAGGATATTCATATAACTGGAGAAATGAATATGGCCTCATTGCTAACGCCACATCAAACAGCTATACAGCTAAATCTTCAGGCACATACCAGCTTGATGTTTCAAATATTCACGGCTGTGCGGTAAGGACATCACCGGTACAGGTAACAGTGAAAACAGCACCCTATAAACCGGTTATTAATTCACTGAATTACACAGAAGGTGTTTGTCCGGGTGAAGAGCAGATAAAGCTTTATACCAATCAGGAGATCGCAGAATATAATTATCTCTGGTATAAGGACGGAGAACCTCTGGTTTATGATACGCTCTCCTATATGTACCTTTTTGAACCAGGAAATTATAAGCTGCAGGCAGAACTTAACGGATGTACAAGGGAATCGGATAATTATATCATTAACATGCCTGATGGTCCTGAAAAACCGGTAATATATGTGCAGGGACCATCGGTCTGGTATCTTGCATGCAGTAATCTGAATGCTGCAACATACAGGTGGTACTGTAACAGTAATCTGGTTAAGGGAGCTGACAGGTATTATTATGTAGCCGGCCGTAAGATGGGCGATTACCAGGTGAGTATAGGTAATGACCTGGGATGCTTCACAAGAAGCGATATAGTCACAATACCTACCGGAGCCACCGGTATTGATGATGTTGATCCGTTTGAGGGATTAAGAATCTATCCCAATCCAACAAGTGGATCATTCACCATTGAAATGGACAATAACATCTTTGGGGAAATTATCATAGATATAGTTACAGAGGAGGGAAGACAAATCAGGAATCTGAGGTCAGATAAAGTTACAGAATATTACAAATTAGAAGTAGATCTGAGCGGACAGTCGAAAGGAATCTATTTCATTAATCTGAAGATTAACAGACATCTGGCCACGAGTAAAATCATTGTGGAATAATGTTTCTGGTTTTTGGTTTATCGCTACCAAGGATGTCGTACTCTTTCTACTGCAATTATTGATGAGCTTAATACAGAAATCCAAATAACCATAATGGGATCTTCTTTCCATCGGGGAAATCAATATCATCAATTGCCAGAAAGGCATCCTTATAACCTGTTATTTGCGTTGTATTTTTGGAGAGTCCGCCAACCTCGACCAGGTACTTCCCGTCAATTAAGAAATCACCTCTTTCAGGGTATGTGACTTTATGATTCACAATTAACTGGTTAAGAAGGAAGGTTTCGCGTATTGTGCCTTTATCCGGCTTTTCGCTGTTTAAGGCATACATCAGATTTGTATTGTTAAGGTAGATTTTATCCGGTTTATTCAGGTAGTTAATACCAAATGTATCTTTTGTAAGCCACTTCACAACTTCTGCTTTTTCAAGGTAATACAGATATTTCAGCAGTGTATCGCGGGTAGTATCAGCCTGCCGGGCCAGCTTTTCTATATTTGGTTTATAAGGAACAATCCGTGATAGTACGGCAAGCATTTTCTTGATTTTTATTACTGAATAATAATCAATATTGAAGATTGTCGGCAGATCACTTTCAAGTATAAGATTAAGAATGTTTATCAGATGGCCGGGATAATTTTTTTCCGACTCAATAAAAAAAGGATAATATCCGGACATCAGGTATTCTTCAAAATATTTCAGAGGTTTGATCTTGCTGATAATCCCCGGCACGATTCTTTTGGGTTTGTGCAGGATTTCTTCAAGTGAATGTACAGGCAGTTTTACCCGGTATTTCAATTCAACAAATTCACGGAATGAGAGTCCCGGAAGATTATATACCACAGCCCGCCGGCTCAGGTCATAACCTCCCTTATATATATCGAGGGCTGAGGAGCTCGTGAAGATTATTTTCAAACCGGGCAGATTGTCATATATGTTTTTTAGTTCTCCCGACCAGTTGGGATATTTATGCACCTCATCCAGAAAGAGATATTCACCTCCCTTTTTGTAATAATCTTCTGCAAAATAGACCAGCGGATTCCCGGCAAAATAAATATCATCAAGACTGATATAAAGAGCTTCTGTATCAACTGGCAGATTGATTTTCATGTACTGCAGTATCAGGGTAGTTTTACCTGCTCCCCTTGCTCCTGAAATACCTATCATCCTGTCTTTCCAATGTATTTTATCCATCAGGAACCGGGTAAATCCGGTTTGAACCTGCTGTAGCCTGCTTTCAGATATTTGTTTAAGTCTTTCCATTTCGCAGTTTTCTTTATCGCAAAGATAATAAAAAACACTTACAAGAAAGTGAAGATAATGATAAAAAACATTTATAGAAAAGTGAGAATAAATAACTTATTCAATAATATAGAAGTGATATTAAAAAAATTGGGTGAATTCAAAAGTTACAGATCGAGTGCAGAAAATGTAAATACGAAAGTCTTCGAACTTTCTCATTCAGACCTAGTGCCTGGTAACAAGTACGGGGCAATATTTTTATTTACCACAGATTACACAGAGATCACAGAGATTTGCACAGAGAGTCTTACGTGCATATCGCCTATCGTAAATAATACATTTATCTCCACTTCTTTTTTCGGCAAATCCTGCAACTCGGTCGTTCGTCCCAACTTCTTATCCATTAATCAAATAAGTTCAATTATTCTTGACTCATACCATATTATATGGTAAATTGTATCAATATTTCCTTATCTCTGATTAGGATGAAGGTACATCTTCATAAAACACAGGTTATAATATTGTTCCTATTTTTGGTGAACTTTAGTCTATTTTCCCAAACCTTTAACGAACAGACAGGAAGCACCTTCCCTGAAGTATATAGTGGTTCAGTTGACTGGGGTGATTACGATAATGACGGGAACTTAGATATACTAATTTGTGGCAGTGTATCATTCTCAACAATCGCCAGGATATATAGGAATAATGGCGACAGTACATTTACATTCCAGACGGACATTTCATTAACTGGATTAGCTAGAGGTACTGCTAAATGGGGTGATTACGATAATGACGATGATCTTGATATTTTAATAACGGGTGGTACAACAAATGCATGGGAATACTTTGTTAAGGTATATAAGAATGAGGGTAGTAATGATTTTAATGAGCTGACTGATATTTCAATTCCCGGTTTAGGAAATGGATCAGGGAGTTGGGGTGATTATGATAATGATGGTGATCTGGACATTCTTGTTACTGGAATATATGGTACTTACCCTATATCCAATGCCGTATCACGAATATATAGGAATATTGATAATAATACTTTTGTAGAACAAACTGGTATTGAATTGACAGGAGTAGAAAATGGCTCGGTTGATTTTGGAGATTATGATATCGACGGTGACCTGGATATACTTTTATGTGGGAATAGTTCTGAAGGTAAAATAAGTAAACTCTATAAGAATAATGGAAATAATACTTATTCTGAACATGATGGAATTCTGCTGCCTGGAGTAGATAAAGGATCTGTTGCCTGGGGTGATTATGATAATGATGGAGATCTTGATATTCTTTTAGCAGGATCAGATTCAACAAATAATCCCATTGCCAGAGTCTATAAAAATGAGAATGTTGAATTCACAGAGTATTCAAGTATTGTTTTACCAGGTGTTTACAGGTGTTCATCATCATGGGCCGATTATGACAATGATGGTGATCTGGATATACTACTTTCAGGCGGAGCTGAAACAGAAAAGATCACAAAGATCTATAAAAATAATGGGAATGATACCTTTGATGAACAGCAGGGTATATCCTTATTAGCAATGAATTATAGTAGAGTTTCTTGGGGTGATTATGATAATGACGGTGATTTAGATATCCTGCTTAACGGAATGGATTCAGACTATAATAGAATTACAAAGATCTATAGAAATGAGTGTTCTACACTAAATACAATACCAACTTCTCCAGGAGATATCCAATCATCAGTAAATGGTAATACTGTCAATTTTACCTGGGATAAATCTGTTGATAATGAAACACCACAGTCAGGCCTGAGTTATAATATCCAGTTAGGTATTGTATCCGGGGGTTCAGGAATCAGATCACCAATGGCTGATGTAACAACAGGTTTTAGAAGAATAGCTGAGGCAGGAAGAATTAATAATAATTCTTGGACAATACAGAATCTCTCATCAGGAACTTATTACTGGTCTGTTCAGGCAATTGATAATAATTTTGCAGGTTCCATGTTTTCTGAGGAAGGTAGTTTTACTATTAATTTTTCAAATTCAATATCTCCCACAGAGGACCAGATACTACTACCAGGTGAAAATGGCAATACTTTAACTGTTACGGAGGCTTTTACTCCTGAAAGTCGACAATGGAAATATTCAAATTTCCCGGGAGGCCCATATATTGTTGATATAGAAGGAGAAAATGACATAACTTATACTCCTGGTTTTACAGATTGTGGGACCTATTATATTGTTTGCATCTCTGAATGGAACGGTAATTATTTTACCAGTAATGAGGTGAAAATAAGTATCCCAAGATTCACTGAACTTACTGGTAGTTCAATAATCGGAATAAACAATGGAGGTACAGTCTGGGGAGATTATAATAATGACAATTATCTTGATTTTATAATCACTGGGGTAACAAATTCAGGTAATTATACAGGTATTTATAAAAATAATGGAGATAATTCTTTTAATTTACAATCTGATATCTCTTTAATTACTAGTGTCAGTCATTCTGTTGATTGGGGTGATTATGATAACGACGGGGATCTGGATATTTTAATATCTGGTTATGGTGATGATACAAGAATATATCAAAATGAAGGTGAAAATATTTTTACATGGCAATCGCAAATTCAGTTAATTGGATTAAATGGTGATGCACTCTGGGGTGATTTTAATAATGATGGAGATTTGGATATTGTAGTAACAGGTAAAAAATATGGAGCTGATCAGGTTATTACCAGGATCTATTTAAACAATAATCTCGAATTTTATGAAGTAACCGATACAAATTTGAAAGGAGGACAGAATATAGCATTAGCGGATTATAACAATGATAATTATCTGGATATTTTGTTGTCGGGTACTGATATAAACGGTATTCAAAGTGTAATTTTATATAAAAATGCGGGTGACGGATATTTTATAGAACAATATACTAATAGCTTTATAGGGGTTGAAAATGGATCAATTGCCTGGGGTGATTATGATAATGATGGGAAACTTGACATCCTATTAACCGGTGAAAATACTACAAAGGGATACATATCCAAAGTATACAAGAATGATGGAAACTATCAATTTATTGAGCAGAGCAATATTGTATTACCAGAATTAGAGCTTAGTTATGCATCATGGACTGATATTGATAATGACGGCGATCTTGATATAGCTTTATCTGGGAGAAAACAACTGGAAGGAAACATCACTAAAATATACATAAATAATTCAGATGGAACATTCAAAGAATATCATGAAGAAAATATACCCAGATTATCTGATGGTATGATAACATGGTGTGATTATGATAATGACAGAGATCTTGACATGCTAATTACCGGTCAAGATGAATATAACGACAGACAATCCAAAATTCTTACAAATAATACTCAGGTTATAAATTCAAAACCATCTATACCAATAAACCTTGAGCAGGATATAAGATATAACAGTGTGAAATTTAATTGGGACAATGCAAATGATAATGAAACCTCACAGGAAGGACTTTCATATAATGTCTGCGTAGGCACATCTCCTGGTACTTGTAATATAGTATCCCCGATGACAGATTTAGTAACTGGTGCCAGGTTAATACCAGCTATGGGGAACGCCTGTTTAAATAATGGATTCTACCTGAGCAACCTGGATGTAGGTACCTATTACTGGAGAGTTCAAACCATTGATAATGGATACCTTGCTTCAGATTTTTCAGATGAAAAGACATTTGTTATTGAGCCTCCATTCAGCATTGATTTTTCTTTTGGTTTTGGGTATAGTAAACCTTCATGGGGAGATTATGATGATGATGGTGATCTTGACTTACTTTTTACGGGATTTTTCCCTCAAACTGGTGTTTTCCAAAATAATGGAGACAATACTTTTACTGAACAAACATCTTTTCCATTAATTAATGTGGAATATGGATCATCAGCCTGGGGTGATTATAATAATGATGGTTATCTGGACATTATATTATCAGGAGTAAATGATGATCCTCTTATCGGAACAGTAACAAAAATCTATAAAAATGATGGGAATAACGATTTTACGGAGCAAGATGAAATATCCTTATCAGCTGTTGAAAAAAGTTCTGTTTCATGGGGAGATCTTGACAATGACGGAGACCTTGATGTACTCATTACGGGTTATAATACCACAGAAGGCCAGATATCCAAAATCTATATAAATGAAGGTAATAATCAGTTCTCTGAACCTGATGGAATTAATTTAACAGGCCTGGAACAAGGTTCTTCTGATCTGGGCGACTATGATAATGACGGGGATCAGGATATTCTTTTAACAGGATCAACAAATGGTATGATATCAGGAGCAATATCAATAATATATCGGAACTATGGTGATCTTGTATTTTCAGAACAAACAGATATTAACCTCGAAGGAGTATCGGCCGGATCTGCTTCATGGGGCGATTATGATAATGACGGAGACCTGGATATTCTTTTATCAGGAAGAAATATTAATTCAGATCCTGTATTAAACATATATAAGAATGAAGGAAATAATATATTCAGTGAATTAACTACTGATATTCGTAAGATTAAAGAAGGATCTGCTTCATGGGGCGATTTAAATAATGATGGATACCTGGATATAATCATATCCGGTATAAGTAATAATGATATTACAAAAGTATATATAAATAGCAATGGAATTTTTTCAGAAATATATTCCATTAGCAGCACTAATTGCACCGCATGGGGCGATTATGATAATGATGGAGACCTCGATATAATTGCTACTGAAATAAGTGATGAACAGGGTTATACTCGCACCTTGATAAATAATACTAATTATCCAAACTTGCCACCATCAGCACCAGGGAATTTACAGGATGAAATGTCAGGTTTTGATGTAATATTAAAATGGGATAACGCAATTGATAACGAATGTCCTGATGGCAGTCTTTATTATAATGTGAGAATTGGAACAGAACCTGATACTATTGATATAATTGCACCAATGTCAAACCTAGTAAATGGATATAGATTTATCCCTGCTATTGGAAATGCTCAATGTGATACTTTCCTGATTGTTAAAAACCTGTTTCCAAATGTTCTATACTACTGGTCAGTACAGGCTATTGACAAAAGTTATACAGGAGGTCCCTGGTCTGATGAAGAATCCTTTGTAATATCTGTTATTAATGCTGATTTTTCATGTAATACAGTTTGCCATGGGGAAAAAACAGAATTTTTTGATCATACATTAACTTATGGGGATCCTGTTACGGAATGGATTTGGGATTTTGGAGATGGTAATTCCTCTTATTTGCAGAATCCTGTTCACACATACACAACAGCTGACACTTTTAAAGTACGTTTAATTGCTAAATCTATTTCATTTTCTGATACAGTACAAAAGGATGTAATAGTCTTACCAAAGCCAATTGCAGGATTTTCGGCAGATATTGCCTGTCAGGGTTCACCAAATAACTTTACAAATACGACAAATAATAATGAGTTGACTATTTATTCATGGTACTGGAATTTCGGTGATGACAGTTACTCATCTGAAGAGGAGCCTTTAACACATGGTTACCTGAATGTGGGTGATTATAATGTTAAGCTGAAAGTTACAGCAGAAAATGGTTGTGCAGATTCTATTACAAATGTTGTTTCTGTGGGAGCTTACCCAATAGCTGAAGTTACAGCTAATGCACCTCTTACTTTCTGCGAAGGAGACAGCGTAATTCTTTCAGTACCTTACGTTGATACCTATACTTATAACTGGATGGTCGGCGGTACAAGCATTACAGACGGTGATTCCAGCAAATTTATTGCAAAACTTACTGGAGATTATTTTGTCGAAATAGTTAATCCAAAAGGCAACTGTACAACAGTGTCTTCGGATGTTTCAGTAACCGCACATGATGCCCCGATTGCACCATTGATATCTACAGAAGGTGACCTCGAATTCTGCCAGGGCGATTCCATAATCCTGAGTGTAACGGATAATAGCGAATATTCTTACCAGTGGAAACTCAATGGTGGAGCTGTGGGGATTGATTCATCAAGGTATATTGCTAAAGCATCTGGAATTTATTCATTAACTGTTTCAAATACAACAGGCTGTTCCGTTGAGGCAGTAGATTCCATCGATGTTACCGTTTACCCTGCGCCAACTCTCCCGACAGTGAATATCAGCGGCTCCACTACATTCTGCGAAGGAGACAGTGTTGAACTCAGTGTTACTGATAATACTGATTATACATATCAGTGGGAAAACAACAGTGCTGCTATAACTGGTGCTACAACTAACAGCTATATTGCTCGGAATTCAGGGATCTATACCCTCAAAATAACAAATTCCTCAGGTTGTCATATAAAAACCGAAGCTGTTAATGTTGATGTCCTCCAGACTCCGTCTGCACCTTCAATATCCACCGATGGAGATACTGAATTCTGCCAGGGCGACTCTGCAATATTAAGTGTAACAAATACGCTTAATAACAGTTACCAGTGGAAACTTAATGGCGGAGCCGTGGGTATTGACTCAAGCCGTCACGTGGCAAAAAGCAGCGGTGATTATACCCTCACTGTAACAAATGCAGGCGGTTGTTCAGTAAACTCCATAGATACAGTTACCATAATTGTGAACAGCAAACCTGTAGTTGGCGATCTCAGTATAAACGGCACAACATCTTTCTGCAGCGGCGACAGCGTAATACTCAGCACTCCTTCAGTTGCAGGATATTCATATAACTGGAGAAATGAATATGGCCTCATTGCTGACGCCACTTCAAACAGCTATACAGCTAAATCTTCAGGCACATACCAGCTTGATGTTTCAAATATTCACGGCTGTGCGGTAAGGACATCACCGGTACAGGTAACAGTGAAAACAGCACCCTATAAACCGGTTATTAATTCACTGAATTACACAGAAGGTGTTTGTCCGGGTGAAGAAATGATAAAGCTATACGCCACACAGGAGGTTGTAGAATATAATTATCTCTGGTATAAGGATGGAGAACCTCTTGTGTATGATACGCTTTCCTATCTGTATCTTTTTGAAGGCGGAAATTATAAACTGCAGGCAGAACTTAACGGATGTACAAAGGAATCGGATATTTTTAACATTAACATGCCTGACGGTCCTGAAAAACCAATGATATATGTGCAGGGACCAACAGTATGGTACCTTGCATGCAGTAATATTAATGCTTCAGCATACAGGTGGTACTGTAACAGTAATCTGGTTAAGGGAGCTGATAGGTATTATTATGTTGCCGGCCGTAAAATGGGCGATTACCAGGTGAGTATAGGAAATGACCTGGGATGCTTCACAAGAAGTGATATCGTTACGATCCCTACCGGTGCTACCGGTATGGATGATGTTGATCCTTTTGAGGGATTAAGAATCTATCCCAATCCAACAAGTGGATCATTCACCATTGAAATGGATAATAACATCTTTGGGGAAATCAGTATAGATATAGTTACAGAGGAAGGAAAACAAATCAGGAATATAAGGTCAGAGAAGAAAACAGGATATTTCAAATTAGAAATAGACCTAAGCGGACAGTCGAAAGGAGTCTATTTCATTAATCTGAAGATTGACAGGTATCTGGCTACGAGGAAGTTAGTACTTGAATAAAGGTCCTCGGTCCTGGGTCCTCGAATTTTAAATTATTGTTCTAATACCGAGCACCGAGTACCGAGCACCTAGTACCAAGAACCAATTATTGCTTTATCCTTTCTTTCACAGTTCTCCATGATTCAGTGATAAGGAAGCTTTCCTCCATATAGCCAACGATCGTTTCAAATCGTTTCATGGGTACTGAAAATGTCAGAACATTTTCCGGTACACATGGACGGGCAGAAACATCAAACATCCCTATTACTGATTTTTGACTATCAGACAACCTCTCGAGATAAGAATAACCTGCATTTAGGGTGAGGTAATTATCAGAGGGATTACACCCTCACTTCGTTCGGGTGTGATCCCCTGGGGGTTACCTGCAACACCAATT
>Ga0272441_10015188_pt1 | contig 10810 bp, 5 predicted proteins | sample SSMProp6N_FD_193582 | JGI IMG/M metagenome (GOLD analysis project Ga0272441, IMG submission 193582) | Marine sediment archaeal communities from Little Sippewissett salt marsh, Falmouth, MA, United States - SSM-Prop-6N | ecosystem: Environmental > Aquatic > Marine > Wetlands > Sediment ...
CGAAGGAAAGGCTCTGGTCGATGTCCGAACCGAACACACCTCCTACGATTTCAAAGCGGTCAAACATACCCGAGGCGATACGATGCAAAACCCCTATCATGGAGTTGGCACCTCCCCCGACAAATCCCAGTTTGATCTTTTTGCTCATTTTATGAAAACTATTTCAATTGGTCTGCAGCTTTGAGAATCAGGCGACGTGTCGCCTCGATCCCTTCGAGCTCAGTCATGCTCTCTCCTTCGAATTCCACACCTATATATCCGGTATAGCCGCCGTCTTTGACGACCTTCATCATTTTATAATAGTCGATCATGGGTTGGTTGCCCTCATCGTCAAAATCGTAGGTCTTTGCACTTACTCCCTTGGCATAAGGCAACAATTCTGCTACTCCCTGGTAAATGTCATAAACGTCCTCGCATTCCTCGGCGTTGATTGAACCATAACTCACATTGATACAAAAATTACCGAAATCCGGCAGGGTTCCGCAATTGGGCATATCAACTTGCTTCATCACATTGGATAGCCATTTGCCGCTCGAAGTGTATCCGCCGTGATTCTCGACAATTACATTTATTCCTTTATCCGCCGCATAGAGGGCAAGTGACGAAAGTCCTTTGACAGCAGCTGCCGCCACCTCCTCTTCGGAACCTTCACCATGTGCATTTACACGTATGGAATGACAGCCGAGAAAAGCCGCCGCATCGACCCATTTCTTGTGGTTCTCCACGGATTGATTGCGCTTTGCATCATCCAGTTCGGCCAGATGACCTTCTCCGTCCACCATAATAAGAACATTTTCGACCTGGTAATGAGCGCTTCGGTCCTTCAGCAGCATCAGAAGCTCTTCCATTGCCTTTTCCGGGTCATCTCCCTTTTCCAAATAACCGGTATAGAGCTGACTGACGTATTCGATGCCCAAAAAGCCCAGTTCGTTCGCCTTTTGAGCAAAATCAACCGGATCCAATTCACCCGACTGAATCATCTTGTGAAGCGACCATTGGGCAAGAGAAAGCTTGAACCACTTCGCATCAGCCGAATTTTCACTTTCAATTCCTTCCGATTTCACGGAAGTGTTCGAATCGGATACGGAAGGAGTTGAACTCGAATCCTTGGCTTTGTTACAACCGCTAAACCATAATACAATGAGAAGACCAGCCAGGAGCCTAAAAGCCCCAAAGGAACGTGTAGATATCATACAGAAAAATTTAATGGACCCTAATCCTCTGTGAAAGTAACAGATAAAGACGAGTTGGCTGTGTATTTTTATTCAGTGAAAGAAATTATACAAAATCATTCCACAAGCGCAGTTTGAAGAATACGGCTGCGGTATTCCACCGGGGTGCATTTCTCCTGCTTCTTGAAAACGGTGGAAAAGTATTGGCTGGTCGCGAAACCACAGCTGTAGGCGACCTCAGCTACGCTCAGATGCGGACTGTCGATTAAGAGGGTCTTCGCCAGCTCGAGCCTTTTCATTCCGAGATACCTCATGGGGGTGGTGTTGGTCAGTTGCCTGCAATGGTAAGTGAACCGGGTGAGGCCCACGCCTGCAGACTCAGCCATTTTTTCAATCGTCCACGACTCCGAAAGCTTCTTTTCCAGTTCGTTCAAAAAGAGCTTGACGCTCCTGGAGCTATCCGTGAGAGCTTCATTGAAGACCATGTTCTTTGAATCCATGACCTCAAGCACCAATAGGAGAAGTTCGTTGATGAGCAAGCGTAACTTTGAAGAATGGCTGCCATTGACGTCTTCATCAACTACCTGACCGATTTTGGAAAAGCATTCGCGAATCTTGGCGTTCCCCTTCCATAGCCATTGATCATTTTGCCGGAGGATCTTTGTCAATCGATTCAGGTCGCTTTCCGTTAACATGATCCATTCGGGCCAGACCCATTCCTGGTGAGGCCTTCTGATGCCCAGGTCGATGATGACCCAATAGAACTTGCCCATTCCAATGGTAGGCTGACCTACTTTATGAGCTTCCCAGGGCCTGGTTATCGTCAGGTGGTTCGGTTCGAGTTCGATGCTCTCGTTTTCCTGTGAATAAGGCATGGAGCCCGATTCGAGAAAATGCAGTTCTATACCTTCGTTTCTGTGCCAGTCGAGGCCCCAATCCTGGGGCTCCTTGGCGTCCCAGTAACCGACGGAGCTGAGCCCCAGAGTGTCATCAGACAATCGATCACCGGGGTAGGTATACCTGGCCAGGGCCTTGAATTTGACTTTGCCCCGATCAACTGCATCCACAAGAGGGAGACATGTATCCGCGTGATACACAACACCTCCTTCTACATAAGGTTCTATGGTATGTTTATTTGCTTTCACTGAAATATTTTGAACATCTTTGAATCACAAAGTAATAACTTTGATCTGATTTTCACAAAATTTTAAGAACCATTTCTATAGACATTGTTAATAGAATTGTTCAAAAGATTACGAAAACGTTAGAGTGAAAGCGTTCCTAGTGTTTACTTTTATCTCTGATTTGATTGAAAATATGCGATGAAGGAGCAACTGTTTTGGATATTTAGCATCCTAATAGTAATTTCCCTGACGGATTGCAGAAAAAAGGCAGGTGAAACTGAGGAATCGCAAAAGGGAGAAGAGGTTTGGATCCAGTTATTTAATGGTGTCGACCTCTCAAATTGGAAAGCAAAAATAAAAGGGTATCCCCTCGGGGAAAATTTTGCGAACACATTTCGGGTTGAAGACGGTAAAATTTTCGTGGACTACAGAGGTTACGATAAATTTGAGAACCGTTTCGGCCATTTGTTCTATGACATACCGTATTCGAGCTACAGGTTGAGGATGAAATACCGATTTGTCGGATCACAGGCAAAAGGCGGTGAAGCATGGGCAATCAAGAACAGCGGAGTGATGATTCACTCCCAGGCCCCGGAGAGCATGAGAGTCGATCAGGATTTCCCTGTTTCGGTTGAGGTACAGCTTCTGGGAGGACTCACAAAAGGTGAATTGAGACCCACTGCCAATCTGTGTTCGCCGGGCACACATGTCGTCATGAATGATACCCTGGTCACAGAGCACTGCGTCAATTCGGATTCTGACACGTTCTACGGGGACGAATGGATCGATCTGGAGTTGCTGGTTTATGGAGATTCGCTCATCGTGCATTATGTGAATCAGAAAGAAGTTCTGAGATATTCAAAGCCCATGATTGGCGGGGAATACAACGAGTTGAAGGAAAAGGAAGGAAGTTCATTGAGTTATGGCCATATCGCTCTCCAAAGTGAGAGCCACCCTATCGAATTCAAATCGATAGAATTGATGAATCTGAAAGAACAGTAAAATTGATGATTTGTGACGAATGTCATGTTTATAATGAAAAATATGTCATTCATTGCAGGATTGCTGTCATTAGTATAATTTTTTAAGCAAACACTATCGATAAGGGTTAATATTATACGCTGAATACGAATACCTAAATACGAAATCGATTGAGAATTGACTTTTTTGAGGTTTTTTAGTAAAAACCTCACCGCTTACAATCAATTTATTAATTAATAATTATAATTATGGGAAAACAATTAATGAAAAGTTTAATCATTCTGGGGATTTTCTTCGTTTGTGGCTTTACTCAAGCCCAGAAGACGATCACAGGAACGGTTTCCGATGCTGAAGGGCCTCTGCCTGGAGCTGCGGTCATCGTTCAGGGCACCGATGATGGTGTCACTACTGATTTCGATGGGAATTATTCCATCGAGGCCAATGAAGGTGATGTACTGGAATTCAGCTTCATTGGGATGACTACAGCGACCGCCACTGTCGGTGCTGACGACGTGATCAACATGACACTGGCGTCAAGCGAAAACAGGCTCGAAGAGGTTGTGGTAGTCGGTTATTCCGCTCAAACAAGAGGAGACATTACCGGTTCGGTTGCTTCTGTTGACATGGACGAAGCCTTGAAGGTACCTGTGGCCAACGCCGCTGAAGCCCTGCAAGGTCGTGTTACGGGTGTGAATGTGATCAACAACGGTGCCCCTGGTGCCGCACCGCAGATCACGATCCGTGGTTTGGGAACATCGAACAACACGAACCCTCTCTTTATTATTGACGGAGTTCAGACCGATGACCCGAATGTATTGAACAGTATAGATCCTGCCGACATCGAGCAGATGAACGTCTTGAAAGATGGTGCTGCCGCTATTTACGGTGCTCGTGCCTCTAACGGGGTTATCATCGTTTCTACAAAAAGTGGTGGGTATTCAGGAAAATCAACATTGAATGTTGACTTCTATACCGGTTTTTCAGAAGTTGCGAATTCGCTGAACCTTTTGAGCGCAGAGCAACACGGAGCCATGGTCTGGGAAAGTTTGGCCAATGATGGTGCCGTTCTCACGCATCCTCAGTACGGTTCAGGACCTGCTCCAGTTGTGCCTTCACAACTACAGTCTCCGGTGCCTGTTCCAGCAACTGTTGTTCCTGGCGGAACAGACTGGCAAGACGCTATTTTGCGCACGGCTCCTACTACGAACGTAACGGTTTCTGCTTCAAACGGTAACGAAAACGGACAGTATTTCATGTCTGTAGGTTATTTCAACAGAGACGGTGTATTGAAATACACGGGCTTTGAAAGAGCTACCACGCGTTTGAATTCTGAATTCCGCGTGCTGGGAGATAAAGTAGTCGTTGGTGAGCACATGAACATAGCCTTTTCTAACGGTAACTCAGGAAATGCGGAAGCTTATGAAAACGCTTTCAGAAGCTCCCCATTGATTCCTACTTATGATGATAACGGAAACCTCGCCGGTACCTATGCAGCAGCAGCAGGTCTGGGTAACGCAAGAAGCCCCTTGGCTCAATTGTTCAGAGGACGCGACGACTTCAACAAATCACTTCGTGTATTTGGTGACGTTTACCTGAAATGGGACATCACGGATGACTTCTCATTCAAGTCTACTTACGGTGTGAGTTTGAACAACTTTGATCGTCAAACCTTTACAGCCCTTGACCCTGAGCATGGTGAGCCGTTGGCCACCAACACTTTGAATGTTGAAGATCAATATACGGCTGACTGGAACTGGTCAAATGTTCTGACATGGGACAAATCCTTCGGTGATCACAATATCAATGCGATCCTCGGTGTGGAGGCCGTCAAAGGTCAAGGTAGAGGCAAAGGCGTTACACGTACAGGATACCTTTTTGAAACTCCCGATTTCTATAACTTGAGTAATGGTTCAGGAGCGCCAAATGTTGCCTATACCTTCCAGTATGAATTTTCACTGTTCTCGTATTTCTTGTCAGCAAACTACAACTACAAGAACAAGTACTTCCTGACAGCGACTATCCGTAATGATGAGTCTTCTCGATTCGAAGGAGACAACAAATCGGACTTCTTCCCATCTGTAAGCGCAGGCTGGTTGATGAGTGCTGAAGACTGGTTCGGTACCGATGGTGCAGTGAGCCGCTTTAAGCTGAAAGCTTCCTGGGGTGAATTGGGTAACCAAACGCTCCCTGCCGACAACCCAACTCAGAATATCTCTGGCTTGAGTGAAGAATATGCAAACTACGCCATTGGTGGTGGAATTGCAACGGGTGCAAAATTGAACCAGGTCGGTAACCCGAATCTTAAATGGGAAACATCCCAGACTGTGAACTTCGGTATTGAAGCCGGATTCTTCCAGGACAGGTTGTACGTGGATCTTGAATTCTATGAGATCACGACCAAAGACCTCGTGACCCGAGACAACTCTTTGATCAGTACGACCGCGATTGATGCCTCGGCACCACTTGTAAACCTGGGTGACGTGAAGAACACGGGTATGGATCTCGGCCTTGGCTGGAGAGACGAAACCGACAGCGGATTCAAATACTCTATCGACGCGAATATATCTTCATACAGAAACGAAGTGACCAACCTGATCTCTGACTTCCAGCCTGGTAGCGATGTATTCAGAGGTGGTGCAATCACTAGAACTCAAGTGGGTGAGCCTATCTCTTTCTTCTACGGAAGAAACGTTATCGGTTTGGACGAGAATGGACGTTTCGAGTATGAAGACGTCAATGAAGACGGAGTCATCAATGATGACGACAGAAAGAAAATCGGTTCTCCACACCCTGATTTTACCTATGGTATAAATTTATTTGGGGAATTTAAAGGATTCGATTTATCTTTGTTCTTCCAAGGGTCACAAGGAAATGACATTTATAACTACAATAAGATATATACTCATTTCCCTACGTTCTTTAACGGTAACAGAAGTACAGCTGTATTGAATTCCTGGACTCCAGACAATACCAATACACGTCAACCTGCTTTGAGTCAGACGATTACAAATGCTGAAACGAACCCTAACTCTTTCTTTGTGGAAGATGGTTCTTTCTTCCGTCTGAAAAACCTTCAAGTGGGTTATACTTTTAAAGATCTTGGACCTATGGGATCGTTTAGAATCTACCTACAGGGTACGAACCTGTTTACTATAACGGATTACAGCGGTTTAGATCCTGAAGTTCGTGGTCAGATTGTAAACGGTGCAGTTTTTGATAACTTGACTCGTGGAGTCGACTGGCAGTTATATCCAATCTCTAGTATTTATACTATTGGTGTTAATTTAAAATTCTAATTAAAAATGAAAAGTAAATTTATTTATCTCATGTTCTTGCTGGTCGGAGTACTGGCTTGTAGTGAAGACTTTACTGAATCGACTGCCTTTGGAGCCTTGAGCGATGACGCTTTAGCTAATGCACAGGGAGTTGAACTTCAGTTGATTGGAGCGTATTCCCTATTGGACGGCCACAGTGATACGGGCAGTGCAGACTGGGAAAAGACAGCCGATGGCTGGTGGTATGATGTGATCTCAGATGATGCGCACAAGGGGTCAACCGATGGTGACCAGGCAGATTTGTTCCTTTTGGAAACGTATGACTGGAACACTGCAAATCCCTATATCGGAGGAAAATGGAGATCTTTATTCGCCTCCATCAACCGTTGTAACTCTGTGTTGGCGTTGATTGAAAGCATTGAAGAAGGTGACTTCACGCAACAGGAAGCTGAAGCCCGTTTTTTGAGAGCTCATTACAATTTTGAGTTGCAGAAAGGATGGGGGAATGTTCCTTTCATCTCAGTTGAGAACTTCAAAAACGTTGAATTCAACCAGCCTAACCCTGGCCCCATCTGGGATCAGATCGAAGCTGACATGACTTTTGCCGTGAACAATTTGCCGGATAGCCAAAGTGACGTTGGGCGACCAACAAGATGGGCTGCCACTGCATACCTCGGTAAAATCCACTTGTACCAGGGTGAATGGGCACAAGCTCTTAGCAACCTTGAAACAGTGATCACTCAGGGGCCTTACAGCTTGCTGGATGAGTATGTAGACAATTTCCGATTGGCGGGAGAAAATGGAGCGGAATCAGTTTTCGCTATCCAATTTACAGCTGATGCAGGTTTGTCTTTCAACGGAAACCGTGGGGGTACTTTGAGCTTCCCAGGTGGTGGACCGATCAACTCTTGCTGTGGTTTCTACCAGGCTTCCCAGGATTTGGCCAATGCCTATCAGACTGAGAATGGTCTTCCACTCCTGGATACCTACAACCAGAATGACATCGCCAATGACTATGGTGTAGAATCTGGTGAGGCATTTACACCGCATACCGGACCTCTTGATCCTCGAATCGACTATGTTATTGGTCGTCGTGGCATCGACATGAACGGATTTGGAGTTAATGTCGGGAAAGACTGGATCCGTGCAGCTTTTGCTGACATCTCAGGTCCTTATTTGACCAAGAAGAACTACTACCATGCCGGTGAAGACGCCAACCGCGGAACTGGTGGTTGGGGTGAGCAGCGCTCAGGTATCAATTACCACATCATGCGCTATGCCGATGTACTCCTGATGGGTGCTGAAGCAGCCGTTGAAACTGGTGACCTTACCAAGGCACTTACCTGGACAAACATGGTACGCATGCGTGCGAAAAACATGACGTATGTAAAAGATGTTAATGATCCAACTCAGGACGCTGCTAACTACGTGATCGAGCCTTACGCTTCTTTCCCGGATGCTACTTTTGCCAGAAAAGCTGTTCGCTTCGAAAGAAGACTCGAGCTTGGAGTTGAAGGTCACAGACTCTTTGACCTGAGAAGATGGGGCGTTACCAAACAAGTTTTGGATACTTACGTGGCCAATGAGGCACGAACTATCCCTCCATTTGGAATTGCCACAAATCCTTATAACTCAGCTTACGACTTGTTCCCAATTCCGATTGGAGCAATCGATTTGAGTGGAGGCGTATTAACACAGAATCCTGGTTACTAATCAGGTTCCTGTTTAAGAATTTTGATAAAAAAGAGCATCTTCGGATGCTCTTTTTTTTATGCCTTTCACTCAAATTCTTACCTTTAGCCACTAAAAAATTAGCATGAGAATTCGCGATTTGATTGGTACCATCCTCTTCGTTTTGATTTTGATATCCTGCCAGAAATCGGATGACGCAAATGAGAATTCGGAGAATGTCCAGATTTTTAATTCGATCCCTTCTGAAGCTTCAGGACTGAGCTTTTCGAATGATTTGACCGAGAATGATTCGCTCAACTATCTAACATATGCGTATATGTACATGGGCGGAGGCGTGGCTGCCGGTGACCTAAACAATGACGGACTTGTCGACCTGTTTTTCACTGGGAACATGGTGCCGAACAAGTTGTACCTCAACAAAGGAAACCTGGAATTTGAGGATATTTCTGTTTCCGCCCAAGTCGAAGGAGACGATCGCTGGTTTACAGGAGTTACCATGGCCGATGTCAACGGGGATGGTTACCTGGACATCTATTGTTCCGTAGGAGGGAAATTCGACAAAAAAGAAAACTTGCTATACATCAACAATGGAGATCTGACATTCTCAGAAAAAGCGGGTGAATACGGAGTAGCAGACATAGGCAACAGCGTCCAATCTACTTTCTTCGACTATGACCTGGATGGTGACCTTGACCTCTATGTCGGCAACTACCCCCCGACCAATTTCAGTGCTCCCAACACGTATTACGGTTTTAAAATGGCCAATACCAGTGATGTCGAAACCGATAACCTCTATCGCAATGATGGTGAATCTTTCACAAAAGTCACTGACGAAGCAGGCCTGCGCTCCTTCGGTTTGACCAACAGTGTAACCGTAGGAGACCTAAATTCTGACGGCTGGCCCGATCTTTACGTATCCAACGATTTCAAGGTCCCGGATTACCTTTGGATCAACAACCAGGACGGCACCTTTTCAGAACACATGCGCGAACTTACGGATCAGGTAGCCCTTTACGGAATGGGCGTCGACATCGCCGACGTAAACAACGATAGGCTTCTCGACATCATCCAAATGGACATGACACCCGGAGACAATCGAAGGTCCAAGGCCAACATGGCCGGCATGAACCCGGATCTGTTCTGGGGAACGGTCAACGCCGGGTTCCATTATCAATACATGCACAACCAATTGCAGCTCAACAACGGCAACCTGCACGATTCTCTGCCTGTATTCAGCAACATCGCCCGATTGGCGGGGGTTGCAACCACAGACTGGAGCTGGGGACCCTTGATTGTCGACCTCGACAACGACGGGTGGAAGGACATCTTCATATCCAACGGGACAAGGCGAGAGATCAACAACAAGGACTACTTTAACGAATTGGCCAAACAGCGACTGACCAAAGAGATGCTCTTGGAAAAGAGCCTTGGGATTCCGGAAGAGAAGATTGACAATTTCGTTTTTAAAAACAACGGTGACCTCACCTTTGAAAGGATGAATGAAAAATGGGGGCTTACCTTTGAAGGATGGTCAAATGGCTGTCTCTACGCCGATCTGGACAATGACGGGGACCTTGAGATCGTGATCAACAACATCGATGACAAGGCCTCTCTCTTCGAGAACCACAGTTCGGAAAACAACAATTACCTGACTTTGTCTTTTAAAGGGACCCAAAAGAACAAAAATGGCCTGGGCGTGAAAGCTCTTGTCAGGGCAAACGGGCTGGAACAGTTTCAGGAAATGACGCTGACCCGAGGTTTTCAGTCGTCTGTGGACCCAAGACTGCATTTCGGTCTTGGAAAGGCCAACAAGATTGAGGAGCTAGCCGTCACCTGGCCCGATGGCAAGGTGCAGAAATTGAATAATTTGGAGGCCAATCAGTTCCTGGTCGTGAACCATGCAAATGCAACGGAGCCCTTGGAAAAGCCGAATAGCGAAGCTGAGGAAAAGCTGTTCCTGACGATAAATGACCCGAACATCGTCGTACGACACAAACACGTGGAAAACGTCTATGACGATTTCCAGGACCAGGTTTTGTTGCCTCACAGAACCTCGAGCTTTGGACCCGGGCTTTCCGTAGGAGATCTTAACGGAGATGGTCTTGAAGATTTTGTTGTAGGAGGTGCCAAAAACAACCAGACGGGCGTATTTTTTCAAAAAGAACAGGGTTTCGAAAAACAGGACATTGCCGACATCGCCTTTGACAGCGATTTTGAGGACCTCGGCAGCCTGATCTTCGATGCCGATGGCGATGGCGACAACGATCTTTATATAGTCAGTGGCGGAAGCGAGGTTCCAACGGGAGCTGAGCAGCTGCAGGATCGCCTGTATGTCAACGATGGCAACGGTGATTTCAAACGCTCTGCCTCTGCCCTTCCGGATATGCTTACCAGTGGCTCGCGTGTCAAGGCTTTCGATTACGACAAGGACGGAGACCTGGATCTCTTTGTGGGTGGGCGTTTAACTCCAAAGGACTATCCCATGCCTACAAACAGCTATATACTAGAAAATGTCAGTGCAACAGGAAAACCGGTTTTCAGGGACGTAACTGCCGAAATTGCTCCT
>Ga0272441_10015191_pt1 | contig 10808 bp, 5 predicted proteins | sample SSMProp6N_FD_193582 | JGI IMG/M metagenome (GOLD analysis project Ga0272441, IMG submission 193582) | Marine sediment archaeal communities from Little Sippewissett salt marsh, Falmouth, MA, United States - SSM-Prop-6N | ecosystem: Environmental > Aquatic > Marine > Wetlands > Sediment ...
CGTTCGGCGGCCATTCCGACGCCTTCCTCGCCAGGCTCTCGGCGGACGGATCGAAGCTCCTCTGGGCCACCTACCTCGGCGGCAAGGGCAACGAGTTCGCCGAGCATCCCCCGCTGCTGCTGGCCGACGGGTCGGTCATCCTGGCCGGCGTGAGCGCCTCGGACGACTTCCCGACGACCGGCGGCGCCGTGCAGCGGCAACTCAAGGGCAAGACCGACGGCTTCATCACGAAGCTCTCGGCCGACGGTCGGCGGCTGGTCTTCTCCTCGCTCCTGGGCGGCTCGGGCGGCGACTTCTTCCTCCAGCCGCAGGTCGACGGCCAGGGCAACGTCTACGTGGTCGGCCAGACCAGCTCACGCGACTTCCCGACGACGCCCGACGCGCTCCAGAAGAGCTACGGCGGCGGTGCCAGCGACGGCCTCCTGGCCGTCCTCAGCCCGGACGGCGCGACGCTGCTGTACGCCACCTACCTGGGAGGCTCGGGCGGCGAGATGACGCGCAGCGTGGCGCTGACCCCGGACGGGGCCGTCTGGCTGGTCGGCAACACGGCCTCGAAGGATTTCCCGGTCACCTCGGGCGCGCTCCAGACGAAGCTCGCCAGCGACCACGACACGTTTGTCGTCAAGCTCGTGCCGGGCCGTTGACGGTGCCGGCCGCGCGGCAGGTCGACGTTCCCCTATGGGCCGGGTGGGGCGCCGGGCGGCGGCGCAGGCGCAGCGCCCGCATGGGACATGACCGTCTGAAGCAGTTGCTTCGCCTCGGCGCACTCGGGGTCGTAGGCCAGGGCCTTCCGCAATTCGCCGGCCACGCCCATGAGCAGCGCGGTGTCGTTGACCTTCTCCGCGAGGCCCTGAGCCATGAGGCGGGCGGCCTCCTGAACGTGGCAGCCTGCGGCCTGCTTCTTCGCCAGTTCCAGGGTCTGCTTCGCCGGCTCGAACGTGGGGTCGTAGGCGACGCTCTCCGTGAGCAGCAGGACCGCGGACATCCAACTCGGCCCGCCCGGCCTCCGCGCGCCCGAGGTCATATGCCTTGACGGCCTTGGCCCGGGCGACCCGCTTCTGGAACTCCTTGCGGTCGACGAGGGCCGGATCGGCCGTGGCGGCACCCTCGTAATACTCCAGGGCGCCCTTGGAGTTGCCGGCGACCATCGCGGCGTCGCCCTGGGCAACCAGCGGGCCGGGACGCCACGGCTGGTCCGGCGCGGAGCCGTTGCGCTCGACGATCTCGCGGTGGCTGACGGCCATGCAGCCCGGCAGTAGCGCGGCGGCAACCAGCACGGCAGTCAGCGGCTTGAGGTACGACATGGCCCGACCTCCTTTCGACGGGACTGCAACGGACACTGAGCATTCGCCCCGGCGGCGGCGGCCGGGAACGGACAGAGCGACATCCTGAGTCGGCAGCAACGTACGGATGAGCGCCGACCGCACCCGCGGGCCTCACACGGCCCTGCACCTTCGGCCGACGGCTCGTTTACTATACGCCGATGGCCGCGGGATATTCAAGGGCTTTGTCTGGCGCCGGCGCCGAGGAATGTTCAGGGCGACTTGCGCTGCTCCGCCGGCGGGTGGGTCTTCGGCGATTCGGCAGGCGTCGGGTGGCCCTTGTCGGCCGCCGGTTTGGTCGCCGCGTCCGCGTACTGCACGGAGTGCCAGAGGAGGCCCTGCGCCGGCAGGTACGGGCACGCTCGCCAGATGGCGTCGAGCGCCGCGAGCAACACCGCGCGATTCTCGCCGCGCGCCGACTTCTGCGCGACGGCCTTCAGCCTGCCGAGCATCACGTTGCGGACCTTGACGGCCTTCTGCTCCCTGGCGACCTCGGCTTCGTACCACATCGCCAGGGCCTTGGCGACGTACGCGCCGCTGAACTCGTATCCCTCCCTGGTCAGGTGGACGCCGTCGTCGCGGATGTACATTGCCCACTTGGGGTCGGTCATGAAGTGGCGGTGCAGGTCCACGAGCGGCAGGCCTTTCTCGGCCGCGAGTCGCCGCGTGACGGCGTTGTGCTCGAGCTCCAGGACGCGGTCGGCGCCGCCCCGGTCGTTGAGCCGCTTGATCTTGCCGAGGCTGTGGCGGGCCGCATCGAACGGGGTGCACGTCAGCAGGACGACCTTCGGGGCGGGGTTGCGCTTCCCGACGGCCTCGATGATCTTCAGCATGTTGGACCGGAAGCGTTCGGTGTCGTGGTTCCTGGCCAGGTCGTTCAGGCCGTAACTGACCGTGACCACGTCGGGCTTCTCGGATTCCAGGAGTTTGTCGATGCGGCCCGCGCCGCCCTCGGCCGTCTCGCGGCCGACGCCGGCGTTGACCAGCGTCCAGGCGACCCTGCCTCTGGTCAGCTCGTTCAGCGGTCCCTGCACGGCCTCGGGCATGCCGCCGCGCGTCACCGAATCGCCCAGCATCAGGATCTTGCCCTGCTTCTGGGCGTCGGCCTGCGCCGCGGAGACAAGCAGCAACAGCGCCGCCGCCACACATCGTATCCGAACCGATGCGCTCATAGAGGTTCCTTTCCCGTGGTCTCCCGGCGGCGGGGCCGCCTGCGCGAGCTAGCGACCGGCGGCGAAGAGGGCGATGTTCGTGGCCAGGGCTCGCGCGTCGTCGGCCTCGTAGCCGCGGCTGCCGAACGCCTTGCAGCCGGTCTGCGAGTACATGATGTCGTACGGGCTGTAGATGCCCACGAGCCGGTCGCTGCCTGCCAAGGTGATGCCGTAAAGGAGGGGCAGGGGCCGGCCGATCCGCTGCGGACGCAGGGCGAACGTGTAGCCCACCGACGGGGCGGCGTAGCCTGTGGCGCCGCCGGGGATCGAACCGCCGATGACCGGGTCGTCGGCTCCGAGGGTCTTCAGCTTCAGCCCCGCGGCGGCGGCCAGCTCGCGGAAGCCCTCGTCGAAGTGCGGGTCGCCGATCGCGGCCTCGGCGAAGAGGAATCCTCCGCCGGCCAGGTACGTCTTGAGCCGCTTGACGGCCTCGTCGCTCATCGTCGGCCGGCCGCGGCCCGACAAGTACGCCAGGCCCACCTCCCGGGGGATGTCCTGCCCCGCGGGGATGGGGTCGCGTTCGGCGATCTCGAGGCCGGTGCCTGCCTTGAGGTCCTCGCCGAGCAGCGTCCACGGGCGGTAGTGCTGCGTGGCGTGCCACAGGCCGCCGTGCTGAAGCCGGGCGACGGTGAGCTGCCGCTCGGTGCCGCTATAGGCCGGGGTCTGGCCGGCGTACTTCCTGCCGGTGCCGACCTCCCGCTCCGACAAGCGGCCGCGCAGCTTGCCGCGGTCCGTGGCGTAGGCGTAGAGGTTGTTGCCCATGTTGAACAGCGCCACGTCCCGGGCGACCGACTGGGCGTGCCACTTGCAGGAGACGTCGCGCGGGGAGTAGAAGAGGAACGTCCGGACGCCGTCGTCGAGCCCCCTCAGCACGGGCACGCGGGGCCCCACCTTGAGGTCGGCCCCCCAGAGCGGGTGCTCCTTGGTGATGACCTTGAGCTCCCACTCGGGCCAGAGTTCCTGGCAGAGCTTCTCCCACCAGGTGGCGGCCGCGCGGTTGCCGCAACTGGCCTCGACGAAGAGCGTGCCCCCGGTGTCGGTGTACTCGCGCAGTTTCTGCTTGTGCTCGTCGGAGAATTCGACGGCCTCCTCGGCGGTGATGTAGAGGATGGGCGCGTCGTGCATTTCCTCGACGGGGATGTCGAGGTGGATGACCTGCCAGTTGATCTGCTGTTCCTTGATCTTGCCGACGAACTGGGCGAGGTGTGCGGCGTCGTTGGGGTGGAGGTCCCAGGAGCCGTCGTACATGAGCTTGTTCACCAGGATGGGGCCGCGGCCCTTGACCAGGAAGAGCAGGGCGAAGGAGGTGTCGGAGAAGCTGCCCCAGGAACCGTCCGGCCTCTGCCGGCGGAGGATGGCCCCGGCCCCCTCGCGGTACCAGTTGTGGGCGCCGAAGTACTTCAGGCCGGTGTAGATGCCGACGCGTTCGGCGGCGTAAAACCAGTAGTAGAACCAAGCGCGACCCTTGACGGGATTCGAGTTAACCACGAAGCGCTCGCCGAGCCACTGGGTGCCGGTCCGGATGGCCTTGTCGACGTTCGAGTCGCGCCGGCCGGCGGACCGCTCGCCGCGGCAGGGGCAGCCCTGGCCGGGGTTGAGGACCTCGCGGCAGATGAACAGGCTGGCCACCGCCGCGGCAGTCATCGAGCCGTAGCTCGGCTTCGACTTCGACAAGCCGGGTCGCCCGTAGTTCCACCCGCCGTCGGCCAACTGCCTCTGGAGGTACAGGGCCAGGGCCCTCTGAAACGCCAGGGGCGGGACCTCGACGCCGCACCGCGCCGCCTCATAGAGGCCCAGTACGGCAATCTGCGTGTTCGAGAAATCCCACTCGGCCGTGTCGGCGATCTTGTCGTAGTACCACCCCCCGTGCTCGTGCTGGATGTCCAGCAGGACCGCCACGTCGCGCTGCATGGCCTGGCGGAGGCCGGCCTTGAGGTTCTTGTCATCGGCCCGGCGATAGAGCTCGGCCAGCGTCACGAGGCGGAACCCGAGCGTGTACGTCTTCTCCATCTTCAGTTCGAGCAGGGTCTTCAGGCTCCGCCTCATCTTGGGATTCTTCTCGGGATCTTCGCCGGCGTAGGCCAGGGCGAGCATGGCCATGACCTCGGTGTCGCCGGGATATTTGTACGTGTCGGCCCACTTGTTGGGCTCGTTGTCGCTGAACATGCCGTTGGGCCGCTGGGTGGACCAGATCTGCGCCACGCCGCGCTGGATTGCCGCGTCAATCTGCTCGTCGACCGAGCTTCCCTGAGCCGCAAGCGGGCCCGCGGAAATCAGAATGCACGCAATGCCGACTGCTGTCATGATGCTCTTCATTGGAAGCCTCCGGGTCCTGTTCCTGCGGGTGTCGCAACGTCTCATTCGATCCGGCGTGACCGTGCAGCGACGTCCGTCGTCGGCGCAGCGCACGTTACCCCTCGGGCACGACGACCTTCACGCGGCGGGCCTCCATGATGACGTCCTCCTCGTTTTCGCTGATCGCGAGGACGAAGCGGTGGAGGCCCGCCTGCTCCGGCGTCGGCGTCCAGGTGAGCTTGCCGGTCTTGACGTCCACCGAGGCCCCCTCGGGCAACTGGTAGCCGAAGGCCATCCAGATGCCCTTCTCCGGCTTGGCCGGGGCCGACATCTCCACCGGCCTGCCCGCCGTGACCGTCTGGACCGGGACGGGCTCGCGGTAGCGCGGGCCCTCGGGCGCGCGGGACGCCGACTCCGGATCGTAGAACGCCAGCGCCAGCGGATCGGCGAACCCGTACGTGCGAAAGCGCTGGTCGTCGGCCAGGCGCTTCGCCACGAGCGGCGCTGCCTCGCGGGCGAACGGCCAGCGGTGGTTCACCAGCATCGCCATGGCGTGGCCGTCCTCGATCTTCCGCTCGTAGTAGCGCAGGTACAGGTCGAGCGGCTCGCGGCCCGAGATCTTCAGCAGGTTCTGGACGGCGGCGCCCGGGCCGATGAACGGATTCTCGTAGCCGCCGTTCTCGGCGTAGCACGGCTGGCCGGGCTGGCCGCGGTTGTGCCGGTACTTCCAGTAGTGGATCCTCGTGCCGTCGGGCTGGATGAAGCCCAGGTGATTCGGCCCCGTCCAGTAGCCCAGCCGGTTGTAGAGGATGTGGTACCGCCAACTGGCGACCGAGTTCGGCCGGCCCGGGCCGGCGGTGGTCCGCATCAGGTTGTCCCACCACGAGACGGCCTCGTCCGGGTACGGCGCCCAACGGTGGCTCGCCGGCGTGCCGTCGGCGCCGCTCGTGCCGTAGTACGGCGTGTCGTACGTTGGCATGGCCAGGGCTGTGGTCAGAGCCACCAGGCCGTAGCCGAGTTCCCAGTGGCTCGAGCCGGAGCCGACGCCGGCGGCCATGTGGTAGCGGAACTGCTGCCAGAGCTTGGCCAGTTGCGCGAGGTTGTCGCGGATCTTGAGTTCCTCGATGGCCGTCATGCCGCGCGGCCGGTCGGCACTGCGCCGGTAGCCGCTGGCCAGGAGGTCGTAGGCTATCGGGGCGGCGTAGTTGCCGAGCCACTCCTGTCCCAGGGGCGTCAGGTCCGGCGAGCCGCCCGTCGTCGACAGGTAGACCTCGATACCCAGCGGCTCGGCGGCGTAGAAGCGCAGCAGGCGCCGCTTGGCGATGTAGCCGTGATCGGCCGGCGCGGCGGCCCAGTCGGTCATCGCGCCGACGAAGGCGTGCTTCAAGGCGGCGCCGGCCCGGCCCATCTCGCCCCGCCACGGCGGGCGGACCGGGTTGTCGAGGCCGGCCTCGGGATCCTCGCTCACCTGCGACAGTCGCGCGAAGCCCGTCTTCCACGGCTCCTTCTCCAGGTTCGCCCGGACGCGGGCCTTCTGCGCGTCTGTCTCCCAGAGCAGGTAGCCGTGCCTTTCCCCGGGCGCGGGGAAGTCCGGCTCGAAGACGATCCTCCGGTGGCACACCGGCCCAGCGTCGCCGCACTTGTAGAACAGGTCGTAGATGCCGCCCGGCTCGCCGAACAGCTCATCACTTCGCAACGGCTGGTCGCCGAAGGTTCTGAAGTCGCGCGGCGGGCCCTCAACGCGGTGCCCGCGCGCGACATACAAGACCGGCTCCCCGTTCGTCAGGTTCACGTAGCGAATCTCCACGCCGCGCGTCAGGTAGGTCGTCTGCACGTGAATGACCGGCGTGTCGAACGTCTTGGCCGCCGTGGTGTACCACTGGGCGTCGGGCGTCGCGGCCGCGAACTGGAGCACCGGCGTCTTCGGATCGACGACACAGACGACGCGCCCGCCGTCGCTGGCACCGCACTTGCCGCTCTGCATTTGGCTGCCGGGATAGTTCGGCAGTTCGCGCTTGAGCCACTCGGCGTCGTCGTCCCAGTAGCGGAGGGTGTGCCACTCGTTTCCGGCTTTGTCCTTCTGGCCGTAGAACCATCGCGTCAGGTCGCCGCGCTTCTCGGCCCTCCACGGCAGGCCGTTGTGGCCGGTCGTGCCGACGACCGGCTTGCCGTCGGAGTACGCGAGTCCGGCGAAAACGATCGGCTTCTCGTACAGGCGCGTCGGCGGCGCGACCGCGCCGACGTAGCGCGGCGAGCGGTAGTTGCTGTCGACCATCCACTTGATGATGCCCTCGTCGCCGGAGTCGGGCTTGCCGTCCGGGCCGTCGCGGCCGATGATGCGGCTGAACTTGACGTACCGCTGGCTCTGGCTGACGACGTTGCGCTCGTTGTGCTCCAGCACGATGGGCGTGGTGGAGCGGACGTAGAGCACGCCGGAATCGTCAACCTTCTCGTCATGGTAGAGCCGCTCGTAAGCCCAGGCCTCGCCGTGGCGGCCCTGGGGGACGAGGCTGATGCCGCTGCGCAGGTTCGTGATCGGCGTCAGCCCGTCGTCGGCCGCCGCGGCGGAGGCCGAAAAAATCAGCCCCACGGCGACGAATGGGATGAGTCGCTTCATGGGTCGCTCGCTTTCGCTCGGGTTGCTCCGGGGGCGGCTTTCCGCCGCTCGCGGCGGGGCGCGCGGGCGCCGAAGCCGCCTGCCGCCGGGCGGCCTCGCGGCCCGGACCCGGTGATGAGAACTAGTCCGCGCCCGGGGGCCGTCCTGCTGCCAGGAGGGCGACGTTCGATGCCAGGGCCCGGGCGTCGGCCGCTGCGTAACCGCGACTGTCGAACGCCGTGCACCCCGTCTGCGAGTACATGATGTCGAACGGGCTGTAGACGCCGACTAGCGTGCCGCCGCTTTCGATACGAAAGAGAAGCGGCTGCGTCTTGCCGACTCGCGACGGCCGCAGGGCGAACGTGTAGTCGGCGTCGCACACCTTGTACCCGGTCCCCCCGCCGGGCATCGCGCCTGCCAGGAGCGGGTCGTTCGCCTCGGCCGGCTTGAGGGTCAGCTTCATGGCTGAGAGCATTTCGCGGACCGTCTTGTCGAAGGCCTCGTCGCCGAGCGTCGCCTCGGCAAAGAGGAACCCGCCGGACGCAAGGTACGCCTTGAGCCGCGCCCGCGCCGCATCGTCCAGGCCCAGGGCCTCGCGGCCCGTCAGGTACAGGAGGCCGACGTCGGCGGGGATGTCTTTGCCCGGCTCCACCGGGTCGCCCTTCGAGAGGTCGAGGCCGGTCCGTTCCTTGAGGTCGGCCGCGAGCAGCTCCCAGGGATGGTAGCGGCGATTGAGGTGCCAGCGTCCGCCGTGGGCGAACCGGGCGATCTTGAGGGCGCGGCCGCCGGCCAGCGCGGGCTTGTCGGCGGCGTATTTCTTTCCGGCGCCGACCTCTCGCGCCGCCAGGCGGCCCCGGAGCTTGCCGCGATCCGTCGCGTAGGCGTACAGGTTGCTGCCGAACTTGAACAGCTCCTCGTCGCGGGTGATCGACTGGGCGTGCCACTTGCAGGAGATGTCGCGCGGCGAGTAGAAGACGAACGTCCGCAGCCCGTCGCTGATGCCCATCAGGCCGGGCACGAGCTTGGTCATCCTCAGGTCGGCCTGCCAGAGCGGGTGCTCCTTGTCGACCGTCGCCAGTTCCCACTCGGGCCAGAGTTCGCGGCACAGGCGCGGCCACCAGGCCGCCGCGGCACGGTTGCCGCAACTGGCCTCCAGGAGGACCGTTCCGCCGGTGTCGGTGAACTCGCGGAGCTTGCGTCTGTGCTCGTCGGAGAGGTCGAAGGCTTTCTCGGCCGTGATGTACAGGATGGGCGAGTCGTGCATTGCCTCGACCGGGATGTCGAGGTGAATGACCTGCCAGTTGATGCGCTGCTCCTTGATCCGGCCGACGTAGCCGGCCAGTCCGGCGGCGTCGCGCGAGTGCAGGTCCCAGTCGCCGTCGTACATCAGCTTGTTGACGAGGATGGGCCCCCGCCCCTTGATGAGAAAGAGCAGCGCGAACATCGTGTCGCCGCACTTCCCGGGCCACGAGCCGTCGGCCCGCTGGAGCGGCAGAATCTGCCGCACGCCCTCGGCGTACCAGTCGTGGGTGCCGAGGTACTTCAGCCCCGAGTTGATGCCGACGCGCTCGCAGGCATAGAGCTGATAGTAATTGCACTTCTTGCTATCCGTCACGGCCCGGCCGTCGGCGGGCAGGTGATCGGCGAGCCATGCCAGTCCGCGATCGATGCCCTGGTCGACGCGGGCGTTGCGCCGCCCCGCCGAGCGGCCGCCGCGGCACGGGCACCCCTGCCCGGGGTTCAGCAGGTCGCGAAGGATAAACAGGCTGGCCGTGCCGGCTGCGGTCATCGAGACGTAGCTCCCTCCGGTGCCCGCGGGCTTCGTGGGGTTGCCGTAGTTCCACCCGCCGTCCGGGCGCTGTTTCTCCAGGTAGAGCTTCAGCGCCTTCTGGAACACCGCGGCGTCCACCTCCACGCCGCACGCGACCGCCTCCTTCAGGGCCAGCAGGGCGATCTGCGTGTTGGAGAAATCCCACTGGCTGCGGCTCTCGCCGTGGTAGTGCCATGAGCCGTCGTCGTGCTGGTACGACAGCAGCGCGTCGACGTCTCTCTTCAGGGCCGCGCGAAGCCCGGGCCGCGTCGCGTCCTTGGCGTTGCGGTAGAACTCCGCCAGGGCGATCATCCGGAAGCCGATGGTGTACGTCCGATCGAGTTCCAGCTCCAGGAGCGTCTTCAGGGCGGTCTTGATCCGCGGGTCCTCGGGCGCCGCCCCGCCGTAGGCCAGGGAGGTCATCGACACCACCTCCCAATCGCCATAATAGTAGTAGTCCTTCGTCCGCGTGGTGGGGCTGGCGCCGCTCGACATGCCGTTGGGCTTCTGGCGCGACCAGACCTGTTCAATGCCGTGCTCGACGGCCTTGTCGATGGCCTCGCTCAGGTCGGCCTGTGCGGCCGCAGGCCCGGCGGCACACAGGATGCACCCGATGATGACGGCCGTCGTGGTGGCTCTCATGGTCTGGCTCCGGTGGCGCCGCCTGCTGAGACGGCGGCGCCGAGCCACATTCTACCAGCCCGACCCGCGCATGCAACCGTTCGCCGGCAGAAGGCGCGGGCGCCGCCGGGGCGAGGCAGCGCCCCATCTGCCGCGCGGCTTGTGTGCCCCTGTGCCACGCGTTATAATGCCGCTCGCGCTGGGGACGAACCAACGCGGCGCCAAGGGAGCCGAGCCATGAGCACGCACCACAATAACCGCGAGCCGGTCCAGGGCGTTCCCGACAGTCTGCGCGACGAGCCGTGGCGGCTGTTCCGCATCATGGGCGAGTTCGTCGACGGTTTCGAGACCATGGCGAGCGTCGGCGCCGGGGTGAGCTTCTTCGGGTCGGCCCGCGTCAGCGAAGGCCACCAGTGGTACGAGTTGGCGCGCGAGACCGCCCGGCGGCTCGCCCGGGCCGGCCTGGCCGTCATCACGGGCGGCGGCCCCGGTATCATGGAGGCCGCCAACCGCGGGGCCTTCGAGGCCGGCGGAGACAGCGTGGGCCTCAACATCGTCCTGCCGTTCGAGCAGCGCGCCAATCCCTACCTGACGCGCTACGTCGACTTCCGATACTTCTTCGTCCGCAAGGTCATGTTCGTCAAGTACGCCCGGGCCTTCGTCATCATGCCGGGCGGCTTCGGCACCATGGACGAGTTCTTCGAGTCCATGACCCTCATCCAGACCAACAAGATCCATCACTTCCCCGTCTTCCTGATGGGGGCGGCCTACTGGGAGGGGCTCATCAACTGGATCCGCGACGCCATGCTCCAGAGGGAACGCTTCATCTCGCCCGAGGACCTCAGCCTGTGGACCGTCACCGACGACCCCCAGGCGGTCGTCGACCGGGTGCTGGCGGTCACCCAGGAGCAGGTCGAGGCCGCAGCGCGGCCGGGCGGGCCGACGCCCGAGGG
>Ga0272441_10015192_pt1 | contig 10808 bp, 5 predicted proteins | sample SSMProp6N_FD_193582 | JGI IMG/M metagenome (GOLD analysis project Ga0272441, IMG submission 193582) | Marine sediment archaeal communities from Little Sippewissett salt marsh, Falmouth, MA, United States - SSM-Prop-6N | ecosystem: Environmental > Aquatic > Marine > Wetlands > Sediment ...
CATTTCAACGAGCCCCTGGACTGGGAAGGCATCTATGAGCTGCGTCTGCTGGAAAGCATCTACAGGCTGCAGGTTACGAACCCGGCTTCGCAGCCGCCGTCGGTCAGGCGGGTGACCTTCTGCAATGATACCGCCGCCCCGGTTTTCCAGGAGCTGGTGTTGAATCAGAATCTCAGCCTCTCAGACTCGGGCTCAGCCTGTTTCGATTTCTATATCGAGCACGCCCCCGGTTTTTCCGTGGAGCTGGGCTCCTTTCTCGAAGCCCTGAGCATCGACGCCGGTGACTGCCTGCGTATAACCGCGCTGGTGGTGGTCCGGAATCCGCTGCCTCCCGATCCCGTCCCCGAGCCGCCGCCGGCAAGTGATACTGACGTCTTGCGTGTCTATTGCCGTCTGGAGGATACGGACAATCCTCCAGGCATTATCAGCCTGGAACTGGAGGCGTTCCTGACCGATACAAATCAGAACTCTTTGCAGGCGCCCTTTGTGCTGACGGTCAACAAGCTGTGAGACTTCTCAAGGCCTGCGCGGCCCACCCCTGGTCGGTATTGATGGCCTCGAGCGGGGTACTCCTCTTCGGCCTGGTGGCCCTGGGGCAGATCGATGTGGATCTTCTGCCTGTTATTCCCCTGCCGGTGGCACAGGTGATCACAGAATTCGAGGATATCCCCGCACCCGAGGTGGAGGAGATGCTCACGGTCCCGCTGGAAAACAGTCTTTCGGCGGTGAAAGCAGTCAAACAGATCAGTTCCGTCAGCAAGAGGGGGATAAGCCGGGTAACCCTCACCTTCGCCTGGTCGGCGGACATGGAGCTCGGCGCCGTGGAGGTGCGTGAGAAGATCGATGCCCTCTACCCCCTGCTGCCCCAGGGCTGTGCCAGGCCCGTGGTGATCACTGAAGACGCCAATGCCCGGCCGCTTTTAACCCTGGCGGTTTTCCCGCTCACCGGGGGTTCTTCGGCACGCTTGGGGCCGCTCCTGCAGCGGGAGCTGAAAACCCGCCTGCGTCAGCTCAGGGGGGTGGCGGATGTCCGGATGGTGGGTGTGGAGGAAGCGGAGATACTGGTGGAAGCCGACGCCTTCAAGCTCTACAGCAGCGGTCTGCTTCTCAGTCAGTTGGCGGACACCCTGAAATGCTCCGTGTACGATCAGCCCGTCGGCCTCCTGCGGGAGGGACAGCGCGAGTATCCTCTTAAAATCTCCAGTCAGGTACGCACCCTGCAGGATCTGGCCGCTGTTCCGATTCTGGGACCGGCAGGTGGGCCGGAAATCAGGGTGGGAGACCTGGCCGAGGTTTCCTGGGGAGTGAAGGAGCGCACCTCTTTCTTCCACTACAACGGCAGGGAAGCCATCGGCATCTACCTTTTCAAGGCGGGTGGGCGGGGCAGTTTAAACGCCGCCGCCGAGATCCGCCGGGAGCTCGAGCCCCTGCGGGAGCTGTTCTCCCGGGAGCTCCGCCTGGAGCTGATCGAGGACCGCAGCATCCAGATCCGTCTTGCCGTTCGCAGACTGCTGGCGGCCATACTTCTGGGTATAGCCGCGGCAGCGGGCGTGCTGCTGTTGCTTTCCCGAACCATACTGCCCGCTTTGCTGACCATCGCCTCGATTCCCGTATCGATCTGCGCGGCCTTTCTGGGAATGCGGGTCGCGGGGATCTCGCTGAACATCATCTCCCTGTCCGGCATGGCCATGGGCATCGGGCTCATTGTGGACAACGCTATTGTGGTTCTGGAGAACCTGTGCCGGTATAAGCCATCGGGCAGCGAAGCTGTCGCCCGCACGGCCCTGGAGATGTCCGCCCCGGCTTTCGGTTCAACGGCCACGACCTTGCTGGTGTTTCTGCCCATGATTTTTATTCCGGGCCTGATCGGTGCTCTTTTCAAGGACCTGGCCCTGACCGTCTGTTTTCTCCTGGCCGCCTCTTACCTGACCGCCATGACCCTGATGCCGGCGCTCTACGCCCTGGCCGGCAGCCGTTTGCAGAAGGTTTCCTTCCGTACCGTATGTTTAGAGCGACCCTACCGCAGAGCTCTCTTCAGGCTGTTCCGGAGGCCGGCGATCTCCCTCTCGGCCTGCCTGCTGCTGGTGGGAGCGGGCTGCCTGGCTTTCAGCCTGCTGCCCAAAGAGGCGCTGCCGGCAGCCGCTCCCGAAGATCTCAATCTGGAGATTGCCCTTCCCAGGTCTTTGAAGCTGAAGGAGGCCGCAACTTTTTCAAGCGCCATCGAGACTTCGCTCCTAACTTTGCCGCAGGTAAAAGCTGTTTGTGCCGAAGCTGGATTCGATAAAAACTCTTCCAAGGATCGCAGTGAAAAAGGCAGGGATGCCTCCCGGCTGCGGTTGAGGATCTTCCTGGAGGGTAGGGTAAATGCGGAACCGGGTATCGAAGCGGGTATCGACGCGCAGCTTGCCCGGCTGGGTGTCCACTCCTACAGTCTTTCCCGCTCCCGGGAACAGTTGGAGCGCCTGCTCGGTTTCCCCTCCTCGCCGGCCCTGCTGCTGACCGGACCGGCCAGGTCCGGCCTGCTTGCCCGGGCAGGCAGGATAACTGAAGAATGTACCACCCGGGGATTGATTACCGGCGCGGAAACGGATACGCGGCGGGATACTCCGGAGGCCAGGCTGATCCTGGACCGCGAAGCGTTTGCCTTCAACAATGTACAAGTCGAGGCCGTGGAGAACACCCTGCAGGCCGCGATCGGCGGAATCACATCGGCTCGGCTGCACAGCGCAGAAGAGGACACGGACATCAGGGTGCGGCTGAAACGGGAGTACACCGACACGGAAGAAGAGCTGGGCCGCCTGCGGATACCCTCCCCGGGCGGGGCGGTGGAGCTTTCCCTGCTGGCGGAGATCCGGCAGGCCCTGATCTATGGCGAGCTGTCCCGGCTCAACCGCAAGCCCGCAGTGGGAATTACCTTCCAGGCCGCTCCCGGAGAGCAAATGGAGTTGAAGGCTTTCCTATCAGGGCTGGAGGGTCCGAATACCATGCTGGCCTCAGCTTCCGCGCTTGCTCCCGTCCGGCGGCAGATGATCCTGCTCTTCGTTTTGGCCGTGGTCCTCATGTACCTGATCGTGGGTGCGCAGTTCGAGTCGCTGCTTGCGGGGCTTCTGGTTCTGGGCGCGCTGCCGCTGTCGATGTCGGGGAGCCTGGTATTTTTGCTTCTGACCGGCAGTACGGTGAATCTGAACTCTTTTCTGGGCCTGCTTATACTCCTGGGCATCAGTCTCAATACCACCATCCTGCTTGCCGCCGCCTGCAGGCGCCGGGGAGCGGGACTTGCAGCCGTTGTCCGGGGCAGTGTGAGCCGGCTGACACCCGTGCTGGCCACAACCCTGACCACTGTCTGTGCGCTTCTGCCCCTGCTGTTCCTGGGCAAGCTCCAGAGCCATATGGCAACAGCCGTCATTGGCGGACTCCTGTCGGGCACTCCGGCCGCCCTGCTGATCTTTCCGCCGGCTTACGCCGGACTGCTGCGTCTGGGCAGGCGGCACCCGGCGGGTCGGCGCTCGGCGGGCCGCCGGCCCGGGGCTTAGGGTGGCTTCCCCGGGAAAGACGCCGGGAAAGCTGATCCGCTGGTCCCTGCTTTTCGCTGCCCTGGTATGCGCCGGACTGGCTCTGAGCAGCGGCGTCGATCTGGGCTATCTGCCCGCGGGAACCGGTAAAAGCATCCTGGTCCAGGTGGAATTCCACGGCGCCTATGCGGAGGAGGTGGAGCGGGTTTTAGTCCGGCCCCTGGAAGCGGCGCTGGCGCGGCAGACAAACATCAGAGACCTGTTTTCCCTGGCCGAGGTGGGGCGCTGTCGTATCTACATCCGCTTCGAACAGTCAGCGGACCTGAACCGCGCCTACCTGAGCATTCGTGAAGCGGTGGCTGCCGTCTATGCGCATCTGCCGCCCGCGGTGCAGCGTCCACTGATACTCAAGAGCGGCTACCGCAGCCTGCCGGTATTTATCGCCGCTTTTCCGCCCGGACAGGCAAAAACGGAAACTGCATTGAGACGCTATTTCGAAAATTTGGAGGGAACTGGGGAGATAGAAATAGGCGGCGGCGTACGCCGGGAGATTCAGATTGCAGCAGACCCGAATACATGTGCGGCAATGGGTGTCAGTGTGAATGAGCTGGTCGGAGCGGTGCGCCGCAACAACCTGCTGGGAAGCTATGAGCCGGACACCCGGGCGCCCCTGCTCCTGGACGGCCGGCTAAAAAGCCCGGCGCAGCTGAAAAACCTGACGATCAGGGACAATGTGCGACTCGGTGAGCTCGCCGAGGTCCGCTGGCACGATGCCGCCCGGGAAAGCATCGGCAGGGTCGATGGCCGGCCTAAAACCCTGGTCTATGTACATCGCGCGGGAGACGCCAATACGGTCACATTGTGCCGCTGTCTGCGGCGGGCCGTCAGCCGGCTGGATGGGCAAGTGCTTTATGATTACGGCCGGCGGATCGAACTGTCTCTGCTGGAAGTGTTGAGGCTGGTGGTGCTGGGAATCGGCCTGGTAATCCTGTTGACTCTGCTGTTTTCACGGACGGTTTATCCGGCGCTGCTGGTCAGCCTGAATATTCCCTTTGCCATTTTGATGACTTTGTCCCTGCTGAGGCTGCTGGGGCGGGAGGTCAACATGATGAGCCTGTCGGGACTGGCCGTCGGCGTGGGGCTGGTCATTGACGCGGGTGTTGTGTTCTGCGAAGAATTTCTATCCGTGTCAGGCGACCTCTCGCAGACCTTCGCCGGAACACGCAAAATCATTCTGTTATCCGCGGCCACGACGCTGGCGGTATTTTTCCCCCTCCTGTTTGCCGAGGAAGCGGCGATTACCAGCTTCGGAGACCTGGCGGTGGCGGTCGGCGGATCGGTCGCGGCTTCGCTGCTCTATGTATTCCTGTTTCTGCCGGCTGCCCTGTCGTGGTTTTTCCGGCGGGCGGGGCAACAAATCCGCAGAAAGCCAGGCCGGGGGTTCGCCCTGCCGCCAAGGTTGTTTCTCCTCCTTGCCCGGTCACGGATGATTCCGCTGCTGCTTCTGATGTCGATCTGCGGCGGCGCGGCTGTCCTGCTTCCGGGTTTGAGACTGGAGACAATACTGCCTGCAGGCGAAAGCCGGCTGCCCCTGATCCTGGAATATCCGAGCGGCTGCAGCCTGGATTTCGTTTTTGCCAGGGCCGGGCCTCTGGAGTCCGCTATCGTATCCATGGAAGGCGTCAGGCATGTGGCGGCGAAATACCAGAAGGAGAGAGCGACTTTCAATATCACCCTCCAAGATGAGACCGCTTCCCCGGGCGTCAGGATGGAATTGCGGAAAATGGAGGCCCGCTATTACCCGGCTTTCTTTTACTTTCCCCGGGAAAGCGAGGGAGAGCGCGCGGTGGAAGTGATCCTCACGGGAACGGAGAACAGCAGGCTGCGGGAGCTGGCAGAGGCGCTGGGCCGGAGAATCGCCGCATTGCCCGCCGCGGGCCGCATTGTCTATCACTACAAGCAGGCGGCACCGGTCAGAGAAATAAGAGTGAGCCTGAGAGATGCCCGCAGGCAGGGTCTGGATCCCTATGCCGTGTATGCCGGTCTTTACTAGATGCTTTCTGAACCGGTGGCCGCGAAGTGGACCCGGGGCGGCAAAGAGGCGGATATCCGCTTCTTTTGCAGCACGCCGGTTTCCGCAGCCTCAATTCTAAATTTAAAGATTGCCGGCCCGGCGGGAACAATGGCGGAGATTAAAAATGTGGCGGTTATAGAGGAAGGTCCCGGCACGGGCCGAATAACCCATTACAACCGGCGGCGAAGTGTCAGCTTTGCGGTTATGACGGACAGCGCGTCCGTCGGGGAGCTGTTGCGGAGCATCGAAGGAATCCTGGCTGCTACATCCCTGCCTTTTGGATATCACGCGGAGGCCGGCAGCGAAATCCGTGCGCAGGTCCGGATCCTGCGTGCCGCCCTTGTGACTTTGGGCCTGGCGGTGGGCCTCATCTTCCTGATACTGGTCTTCGGGTTCGAGTGCCTGCGACATTCCGCTTTCACGCTGCTGCAGATTCCCCTGGCCTTCGTACTGCCGGTCTACATGCTGCGGCTCTTTTCCTTACCCGTTTCCCCGCCGGTGATCGCCGGATTGATTCTGACCGCCGGGGTGGCGGTCAACAACTGCATCGTGATCCTCCTGCCCTACGGGCGCCGGAGGCTGAAAGCGTTGCCCCTGCTGGCCGTCCTGAGGACCAGGCTGCGGCCGATTTTGATCGCCTCACTGACCACCGTGCTGGGGGTGTTTCCCCTTATGTTCAGCCATGGCGGGGGATTGCTTGCGCCGCTCTCCCTGGTAATGGCCGCCGGGATCGCCGGTTCTCTCCCGCTTTTGTTCTTGAGCCTCGCGCTGTTTGCCCGGGGCTAGTTTCCGTCCGCGTCGAGGAGAGCCAGGAAACGGGGCTGCCCGGACAGGTAATCCTCGACAGCGGGAAAACGCCGGGCCCTGGTGAGGACCAGCAGGGCGGCGCTCCGGTAGATATTTTCCGGAAGCAGGAGCATCTCCAGGGCAGGCTGCAGGATCTGCGGCTCCGATCCCGCCGCTAGGCGGGCATAGAGGCTGTCCAACTCGGCGCCGAGCAGGAGCTTTTCGCCCTGGGCCGCAGTCAAGCCCAGAAGGCGCCCCAGCTCGGAGCGGGACTCCCGGGCATACCGCGAGTCGGGTGCCAGGAGAATACAGGTTTCCAGAACGGGACGGGCGGTGAAAATAGTGTAGCCGCCGTTTCCGGCTCTAAGCCCCCGCCAGAGGTGATAGTAGTAGGCCGGCAGAAGGCGGAAGGCGGCTTGCAGCCGGCGATAGGCGGTTAACTGTTCCGGATCGGCTGCACCGGATTCCAGCAGCGAGGCCAGCAGCAGATAGTTGCAGAAAGGCGTCTGCAGTTCGGTCCGCATCATGAGTGCGGCGCACTCACGCCACTGCCCGCGGACAAAAGAGGAATATGCTTGGACCGCCGTCGTTGCAGCGTTCGAATCGCAGCCGGCTGAAGCCGGCAGGAGGGCGGCTAGTTGCTGCAGGTTGGACAGCAGCCGGGCGTCGTCGATCAGGCCGAAACTGCGCCTGTACTCCATATCCTTTGCCGCGGACATGACCGCTTCGTCGGACCGGCCCAGCCGCTCGTAGATTGCCGATTCCTGCAGACCCGAACCCAGGGAATATCCATGGCGGCGTTCGTGTTCTTGCAGAGCATTTAATGCCTCTTCGGCTTCGCCGCTTTCCAACAGCAGGGCTGCGAATATTTCCAGGTCTTCAGCAGTCATGGATTCGCTTTCCGGGGCCTGACGGAAGCCGTCCAGGGCTTCCCCGTACCTGCCCAGGGCGCAGAGGCATTTCGCCCGGGTGAAGGCCACACCGAGAGCCTGGTCCGGGTCCGCGGCCAGCGCCTTGTCTGAGCAGGCCAGACCGCGGCTGTATTCGCCACGGCGGTAACAGAGCTCCGCCAGGTTGGTGAACAGCAAACCCCGCAAGCCTTCGTCGCGGCAGCGGCAGGTCAGCTCTTCACCCCGTTCAAGTACGATCCGGGCCCGGCTAAGGTCTCCGGCAGCCAGGAGCAGGCCGCCGAGGGTTATCTTGAGCTTGAGTTGATCCGGAAAGCGCTGGTCGAGCTCAGACAGGGCAAGGATCAGGGCCGGTCCCCGCTTTGCGGCCAGGACCTCGGCATAGGCCTGCTCGAAGCGGGTATTGACCGGTCGGCAGGAAACGGCAAGCATGATGGTGAGCAGTAAGGCTGGCAGCGGTGAGCACGAACCTGACTTTTTAGCTGACATGACTTGGATCTCTGCCATTGAGTATAGTCATTTTACAGCTTACCTGCAGCTTTTCCCGCGCCGGACGATCGGTGGTTGGTGCGGGAAATCCGGCCGTTTCCGAGTGGAACCGGGGTGGGGGGAATGGACTTACCGGCCGAAAATCAGGAAAGAGACCAAAAACAGGGGCCGTCCGGCCGGGTGCGTTGAGGGGCGGGCGGCGTGATGGAGCAATGGACTACATGGAAGATACGCAGCGGATCCTGGTGGTGGATGACGAGCGCCGCATGCGGGAGAGCCTGAAACGCCTCTTGAGCGGGAGCGGATATGAGATAACGGCCTGCGCAGGGGGCGAGGAGGCCCTGCGGCTGATCGAGGAAGAGGAGTACGACCTGGTGCTCCTGGACCTGGTTATGCCGGGCATGGACGGAGCCGAGGTCTTAAGGCGACTCAAGGCCGGGCAGCCGGAGCTGCCGGTGATCGTGATCTCCGGGCGGGGCTCCGTGGAGGCCGCGGTGGGTGTTCTCGAGGAGGGCGCCTGCGACTATATCTGCAAGCCCTTCGAGGAGGAAGAGCTGACCCGCAGGGTGGGCAACGCCCTGGAGCGCCGGCGCCTGCAGCAGGAGAAGGAGAGCATCGGCCGCAGGCTGGCGGCCTCTGAGCGGCAGTATCACGACATGGTGGAAAACTCTCCGGACATGATCTACACCCTGGACGCCGAGGGGAAGTTCTCCTTCGTGAACAGCGCCTTCGAGCGCCTCCTGGGCTACCACCGGGATGAGATCGTGGGCCGGCACTACTCGGCCGTTATAGCCGCCGGGGACCTGGAGAAATCCCGCTACGTGTTCAACGAGCGGCGTACCGGGCGCCGCGCCACCTGCGGCGCGGAGCTCTGCCTGAAACCGGGCGAGGGGGAGCGGGAGGAGGACATTCCGGGCCGGAGCGGTCCGCAGAAGCGCGGTTTCGGTGAAAGCGGCGCGGCTGAGAGCTGCCTGCAGGAGGGCGGCGAGCGCTTTCCCGTGGAGCTCAATTCCCAGGGCATCTACGACCAGCCCCCGGATACCCCGGAAAAACATTTCCTCGGCACCTACGGGGTGGCCCGGGATATCCGGGACCGCAAGCTGCTGGAGGTGCACCTGCAGCAGTCGGAGAAGATGGAGGCCGTGGGGCGCCTGGCCGGGGGAATCGCCCATGATTTCAACAACCTGCTGGCCGCCATTGTGGGCAACATCGCCCTGGTGAAGATGAATTTGCCGGCCGCGGACGAGTCCTGCCGCCGCCTGACGGAGATCGAGAAAGCCGCCTTCCGGGCCCGGGACCTGACGCGCCAGCTCATCACCTTCGCCCAGGGGGGCGTGCCGGTCAAGGAGCCGGGCCTGCTGCCGGAGGTGGTCGAGGAGGCGGGGACTTTCGTGCTGCGGGGCTCCAATGTCCGCTGCCTCTATGCCTTTCCCAAAGACCTCTGGGCGGTGCGCTTCGACGCCGGGCAGATCGGCCAGGTGGTGCAGAACCTGTTCATCAATGCCGATCAGGCCATGCCCGAGGGGGGCGTCATCCGGGTGCGGGGCGAGAATGTGACCGTCACCGAGGCCTTCCACCTACCCTTGAAGCCCGGCCGCTACGTACGGATCGCCGTCCGCGACCAGGGAACGGGCATCCCCGGCGAGCACCTCAAGAACATTTTCGATCCCTTTTTCACCACCAAGCGGGACGGCACCGGTTTGGGCCTGTCCACGGCCTATTCGATCATGAAGTCCCACGACGGCTACCTGGACGTGGAGACCGCGGTGGGGGAGGGGGCGGTGTTCTATTTCTACCTGCCCGCGGAGCAGGGCCCGGCGGCCGGACCGCCCAGGAAGCAGGCCAAGTTTTACCGCGGCAGCGGCCGCATCCTGGTTATGGATGACGACGAGGAGCTGCTGGCCGTGTACCGGCGTGTGCTCCGGCGCCTGGGCTACAGCCCCGTACTGGTACGTGACGGAAGCGAGGCCGTGGAAGCCTACCGCAGGGCGCTGAAAGCGGGCCGTCCCTTTGCCTGCGTCATCCTGGACCTGACCGTGCCCGGAGGCATGGGCGGCAAGGAGGCCGTAGTGGAGCTCAAGGCCCTGGATCCCGGTGTGCGGGCCGTCCTGGCCAGCGGCTACGCCGGCGGCAGCCTGCGTTCGGAATACCGCCGGGCGGGTTTCAAGGCCCTTGTGGAGAAGCCCTTCGACATCCGCCGACTCAGCGAAGTGCTGCGGAAAATTTTACACCCCCGTCCAGGCTGAGGCGGAGCCCTCCGCTGGGCTGTGCCCCCGGCGCGGGGCTCTGGTCCTGCTGCGCCGAATCGCGGCTATCTCCGGCGAAGCCTGTAGAAAGCGGCGACACCGTAATCGCTTACCAAATCGACCAAGGTAAAGGCATGCCATCGGCCGTCATCTAGGCGGAAACTTCCTCCAGACGCTGACCCGGGGCAAAGCGCAGGATCAGCGTGTTGAAGAGCTCATCCAGGGTGCCTCCTTGATTTCACCTTTCTGTCCGGGGTCTTATCGGTTTCCGCGGGCTCTTCAACTTGTTTGTGAGGGTGCGATGGTTCCCGGGGAAAATGATATGCAGGGCGCCGTTGCGGATATTGGCGGTATCCACTCATGTGAGTCCTTCGGTCAGGCAGGCTCCAGGATCGTCGAAGAGGGCGAAGCGCGGCTCGGCCGCCAATCCCAGGGCCGCCAGCAGGCGGCCGGCGCAAGAACGTGAATAAATTTGACAAATCATTGGCATAATATTTCAATGAAATTAGCTGCACTAATACCATAAAGTAAGGAGGTATCAAAATGAGCGACAAAGGAGAAGCAAAAAGTGGGGTCGTGGAGTGGCAGCCGGAAATTCCCGACAAGCACCCATCGCTGCTAGAACCCGCGGTTTTCATTCCCGGGATTCTAATGGGAATTCTCGGCATCATCATTGGTGCGGAGCTGCTTACCCGCGTCGGTATTACACCGAACACGTCCGTTATCGGAGCGATCGTGGCTATGGCGGTGTCCCGTATACCGATCATGCTGCTCCGGAAACTGAGAGCGTTCA
>Ga0272441_10015195_pt1 | contig 10805 bp, 9 predicted proteins | sample SSMProp6N_FD_193582 | JGI IMG/M metagenome (GOLD analysis project Ga0272441, IMG submission 193582) | Marine sediment archaeal communities from Little Sippewissett salt marsh, Falmouth, MA, United States - SSM-Prop-6N | ecosystem: Environmental > Aquatic > Marine > Wetlands > Sediment ...
ACGAACTGCATTGCGAGCGATGGACGCGGCGTTTGCCCGAGGCCATTCCAGACAGTTGTATCGCCAGGTGCGGCAGACGGTGATCATTTGCGAACGCGCCTGCCCGCAGATTCTCAAACGCCTCAAACAGCATATTTCCATCAAGGCATCCATGGCCGATTGCGCGGTGGAGGCGGTCCTGGACGCCCTCGGCGGGCCGACGGTGCACGACGCCTACTTCTGGCGGCTCTTCGCCCGAGCAGTCGAAGGTGTCGGCGACTACTCACACGCCTGTGCCCTGTGGGACCGTTTCCGCAACGCAGCGATTCAAGAGGGACTGTTCACCGCCGGCGGCCAAGAGAACGCCTTCCTGTATCTTCACATGGCCGAGCTTCTGAAGCAGATTCCGCCCGAGCACCTGACCGAGGTACAGGAGGATTGTCGCGACGGCCTGGAGGACTGGGAAGACTTCTACGAGGAGGAGGAGCACCCGCGGCGTTCAAGAAAGGGGCCGCGTTCCTGCAATGATCCGGACCTGTATTTCGTGTACCCGGAACGACTCTATGAACGAGCCGTCGCCCTGCGATCGGACGCCAATATCTACAAGGAGTGGCTCGATTACGCGGAGGCGGCCGACCAGTGTGACATCAAACCGGACGAGGTCGCGCAGAAGTGGGCAGCGGCGTTTCCCCAGGATGCAAGGCCCCTGCTTCGCTTGGCGGAGGCGGCCGAGCAGCGCAACGCATTCGACAAGGCACTGAAGTACATCCGCCAAGCCGAGGAATTGGGCGGGATCGATCCCAAGGTCCGGCGTGCAAGGTTCCGCCTGCTGGTCGCCAAGGCCATTCGGCATCTCAAACAAGAGAAGCCCCATTTGGCTTCCAAGGACTTCGGGCAGATCGAGTTGCTGTCTCAGGCCAGCGAGAAGGATCGCCCCGCTTTCGTAGCATCGCTGCGATGGATCAACGCCATGCTGGAGGACAACCGGAGCGAGGCGGAATGTCTCTACAGCCAGATCGGGGACGACTTAGGCGGCCCGGTGGCGGCGGCCATTCTGCTCCTGAGCACGGCTCGCGAGTGCCGGCACGTCTCCGGCGAGACAAACCGGCTCCAGACCTGGCTCACGGCATGCAAAGAAAAGGACATCGTCGATGCCATGGTCCGCACCTGCCCCATCGGGATCGACGTAGATATCGAGATCCTCTTGCCCGCGAAGTGGGAGTCGCTGCTCACCAAATGGTTCAAACGCTCGGATTGCGGTCTGGACGCAAAGGGCCTGCAGATGATGGCGGACGCCGCCCTGACCGCTGGCTGGCGGGAGGTGGCCTACTATTGCAGCGGTTACGGCCTGCAAAGTAGCGGCCCGGAGCAGGCCCGGTTCATATTCCTGCGAGGCCGGAGCCTGCCCTACTCCCTGGACGTGCGACGGCGGGAGTGTTTTGCCGCCGCCACGGAATTGGCGACACGGCTGCGGGACACGGACCTCGTGGCCGAGATCGCAGACACTACCCGACAGGACACAGGGGCCTGGGGATGGTCAAACCCATTCGCGCTGGACGTGACCGATTCGAATGGCTTGGGTATGGAGGACGAAGCCCTTCAGCGAGTCACCGAATTCGAGCGTAAGACCCGGAAATACCCGAAGGAATCACGGCGGCCGTTCTTCGGCGCAGGCGGGGCCGAGCCGGAGGAACTGTGCCAGTGCCCGGAATGCCGGAGGGCCCGCGGGGAAACTGGTGGATACGGCACCTCGCGAAGGGGTCGGTCACGACGCAAGGCACGTCGGGCCCCGGCGGAAGAGTATCTCTTCGACGACCTGTTCGACGATGAGCCTGAGGAGGAATATGAAGAGTATGATGAACCGATGGCCGGAGCGCCTGCGATACCGCCGGAGTTAGCGGCTCTGCTCGCCGAAATAGTGCGTCTCAACAGAGGCAGATTTCCCACCAGCAGGAAAGAAATCGAACAACTCGCTCGCCGGCATCCCGAACTTGCGATGGAACTGGACAAGGTCTTGGGACGCCTACCGGAGGCGAGTCTGGACCCCTTTGACGAGTTCTAGCCCCATGACGATGACCCGTGGGATATCGGAGGGGAGTTCCCACGCCGGCCACGCGGTCCCGACAGAAAAGAAAGACGAAGAGATTGACGATGAACCAAGCAGCCAATGAGCGAAGCCCCTGGTCGATCCTCGGTGTGTCCCCGGAGGCGGATGACGAGCAGATCCGGGCGGCCTATTTGCGCAGGGTCAAGGAGCATCCACCAGACAGATCGGCGACCGAGTTCGAGAAGATCCGGGACGCCTACGACCAATTGAAAGACCCCTATCGACGAGCCAGGTATCTGATCCTGGGAGCGACCCCGGACATGCCCCTGGAGTCATTGCTGGACGATGTGCCCTGTTCGCGGCGTTTCGTCGGTCCCGAGCTGTGGCTGGCGGCCATGAAATCCAAGCGCAAGGAGCCACGGAAGTGATGGACGCAGAGCCCCAGGACCACTCGATTTCTCGGCAGGAGCAGCCCGTGGAGCCTGCCCCACAGTATCGTGCGCATGTCCGGGAGCGCATCCTCCGGCGTTTCGAGCTTTGGCTGGACGAGATTCTCGATAGCGAGCAACCGCCGGAGGGAATCGCCGCCGAAATCCTGGAGCAGTTAGAGACTGACGTGCCGCCAGACGCCTCCCGCGAAGGCCGGACCGATTGCGATTCGTATGCTCTCTGGTCGGCCATGACCGTGATGGCGGAGGAAACCCGACTCCAGGGACGTGCGTTCAAGCAGTTGCACGACGGCCTTTCCCCCATGCAGGACCTGGTCGGCTCCGTCGGCGACATGCTCCATCGCTATGAAGCCTCCCTGGACCAGCAGGAGCAGAAAGCCAGCGAGACAGCCAAACAAACCGCCTGGGACGATGTTCTGGAGACGCTGATCGATATGCGAGAGCGGCTGCTCCGCGGGGTACAGTCGGCCCAGGCCTGGCTGGAACGCCCCCGTCCCCGGCGGGAATCCGGGTTCGTGGCGAGCCTTCGCGAGAAGATCTTCGGCAGGCAAGACGATGATCGAACCGTGCAGCAGGACGAAGCCGTGCGCTCGCTGCTCAAGGGATACAACCTGTGCCAGGAGGTCCTCGATGAGGCCTTGGCGCGGATCGGCGTTCGCCCCATCGATTGTCTCGGCCGATTGTTCGATCCACTCACTATGAAAGCGATAGACATCGGGTATGATCCAGACGCCCCCGACGGCGCTGTACTGGAGGTCTACCGCCAGGGCTACCAACGGGGCGACGTGCTCTATCGGCCCGCGGAGGTGAAAGTGGCAAGACGGCGACAGAACGTACAACAGAACGAGCGAAGTTCATCTTCGGATCAGGAAGGGCAGTATGAGTCCGAATAATGAAGTCATCGTAGGCATCGACCTTGGCACCACAAACTCCGAAGTCGCAGCGTTGGTCGGGGATCGCCCACGCGTACTCGGTCCGGGTACGAAGATGTTGTCGTCGTGCGTCGGATTTTCGCCACAGGGGCAGTTGCTGATCGGCGAGGCGGCGAGGAACCAACTACTGGTCTACCCGGAGTTGACGGTCCGCAGCGTCAAACGCAAGATGGGCACCGATGAGCGGTTCGAGTTGGGAGACAAGACCTTCGCGCCGCCGGAAATCTCGGCCCTGATCCTGCGAGAGCTCGTGCAGTGGGCCCAGCAGGAGCTCCGCACGGAGGTGAAGAAGGCGGTCATCACAGTACCGGCCTACTTCTCCGACGCCCAGCGCCAGGCGACCCGGGAGGCAGGTCAGATCGCCGGACTGGAGGTCGTCCGCATCCTCAACGAGCCTACGGCGGCCAGTCTGGCCTACGGTTTCGACGACACTACCCGCCGCACCGCAACGGTGTATGACCTCGGTGGCGGAACCTTCGACGTTTCGATCGTATCCATCGAAGGTGACATTACCGAGGTCCTTGCCAGCCACGGCAACAACCGCCTCGGCGGCGACGACTTCGATCAGTTGATCCTGGACCGGCTCTTGCAGGAGTTCCAGACGCGTCACGGCATCGACCTTCGGGACCGCAATCCCGTGGCCTACGCGCGTTTGCGTTGGGCTGCCGAGGAGGCCAAGAAGACGCTCAGCAGCGAGCAGTACACCCAGGTGCGGGAAGAGGCCCTGGCGACCACGCCGGACGGCAAGTCGCTGCACCTGGATATCGAGCTCTCCCGCGAGGATTACGAGGCAATGATCCGCCCGCTGGTCGAATCAACTCTGGAAAGCGTGTTCAAGACTATTGAGGATGCTGGAAAACAGCCCGGCGACATTGACGTCGTGCTCTTGGTCGGAGGCTCGACGCGTACGCCTCTGGTCCGCGAGATGCTGGAGGAACACGTCGGGGCCCTGGTGCGCCAGGACATCCATCCCGACCTCTGCGTCGCATTAGGTGCGGGGTTGCTGGCATCACGATTGGCCGGTCACGATATCGATCGGGTCCTGGTGGACGTGTCACCGTATTCGTTCGGGCCCTCACACCTGGGTATCCACGATGGCGAGATGTATCCACACTGCTACCGCCCTATCATCAAGCGCAATACGCCCCTGCCGGTGACCCGCACGGAACGCTATACCACGGCGGCCCCCTATCAAACGGTGGTGGGCATCTCCATCTTCCAGGGCGACGATCCGGACGCCCTGCGGAACATCCTGGTGGGCAACTTCACCGTGGAAGGTCTGACGCCCGTTGCGGAGCGGAACGAGGTGCTCTGCCGCATGAGCCTGGACCTCGACGGCATTTTGAGGGTCGAGGCCATAGAGAAGCGTACGGGCATGAGCAAGCATATCCTGATCAAGGACGCCATCAAGCCCAAGAGCGAAGCGGAACTGGCCCAGGCCCATGCCCGCCTGCGGCGTCTCTACCTGGGCCGGGCTGAGGCAGCGGAGGCCACCTGGGAAGACAGCGACCAGGCCGATCTCGAACCTGTGCTCGATACAGCCGAAGCGGCAGAGCAGACGACAGAGGATCCCGAGCTGGAGGCTGTTATCGCAGCCGCGCACAGGCTGGTCGATAGATCGCGCCGTCTGCTGGCCGATATCCACGACGAGGACAAAGAGGAAATCATCGACCTCCACGAGAGGATCCAGGAGGCAATCGATACGTCGGATCGCCAGGCACTGTCGGGCAGCGTCCATACATTGCAGGAACTCCTATTCTTCATCGAGGGCAAGTAGATCATGGACGGTCTGACCGATATGGGGCCCGAACACAAAGCACGGCCTTCTGAGGCCCCCATACAGTGCCCTGTGTGCAGGGCGCGATTCCGTGGGCAACGCCAGTGTTCACGGTGCGGTGCGGACCTGTCCCGCCTCATGCTCGTGCTTGGCCGGGCCTATGCGCTTCGGCGACAGGCGAAGCGGGCGCTGCTTAAAGGACGCTATGGCGCCGCCTGTGAACTGGCGGAGAAGGCGCAAAGCCTCCACCACACGGTATTGGGCCAGAAAATGCTGGTAGTGGCGCGCACACTCGACATGATTTCGGTGCGCCGATAGGGCCGCACCCTGTACCTGTCAAGCGCCAATGAGACCAACTGTACCTGTCAAGCGCCAATGAGACCAACTGTACCTGTCAAGCGCCAATGAGACCACCCGCGCTGGCCTTCTGCCCCGATTCGAGGCTATACTGTCACCCAAATTGGCGTGGCTTCCATCGTCCTGGAAGGCCTTTGAGGAGCCGGCATGGCAGAAGACCTCAATGTCCTCAACACCGCTGTCTCACTGCTCATCCGAGCCGCCCTGCTCGCAGCGCGGTTCTCGGGGCGGGTTCGCAGGCGAAGTCTCGAGCGATTGGCGGCCAGGGACGTCGGCACGAACGCCAAGGAGATCCTCTTTCTCAAAGACCGCATCTACCAACTCGAAATGCAGCTCTCGATCCTTCAGAGACACGTCAACAAGAAAGGTAGGAAGCCACGGTACAGTGTCCGCGAGAGGCTTATGATCCTTTGGCATTTGGAGGCTTTCCAGATTCCCAGGCGAAAGGTCTCCCGATACTTCGGGATCGCCCGATCCACCCTCCATCGCTGGTTGCACAAGATCGAGGATCAGACGCCCGCCAGCACGGCCGCGAACAAAACACCCACCGAGATCGCCTCGCTGGTGTGGGAGATCACCAAGGCCAACCGCAGTTGGGGCCGTATTCGCATCGCCAACCAGCTCAAACTGCTGGGCATCTTCCTCTCGGCCTCCCCGGTACGAAACATCCTGCAGAGGCCGAAACCCCGAAGCACGCCCACATCCACCGCCACCCCGGAGAAGGCAGAAGAGATGCCCGAGGCCCGCTCGATTTCCGCCTGGTATCCGAATCACATCTGGTCTATCGACACCACGAAAGTCCAGTGCTGGGGCCTGTGGGTGATCCAGGTCCTGGTGGCCATCGACCATTTCTCCCGTAAAGTCATGTGCGTCACTCCGCTGGAAGGACCCAACGCCGGGTGGATCATCGAAGCTCTGGAGCACGCCATGCGAAAACACGGGCCACCCAAACACATCATCTCCGACCAAGCCTCTGTCTTTACCGGAGGTGCTTTTGCCGAGTTGTTGGATCAATGGAACGTCAAACCCCGCTTCGGAGCCGTGGGAAAGAACGGGTCCATTGCTGTCACCGAGCGGGTCATCAAGACGCTTAAATACGAATGGCTCAAACGCGTCCCGCTCATCAAGGGATTTGACCATCTGGCGCTTCTGTGTACCGAATTCGAGAGTTGGTACAACACTTGGCGCCCGCATATGACGCTGGAGGGTTTCCGGCCGGATGACCTGTATTACAGTCGCAGGCCCGAGACGCCAGACCGAGAAGCGAAAACGGTGCCCGGCAATATCGAACGCCATTTGTTTGCGGAGACACGGCTCACCGCCTACCGCCTCAAGAACGCGGCGTAGTCTGTCCCGCATAACTTCGGCCTTCTCATCATGCACACAGTCTGCCCATATCTCTAATCCAGAGCAACTACTCCCCCCTACCACCCGAGCAGAAACGGTCAGACCGCTTCCCCCCGTCACCCCTGTCTCACATACGCCGTGATTTCAAAGAGCTTTCACACCGAACCTTGCCGCCACGGGACGGTCTCATTGGTGCTTGACAGGTACACATTGACTTCAGCAGCTTGTCCGCGCATTCCGGTTCCTCCAATACAAACCGAGTGGGGATCGCCCCGCAGGGCAACGCTGGCTGCTTGCAGACCTGTGCCGCCGACACTCGCATGCCAACCGCGAGGCGCATCGTCACGACCAGATCGACGACAACAGCCACGAGCAGACAAACCATGAGCAGCATACAAAGACTCTGTTTCCTGAGCATCATCCTCATTCACCTCCATCGTCGGTTTGGCTCTCGGCCCCTATTTCACGTCCGACGGATCTCCTGGCTCCCGTAAACTGGAGCATGAGCCCGTCTTTCTCCTTCGAACCGGCCCTGGTGTCTCTCAACAACACGCACTTGTTGGCCAGTCGGCGCAGTGCCGTTTCGAATCTACTCGACAGTCTCCATCCATGCTGACCGCCGTACCGGCTGTTGAGATAGCTGATGTGCTCGATGAGGCCAAGCCGCGACAGCTTGGCTCGGGCTCTTTCCAGGATGCGGCGTGATATCTCGTACTTCTTTTCCAGATAGGCCAGGCTGGGCACTATACGATTGGCCCATTTGAGCTCGAAGAAGATCGCGGCAGCGGCATGCTGCTGGTTTCGATTGCCCGGCACGAGCAGTTCGACCAACTCTGCGAAGTCGGATATCTGGGAAATCCGCCTGTGCTGGAAGTCGATCTTTGTGGGTTCCTTCATGCTGTGTTCTCACCCCTGCCTTTTGCTTCAAGATATGGGCTTCGACGCGAGACCTCGCGGTCGAGCCTATGTTAAAATTCAGGAGCATCTATATATTCTTTTCGGTGCCACACCAGGAAGCGGGCCAACGTGGGTCCGGCGCGCACAACAAGGCAGATTGAGCGCGAAAGGCGGCTGCTCCGATGGGTTTTCTCGTAGGGTCCGACGAGAGCCATTCGGAGGGCAGAAACCTTGTCATTTGAACACCGTGGGAAGACCCTGTCGCACCGCACGATCAGCGACGAGAGGACGCGAAAAATGCCCAGAAACCCCGTTTGGGATCGCCTCAGAAAGAACTGAGAGACCCCTGATTCTCGCCTAGAAACGCCGATTTGATGTAGATAGGCTTCAATGGTCTTTGTACGTGTCTGCCCTATAATGAACACAAGTAATGGACACAGAATGGGTTATGGATGGTGACATGGTCGGCTCAGTGGTGAATGACAACCGAAACTACAACCAATTCAAGAATATCTGGTCCACTTGATGACCTTTTTGTAAAAGGAGCAGGACGATGAAAGGTAGAAAGAGAAAGACTCGCTCGGATAAGTTCCCCTTGACTCTTCATCCGACGGGGCAGTACTGCAAGAAGATCAAAGGGAAGATGCACTATTTCGGAACCGACAGGAAACAGGCACTCGAGCGATATCGTGGTCAGGCCACGTATCTCCATGGATACCAAGGCTCGGCGGCCCGCCCCGATAGCGGTGTGACCTTGAAAGAGTTGTGCGACCTCTATCTGCGGTACCAGCATTCGAGAGTCCTTGCGGACGAGCTCACTCCGAAACACTACGGTGACCAGGTTGCCAGTCTGCACAGATTGGTGGCCTTTCTGGGCGGAGCACGGAGGATAGATACTATCGCAACCCTGGACTTGCAGAACTACAAGAGGAAACTCCGAGGGGCCTATGGATCGGCCCACCGTTTGAACCTCCATATAGGTGTCATGAAAGCCATGTTCCATTGGGCACGCAAAAACGATGTCATCGATAGAATTCCAAACATCGATGCAGTCTCGAAAGCCAAGATCGTCCCTCAGGAAAGACCCATCTTCGACGCGGAACAGATCGCCAGAATCCTCTCCGTGGCAAATGCGAAGACGCAGGCGATGATATGGTTGGGCCTGAACTGCGGATTCGGATGTACGGATTGCGCCACACTGGAATGGAAGAATCTAGATCTCGATGACAGTCGAGTCGTGCTTCCCAGGCACAAAACAGGTGTCCCGAGGAATCTCCCGCTGTGGCCGGAAATCGTCCAGGCGTTGCGACAGGTGCCGAGATCGGGCCCTCTGGTGTTCTACACGAGAGAAGGACATCCCTGGATCAGAACATACCTCAGAACTCGGAGCGATGGAACCAGCAGGTATACGGCTGTCAATGCCATCAGCTCTATGTTTGCGAGGCTGTTGAACAAGACCAAGATGCACACACCGCTGGGGACAGGCTTCTACACACTTCGGCGCACGGCCGCCACGTTGGCCGCAAGGTCGGGAGGTCCATTCGCCGTTCAAAGGCTGCTCGGCCACGCCAACCTGGAGATGGCGATACGATACGTGCAGGATCTCTCGGCGCAAACGGACAGGGTCATTGCGAATAGCCGAGAGTATTTGGTTGGAGGAAGGAGTGTTGCGTAATCGATGCCTGCGTGCGGGGAACGGGCTTGACCGCTGGAATAGGACGCAATCCTTTTCTTCTAACAGATGAATTCCCGGATGCAGCCTTTTTTTCGCTTGAATTCACTCCTCCGACCGTCTACGATTGCCCTATGATCAGATACAAGCACGTTCTCGCGTTGAACCCCTACTTCGCCCATACGACGGCGACCATGGGTTTGTTCCCGCCCACCGGCCTGGAGTACATCGTCGCCAGCATGAAAGACCTGGTCGGCAAGGTGACGCTCCTAGACCTCCGCTACGAGAAGGTCTACCAGGACCCGGCCACGCTCAGCGCGTTCATCCGCCGGGAAGTCGATCTCGTGTGCGTCAGCATCCGCTGGCACACGCAGTTCGACAGAATCTGCGAGTTCGTCGCCCAACTGCCCGATAAGGTCCCGATGGTCGTCGGGGGCTACGAGGCAACCCTGGAAGTCGAGCAACTGTTCGAACGCTGCCCCAATATCGACATGGTCGTGCGCGGCGAGGGTGAGGAGATTATCAAGCAGATCGTTACGGGCCTGCCGTACGAGCAGATTCGCGGGCTTTCCTTCCGGCGCAACGGGCAAATCGTCCACAACGAAAACCAGGTCCTGCCCGACCTCGCGCATATCGCCTATCCGGACCGGTCTCTACGCCGGCACGATTACTACTGGCTGCAAGGGGGCTGTCGGCTTAACCGACTGACGTTCGACACGGTGCTCACGACGCGGGGCTGTCCCTTCAAGTGCAAGTTCTGCACCTTCAGCCTCAACCCGCTCGGGCAAAAGCGGGAGTACACGGAGCGGCCGATCGAATCGGTGATCGAGGAACTCAAGGGTATCACCGCCGACGTTGTGCTCTTCAGCGACGACAACATGTTCACCAACCTTCAGCGCAGCGAGCAGCTTTGCGATTTGATCATCGAAAACGGTATCAAGAAGATGTTCGTCGTTCAGGCCCGCGTCGATATCGCCAAGCATCGCAGGATCCTCGATAAGGCACAGCAGGCCGGCTTCAAGATTTTCCTGATGGGGATCGAGTCGCCGCACGACCGCATCCTGGGCCAATTGCAAAAGGGCATCACACAGCAGGTGATTCGGGATTCGATGGCGGTCCTGACGCAGTACGACTTCCTCCTGCACGGCTATTTCATCTACGGCAACGTCGGTGAGACGGAAGAAGAAATGCTCTATATTGCGAAGTTCGCCCAGGAGATCGGGCTGGACACCATCAGCTTTCAGAAACTCCGCATCGAGAAATTCTCGCCCCTGAAAGAAGTGGTGGACAGTACGCCGGGCTATTATTACAGACGCATCGGCGGCCCCGTCTATTCCGACCGCTACGG
>Ga0272441_10015196_pt1 | contig 10805 bp, 8 predicted proteins | sample SSMProp6N_FD_193582 | JGI IMG/M metagenome (GOLD analysis project Ga0272441, IMG submission 193582) | Marine sediment archaeal communities from Little Sippewissett salt marsh, Falmouth, MA, United States - SSM-Prop-6N | ecosystem: Environmental > Aquatic > Marine > Wetlands > Sediment ...
TTCGGGATCACGACTGCAGACGGATGCGCCGCAGCCGCAGCGGTCACGTCGTCGCTCCCCCATTGGGTGTCGAGGCCGTTGCAGCGGATCGTGAGCTCGCGGTGCCCGTAGAGACCCGACTGCACCGCGGTCACCGCCTTCGCACGGGCATCGGGCTTGGCGTCGGGGGCAACCGCATCCTCGAGGTCGAAGATGATCGCATCGGCCGGAATCGTCTGTGCCTTCTCCAGCGCACGCTCGTTCGCTGCCGGCATGTAGAGCACCGACCGTCGCGGCCGGAGTTCGTCGGTCATCGTCATCTCCTCAGAAGCCGTACAGGGCGGCGAGTTCGGGGTCGCGCTCAGCGAGCGCATGGGCGAGTTCCACGACGACGCGGCACTGCTTGACCGAGGCATCGTCCTCCATCTTCCCGTCGAGCATGATCGCGCCCGTGCCGTCGCCCATGGCGTCGATCACCCGCTGGGCGTGCGCGACGTCGGCCGGGTCCGGGCTGAAGACCTTCTTGGCGATGCCGATCTGCACCGGATGCAGGCTCCAGGCGCCGACGCAGCCGAGCAGGTAGGCATTGCGGAACTGGTCCTCGCAGGCGACGGTGTCCTTGATGTCACCGAAGGGCCCGTAGAAGGGCAGGATCCCGTTGGTGACGCAGGCGTCGACCATGCGGGCGATCGTGTAGTGCCACAGATCCTGCTGATACGTGGTGCGATCGGCTTCGATGTCGGTGTTCCCCTCGGCATCGGCCTCCGGGTCGGCGCGCACGAGATAGCCCGGATGGCCCCCGCCGACGCGCGTGGTCTTCATCCGGCGGTTGGCAGCGAGGTCGGCGGGGCCGAGCGACAGACCCTGCATCCGCGGCGACGCCGCGCAGATCTCCTCGACGTTCGCGACACCGCGAGCGGTCTCGAGGATCGCGTGGACGAGCAACGGCTCGGTCAGCCCGGCCTTTGCCTCGAGTTGGGCGAGCAGCCGGTCGACGTAGTGGATGTCCTCGGGGCCCTCGACCTTCGGGATCATGATCACGTCGAGCGCCTCGCCGGCTTCGAGCACCGCGGCGGTCAGGTCGTCGAGGCCCCAGGGAGAATCGAGGCTGTTGACGCGGGTCCAGAACTGGGTCTCGCCGAAGTCGACCGTCTGCGCCACCTCGATCAGCCCGGCCCGGGCGGCCTCCTTCTGATCGGCGGGGACACCGTCTTCGAGGTTCGCGAGCAGGATGTCGACCGTCGGCGCGATGTCGGGCACCTTCGAGCGCATCTTCTCGTTGGCGGCCGGGAAGAAGTGGATCATCCGGCTCGGCGGGAACGGGATCTCGCGGACGGGCTCAGGGGCCCCGACGGCGAGCGGACGGAAGAAGTCTCTGGCTGGACGCACGCCACAACCGTACGCAATCAGCGAGCCCATCGACCAACCTCCGCACGACGACCACGTCCCGCTGTGCGAACGTTGTGCCGTGCTTCGCGAACGATCGATCGATCCGGCCGACCTGTACCGCCTCGAGCGCAGGGCTTTCGTGGCCCTCCTGCGCACGCTGTCGCCCGAGGAACTCACCCGGACCGTGCCGGCCACCCCGCTCTGGAGCGTCCGTGACGTCCTCGCGCACGTGGTCGGGATCACCGCAGACCTCAACGCGCAGCGCTTCGGCGACGGGGATGCCGACGAGTGGACCGCCACCCAGGTGCTCAGCCGTCGAGGGGCGTCGATCGACCAGCTCGCCGACGAATGGGAACGCGAAGGTCCGACCTTCGAGTCCGGCCTGCGCATCTTCGGGTACGACTTCGGGGCCCACTACCTGGGCGACCTGCTGCAACACGTGCTCGACGTCCATGCGGCGATCGGGCGCCGTCCCGTCCTCGGCGACAACCTCGTCGTGGCCTCGGACTTCTATCTCCGGTGCTTCGACGAGGCCCTGAACGAGCGCTCCGTCGGAGTCGTGATCGTCGATGTCGGCGACGAGCAGATCGTGCTCGGATCGGGGTCGCCGACCGTCACGCTGCGAGCGTCACGGCTCGAGCTCTTCCGAGCGCTCGGCGGGCGACGCACGCACGCCGAGATCGCGGCGCTCGAGTGGTCGGGCAACGACGCCGAGGCGGTCGATCTCGTCAACTGCTACACCGAGCCCGATCACCCACTCGGTGAGCGCTCGACGCTCGACCCCGACCGTCCGGTCAGGTGAGCGAGCGTTCGAGCGAGTCGCCAGGCCCCAACTGCACTCGTTCTCCCATCACCTCGACGGCGATCGACTGCTGCTCGCCGCTGTCGGGCGCCAACCGCAGACGTACCGATTCGTGGCTGATCTCCAGTTCGAGGAACTGCCGGCGGAAGTTGAGCGTGAAGCTCAGCGAGTAGACCTCGTCGGGGAGACACGGGTTGATGTGCAGCGTGTTGTGACGGGTCTCGATGCCGCCGTAGCACCGTTGGATCAGGTCGACCGTGCCCGCCATCGCGCCGAGGTGGATGCCCTCGCGTGTCGTGCCGCCCTGCACGTCGTTGATGTCGGACTCGAGCGCGTGCCGGAACAACGACCACGACTTCGCCCGGTCGAGCTTGCTGTGGAGCCAGGCGTGAACCATCACGGAGAGCGTCGAGCCGTGCGACGTCCGCTGCTCGTAGTAGTCGACCGTCCTCTGGATCATCTCCGGGTCGAACTCGTAGCCGAGGCGGTCCCACAGCTCGGAGAGTTCCTCGATCGACAGCATCTGCAACAACATCACCGTGTCGGCCTGCTTGGCCAACTTGTAACGGTTGGGCGTGTCGCCCTCGGCCTCCAGGATCCGATCGAGCCGCCCGATGTCGCCGTACTTGGCGCGATAGGCGTCCCAGTCCAGTTCCTCGAGGTCCTCGTAGCCCTCGAACTGGCTGAGGATCCCGTCGCTGTGGAAGCACAGGCGCATCTTGCGGCTGACGTCACCCCACCGGTCGATCTCGTCGTTGTCGATGTGCAGCTTTTCCAGGAGTTCGGCGCGCCGGGAGCCCGGCAGGGCGGCGAGGACGTCGAGCGCACGACACAGGCACCACACCGCCATCACGTTCGTGTAGGCGTTGTTGTCGAGTCCGGGGAGATCGCGGTCGGGATAGCCCTCGTGGAACTCGTCGGGTCCCATGACCCCTTTGATCTCGTAGCGGTCGAGGGAGTGGTTGTAGGTGGCGGTGCTGGCCCAGAACCGGGCGATCTCGAGCACCATCTCCGCTCCCCAGAACCGCATGAACTCGCGATCCCCGGTCGCCTGCCAGTACTGCCAGATGTTGAACACGATCGCGGCGTTGACGTGGCGCTGCAGGTGCGACGCGTCGGGCAGCCACCGTCCCGACTCCGGGTTGAGGTGCACCACCTGGGTCTCCTCGCGCCCGTCGCTCCCGCTCTGCCACGGGTACATCGCGCCGGCGAAGCCCTCCGCCCGGGCGGCCTGGCGGGCGGCACCCAGACGCCGGGCGCGGTACAGCAGCAACGACCTCGTCAACTCGGGCACCCGCAACGTCAGGAACGGGAAGATGTACATCTCGTCCCAGAAGATGTGGCCGCGGTACGCCTCGCCGTGCAGCCCGCGCGCAGGGACGCCGACGTCGATGTCCGCGGTGTTCTTCGACACGGTGCCGAGGAGGTGGAAGATGTGCAGGTTGAGGATCCGGGCCGTGTGGCCGAACTCGCCGGTGAGCCTGATCCGGCTGCGTTTCCACGCGTGCTTCCAGGCAGTGAGGTGGGGAGCGAGCAGGCCCTCGAAGTCACCGGCCGCGGCCGCCCGGTGCGCCGCCGCCTCCCGGGGTGAGTAGATGCCGTTGTCGCGGGAGCTGAAGATCGTCACGATCTTCTCGACACGAACCTCGTCGCCCGGCTCGACGGCGAGCCCGAGCGTCTGCGCCGCCCAACGCTCGGTCGTCTCGGTGGTGCGCTGCGACCCGGCCGCTTCGCCGTTGCGCCACACACGGGTCCTCGCTCCCTCCGCGATGGCGATGTCGGAGTCGCTCGTCCGCACCTCGAGCAGCACGGTGTCGTCGGTGACCGCTTCGGAGCGGACGTGCGTCAGGTGGTCGGTGTCCAGGGTGTCGTACCGCGCGACGTTGCGGTTCTCGACCGTTCCGTCGAGTGCCGAGAGGATCTCGATCGGCGCCGCGAAGTCCTCGGCGACGATCGTGGTCTCCAACGCCAGCACGTGGGCGTCGGCCAGGCTGACGAATCGCCGCTCGGTGATCGACAGTGTGCGTCCCAGGTCGTCGCGCAGTCGAGTGCGTCGCGTGAGCGTGGCGCGACGCAGATCCGTCTCGAGATGGTGGTCGAGGACCTCGGTGGTGTCGGGCGTGATCCAGTCCCCGCCGTCGATGCGGAGGCGGAGCACGAGCCAGTTGGGCACGTTGACGATGCTCTCGTTCACCACGTCACGGCCGGCCACCTCGGTCGTGAGCCGGTTGAACACACCGGCCAGATAGGTACCGGGGTAGTGGGCACCGTCGGCGTCCGTCTCGGCGAGCGCGCCCCGCGTCGCCACGTAACCGTTGCCGAGCGTGCACAGCGCTTCGCGCTGACCCTCCTCGGACGCCTCGTACCCCTCGTATGACCAGAGCCATTCGTTCACGATGCTGTGAGCCTCCTCGTCAGTGCCTCGAGCAGCCGCCGGGTCGCGTCGGGATCGTCGACACGCAGGTGCGCTGCGGTGTATCGCTCCTCACTGCCGACGACGATGCCGACACCGCTGCGGCGGACCTCGGCGAAGCCGTCCTCGTCGGTGACGTCGTCGCCGATGAACATCGGCAACGTCGTCAAGGGGTCGAGTCCGGCGGCATCGATCAGCCAGCGGACGGCCCGGCCCTTGTGCCACTCGATGTCTGGACGCAACTCGAAGATCTTCTTGCCGCCCGTCATGCGCAACTCGTCGTGCGCAGCGGCGACCTCGGCGACGATCGCCTCGAGATCCGCGATGCGGTCGTCGGGGGTGGCGCGGTAGTGGACGGCGATGGCGAACCGCTTGCGTTCGGCCCACGCCCCCTCGACAGCGCCCAGTCGCTCGTCGAGCTCGCGCTCCGCCTCGGCGAGCGCCGGGAGCGCGTCCGCTCCCTCCGGGAACTCCTCGCGGGTGCCGTCGGGTCGGCGGACGTCGAAGCCGTGGCTGCCAGCGAACCACGGGCGCTCGGTCGGCACCATCGCCATGACGTCGTCGAGATCGCGTCCGCTGACGATGCCGACCACCGTCAGCTCGGCGAGGGCTTCCAGCGCTGCGAGTGTCGCCGGGGGGATCGTGGCGTCCTCGGGGCGGTCGACGATCGGGGTGAGCGCGCCGTCGTAGTCGCAGAACACCGCAACGGTCTTCCCGGCGATCTGGCGGGTGAGGTCGTAGTCGTCGAGCGCATCGGACAGATCGGGCAACCAGGCGCGGGCGGGCACGACGGGACGCACCCCGGCGCCGCCGTCCTGAGCGACCACTTCGAGATCGGACAGGTCGGGTACGACGAGGTCGGCGTACTCGGCGAGCGGATCCGGGTTGCGGGTACGGTCGAGGCCGATCACGAGCCCGAAGGCGCCCGTCCGACCGGCGCGGACCCCGGAGATCGCGTCCTCGACGATGGCGGCGGCTCCGGGCTCGACACCGAGACGGCGGGCGGCCTCGAGGAACACGTCGGGCGCCGGCTTGCCCGGGAAGCCGAGCTCGGCGGCGTCGTTGCCGTCGACGCGGACCTCGAACAGGTCGACCATGTCGGCGGCGCGCAGCACGAGTTCACAGTTCTTGCTGGCCGAGATCACGGCGGTGCGGATGCCGTGCGCGTGGAGGGCCTCGATGAACCGCCGTGTCGTCGCGTACGGCCGCACACCGTCACGGTCGATCGCCGCGGCGAAGCTGGCGTTCTTCTTGTTGCCGACCGCGCAGACCGTGTCGTCGCCCGGGGCGTCGTCGGGCTCGCCACGTGGGAGTTCGAAGCCCCGCGACCGGAGGAACGCGTCGACGCCGTCGTAGCGACCGATGCCGTCGACGTGCACTCGGTAGTCGGCATCCGTGAACGGCGCCGCCGCGTCGCCGACGGCGTGGGCGGCGAGGAACTCGTCGAACACGTCCTTCCAGGCAGCGAAGTGCACCGCTGCAGTCTGGGTGACGACACCGTCGGTGTCGAAGATGACCGCTTCCAGCTGCTGCACATCGTCCTCCGCTCTGCCGGGCCCCGCTGCACGGTGAGATGTCTCGCACCGAAGTGGCTTCCGGCGAACACGGTAGCCAAACGACGCCCCCTTGCGCCCGGACCCACGTCCCGATCCGCCGCGAAGGCGGTCGGCGGCGTCATCGCGGGAGCCGGGCCGAGTGGCCCTCGACCTCGACGAGTCCGTCGGCGACCAACGCGGCGAGGATCCGCTGGTCGAACTGGCCAACCGGCCGAGGCCCGCCGTGGAGTTCGCCGAGCACCCGGCCACGGGCCTGGCGGTCGCTCCCGGCGAACGGCGCCTGACGGCCGCTCACGCCGGCGGAGCCGATCGCTGGATCGGGAGCCGGACGGCCGGCCAGCGTCCAGGCACACGTCGATGCGAGCGGGCAGTGACCGCAGTCCGGCGTCGGTCGGCACACGCGTGCGCCGAGATCCATCAGCACCTGGTTCCACATCCATCCGTCACCAACGGGAACCAGGGCGTCCGCCTCCGCTTGCGCACGTTTCGGCGTCAGGCGGACGCCGCCGACGCGAGCAAGAACCCGAGCGATGTTGGTGTCGACGACCGCGACGTCGCGTTCGAATGCGAACGCGAGCACGGCCCGGGCCGTGTACGGCCCGATGCCCGGCAGGGCCAGCAGCATCTCGAGGTCGTCGGGGAGCCGGCCTGCGTGACGGTCGACGATCACGGCGGCGGTCGCGTGCAGGTTCCGGGCCCGGCGGGGATAGCCGAGCCCTTGCCACAGCCGCAGCAGGTCGCCGAGCGATGCCGATGCGCACGCCGCTGGCGTCGGGTACGCATCGAGGAACGCCTCCCACTTCGGCACGACCCGATCCGCCTGCGTCTGCTGGAGCATGACCTCCGCCACGAGGATCCTCCAGGGATCGCGTTCACGCCGCCACGGCAGGTCCCGGAGGTCGTGGGCACCCCACGCCAGCACCGCACCGGGCTCGATCACCGGCGACAGCACCGGGCCGGCGGCGTCGATCAGTCGGCCCAGACGTCGACGTCGTCGTACGGGCGCTTGCGGTCCGGTGCGGACTCGCGCTTCCAGATCAGCACCTTGCGCTTGAAGTAGCAGACTTCCTTGCCGTCCTGGTTGAAGCCCTTCGTCTCGACGGTGACGACACCTCGATCCGGCTTCGACGACGACTCCTTGACCTCGAGCACTCGGGTCTCGGCGTGGATCGTGTCGCCGTGGAACGTGGGGAACTTGTGCTGCAACGTCTCGACCTCGAGGTTGGCGATCGCCGCGCCGCTCACGTCCGGCACGCTCATCCCCAGCACGAGGCTGTAGACGAGGTTGCCGACCACCACGTTGCGGCCCTGCACCGATTCGGCGGCGAACCAGTCGTTGGTGTGCAACGGATGATGGTTCATCGTGATCATGCAGAACAGGTGGTCGTCGTACTCCGTGATCGTCTTGCCGGGCCAGTGGCGAAGGATGTCGCCCGGGGTGAAGTCCTCGAGATACCGACCGAAGGGGCGTTCGTGCACTGTCATGGACACGACGGTACCGCCCGGTCGCGGGAGCAGCGAAAGCCGCACCCGGGTGCTCCCGGCGCTCAGTGGTCGTCAGGTGCGGAGTCGTCGGGTGCGGAGTCGTCGGGTGGCGTGCGCGGCGGGGTGTCGGGATCGGCGTCGAGTGACGTGTCGGGCTCGGGCTTCAGCACGGCCTGCAACGCGGGGTCCTCGTCCTCGTCGACGGGCTGACGCCGACTACCGAAGCGCAGTGCGAAGTCGAGGCGGGATTCGCCCTTCTCCGACTCGGCCCGGGCCAGGTCGCGGAGCCGGACGAGTCGGTCCCGCTTCTCGATCTTCCACGGCCCGACACGCAGCGACGCGTACGCCAGTGCGCCGAGCGCGATCGGCATCAGGTACTGGGCGAGCCGGTACGTGCCGATCGCCGCGACCACCACGCGCCGCGGAATCCCGAAACCGACCAGGGTCGTGAGGTAGGTGGCGTCGACGACACCGAGGCCGCCGGGCAGGATCGGGATCGCGGCGAGCACGTTGGCCAGCCCGAACGCGACGAGCAGCGCGTCGAGGCTCAACGTCCCGCCGAAAGCCCGAACGAAGACCCAGAGCGATGCCGCGTCGAGCAGCCAGTTCGCGGTGGCCCAGAACACCACCTTGCGCAGCAACTGGCGGTCGCTGATCAGCTCCTCGAGCCGTTCGGCCATCTGATGGAGCGCCGTCGCGAACTTGTCCTCGTCGAGGCGGATCTTCCGGGCGATCCACCGCACGAACCGCTCGGCTCGGCCCGAGCCGTCCATGACCCCGATCACGAGGCCGGCCGCGATCCCGATGATGATGATGCCGGCCAGCGCAGCGAGGCTGTAGGCCTCGTTCACACCGCGGAACGGCACCGACATGATCAGCCCGGTCCAGAAGATGATGTTGAGAACGACCGCCGAGCCGATGCCGGCCATCGCCAGCGCGAATCCGGCGTCGGGACCGCGGATGCCCGACAGCGTCATCAGCCGGTACCCGAGCGCCGAACTCGCCGCGTTCCCGCCGGGCACGATGTTCGACAGCGCCTTGGTACTCAGCTGGATGCGGAACATCCGCGCCATCGAGAGCTGACGTCCCGCGGTGCCGAGCGTCGCCCGCGTCAGCAGCGAGTAGCAGAACAGGGCCAGCAGCTGCAGCACGAACCCTGCTGCCAGGAGGCCGGGGTTGACCTCCCGGGCGGTCTCGATCGCCTGGCGGAACCCGCTGAGCACCGGAGGCAGCAGGAACACGGCGACGACGATGAACAGCAGCGCCTTGATCGTGAAACGGATCGGCCGGATCCGGGGTTTCGTGGCGTTCGAGTCGCGCACGAGGGCGGGCAGCTCACCGGTTGGCAGCACCCCACGATCCATCTCGTGCGTGGTGTCGTGGACACCGTCGAGCGACCCGCGGGCAGCGTCCGATTCGCTCTCGACTCGATCGGTCACCGGTCCTTCCTACCAACTCATCCGTCAGAACCGTTGAACCATTTCGCGCACGCGCGCCCGGAGGCCGGCGCTCGCCTCCGACGGTGTCTTTCCGAGGTGGACCAGCACCAGCTCCCGATCGGGGACGACCACGATGTACTGACCCTCGTGGCCATGACACGCCAGACTGCCCGGAATCTCCGGCCACATCCACCAGTGCCGCCCGTACTCGCATCCGTTCTCCGGATCGAGCGCCGAGAAGCCGCGGGCATGCTCCGACCATCCCTCGGGCAGGATCCGCTGACCCGCCGCCGTGACACCGTCATGGCGATACAGTTCGCCGAACTTCGCGAAGTCCCTCGCCGTGGCGTAGACGTACGACGAGCCGACGAAATCGCCGGCCTCGTCGAACTTCGGGGTCGCCGATGACATCCCGACCGGCCCGAACAGCCGGTCGCCGAGGAATGCCCCCATGGCAGCACGGCGAGCGACCGGGTCGCCGCCGGGTCCACCGCTCAGGATGTCGCCGATGATGCGGGCGATGATGTTGGTCGTCCCGGACGAGTAGCTGTAGAACGTGCCGGGCTCGTGGTCGAGTGGAAGAGCGGCGGCGTAGGCGGCATGGCTCGGGCCGCTCTCGCCGAACAACATCTCCAAGCAGTGCGACACACCGTCGTCGACGTAGTCCTCGACGAACCGGAGCCCCGAGCGCATCTCGAGGAGCTGCAGCAGCGTGATCTCGGCCTTCTCGGTCCCTGCCCACTCCGGTACCGCCGCAGGCGCCTCGACGTCGATCAGCCCATCGGCGACCAGCAGCCCGACCGCGGCATGCGTGATCGACTTCGCCATGCTCCACGACGTGAGCGTCGACTCGGCCGTGATCTCGATCTCGGGCTGGAAGATGTTCTCCGGCTGCACGCCGTATCGCTCGGCAACGACGTCACCGCGCTGCTGCACCACCAGCGCCAGCGTGATCCCGTCCTGCCGGGCGAACAGATCGTCGATCAGGACGTCGGTGGGCGACTGCACCCGTCCGACGTTACTTGCCGCCCACGAGCCGATCGGCGAGCCCGATCAGACCGTCGACATCGTGGACATCGACGGACATCAACGGCAACTCGACGACGACGACGTCCTCGGCCAGATCGGCGAGGATGGCGATCTCGTCGCGCTCGGCGGTGGCCAGGTCGGTCAGCTCGTCGTGCCAGGCCACGTGATCGGCCAGTGGACCGTCGCCGATGTCGGCGAGCGCTGCACGATCCGCTGGTGTCAACGGTTCCGGCATCGGATGGATGAGGTTGACCACGACCCCGGCGAACGGGAAGTCACCGTCGCGCAGCGCACCGATCATGTGCTCGGCCTCACCGACCGCTTCGGCGCGAGGGCTCGACACCACCACGAACGTGGCTGCCGGCGAGCGCAGCAGCACCGACACCTCCTCGGCACGCGAACGCAGCCCGGGCTCGATGTTCGCCAGCGACCGGAAGAACTCGACGGTGTCCTCGACGATCTGCGGACCGGCCAGGCGGCGCACCGCCCACAGGAACATCGATGCTGCTGCATTGGTGACCTTGGCGAACGCCCGTTGGCCCGCCGTGAGGGTGCGGTAGACCGGATGGCCGAGGAAGCCGATCAGGCGGTCCGGCGCTTCCAACAGATCGATCGCATGGCGCGACGGCGGTGTGTCGACGATCACGAGGTCCCATTCCCCGCTCGTGTGGAGCTGGTGGAGGCGCTCGATCGCCATGTACTCCTGGGCACCG
>Ga0272441_10015197_pt1 | contig 10805 bp, 8 predicted proteins | sample SSMProp6N_FD_193582 | JGI IMG/M metagenome (GOLD analysis project Ga0272441, IMG submission 193582) | Marine sediment archaeal communities from Little Sippewissett salt marsh, Falmouth, MA, United States - SSM-Prop-6N | ecosystem: Environmental > Aquatic > Marine > Wetlands > Sediment ...
GCCTTCGCGCTGGCCTTGGCGGCCGCAATCGCCTTCTTCAGTAGCGGACCCCGCGCCTTGTGCTCCAGCGTTGCCAGTTTCGCGGGCGTGCGGTACTGCGCAAGGGGCTTCGGATAGACGGTCAGTCGCGGTGCCTTCGCGCCGGTGCCACCGCGCACCAGCGGGTGTTTGACCCCGGGCAGATCGACACCAACCCGCCGCGCCGCGTCGTACCCCCGCTTGTAGGTCGCGTATGCCTTCTTTGCCGCCTTGGCGTGAACCTTTAGCTGCTTGCGGGTCATGCGGGCGGCGTCAATCGTTCGCGTGGCTTTCGTTACCGCGACCTTGCCCTTACGCACCGACTGCTGAAGCCCGGCCAGTCGCCGCATGAAGTCCGATCGGCCGCCCTTCTGGAACTCCTTGTAGAGCCGCGCCCTCTTGCCCCACGGCAGGGACACGCCGGTCTCGGCAAACGGCAGTCGCAACACCGTGCGGCCCTTCTCGCCGTGCTTGACGAAGAACCGCCGTGCGGCCCCGGCACGGCGTGGGTCCAGCGTTCGGCTCGCCATCGCCCGAGACAGAATCCCGCCTCGCTTGGAGAACAGCATCTTCTCCGCGGCTTGGCGGTTGTACCGCTTGGTCAAGAACCGCCCGACCTTCGCCAGCCGTTCGGGCGAGCGCCCGAGGGCCGACGCCACGGCCTTCGGCACGGCCCGGCCGGACACAGCCGACCGAGCGGTCGTCTTCAATAGCCGCTGCCCGCTCTTGAGCAGTTTCGGCGTGTGCTTGGCGACCTTCAGGCCGGTCGTCGAGCCCAGGCTCAGATAGGTCAAGGGGTCGGCCAGAACGTCCCCGGCGAAGCCGACGACGCCGCGAACCACCTTGTCGCGCACGCCGAGCTTCTTGAGCACGTCGCTCATCGCCACGCTCTTGAGGCCCAGTGCCCCGCCGCGTAGCTTCCGCTTGTCCACGCCGGCCAGCGAGCCGATGACGTTTGCCACGGCGTTCCGCGGGATGTCCAGCACGTCCATGATCCGCGTGAACGTCCCCCGCCGGTCCGGCCGCTCCAGGTCGGCTTTGGTCAGCCCCAGCCCATCGAAGCCGAGCCGGTTGAGTTCGGCCACGCCAAGGCGCTTTCGGCCCCGCCGCTCGGCGCCGACACCCTTGGGCCGAAGACGCTTGAGCGCGTCTTCGACCGTCGGCATTTTCGGCATTTTTGGCAGAGGCATTCTCTTGACAGGCATCGGTTACTCCAACTGGCCGGAGGCGAACTGCCGCAACTCCATGACCGTGGCCTTCATAGTCCGCACCGCGTCGAGAACCGCCTTGCGGTCGCGTGGCGTCGATACCCCGTACCGGCGGTTCTCGGCCTCACTGCTCTCCTCGATCCACTCGGCCATGTTCTCCATGATGGCCGCCGCCACCGACCTGCGGGCCGCGCCCTTGGGGACGCTGTAGAGGGCCTGCTGGATGTCCTGATACTGCCGAGCCAACCGACCGGCCCAAGCGGGGTAGGTCTCACCGCCCCGCCATGTGGGTTCTGTGATGTGGATGCTCCCGCTCGTCCGGCCGATTCGGGCGATGTCCTCATTGCTGAGTCCACCGCGCATCTTGGCTTCCTCGACTTCTATACGCAGCTTGTCCAGCGTCAACTTCCCGAGTTCCTGTTCCTGCTTACGGCGGTCGCGCGCTTGCTCCGGCGTTTCGGCAGTGCCCGTCCTGGCCGTAGTTTCCGCAGTCCTGGCCTTGAGGTCGTTGATCTTGGCGTCGATGGCGCGGAGGTTCTGAGCGTGCACGGCGGCGGCGCGTGCCTCGTCCGTCGGCCTCTGCGTTCGTTCGTAGCCTGCCGCTTCGGCCGCCCGCGACTCGGCGCCCATCGCCGCCGTCGTTTTGGCCCTGTAGGCGTCGATTGCCGCGCGGCTCTTGTCTACGTCAAGGTCCCGCTGCTTCTGCCAGTTCGGGTCCACCTGCCAGTCGCCGGGCGAAGTCGCGGGCGCCGCGGCCGGGCTGGCCCGCATCTTCTGCTCGAAGAACTCGATGTCCTTGTCGAGATCGGCGAGGTACTGCTGGGCCGGGTCGGGCTGTCCGGCCGGCCCGGCCGGGCCCTGCGGGCCTCGCGCGTCGGGTTCGCCCTGTTCGTCGGGTGTGGCGCCCGCCCGCATGGCCGTCTGGAGCTTCTGCGCATCGGCGATGAGCGACTGCGTCTGCTTGGCCGCGGGCGAGCCGGGCGGCATCTGCTGGAGCATCGCCATCTCCTGCTGAACGAACTGATCGATCCCATCGGCTCCGCCGGGCAGTCCGGGCGGCCTCTGGGCCTGCGCCGGGTCCGGCTGGGGCGCCGGCTGGGCCTGTTGGCGAACGGCCAGCAGTTGATCGAGCCCCTTGACCCGTGGCATCGGCCCGCCCGTCGCGTCGGCGCGGGCCACCTGCCCGGCGTAGGCGCCCTGGCCGGGCTGGAACGTGCGCATCGGCGTGTCGGCCGTGGCCTGCACGCGCATGCCCGGCAGTGTCGGCTGCACGCCGCGGGCAAGTTGGGTCTGTACTTCCCGCCTGCGCATTCGGGCCAGCCCAAGCTCGGCCGCCGCCTGTGTGCCCTGCGACGCGCGCAAAACCCGCTGGGTCGCCTCCTGCCGACGAAGGCGCGGGCTTGCCTGCCCCGACTCGCCCTGAAGCATCCGGGCAAGCTGCTGGCCGGCCGCCGCCGCGTAGGGCCCGGCCCCAGCGGCGAGCGTGCCAAGCTGTCCGAGGGTCGCCCGCCGGGTCGCGCCCTGTTCGGCAAGCCTCGACCGTTCGGTTACACTGCGATCCTGTTCGGCCGCCATATCTCGCCGCTGGCGGGTGACGTACTTGGTTCGTGCCGCGTCATACGTCCGCTGCCGTTGCGCCTCGGCGTCCGCGGGCGTCAGTCGCTTTCGCGTTCGGTTGACGGCATGGGCCGTGCGCTGTACGGCGGTCATCGGGTTTGCCAGTCGCTTTCGACGTGCCATGCTTATCTCCCGCCGGGTTTCGTCAGCCAGTTAAGTAGTCCCACTACGACACCGCCGAGCGCGGCGAAAACGATGGCGACCTTTGTCATCGTCTTGCCGTGCCCGCAACCGGCGGCGTGGGCCTCGATCCGTTCGACCATTTGCGTATCGAGCCGGGTTTCCATCTCGGCCATGCGATTCTCAAGACGCCGGCCGATCTGGTCGCCCACCTCCCACGCGATTTCACGCATGAAAGCCTTGCGCTCTTCGGAGACGCTCATGTCCGTGCCCCCCGCATGGTCAGGCACCGACGGTCGCGGCGCCGCTGATCGTAACCGTCGCGCCGTCGCCCTTGGCCCTGAACCGAACGGCGAACACGCCGGTAACCCGGAGCCGAATGGTTACCGATTCGCCATCGCCGAGCGTATCGACGTGGTTGGTGTTGCCCTGATCGTCCTCGCCCGTCTCCTCGCCGTCGTGCATCGCGGTCGTCGCCTGCCACGCGGACCCGGTGATGCGGTTGATCCAGTTGTCGGCCAGTTGATCGCTGCGGGTCATCACGGCGTCATACGCGAAGTCGGTGAGGGCCGCCCCCGCCGACTTGACGCGCAGGGTCAGCCAGTCGTACTTGCCGTGCAGCCGCAGGTCGCCGATCTCGGCGAGTTCCGCGCCAGCGCTGCCACTGATGTTGAAGTGCATGATGTTCTCCTGCCCGGTGGGGGGCGGGTGAGCAAAAGGACAAAACTCTGCCCGCCCCCCATCCAGGGCCTTCTGTCACCCCGCCGAAGCGGGTTGCTCAGGCTCAGCGGGAGCGGGCGGCGGGTCGGTCGCCTCGGCATCCGGGTCGGCCAGATCGGCAAGCTGTGTCAGGATCGCCAGCCCGCCTTCGACCCGGCCGATCTTGACGCCCGCCTCAAGCAGCGCGGCCGTACGGATGCTCGCGACCTGTGCGGCCGTACCGTCCCGTTCCTTCTGAAGCCATGTCTTCGTAATCACCATCACAGAGTCCTTTCCGTCTGGGGTCGCTTAGACCCACATTGCCAGGACGTACACGCGACAGCTGCAATTCGTGCTGTTCGTGCCGTCCACATTGAGAACAGCGCCCGCGGCAATTGTCCGCTGGGCATCGTCGAACGTGGTGAACCCCGCCCGGGCATGGTCGGCGATGTTGAGCCCGAGGGCGTCGGTGATCGCCGTGCTGGCGTTCTTGATCTGCACCGTGTCACCGGCGTCGGCGCTGAGTGTGTCCTTGACCACCCAGGCGTCGAGCACCCGCAGGTCGTTGCCGTCGGCGGGCACGGTGAAGCTGTCGTCGGGGTCGCCGTCGGTGATTGCGAATTCCAGGGCGACGACCGTGCCGACCGACGCGTCGTTGACCGTCACGGCCGCCTTGTGGGCCGTGTAGGCGATGTTCGACAGGACGTTGTTGTCGTCGTCGATCGTCTTGTTCGTCAGGGTCGCCGTGTGGGCGTTGAAGGTGAACTCATCGTCGCCGGTCAGCAGCGGGAGCGTGACCGTCCGGTCGGCGGCCAGCTCGTTGACAGCGAAGACGTACTGGTGATCGAGGGACGTGTCGTGGATCTGCGGGGTCTTCAGAACCGCGTCGTCCAAACGCTTGTTGGTCAGCGTCGCGCTGGCGGCCTCCATGACGAACGTGTCGTTGCCGCCCGTGTCGGGGATCAGCAGTTCGGCACTGGCGGAAACGGACCCCGGCTTGATGACGACCGTGTAGTCACCGCCGCCGTCGGCCGCTTCGAGTTCCAGCGTGCCCTTATTGGCCGACGGCGCGTAGATGCGCAGTCGGTTGATCGTGTTGATGCCGGTAACGCCGAGCGTGAGGCTGGCGTCGGAGACGTCGAGCCGCATGGCCTCGCCGACCGCTCCGCCGCCGAGCATGGTGTTGAAGACCAGATCGGTGACTTCCGCACCGTCGGCGGCGTCGGTGATCCACTGAATGCTCGCGTGCTCCTCCTCGGTGCCCGCGTCGTTCTCCAGCTTCAGGCTGATCTCGCCGCCGATGCCCGAGGCGCCGTTGCCGCCGCTGTTCGTTCGGGCCAGGGTCAGGACCGTCTGCACGTTGTTGCTGCTGGCGTGGTCGAGGTCGATCGTCTGGGCCGCTGTGAACGTGTTGGCGATGGCGTCGCCTACGATCGTCGAGGTCGCGTTCGGCAGGGTCAGCGTAACGGCCGCCGACGCGTCGGTTGCCGTCTGAACGGTCGTTGCCCGATCGGCCGATGCGTGGGCCTGCGCCTTGAGGATCAGGCTGCCACGGCTGGCCGTCACCGGGTAGATGCGAACCTGATAGAAGCCGTCCGCGTCGGTGCTGTTGGCCCCCACAGTGAGGCTCTGATCGCTGGCGTCCAGCGTCATGCCGGGCACGATCGCGCCGTTGGCGTTGACGCTGAGGATCATGTCGGCATCTTCCGAGCCGTTGGTCGTGGTCGTCAACGAGACGTCGATACTGCCCTGCTGTTCGGCGCCGCCGTCGTCTTCGACCTGGAAACTCAGCCCGACACCGATACCCGCCGCCGGCGAGCCGCTCGTGGTGTGGCTCAGCGTCAACACGTCGGTCACGCCGTTGTTCGTCGCGTCATCGACGGTCACGCTTTGTACCGCGGTGAAGGCGTTCGCGACGCCATCCACGGCGAAGTTGACCGTCCCGCCCACCAGGTCGGGAATCGCCACGGAGCCCGCGCCGCCGGTCTGGCCGGCGGTCGTGAGCGTCACGGCCTGGGCCGTCGAGGCCGTCGGCTGAATCTTCAGACTGCCGCTCGTCTGGGCGTTGAGTTCGACGTAGCCCGTGCCCTTAGCGAGCACGAGGTCCTTGTTGGCCGCGACGGTCGTGTCACCGCTGAGGATCGCGGCGCCCGTCGATGTCTTGAAGGTCCCGCTGGCGCTGGAGAAGTCGATCTCGCCGGTGCCGGACGCCATCGACAGGTCCTTGTTGGCCGCGATCGTTACGTCGCCCGAGAGGGTGTTCGCCCCGGTGGACGTCTTGAACGTGCCGGACCCGCCGGAGAAGTCGTTGCTGTAGGACCCGCTGGCGACGATGCCGCCGCTGAACGTCTTGGCGCCACTGAACGTCTCGTTCAGCCCGAGGGTTGCCAGTGTGGCCGTTTCGTCCGGCAGCGTGACGACGGCGGCGGCCGCGAGGTTCGGCACGGTCAGCGACAGGTCATAGTCGCCGGTCGCCGAGGCCGTATCGAGAATCAGCCGGGCCGTCGCACCGCCCTCGAAGACGGTGAACGTCGTCTGCGTCGTGCCGGTCAGGCTCGGCAGGCTCAGTGCCCCGCCGCCCGCGGCGTTGGAGTGATCGTGCGTGGCGTTCGTGAAGTCCCCGATGGTCGGGGTCGTCAGCGTCTTGTTCGTCAGCGTCTGCGCCGCGGCGATGCCGGCGATCGTGTCACTCGACACGTCCGGCAGGGTCAGTGTGACCGCCTGGGTCGTCACCGGCGCCTTGAGTTCCACCGTGTGGTTCGTGCCGGTGGTGTTGACCGACAGCTTGAACTTCCCGTCCGTCTCACCCGAGGCGAGGGTGAACGAATCGCCGGTCGTGCCGCTCAGCGCGTCGCCCACCGAAGCGGTCAGCGACCCGTCGTCCGCATCGAAGTTCTTGAGGAACTGGTAAAACCCGTCGCCGTACCGGGACACCAGGTACCGGAACAGCCGGCTCCTCGTCGCCAGCTTCTTTGCCTGTGCTTCTGTAATCGTTGCCATGTCAAGGATCTCCTCCGCGGGATTCTTCAGTCACTCGCCGCGTCCGAGCGTCCTTTTTGACTGATCCGCAGGACTTCAAGGCGTCCCGGTGGCCTACTTTCTGTCTGTCCGGTCCACGACCATCGTGAGACCGTCAATCTTCCACGTCACGGCGTCGGCGCTGCTCGCCATTGCCGGCGATGAGAACTCCAGTTCAAACATCCGGCCGTCTACCAGCCCGACGTCGCCGATCCCGTTGATCGCATTGTTCTGTTGGACTCGCCCCGTCCGTTCCGGCGGGTCGTCACCGCTCGCCCGCTTGGTCTGGAACGTCCACTGCACCCGCTGGGCGCAATCGTCGCCCGCCTGAATCTCCACCCGGACCACCCGCTGGCTGTAGGCCGACCGCTCCGTCCCGAACACGCCGCGCCAGGCCGCCGCGAAGTCCGTACCCGCGTCGGTCGTCTGGTTCTCGGTGTACCGGAGAATCTGCCCGGCACTGGTGGCAACCAGCATCCCCGCGTCGAGTCCCGGGTAGCCGAGTTCGACCATCGCCGTGATCCCCTCGTCGCTGTCGAGGCACGCGGGCTCGTAGTAGCAGAGTTGCGGGATCTCGGCGACGCGCCGGTCGAGCACGAGGATTCGCTGAGCGACCGTCTCGCCGCTCTTGACGACCGCACACCACATCTGGTCACGCCGGGAGTCGTAGGCCATGCGGGCCGCGCTCTCGTAGCCGCCGGGGATCTCCCGGAGCGTCGTGGCCCACCGTTCGGCAGAGAGGTCCTGCCAGCCGCGCGAAGTGGTTGCCGTCCATGCGCCGTACCCCAGCGCATGAATCTCCCGGCCGGTCGAGGCGACGGCCCCGGACCCGACGCAGCCCGGGCCGCGTGCCCATTCCACAGGCGTCAACTGGCCGTCCGTGGTGGTTCGCAACTGGTAGATGCGGGTCGCCGTGTAGACGGCCACGACACCCGCCGCCGATTCGATCGCCACGTCCGGGCCCGCCAGGGCGCCGTGAATCTGCCCTTCCCACGGGATCGGGTCCAGCGACTTGATGTCACTGCCACCGTGGTTCTTGCCCGCCGTGTACGAGACGGTCCGGGGGATCATGCAGGGAAAGCCCGGCTTGCTGAACTCGATCATCGACGACGACAGCCCGCCGTACACGGCGTATCGGCCCGTCCACGTCCCCCACGTACTGCCCGCCGGCTCGCCGCCCTCGTTCCGCACAAGGCTCTGCGGGTCGAGTACATGATCGGCCTTGTTGCACCCGATGGGGTTCGAGTCACTGATAGCATCGACGTACACGCGGTAACTGAAGCACTCCACGCTCGCGGCGCCGACATGGAAGGTCTCGGTGTTGCCGTAGGAACTGTAGACCTTCCACGAATCGCACTCGTAGGCCGCGGGCAGGGCCGCTGCCGTCACCGTGATACCGCCGGTCGAGCCCGACACGTCACATGCGGTCGTATCGTTGAGCCCCTCGTCCAGCGACGGCGGGCTGATCTGCCCCTCCTCCTTCGTGTCGCTGTTGTAGTAGCTGTAGTGGACGTGATACTTGCCGTGCTTCTCGCCCTGTGCCGCCGCCGCCGCCGACGGCCCCGTCGCTGGCGTGTACTGCCCCGCCTTGTACGCCTTGCTGTTGGTGCTTAGATGGTCCGGGTGCCATCGCGACGCGCCCCCGGAGTCGCAGTAGTGCCAGCGGTCCTTCCACATGAAGTCCCATCCGGCGTTCGTCGAGTCATGGGTCTGTTCGGTCGGCAGTTCGGTGAAACTCCCCGCATCGGACGGGTACACTTCGCGCTGATACAGCTTGCCGTCGTCGCACTTGGCGACCACGGCGACCGTCCCGTCGTCGAACCGGGCGACAAACAGGCCGAGCACACTGTCGCCCGCGCCCGTCACGTCGCCCTCGAACTGGGTGAAGCCCCATCGCTTGGCCAGCCGCCCGTCGGCGAGGGTAACGTTCTTCGCCTCGCGGGCCGTCCCGCTGGGCATACGGCAGGCCGGGATGTCGGTGTTCAGGCCACGAAACTGAGCGCGGTAGTGGGGCATCAGGTGCTCCCGTACCAGTTGACGCGGCCGCCGGGCAGGCCCAGCAGCGCGTCGGCGCTACCGCCGAGCGACAGATGGGGCATCCCGTCTTCGATGGGCTCCAGGGCGTCGGAGAGCGTTTCGTCGTTCTCCCACTGGTGTTGCTTGAGCCACTCGCGGAACTCGCCGCGGTAGTCCTTCCACGCCTCGTCCCCCCTGTAGCCGCGGAGAATGCGGTAGGCGCAGAGGTTGTACCACCCTTCGTCAAAGTCCACCGGCCAATAGCCTGCGGACATGATTTCGCTGTCGGTGATCGGGCTGTCGCCCCGCCACGGGTCGCGAGTGAGATACCAGAACTCGTAGGCATACTCATCGTCTGCCTCGGGCCAGAGCTTGGCTTGCCATACGCTGCCGGTCCATTCCAGCACGGCCACGCGGGGGACCGACGCGCCGGCGTCGTGCCCGACGAGATCCTTGGCCCGCTGCCAGAGGCTTACGTCTTCCGTCCAGAACAGGCGGTAGTTGTCACTGCCGCTGCATCGCATGACTCGGTGGTCAAGCTCCTTGAAGTCGGTCGGCATCGTGCCTGTCGTGGCGCCGGCGGCGATGGTCAGCGTCCCCTGCTTGCGCCGGAATCGCCAATCGCGGAGGTTCCACAGGCGGGACCCGAGTTCCCGCACGATCTTCTTGTCCCGGCGGGCCACCCGGCCGCCCGCGGCGTCGAGGTTCTGATCCACTTCGCTGCGGAGTTGATCGGCCAGGGTTTCGACCGACCACCCGATTTCCGGCAGGGTCGGCGTGGTAACGACGAAGTAGTCGGTCTGAATCGTCGTGCGGCTGTCGTGGACCGTCTCGTACTGGAAGCGGTATGTCCCCAGCGCGAACGATGCGGTAGTCGCTAGGTCGTAGTGGTACTCGCCCGTCGCGTCCTTGGTCATCGCCGTGTCGGCCACCACCGCCGTACCGTCGGGGTCCCAGATCGAGACCTGGATGGACACGTTCGGGTCGTAGGCCGCACCGGCCGAGTCGGTGATGCTCAGCTTCAGCGTGATCGTCTCGCCGCGGTCGTAGCGTGCCAGCATGTCAGCCTCCTCCGTCGGCATCGACGGTCAGGGCCGTTGGTCGGTCCGCAGCGTGCCACAGGCCGGTCGGGGCCGCCGGGCGACTCGAAAGGCCCGTGCGGCTTTCGCTGTGGGCGAGCCGCAACAGTCGGTTCGACGCCTTGCGGCCGATGTCGAACGGCGGTGTCAGCCAGAGCGCCCGGTCGATCGAGTCCACCGTGTTGTCCGGTCGGGCTACGATTCTCATGCGGCGGCTCCGATCGTCTGGGTCGAACCGTCGTCATCGACCGTCTGGGTCGTCAGAACCGTCGTGCCGTTGTCGGCGTAGGTCTTGAGTTCCGTCGTCGTCATGTCCGCCTTCTTGAAGAACCGGCGCCACGTTTGCTCGCACATCTCGGGGAAGGTCGAGGCCACGCCGCTGATCGCGCCGGTGGTGATCGCGTCGAGCCCGTTGGCGGCAAGCCGGACGCGCCCGCTGGAATCGCAACTCAGCGCCCACGCCCCGCCCGTGATGGCGTTGCGAATCTCGATAGCCGCCGCCGCCGCCAGGGCGTCGGGGCCGATGCTGTCGGTCGCCAGCACGGCGCCGGTGATCGCGTCGTCGGCCAACTGGTCGGCGGTGATCGCGTTGTCGGCAATGATGCTCGCCGTAATCACGTCGGCCGTCATCGTCTTGGTGTTCACGTCCAGCGAGGCCGACAGGTCCTGCGCGTCGGTAGACAGAAGCAGCTTGTTGTCAGCCCCGAGTGCGTTTTCGGTCAGCAGTTCCAGGTTGTCGGCGGCCGTCGCGTCGCTGCTGATCCCGAAGACGTCCACGTCCGGCTTGCTCGTCGTGGCGTTCAGCGTGACCGTCGTGCCAACCCACTTGCCGACGTCCACCCGGCCGGATGTCAGGGCCAGGGCGCCGCCCTTGGCAACCCCCGCGGATTCCGGCCAGAGGTCGGTGCCGTCCCAGTAGTACAGTTCCTCACCGTGCAGGATGTCCGAGACGTCCGAGTTGGCCCCGCCCTTCTCGAAGAACAGAAGGCGATACCATCCGGCCGACACGGCGGGCATCGTGCCCTGGAAG
>Ga0272441_10015198_pt1 | contig 10804 bp, 8 predicted proteins | sample SSMProp6N_FD_193582 | JGI IMG/M metagenome (GOLD analysis project Ga0272441, IMG submission 193582) | Marine sediment archaeal communities from Little Sippewissett salt marsh, Falmouth, MA, United States - SSM-Prop-6N | ecosystem: Environmental > Aquatic > Marine > Wetlands > Sediment ...
TTTTAGCAAATCCTGTTCATAGAGTGAATACTCAAGCCCTCCCCTATCATTTCTATAAAGAAGGATCGATTAGTACTTTCTTTTCAAAATACTCTTCAAGCGTCTCATTATTCCAAAGGTTTACTAAACACGAGAAGGAATCAGAGTTTTCGAACGCTTTTATTGTAAATGAACCTATTTTTAATAATCCTAAATGTTGGAATGATACTTCCCTTTCTGATCCAATTATAAAACAAGCTAAAAATTTGAAATACTATAAAAATGAGCACGAATATTATACCATGAATAGTAAATTCTATGCTGATGCCACAGAAAGTTCCTTCAAATATCTTCAAGACAAAGCAGATGTTATTGTAGTTGAAAGTTTCAATAATTCGGCGCATCCTGCATGGTGCATAAGAGAATCTGATATGGTAATAATTGTTGGTCCAGGATCGTTTTTTGTATTTGAACCAGATGCTTACTTCAGAGCTATAGATAATTTTAGAGCCATTGATAGGAACAAACCATCAACAACAGAGGATATTATAAAGTTTGCAACACCAACTGAAGCGTTCCCCTTGTCTATACAACAAGATAAAAGAAAAGTAGAGATTCAAAACTTAGTGAAAGATTTGCAAAAGAAATTTAATAAATAAACTAGAGTTTTTATTGCGCTTTCTTTTTGTTGTGTTTTTAATGTACAGTACAGTTCAATTAGTGATAGGTGTTAAAAATGTCTATTTACAGTTCCCAATATGGAATGGAATCCATCAATGCTGAATTAATGGAGTGTATAAACGAATTAAGATTTCGGTCCATTGGAATAGTTGACGTTGCTATAGTGTCTTTAGAAGGCTTACCCTTAGTTTCTTTAGTATTAGAAAAAGTAGAAGAAACAAGATTTGCTGCAATGACTGCTGCAATGTTGTCTCTCGGAGAACGCGTTTCAACTGAATTGAATAAAGGATTATTAAAGAAAATTTTTGTAGAAGGGGAACATGGTTATATAATTTCTATGCAAGCAGGGGAAAACGCGGTGTTAACAGTTAGTGCAACCATGGATACAAAACTAGGTTTACTGTTCCTAGATATGCAGAGAGCTACTGATAAAATTGCAAAAATTCTGTCTTATCACTAAATTAACCAAAATAATACTTAGGCGAAAAAGAGAAAAAGGACCAATCATAACTTATTATGATTCATTTGGAAAAAGTCACTATATATTCGCTTTCTGAAGTTAAACAGAGGATTGATTCAGTAGAGCAGTCTTTACATGAATCATTAGAAGGAGGGATGAAAAAGAGGAGCGGGACATATTATACTCCTGATTTCATTGTAAAATATATGGTAGATAAAGTAATTTCGAATGCCATAATATCTAAAATAAACGCGGTTCAAAACGATATTTACTTCAAGAATATAAGACAAATAGCAAAAAATACTGATGTTGAAATTATTACCAAAATATTAGACGAAATACTACCTAATCTTAGAGTTTGTGACATTGCAATGGGGTGGGGAGTCTTTCTGTTACACGCTTTTGATTTTTTATTCTCTTTTTACAGCTTATTTAAACCCTTTATCCACAAACGTCTGAACCAATCGAAAGATCAAATAACCACAAGTGAGTGGATTGTACACAATATCCTCACAAACAATATCTGGGGTATCGATATATCACAAAAATCGGTAGATTTAGCTAAACTGAAAATGATAGAGAAAGCATTAACTAGCTTGAATGAGGAATCAAGTAAACTTCCTGACTCTAACCTACTTTGTACAAATAGTTTAACAGATGCACATATTTTTCGCGATAGTAGAAATGGCAATAATGACTTAAATTTTGATGTAATTATTGGAAATCCACCTTACATCAATGTAAAAAAACTAAACCTTGTAGAAAGAAAAATCTATTCTAAGTTATTTCAGACATACAATCCCAATGGTGATATTTCTAACATCTTTTGGGAAAAAAGCATAGAGATTTGTAAAAAAGAGGGTTGGATATCTTTCATTACTCCAAGATATTGGTTAGAAGGAAACGATAGTGATAAGTTGCGTGAATATTTACTTTCAAATTCCATAATACATGAAATAATTGATTTCAGAAGCAATAGAACACTGTTCTTATCCACGGAAAATAAATTAGGTGTAGATACTGCTATAATTACGATACAAAAACAGTCTCCTCAAGAAAACACCATCACTGTGTTAATCTCACGAAAGGATGCTAGGTTGAGTTCCATAAATAGAAAGGATTTCAACATTATCTGTTTTAATCAAAACCTACTAAACAAAAAACGATGGTCTTTTGAAAAAAATTATGTAATAACACAACTCGAAGAAAGTTCCGATTATTATTTGGGCGATGATAAAAAATACGGTGAATTCAGCGGGATTTGTAATATAGGAAAAGGTTGTTCCACTGGAAATAATAGAATTTTTAAATTAACTAAGTTAGCTGATAGAGTTTTCGAAGGCTACAACAAGATCAGAATAGAAGTTGACAAAAATGAATTTAGTGCTCTTAGAGAACTAATAAAGAACAGTGATATCTCAAGATTTCATAGAAGGTCTAGATTAGAATATTGGATATTTCTCAAGGATAAGAACCTTGATGATTTTCCAAACATACAGAATTATCTTTCAAATTACCTTTCTATATTAGAACGAACCCAGAAAAAATATGGATTGAAGAACTTCTATGATTATGCTGCTTACAGATCCTTAAATCTGATAGACAGTCAACCCAAGATAATCTGTCCCTATCAAGCAGCTGAGAATAGATTTGCATTGGTAGATAAGAGTAAAGAAAGCACAATCAATGAAACAGATGTAATTACTTTAGCCATTAAGGATAGTATGACTAGTAAAATCAACCCCTTTTATCTGCTTTCTATACTTAATTCAGAAGTCATTCAATTTTTTAGTGTGATAAATAATAAAAAAGTGTACAATTTGTATGACTTTCGTTCAAATCAGATAGCTAATTTTCCAATTAAATATACAGAAAATCAGATTATTTTGAGTAGGCTCGCTTCTCTTCTTGTTTCAATTTTAGATAATTCTCAGCAATCTTTCTTTAATCTCACAGATCAAACCAGTTCTATCTTTAATCTTATCAACATGATAGTCTATGAATTATATTTTAGAGACTTGCTATCAACCGAACTTATGGTAAAAGTTGGTCAAACCCTTGATTCTCAAGAGAGCGATTCAATAGATGTTAAAGAATTTTCGAGAGTATTAAACAGTATTCTGGCAAATGGTTCTATAAAAAAAGATATAGAAAAAATAGAGAAACTTGAACAAGTTCAGGATATTCGAAAGTACATCTTCTCACACTAGAAAGAACCACTCTCTTCAAGCCAATGAATTGGTGTAGATAATATGCAATCTTGATCAATCAGTTCCTCGACTAGTTTTGTGAATGAGTTGATATTCTCTTGAATTTCCTCTTTAGCAAGAAACCTGTTTTGTGAAATATTATATGCAAAATGCCAGGAATGTAGGTTTATTGAAAAATAGGATTTCTTCTTTTCTGAGTTTCTTACAATCTGGACATAATTTCGTATTATTTCTTCTTCTGTTCTTTTTCCTTCAAACAATGGCCACAAATATGTATACATTCCCCCCATACTTTTCTTAGGTGTTTTGATGACTGGAAATTCTATAAGATTATCTGATGTCTTATACGGATTTATGCCTGTTTCAGTTTCCCTATAGATTGAGCTATCATAGTTAAATCCCAGTCTAGAAAGAATAGGTAGGGTATTCTTCGAGAGCTTCATATAGGGTGCTCGAAACCCATAAATGGTAGTAGATAAGAGTCTTTCAACTTCTTCTTTAGCAGATTTCAGAAGTGCGTATTCTTCTTCATGAGAGAACTTTATTCCTGATTCTTCTCCAGTCAAATCCTCGTGATCATAACCATGTAAACCGTGCTCAAAGAATGGTTGTTTTAACAAATCGAATAATCTTGGATATTTGCTCTTGAATAAATTAAGAGTTCTAGCCTCGTAATAAAAAGTAGTTGGAACTCTATTATTTTTCAGATAAGGGAATAAAAGAGTAGCAGATTCTACAGTCCCCCTAAGTGAAACTGCTAATTCAGGATTTCTTAAATCTTCATTAGATTCATCTTTTAATACTTTACTTACCGCATGTTTATATCCTTCCATAGGGACAGCATAATCTCTATCGAAGTCAATACAGATGAATATGAACACCATATAATCTACCATTATTTAGTGATTTAATATGTTACAGCCAGAATTATAGTTTTTCCTCTAACATCCACTACTTTACTATTGGTTAGTTTAGCTAAATTTTCACCAATCTTTTTAGCAACATCTGTAGGAACAACCTTTAGACATTTTATCTTAACAGCTTTGTCCTTGTTCAGAACATTTTGAACTTCTCTTATTATTCCTTCAGTTATACCGTTCTTCCCTATCCGTACTTTAGGAGGATTCAAACGAACGCTGTTAATAATCTCCTTCATCTATAGCCTCCTTGCGTTTGTAATAAGGTATCCTAGAATATCTGTTACAATTAAAACATAAAATTGCTACAACTTTGTTGGATGAAGATAGTCGGACTCGACAATTTTTTCCTGGATAAAGAAAGTACTTACAGTGCTTGCAGAACCTTCTTTTCCATTCAGGAGGAAATTTTACTCTTGTTCTCATCTGCAATTTACGTGCTTGATTAGCCAACTTTTGTGCTAAATCATTATCAGTTTTTATTGCGTCATCAGCTTGTTGCATTAAAGAAACAATCTGCTCTTGAATCTCCTCACGAGAAAATAATTGCTTTTTTTTCCTACGAGGTTTTCGTTTATTTTTCAAAGAATGAACAGATCTATTTGATGACATTGAACATCTTCCTTGTCAGAAATTATGTACAAGGCTTATCAAAGTTTTCTTGTTAGAGGATACTTAATAGCCAAAAAAAAGAGAAAAAAACACCTTAAGAAGGAGGTGTTGGAATATTCTTAACAAGTTTCTCCAATTCTTTTTCTGATACTTCTTTACCATATTGTACCAAAGGCTTGGTTATTTTAGATTTCGAATTTATGTTGATATTTTCAGCTTTTATTTTATAGGAAATATCCTTTTGGCTTCGTTTTCTGAGCCATTCTTTTCTGTTAATACTGAGTTTCTCTAATAGATTAGAGAGTCTAAAGAACTTTAGAATATGTGCGAGTCTTTTCTTAGGGGTAATGTTATTATTGTCTATTTCTTTAAGAGATGGTAGAGTTTCTCTTCGAGCCTTTCTTTTGGATATTGATTGAATATCTGGAATAAATTTCTCAAGTTTGAAATATGAACTCCAATCATTTGTAGACTGTTGTTTGTTCTTTAACCCTAATAAAAACAGGATTTTACTACGTTTTATCTCTTGTAGTGAATGAAATCGTAATGTAAAAGAAATACGATTCTTATATAGAATGGATAACTGCTGAAGATTATTTAAAAACTCAATACTTTCCTCGAAAGTTGATCCTTTATAAGAAATAAGTACATTCCTTAAATGCTCAATGTTCTTTTGTTTTTTCTTTATTCTTGAATTCAGATTTAGGTTACTTTTGCCAATTTTTAGCAAATCTTGGAAATAATTTAATGTTTCAACATTAGTTTCTTTAGGGAATAATATGGAAGAGAAAATCCAATACTTGTCTGCAATTTTAATTATTCTTGATTCAGATGTCTTGCGTAAAGGAGAAGCATATGCATCTAATAATTCCTCTGCAAATCCAGTGTGGTTAGTTGGAGAAATGATTAGATAGGGGCTAATTGGCTTTATAACACGTATTTTTTCCAGAAGTGTTGAGACTTTGTTTATTACATCACCCACATTAGCTGCAGAAATTACTAAAATTAGTTTAAGAGATGATTTAGATGCTTGAATAATATAAGAATAACCAAACGAATCAAGAAAACTGAACATTCTTCTTGAAAACTGAGATTGAAATCCATCCTCAATTTTTGTTAAAGAAAAACAAATAACTGAGATGGTCTGATTTTCAGATTCTAAAATTATGAAATCATCAGTACTATGTATTTGAAACTTTGACATATTATCTGATATATTATAGAGATTAGAGCATAAAAACCCAAAAAATAAATGGAAAAAGAGAGTTTTAATCTCTCCATAATGCTTCTATAGAAATCTCCTCTTCAAGTTTGTTTAGGTAAGGAGATTTTACTTCAGCTATAACAATAGTGACTGCAAGCTCATCATCTGGCATCATATCGTCAATATTACATCCCCAAACAAACTCAGCTTTAGGATGAATTTGATCTGTTATCATGGTTGTAATAGTATCAACTTCAGTCATGGATATGTTCTTGTTTGCTTTAATATTCACAAGAGCACCTGTTGATGAATTGATATCTACATCAAGTAAAGGATTGGATAATGCATTTGTTATGGCTTGAATTGCTCTGTTCTCGCCTTTTCCTTTTCCGACACCAATAACAGCGGGACCACTTCGACGAAGGATTTTCTTTGTGTCTGCAAAGTCGACATTGACCCTAGCTGGTAAAACAATTAATTCTGTAAGACCTACAACAGCATTAATTAAAACATCATCTGCTAGTTTGAAAGCATCCCACAAAGTGAAATCTGGAGCATACATAAGCAGTTTCTCATTAGGAACAACTATAATAGTGTTAGAATATTCGTGCAATTCTAGTAATCCTTCTAAGGCTGTTTCCATTTTACTTTGTCCTTCTGAAGCAAAAGGTAATGTACACACACTAACTACCAAGCAACCCTCTTCTTGTGCTACTTTTGCTACGTGAGGAGCTGCACCTGTCCCTGTCCCCTTCCCTAAACCGCATGCAACAAATACTAAATCATTACCTCTAACAAGTTCTCGAAGATCTTCTTCGTTCTCTTCAGATGCTGCACGTCCTATATTAGGATCATTTCCTGCTCCTGTACCATTTGTTAATTCTCTACCAAGAAGCATTTTTCGTTCTGCTTGAGTACTCAGAAGGTGTCTAGCATCAGTGTTTACAGCGACAGTAGTAGCTCCAATAATACCTCCCCTTGTCATGATGTTATTGATAGCGTTAGATCCTGCACCCCCGACTCCAACGGCTAATATTCTATTAGATTGGAGAACTTGCTGTATAAAAGAATCCACAGAGCGACTGGAAAAACGATCAGAAGAGCCACTTTGACTAATTAACAGTTTCTCGAGTTCTTTATCAGTATCTTCACTGTCAAAAGACTTGTTTCCTTCATCTGGAACCTTATTTTCTTCCTCTTCTAAATTAATTAAATAATGTTCATCCATATGTACTCAGTCAAATTTTGTAAAGAGCAAATAACAAAGCAAATATGACCGAGAAGACTCCTCAGTATTACATTAATAGCATCATCATAGAAATATGAAAAAGAAATGGTGCACGCGCCGGGATTTGAACCCGGGTTCCAACCGTGGCAGGGTTGAGTCCTCCCACTAGACTACGCGAGCATGTTTCTAATTGGTACGCCAACCGGGATTTGAACCCGGGTTTCCAGCTTGGAAGGCTGAAGTCCTAGCCACTAGACTATTGGCGTATTATCGACTACTTCTTTTGTTTAAACGTTTGTTTTTAATCTTTTTGTTCTATTTGTAGTTTTTAAAATTATTAGATGGTAGTAAAAAAAAGAAGATGAAAATAACATCTTCAATAGAAAAAGATTGCAGGACGGAAGGGTTCAGCCTGATTCTTTTTAGGAGATTCAGATTCTTCAAAGAAGTTTACTTGGATTAAAGAGTTTGTAGTAGCTTCAATGTATTCTTTGGCATTTTCAATGATTTCATATTCTGTTGTTCTATCAAATGAATATGGTATCTCATCTCGGTTTTTTAGTAGTTTCTTAGCATATTGAACAGCTGGATTACCTTGTTTGCTAACCTCGGAATCTTTCATTATTTCCGAAATCAGATTCTCTGAGGAAGACCTATATCTTCTAAGAATTGATTCCTTCCATTTTGGAGAGATTATAATCTCTATCTGGTTTTCTTTGTCCGATTTCATCATTTTCTGAACTTTATTAATGTCTGATAATAGTTCTAGTAAATATTCTTCCTTTTGTTCAGCAAATGAATCAATTTTGCTTTGATTTGTTTTTGGAAAACTTGAATTACTAACAAAACCTTCCAGTTTCATCATCGACCAGAACTCTTCAGCTAAATGTGGTGTAAATGGACACATTAATGAAATCCAAGTCTGTAATGTTTCTACCAATATTTTGGTGTTTGCTCCACCTCTATTCAAATAATGTATCAATGTTTTGTAAATTGAATAGTATATCTCTTGAGAAATATATCGGAAGTTTAGTGTTGTTTCGAATGAATCTGTTATCTTCTGAACATATTTGTTAATTCTAGATTGTAGAAATTTATCCAAATCTGTATAGTCTTCTGCTGATTTCTTATTCAAATTGTTTAGAATACTCTTAATTAGTTCGTAAATCCTACTCAAGTGTTTGGTGTAAATTTCTGCTGTTTTAGCATTCCATTCAACATCTTGATGTGCTGATTTGCTGTGAGAGAAATACAATCGAACTCCGTCCACTATATACTGTTGTATTGGCTTTGCTCCACCCTTACTTTTTGATAGTTTAGTAGCTTGAGGAGAAGATTCAGATTCTTCTTTTTGAACTACCCAATAATTTACAAATATTCCCTTAGGCCAATATGAGGGTTTGAGTATAGCTATGTGGTTCATAACAAATACAGGAAAATGTACTGATTGGTGTTCTTTTCCTCCTAGATTTAAGTCTAAAGGATACCAATAAGCAATAGCTTCTTTTATTTCCTCCAAGGTGCTGCGTTTAATTTTAATTTGGCTGCTTACTGTACTAAGATCTCCTTTTTCTAGGAAAACATAATCGAAGAACTCTTCCGATAACATGTTACAAGAAATTTCTCCACCATTTATGTACTTGGCAATGATGTAGAAAATAGGATAAAGAGTTGAATCAGCTATAGGTTCTATAACCCATTCTTTATCTTGGGGAAGAGCCGTTCCTAGCCATTTTCCTTGTCTAGCACAAGCTCTATCATCATACCAATCAATAATTCCTCTGAAATTTGATCTGTATTGTTCTGGGTAAAATATCATTGATTTTGCATGTTCTATAGTTTTTTCTTTCAATTCTTCTTTTCTATACTTAATGAACCATTGGTTTGGAATCATCCTTATTGAAACCTTATTACCACATCGACAAATTACTTCTTTAGAGAATTCAACAATACGAAGTGTTGAAAAGATACCTCTATCTTCCAAAGTTTTTACTATTTCTTCTTTTGCTTCTGATATGTTTCTTCCATAGAATTCTTTGCAAGTGATTATTCCCTTGTGAAACTCTATTTTATAGACTTCTTCAGTTGCTAGTTGTATTTTTTCTGTGTCTTTCTGAGATTCCACGCTATATTTCAAACATGCTTCCTTTGCAGAGAACCCACCTAGAGGACTGTCAATAATTGAGATTGGTTTTATTTTTGATACCAAATCCTTGAATTCAGAATTAACTTCTTTTAAGTCTTCCAAAGCAATCCAATCGAAGGGTGCATGTGCAGGGACGCTCATAACAATCCCAGTTGCGATATTATCTTCCACAAAACTTCCTGGAAGAATAGGGATTTTCAAATCTGTTGCATTGTTATAGACATACTTGCTCATTAGTTCCTTGCCTTGGAAAGTATCGACAATTTTTCTTTCATTTCCTAGTTTCATGCTTTTTGCACATGTTTCGCTGACTACCCATTTCTCATCATCCAATTCTATCAAAACATATGTTTCAGTAGGATTAACCCATATGTTTGTTACTCCATAAACTGTTTCAGGTCGTAAGGTTCCTGTGACAAAAAAAGAATTATCCCCAATCCATCCTGCTTTGAATTTAATTAGAATAAATTCTAATAGTTCTGCATCACCACCTTTAGAGATGTCAGTTTCAGATGGATCTACGGCAATTGGACCATCAACGGGACACCAAGGAGAATAGTGTGGTTTTTTAATTAACAATTCTAAATCTTGAAGTTTTTTGAATTGCCATTGGATAAATTTTTGATATTCAAGTGATATAGTACTAACAAAATATCTGCTATCGAATGTAAATCCATATTCTTTCCAAGATGAAATATATTCCTTGCTAAAATATTCTAAAGCTACTAAAGGATCTGCTAATTTTGGAATGAAATCAACCGGGCAGTTATTTTCTAGTAAGTAGTTGATAGTAGCTTCTTCTTTATTCTTGACTTTCAAAGAAAACCCTACTGTAGGTATTCCAGAAGCATGAACTCCAACAGGAAATAAAACATTATATCCTTGCATACGTTTGTATCGAGCAATAATATCTAAGTATGAATAACCTCTCATGTGCCCTATATGCATAAACCCAGAAACACCTGGATATGCCCATATAAGAAAGAATTTCTCCTTGTTTGGATCAGGGTTAGATTCAAATATTTTAGCTTCTTCCCATTTTCGCTGATATTTCGTTTCTATTCCCTTCATGAAATTCTCGAAGTTAGACATGACTAGTCCTCCTTTGGAACGGATTCTTATTCGATAATATGATTGAAGTCTTACAATGTCGATTATATATAGTGTTAAAGCTTTGAGACTTTGATAATATCTCAAAATATTCAATAATGCTGTCTAGCCTAGATAGTGGTAGTTTATCATTAAAACTTTTATCAAAAATAATAGAGTCTAAGCTAGTATGGGTCAAAAAATGCTTTTCAGTTATTGAGAACACAAGCCCTCATTTTGCTTAACCTCAGAACTATAAAGTCTCAGAGGTTTTTATA
>Ga0272441_10015199_pt1 | contig 10803 bp, 8 predicted proteins | sample SSMProp6N_FD_193582 | JGI IMG/M metagenome (GOLD analysis project Ga0272441, IMG submission 193582) | Marine sediment archaeal communities from Little Sippewissett salt marsh, Falmouth, MA, United States - SSM-Prop-6N | ecosystem: Environmental > Aquatic > Marine > Wetlands > Sediment ...
TGGCTTATCGGCACCTTTATACCCAACGGACTGAAGGGACTTGTTGTTGCAGCCCTGGCTGCTGCCATAGTTTCATCGCTGGCCTCAATGCTTAACTCAACATCAACCATATTCACAATGGATATTTACAAGCCGTATTTCAATAAATCGGCTTCAGACAAAGTGGTAGTCAGGGTAGGCAGGCTGGCTGCATTCAGCGCACTTGTCATTGCCATACTAATAGCACCCCAGCTGAGTAATATTGAACAGGCTTTCCAGTATATACAGGAATATACGGGGGTGGTGAGCCCCGGTATACTTGCCGTATTTCTAATGGGGCTCTTCTGGAAAAAAGCAACATCCAAAGGGGCAATAACGGGCGCAATAGCATCTATTCCCATAGCTTTGATATTGAAACTCGACATTATTGATCTGCCATGGATGGACCAGATGTTCTACACCTGTATTATGACCATCGTTGTTATAATGGGTGTCAGTCTCACCACCAATAAGGGTGATGATGATCCCAAGGGAATTAAGCTGGTTGCTTCGACCTTTAAGACAGGTAAAGTCTTCAATATTGCATCCTATATAATACTGGTGATCCTGGCATTATTATATACCATTTTCTGGTAGTGTGCGCAACTAATGCTTAATAACTCAATTCATTATATTTGTATATGATGGATGGATACAGATATTTCTTATACTTATCATATAGTGGAAGCGCGTATCACGGCTGGCAGGTTCAGCCGGGAAAAATCACCGTGCAGGAAAAGATCGAGGAAGCCTTAAAGGTTATACTGCAGGAGAATACCAGGATAACGGGTGCCGGGCGCACAGATACAGGAGTGCATGCACGTTTATTCATAGCTCACTTTGACAGCATCAGGGATGATCTGGCAGGCAACAGAAACATTGTTTTTCGCCTAAACAAATACCTGCCTGATGATATTTCCGTCATAGATATCCTGGCCGTTAAGAAGGATGCTCATGCACGCTTTGATGCTATTTCCAGGACTTATATGTATTATATCAGCCCCTTGAAAGATCCCTTTCTGAAAGATTTCATATATCAAAGGTATGGAGACCTGGATGTTGAGGCGATGAATAAAGCTTCATCACTGCTGTTAAAGCACGATGATTTTACCAGTTTCAGTAAGGCTCATACCCAGGTCAAGACCAATCAGTGCAATATTTTTGAAGCTGGCTGGAAAGTTGATGGTGATATGCTGATATTTACTATAAAGGCTAACCGTTTCCTGCGAAACATGGTAAGGGCCATTGTCGGCTCGATGATAGATATAGGTACCGGTAAGTTCCCACCCGGACATATAGAAAACATCATTAAAGCTAAGGACCGCTCTTCGGCAGGAGCGTCGGCGCCGGCCTCAGGGCTGTTTCTGGAGGACATCGAGTATGATAAAGGAATATTCCTGTAGAGAATTATTTATTCCATATTTCCCAGGCCTTCTCAGCCTGTATTATTAACATTTCCTTGCCATTCTTTGTCCGGCAACCCATCTCCCTGCCTTTCTTCAGGAAAAGGGACTCCTCCGGGTTATAGACCAGGTCGAATAGTATGCAATGTTCATCAAGGTATTCATAAGGTATTTCAGGCGCATTTTGGATTTCAGGATACATTCCCAGCGGGGTGGTATTAACCACAAGACCAATCGTTCTCATAATATCTCCGGTCAGATCGGAATAGATCATATCTCCCCTGCTGCGATCTCTTGAGACTAATGAATACTCAATACCTATTTCATTAAGACCGGCCTGCACCGCTTTTGAGCCCCCTCCGGTACCCAGCACCAGAGCCCTGCCCGCAATGGAACCGGGAACAGCCTGAAGTGACAGTGTGAATCCGTCAATATCAGTATTATAACCCTTAAGTTTCCTTTGATTATTAACTACTGTAATACTTATAACATTAACAGCGCCTGCATAAAGCGCTTTACTATCTACAGAGTCAAGATATTTTATCACTGAGGTTTTATAAGGCAGTGTCACGTTCAGTCCATGCAAATCAGGATATTTCTGAATGACACCCGGAAGGTAATCTACTGACTCGATCTGGAAATTATCATACACCGCATCTATTCCTTCATCTGAGAATTTATTCATGAAATATTCCTTTGAGAAAGAATGTCCCAGCGGGTAACCTATAAGTCCGAATCTTCTCATATCTTAATGTTTGCTTACCCTGTCAAGTATTATCACCAGGATGAAAGCTCCTATCATCAGCAATAATGCGTATAGCAGCAAATGGTCATTCCCGGTTATTTCCCTGTATATATGAGGAAGGACATTTCTCTGAACCACCGGCACCGTATCGCCGTGCGAACTAACTGTTTCCCGGAGGGTTTCCTTCCAGGGCCATATTTTATTCAGTGAGCCTATAATAAATCCGGCCAGCACCGACACAGTGAGGTCATGGTACTTTCTGAACAACCATGATAGCATATTGGCAAAGCTAAGTAATCCGGAAACTATGCCGAGTCCAAATACTATCAAAACGGGTATGTTGAACTCGCTTACTGCAGCCAGTATAAACTGGTATTTACCAAGTATGAGAAGTATGAAAGCCCCTGATATTCCGGGAAGGACCATTGCGCATATAGCCAGGGCACCGGTAATAAAAATATACCAGTAAGCATCAGTTGTTGTTGCCGGTGTGGTTCGTGTGATAAGATACATGGCAACAGTACCAATTATTAACCCGAATACAGTTGAGGGTTTCCATTCCTTTATTTTTCTTGTCACAACAATGGCCGAGGCAATAATAAGTCCGAAGAAGAACGACCATATAAGTACAGGCTGGTTCTCCATCAACCATCTCAGCAACCTGGCCAGTGAGAATACACTTAATAATATCCCGCCGAACAGGATAATAAGGAAATCTCCATTTATTTTTTTCCAGAACAATTTAAGCCTCAGCCTTAACAGAAGCTTCAGGGCTTCCAGATCAATTGATTTGATAGAGCTTATCAGCTCTTCGTAGATACCGGTTATAAAGGCTATTGTTCCGCCGGAAACCCCGGGGACAACGTCGGCTGCACCCATGCCCATACCTTTAAGGAAGAGCAGGCTATAATCAGAGAATCTTCGCATAGATTTTTATTTACCTTCAATAAAAGTGAAGAAGGTGTCTCCACGTAGTCCGTTTCTGAGTGATTCAAGGGCTATTATTTCATTAGGGGCTATATTTCCCAGGTTCACATTAGCTCCGAATTGCTTTATGAACCACGCCTGCTGCGATTTAAGTGGTGCCTCCCATATTATACTGTCAAGACCCACCTCCTCAGAAAGCTTTTCAATCAGGACAAAATTTATTGAACCATCGTCTTTGTATATACCTGTAGTTCCACTTTCCCTGGCTTCAGCAATGACTCTTACAGACCCTGCTTTAAGCTCTGAGGCCATCATGCTTACCCATTCTTCAGGGCTATACACAACATCCTTTTTCTTTGAACCAACCTCTGATAGAACATGGTATTTACCTGCTAACTCCCTGATATATTCGTTCTTCATGTCCTGATCCATTTCATAAGAGCCATCTGACACCTCCACTGTGTTTATACCAAGCTCGTCCATCAGGTCCATATATTCATTGAACCTGCCGCGCACCACATATGCTTCGAACAGCGTTCCACCAAGATAAACCTTTACACCTGCCGATTCATAGACTTTTACTTTTTCCTTGACTCCGGGGGTAAATACCGAGGTCCCGAAGCCCAGTTTCAGATAGTCTATATAATTACTGCCCACACTCATCAGGTCTTCTGCCTCCCTGATGCTCAAGCCTTTATCCATAACCATGGTAAATCCAGTACTCCTGGGCCTGGTAGTTCTGTCCGGCATTTCCGGCAAATTGAATATCATAGTGCTATTCCTTTAATTTCTTTCTAATAAATCTTATTGTTTTCTTATCGATAAGTTTTTCCGGGAAAAGGGGAGAGAAAAACCTAAAGGTGGTCGGAGAGTCATCAAAAACCTTCTCAATATTCAACTTAAAAAGGTCTTTTTCTCCAGCAAAAAGATATGTGGAAGCAAGAAGGTATCTTATTCCTGACACATCGCCTATCACCTTCATTCCCCTTTCAAGTATAAGTGCTGAATGATTGTAATAACCTCCCTCTATAATCAGTTTGCCAATTTTAAGCCAGGCCTGATCGTAGTAAGGATTAATGTTTACCGCATGCACCAGGGATCTGAAAGAGTCTTTTACCCTATCACATCTGTAGTATGCCTCGGCAAGGAAGTACCAGTACTCTGGCTCATCCCCTTTAAGGCTTATAGCCTTTCGAAGATATTTAATGCTCTTATCTGCCTCATTATCAACATAAAGCAAGCCTATGCCAAACCATGGCTCGGAGTAATCAGGGTCGAGATCAATAGCTTCATTATAGATCTTAAGAGCCTTGTCTGTTTCCCCTGTTTTATGATAGCATTCTGCTGCATATGTCATAGCTTCAGAGCTCTCCTCTTCAAATTCCAGGTAGTTGAGATATGCCTCAAGTGCTTCTTTATATCTTCCCTCCTTACTCAGGATATTCGCCATGTTAAATATGGCAAAGAAATTTTCAGGATTAACTGCCAGAGAATATTCATAAGCATCAAGGGCTTTCTTCACCATGCCCTCTTTGGTATAAATCAGGCCCAGGTTATACCATGCATTATCAGAGAGCGGATCCTGCTCAAGGTATTTCCTGTAATATTTGATGCTGCTTTTATTGTCTCCCATCTTCTCATATGCATAAGCAAGGTCATACAGGTGGTTTGTATAATCAGGTTCTATTTCAACCAGTCGCTCCAGGTAGGTGGTAAGGAGACTGTAATGATTGAGATCGTTCAGTATGCCGGTGATACTAAGGAGTATACTTATCTCCTCAGAAATATCAACTGATAAGGCCAGGTCGAAGTTCTTGCGGGTTCCGTTCAGGTCTCCCAGCATCCCGAGAGCGGCTCCTTTAAGGAGAAAAACTTCATAATTACTGGGTTCGATTTTTTCAATAAGCCTGGTGATCTTCAGGGCATCAACCGGCCTGCCTTTATCGATAAGCACTTTTGCTTTTCTTAGCTGTATGGAAGAAGAAGCAGGGTGCTGCAGTGATGCTGATTCAGCCGCATCAAAAGCAAAGCTCACATCGTTAACCTCAAGATAGTAGTCAATAATAGTCTCAAACTCGTCAACATCAAAGAAATAAGTCTCCTTATTATTGCGCATTCTCTCATAGCGCCTGACTATTTCAAGTATATCCTCCTCCTTATATCCAAAACCCTGATCTTCCATCCGGTAAAATATTTCATGCAAAAATAAAAGAATTTATCAGACCCGCTACCGGGCGCCAGCTGTTTTATAAACACCGCTCATCTTTTTTTAAACACCTGATAAACAGGTATCAATTAATTAAATGTTAATTAAATATGAAATAAAGTTAGAAACGGTACGCAACCTTTTAAGGCTGCTATGCATCATAGCATTGTAATTACAGGTGAAGTTAACGATTACCCTCATACCCTTAATTACCCTAAATTTAACCTAAATTCTACCTTCAAAGAGCCGGGTTCCCGCCCGGTTTTTTTTGATATTATTTTTACCTACTTTTAGGGAACAAATAATTACAACAACATGATGAAAAGGCATTTATCAACATATCTGACGATGATTACTATCCTAATCCTGAGCTCTGCAAGTGATTGTAAACGCGACGATGGTAATCAGATTAACTATGAGACAGGCGAATTCCCCGAGGAAACAGTTAACCTGACTGAGATTAATTCAATATACGATGATTACAATGTCGCACTGCCACAGATAGCAGGCGACCTGCCACTGACTTTTTCTAGTAACAGGAACAGCCAGGGATCTGATTTCAATATTGTTTCAGCATATATTTACTTTGTATTCAGCCAGGTTGATGCTGAATTCCTTGTTCAGGGCAGTATGCTTGAAGAAAGCTTTTACCAGATTCTTGAAGAAAAGGTAAACACCGAAAGGGATGAGCTTGGCCCCTACAGGTACTTCAACGGAAGCAATGGCCTGGAGTATTTTTTCTGGTCGGAAGAAGATGCAACAGGAAAACTGGACATTAAATATCTGAATTATTCACCGGCCAATCCTTCGACTAGTCTGCTAAACAGTATTCCGGCCGGGGTAAGTGCCCTGAACAGCTCATCCAGTGATGGATACATATGCTTTGACAAGGATCTTACCATGGCATATTTCATTAACGATGGGAGTGGCAATTTTGATATTGTACAGGCCGGGATAGATGATGAGGTGGCATTTGACAGCTGGCTGGAAGGCGACCCTGTAACGATTAATAGAACAGACAGTATAAACAGTGAGTATAATGATAAATGTCCGTTCATCAGGGATAATATTATGCTCTTTACTTCTGACCGACCGGGCGGACTGGGTGGTTATGACCTCTATTATTCAGTATACCGTAACGGCAAATGGAGCAGTCCGAATAATATGGGACCGGCTATCAATACCGAGCATAATGAGTACAGGCCTGTTATAGGCAGCAGTCCGGGTTACAGCAATAAGTTCATTATTTTTTCATCAGACCGTCCCGAAGGTTTGGGTGGCTACGATCTTTACTTCAGGGGTATTGATCTGAATAAGCTCACTGAATAAATTTAAACCCTCTCTTTGCAGGCTTTCAGTGTATTTTGCAGTAACGATACAATGGTCATAGGACCAACACCACCGGGCACAGGAGTTATATAGGAGCATTTAGGTGCAACATTATCGAAATCGACATCACCCTTTAGTTTCCAGCCTGATTTGGTCTTATCCGATTTGACCCTGGTTGTTCCCACATCAATAATAACGGCTCCTTCTGAAACCATATCAGATTTTACAAATCCAGGTATGCCTATAGCTGCTATTATAATATCAGCTCTTCTCACTGTCTCTTCAATGTTCCTGGTTCTGCTGTGGACCAGTGTTACAGTTGCATCCACTCCCTTCTTAGAGAGAAGGATACTAACCGGTCTTCCCACAATATTACTCCTCCCTATCACCACGCAGTTCTTGCCGGAGGTATCGATATCATATCTGTTTATCAGTTCCATAATTCCTGATGGTGTGGCAGGTACAAATGATGGCAAGCCAATGGTCATTTTCCCCAGGTTGACAGGGTGAAAACCATCAACGTCCTTGCGCGGATCGACCGCTTCTATCACCTTATCTTCAGATATGTGATCAGGCAGTGGAAGCTGTACAATAAAACCGTCGATATCATCATCAGCGTTCAGTTGTTCTACCTTATCAAGCAAAGCTTTTTCACTTACAGTGTTTTCCATCCTGATTAGTGTTGACTTAAAACCTACCTGCTCACATGCCTTTACTTTATGCGACACATAGGTTTCACTGGCTCCATCGTTTCCCACCAGAACGGCTGCCAGATGAGGCACCCTACCCTGTTCTTCCTTAATTTTTTTTACTTCCTCTGCAATCTCAATTTTTATATCAGAGGATACTTTTTTTCCATCTATTAGGTTATACATATCTTATTTATTTGGTTCTAAGCATATTTGACAGTTGTGATGCTCCTCCCTTTCCTGACACTGCCTTCATCATTTTACGTGTCTCATTAAACTGTTTCAGCAGCTGGTTCACTTCCTGAACACTTGTGCCCGAGCCACCGGCTATTCTTTTCCTTCTGCTTCCATTGATAAGCACCGGGTTAGATCTCTCTTCAGGGGTCATGCTTTGAATGATAGCTTCTATCCCCTTGAAAGCATCATCGTCGATATCGAGGTTCTTTATTGCTTTACCTGCACCCGGTATCATGGCCATGAGGTCTTTAACATTACCCATCTTCTTTATTTGCTTTATCTGGGAGATGAAATCGTTGAAATCGAACTGGTTCTTGGCTATTTTCTTCTTCATCCGGGCAGCTTCGCGCTCATCATACTGCTCCTGTGCTTTTTCAACCAGTGAAACGATATCACCCATGCCAAGAATCCTGTCGGCCATTCTATCGGGATGAAAGACATCGATGGCATCCAGCTTCTCTCCTGAACCTATAAACTTAATGGGTTTATTTACCACTCCCCTTATAGAAAGAGCAGCACCACCCCTGGTGTCTCCATCAAGTTTAGTCAGCACCACCCCGTCAAAGTCGAGCCTTTCATTAAATTCTCTGGCTGTATTAACGGCATCCTGACCGGTCATTGAATCAACAACAAAGAGTATCTCGTGTGGTGTGACAGCTTCTTTTATTGAAGCTATCTCATTCATCATCTGCTCGTCGATAGCCAGGCGGCCTGCAGTGTCAATAATAAGCAGGTCGATACCTGAGTTCCTTGCTTCCCTTACCGCCCTTTTGACTATTTTAACAGGGTCTTTATTATCTTCCTCTGTATATACAGGAACTCCAACCTGCTCACCTAATACTTTAAGCTGGTCTATGGCCGCAGGTCTGTAAACATCACCTGCCACCAGCATAGGGTTTTTACCATTCTTGCTTTTGAGCATCCTGGCCAGCTTACCGCTGAAAGTTGTCTTACCCGAACCCTGCAATCCGGCAACAAGTATTATGCAGGGGTTACCTTTAAGGTTAATATCGACCTTCTCGCCCCCCATCAGCTGCGCCAGCTCATCATGCACTATTTTAACCATCATCTGTGATGGTTTAACAGCGTTCATAACATTCTGCCCCACTGCTTTCTCTTTTACCGTATCGGTGAATGATTTGGCTATTTTATAATTTACATCAGCATCCAGCAATGCACGCCTGACATCCTTCAGTGTTTCCGCTATATTTATCTCAGTTATCCTGCCCTGCCCTTTAAGCAGCTTAAACGATCGTTCGAGCCTGTCAGTCAAGTTATCAAACATTCCTAATTCCCTTTTTTATCACTCTATCAAATATATAAATAATATTACATTCTATCCGGCATATCTATCCCCAGCATCCACATTGAATCCCTGATTATTTTTCCCGCAGAATCAGATAATGAGATTCTCAGGTCCCGAATCGAAATATCTTTTTCACCGAGTATTGTATAATCGTGGTAAAACTGGTTATATTCCTTTGCCAGCTCATAAACATAATTTGCTATGCTTGAAGGATTCATTGTCTCTGCAGCCTCAGCCACCACAACTTCAAATTTCCTGAGCAGCTTGATCAGGTCCTTTTCCTTATCATTCAGTTGCAGATCAGTACTTGTTTTGCCTGCAGAGATATCTGCTTCCCTCCCTTTTCTCAGCACCGACTGTATCCTGGCATAAGTATATTGAATAAATGGTCCGGTATTGCCATTAAAATCGATTGATTCCCTTGGATCGAACATCATATTTTTCTTAGGATCCACTTTAAGAATAAAATATTTCAATGCACCAAGGCCAATCTTACGGTATATTTCCTTTTTCTCATCATCATCATAATCCTGCAGCTTACCCAGTTCATCCGACATCTCGCTGGCCGTAAGGATCATTGTTTCTATAAGGTCGTCAGCATCAACTACTTTACCCTCGCGCGACTTCATCTTACCCTCCGGCAGGTTTACCATGCCGTAGGAAAAATGATGAATTCCTTCAGCCCAATCATATCCCAGTTTCCTGAGTATCAGCTTGAGTACCTGGAAATGATAATTCTGTTCATTTCCCACTACATAATACTGCTGATGGAACTTAAAATCATTATATCTTTCCAGGGCTGTTCCGAGATCCTGAGTCATATAGACTGCTGTTCCGTCGGTACGCAGCAGCAATTTCTCATCCAGGTTCTCAGAAGCCAGGTTTACCCATACCGAGCCATCTTCTTTACGGTAAAAAACCCCCCTTTCAAGTCCCTCATTCACAATATCTCTTCCTAGCTTGTAAGTTCCTGACTCATAATATATCTTGTCAAAATCCACACCCAGAGCTTCATAAGTGCTGTCGAATCCCTCGTATACCCAGCTGTTCATTTTCTTCCACAGATCAACAACTTCTTTATCCCCTGATTCCCATTTCCTTAGCATTTCCCTGGCACCGGCCAGCATTTCTGACTGCTGGCCTGCCTCCTCCTCACTCAATCCTTTTCCTTTAAGTTCATCAATCTCCTTCCTGAATGCTTTTTCAAACATTACATAGTATTTACCTACGAAGTGATCTCCCTTGGTGCCGGTGTCATGAGGAGTTCTTCCTTCGCCAAAAAGCTTCCAGGCCAGCATCGATTTACAGATATGTATTCCCCTGTCGTTTACAATATTGGTTTTGTAAACCTTATGACCGCATCTGGACAGTATTCTTGCCAGCGAATAGCCAAGCAGATTATTTCTGATATGACCCAGATGAAGAGGTTTATTTGTATTTGGAGATGAGTATTCAATAAGAGTTATCTGGCCTTCACCAAGATCGGAAAATGAATACCTGTATCCGGCATACTGGCGACTAACAAAGTCTTCAAGCCATGCCGAACTGCTGACCTGCAGATTAAGAAACCCTTTTACCACGTTAAAGTCACTTATACCGCTATTGGCCTTCATAATATATTCGCCCAGCTCAGTGGCTGTTTCCTCGGGCGATTTCTTTGAATACTTAAGCAGGGAGAACACAACAATAGTAATATCCCCTGTAAACTCCTTCCTGGTTGCCTGTACCTGTATATCGGATGGACTTACATCTGAGCCATATATTCTCTTTATGGCCTCTAAAAGATTTGTCTCAACTGCCTTTTCCATGGCTATTAATTTTCCGGTCAGCAAAGATAATACATTTTGCCGTAAGAGCTTTTCAGCAAGAGCGGTCACATATATGACCTTCTGAAAACATGCTTTTAATCTCTTTTGTATGAACTGCTTCAGTTTGTTGATGGA